>OBPI01000004.1_pt1 | contig 42963 bp, 27 predicted proteins | sample 1470521 | NCBI WGS metagenome assembly OBPI01 (sample SAMEA3275481, study PRJEB22092) | marine metagenome | biome: Marine environment; feature: Belgian marine environment, sample taken at 3 meters depth; material: Sterile flask | collected 2014-06-25T05:23:32+00 | depth 3 m
GTCAACAGTGTGTGGGGAGAGCAAGTTATTGTACGCGAGATCTGCGTAGAACTTGGTGTGCTCTGCATGGATAGCCCGGCCGCGCGGGCGGATGCCCATGTTGATTTTGGGTAACGGTGCAAGCACAATATCGACTCCACTTTGCCCATCGGCGAGTCCTGACCGAGGCGCTGATCGCACAGCTGCGGTTGAGTAAATTTCAAGACCTGCGACATCGATTTCTGCAGAAATTTCCTGCACAGCGGCGGACCCGGTCGGCAGTAAAAACTGAGGCCGCACGGGCATCTCGAAGCTTGCAGTGGCTGTCAGTGCGCCAGCGCGTTCGGCTGCGATCATCCAGACGGTTTCCTTACCACGTTTGATCTTGGAAACTCTGAGACCATCGCTATTGAATGCGGTTAATACGGCAGGTTCACGCAACAGCAGATGACTGGCACCCGCTTCGCCACGCACGCTGATATCGAGCTTGGCGTATAAGCGGTTGTTTTCAATTTTCCACGTCTGATTCAGCACTGCCAAAGCTGGTGCTGGATCATTGGCAGCGTGAGTTTGACCGGAAATCCCGAAGCAAATCCCAGCTACAGTCGTGGCGATCACGAGAAGTTTAGTGACACCATCAGCAGACCCGAGAGCAATCGCCTCACTTGCCTCATCGCGAGCGATTCGCCTGCGTTCGGCACGCTCGCGTAGGTAGCGCCCACCATCTTTAAATCCACGATACAGCGCGAGAATCAACAGTAGCAATGCTACGATGGCGATGAGTCCGAAAAATAGCACTCCCCCCCCACGTTGAGCGAGTATTCCGCCGGCAACGGCAGCACCAGCGAGTGCGCGCAGCCAAAGGTGACTCCACTTCTTCACTACCAAGCTGCCGATGAAAGCAACAGCACCCACGGCGGCGGCAGCGATGCCCAACCATGAGACCATGGCTTTCCATGGGGCTATATTTTTGAGTGTTACGGTCACGGGTGAATCCGGGCTAACAACCTGCGCGGTGATCTCAACGAAACGCTGATTGATCCGGCGTTCCTGCGAAATACTTCTCGCCAACCAGACTGCTAGGAGAACTACCGCAAGCAGCCAGAGCGCGGAGACAAATTGCTTCCAGCCAGCGGGATTTTTCGCACGCAGAAACATCACGCCGCTAAGGAATAGAACACCAATCCCTAACAAATCCATACCACGTCCTTGTAGGCTTTCGAATCCAGTCTGCATCAGCGGCTCTCTACGAATCACAGCATGATCAGAATCGCCTGCTGGCAACAGCAACCTTCCTTTCTCCGCACTCACTTTCCAGCCGTTAATAATGACAGGTGCTGCTAGCGTAGGAGCACCCAACACGACTTTGCTCCCGCCCTCGGGATCGCCACCGTAACGGATGACAAGATGCACAGGCTTGTTGGGATCATCTCCAGCGGGCAGCGGCAGCAGCAGTTGATCACCATCTTCACGGGCGGTGATCGTGCGACCATCGGCACGGGCATCCCACAGTTTGGTTTTGGGCGGCAGGGTCATACGAAGTGCCTGCCTACCTCGAGTGCGAATATACATTCTCGCCTCAGTCATCACTTGGCCGTCGCGTGAAACACTAGTTTCCAGACTCGCAAAATCGACCACTTGGTCGAGTGTCTCACCCTGATCATACAGTGCAATGTCGATCTCCAGCTCAAAAGGACGTGCGGCATACTGCCAGGCATCAATCGCAGGTGCGGTAGTGAGCATGCGAAACTCAGCGGGAAGCTCTTGGGAACTAACTTGCAGCAACCCAGGTGCAGTTTTGGTAATCTTGTGCTTCATTAAAATCGGACTGACCACTTCGATGAATCCGCTTTCGGTCTGCACATTGAGCGGGCGCACTTCACCAAGAGAAAGCTTACCGCCACGAGCACTCATAGCATTTTCAAAAGTAATGAGCAACGTGGCAGCACCGCTAACGGGTTGCTCTAACTGCACAATCACTTTATCTCCATCGGCACGACGCCACTGGCGGACGTTCTGGCCCTCGATGGTGACATTTCCAAATGATTCCGGGATGGATAGTTCCCACTCGTTGACAGGTGCACCCACCACGAAGTAGTTGAGCAGCACTGAACCGTATGCCATACCCTCTTTCAGTGAGTAAAGGTGAAACACGTCCGCCTGAACGCTCTGTTCGCGGGCGTCGATTTTCACTTCGGCACTCCACCCCTGCTCGCGCATGCGGTATGTTTGTTGTATATCTGTATCCTTAACGGGAAAGTAGGATAACGGTGTTTCGGTCAGCTTATTCACCTTGTTAGGGACGACGCGCCATCCCGCTGCGGTGGATACACCGAGGTGACCACGCACAGCCTTAGCACCGGGGTAATCGATCACAGGAAGTTTCCACAAACCCGCTTTGGCGGGTGAGTTTTTCTCTAAACGGAGCATCACAAGCTGACGACCCGATACGGCTTTTTTGAACAGCACCTTCACATCGCGATGACCATTCTCGACGGCGGTGCCCACCACGTAGTCGGCAATCTCCGCACCCTTCAAGGACGCCACGGCGTATCGATCCGGGATGCGCATTTCCCACTCACGTAGTGGCGCCTCACGGATATCAAGTTCGACAGTTGCACGGATCACGCGATCGCTCTCGAGCTGCTGATAGATGAGCACCTGATTGAGTGAAACTTCAGGAAGAATCTGATCTGCCTGCACTTGCCACGAGTAATCGGCTGCCGGATATCGATACACAAAGATCTGACGTGCACTGATTTTTCTACCCGGATACTGCGTGGGTGAAAGCTGCATCATCCCCTGCACGTTTGTCGTTTCCAGCCTAACAGAACCAGAATTACTGAGTCGGACGTATCCCGAGTGGCGCAGCATACCGACGGGAGTGAGGCGTAGAGGACTGGCGGTGACGGGGAACTTTCCGAGTGCCTGCTGGCTACGCACACTGATGATACCTCCATCTTCGAGCGGCACGCTGAGGCGCAGCCGCAAGATACGCGCGCCATCCTGATCGGCTTCCACCGACCATCCGGCGATGTTGGTGCCCTGGACATCGATCACCTCGCCGGGACCGTCCATGCGTAGCGAGACGTCGTTGATTTTTCCTTGAAGAACTTTCAGTTCGATCTGGCTGACTTGCCGGAGAAGTCCGGCTGCCACCGCAACATCGGTTAGACCTTTACTGGTGAATGCCAGCTTGCCTTCGCCGGCTTTACGACCAGCTTTCCATGCGAGCAAACACTGACCCGTTGCTGGAAGAAAACCCCCATAACGAAGTGAGGCATCACTTGCGGTCGGCAATAGCCTTGGATAAATGGGTAGATTTTCGGCAAACTTCACACTGCCTCCAAGCCCATCCAATTCGACTGGAACAACAGCTCCTTGCGGGGTCGAAAAACTGATGGTTTTCCATCCAACCCAACCGCTAGCGGCATCATCGATGCGAGCGATCATTTCCAGCCTGACAGGAAAAGTTCCTGCACTGTCGAAGCCGAGTTGGTAGCCGCTGGAATTCGTTAGAGATAGGCTATACTCGGCATCTAGCTGGATGCTACTGATCGCGGCCTTACCGCTGAGAAAATCAACTTTTCCTTTGCGAGTGACATGAGCTGTGGCGGTATAAATCAGCGTCGCACTGCGGGATTTTTCATCGATGGTTCCAGTGATACGGGCGCCGCGCAGCTCGATTCCGGCGGGTGCGGCACCGCTTGGAAAGATTTGCAGCGTCAGGTTATTCATTCCTGTGCTGTGATAGCCACCTTCATTTTCCAGAGGTAGCATGCCGCTGATTTTGGTCACGCGTGTCTCTAATGCCCCGTCGTCGATCTGGAGCTTGAACGAGAACCCGGCGGATTTACCTGGCGTGAGGGTGAGTATCTGAGCCGTGACGGGAAGGGACTCGAATTTGTGCTGTGCTTTTATCGTTAGATTCAACGCCACGGGCCCAGGTTTGCCTTTAACCAACTTGGGAACGAGGTCGAGGAAGCGTTTTCCTGTGGCGACGTCTTTGCGCACCGCCCAGTCGGCAAGACCTGTGCCTGTGACTGATTTAATTTCACCCGCGCCTTCCAGACCGAGCGTGATCACCTCTGGACGACCTTGAAGCACCTTGATCGCGAGAGCGATGTCATGATTTACCGCAGACGCGGTGACACGAACTTTGGCGTTAGCGGTGGCATTAAAAAACAATGGCGGCTTTGGCAGCACACCTTTCGCTGTTAAACTAACGGTGCCAGCTCCAATTTCACCGACAGATGCCTGAACACCCGCAGTGGGCTGATTCTGTGAAGTGGCTACTCCGCCTAACAAAAAGACGGTCGCTAGGCAGAGTAGCTGGTTTTTAACACATAAAATACGAGAGCAAATTAAGTTCATGGAATTTTTTATCATGGTAGTTGGTTAGGTTGTGTAAACTGAGTGTAAAAAGTAGACAACTTTGTAAGCTGTCGGTGTGGTTGGGTTGATGGATCCTTGGGTTGTCGACAGCTTACAAAGCTGTCCTACTTTTCTTTCCTGCACATCCGGATGAGGTCCTGCACTTTGGTGTCGGAGGCGTAGTGGGCGGAGAGTTTGCCGAGCGTGTCTGAGATCATGGAAAATCGCACAGAGCCGGCATCGGTGCCGTGTAGCTTCTCGCCGAGCATGGAAGCAGTGCCGGCAAGCTGCATGGATGGGGCTGCGAGATCGAATGGTTTTGCTTTAGACTCGTAGGGTAGTGGCCATGAGCGCTCAACCATACGACCGGTCGAAGCATCGAGGAAACGGACAAAGACCTCACCGAGTTCGCCGTCGCCTTGTGGGTTGACCTGGATTTGATAGACCGCATTACCAGCTTCCTCGGCAGCCATCTCGGCAGCGTCCACCTTATCGTTGCGGAAGTCTTCTTTTTTGAGTCGATGTTTCTCAAACCCTAACAAGCGATAGCGAGCCACACGCTTTGGGTTGAAAACCACCTGCACCTTGACGTTTTTAGCTGCCGGAGTAAGCGCACCTGCAAGCTGTTTGGCAAATCCGTCGTCGGCATCCTCCGGTCGGTTTAGGAAGTAGTAGCGTCCATCGCCCTTGCGAGTAAGTGACTCGAGAATATCATCGTTCAGACCTTCAGCACCCACGCCACAGGCATCAAAAGCAATCCCCTGCTGGCGCATAGTTTCCACTTCCTTGGAAAGTTGTTCAGGGATGGTGTTTCCTAGATTGGCAACACCATCGGTGATGAGAACCACGCGGCTTTGGGCACCCTCAGCATGCTGGCGTTTGGCCAACGTGCGTGCAAGCTTCAGTGCCTCCTCGATATTGGTACCGCCTTCACTTGGGGTCTTGGCAACGAGATCAACCAGCTTCGCAGCCTGATGACCCGGTATGCGATCCGCAATCAGCCGTGGCTGTCGGGCAAAGCTCACCACGGTAATCACATCCTGCGGATTCAGTTGGGCCGCGAGCACCTGCATCGCAGCCAGCACACTTGCCTCACGGTCCTCCCGCTCCATCGAGCCGGAGTTGTCCAACAAAACAGTCAGGCGCAACGGCTGGGATCGGCCCATCGCGGCGGTCTTCATACCCACCCTGAGTAAATTTCGTTGCTGCAAGAATGGGTGTGCAGACTGCTCAATGGCACATGCGACGGGTTCCCCGCGTCGAGGTGAGGGGTCACCGTAGTCGAAAGCATTCACAAATTCCTCGGTGCGTACCTTGGCGGCATCCGGCCACTTACCCTTTTCCAACAGTGCTACTCGAGCGAGCTTGAACGAAACGTCATTGACGTTGAGTGAAAAGGTGGAAAACGGCTCGGCACTGGTCAGGGTTTCATCGGGTAGTGGCTTGGGCCGGGCGGGCGTATCAACGGTGCCATTTTTTGCAACTGGCTTGGGACGCTCCTCTACAAGTGTGGCAAGATCACGCTTAAGCCCGTCCTCCTTGACTTGCGGCGCACCGGCAATTTCCCAGGCACGATCCACCTCCATGAGCAGTTCGGCACGGGTCTGATCATAGGCGGCACGGTAGTAGTCCGAATTGGTTTCGTAAACCTTTTCGAGCCAACGACGTGCAGCCTTGTTGTAGGGGTCTTTCTGCAGGACTTTTTTCATTTCCGCCTCAGCCTTGTCGTACTGGCCGAGGTTGTAATACCCCTCACCTATGTAGAGGTTTTTACGCACTTCATTGACCTTTTGGGTATATTCAAACGATAGGCCTGGGGTGGTACGGATCGGATCATTCAGATACTCGAGTTGTTTTTTGGCTGCAAAGTTATCCGGATCATCGCGAAGTGTTTTCTCCAGTGTTTGACGTGCTTCGGCATATTTTCCGGTTTCTCTCAATTGCTGGGCATGGTACAAGTTGGCATCACCAAGATGGTTACGGACGCCATCGCGCCGGCCTGCCGTCGCCTCACCAGGAGGAAGCAATGTTCCCGCTTTCTTGTAATATTCCGCTGCCTTTTTGTAATTTTTGTTGGCGTATGCGTCCCTACCCTCCAGGAAAGCTTCATCGGCTTCTGCAACTAAAGCGGAACGGCGGGCGATTTCCTTTTTGGCGATAGATGAAATACCCCGTTCAGATTGCTCGGAATCATCAATACTGTACCAGACCTCCTAGGTATTCCTGGATTTAACATCCGCGGGCGTCGCAGGCGTGACTTGAAGCCTTCCATTCGCTATTCTATCTTTCACCTCTTTGTCCGCATCCAAATTGTCATCGTATCCCATCGATTGATCCGCTTTCCATTTGAGGGCAGAACCCTCGGGCCTTGTAACACCGGTTGGCTGTTGCGCCGGCATATCAGAGAGCTGGCCATGCGATGAGGGAACAAGATCCTCATCGGTTCTACCGGTGAGGAATGAGTTGTCATCACGCTCATTAGCGGACAGGTCCTTGCCCTCCTCAAGGTCCTTGCCTTCCTCACCCGATGCTGGTCCAGATGACCTTTTCCGGAGACGCTCTGCTGACCATGCATATCGAGATTTACTTTGTTCTGCCTTCAGGCCCAGCTGCACGTCGCCATTCGAGGCTATCTGGCGCCCTGACACATCAAGAACATCTCCAGCCTGCTGCTCGATGATGGCATCCACGCCTGTGGCACCTTCGCTAGAGGTAATGTTGCCTTTAACTCGAAGGACGAAATCCTTGTTGTTTTTCTCACTAAGTTTATCAACATCTTTTGATAGCTTTGCTTCAAGTTCACGGCGTATCACCCGGTCAATACTTTCTTTTTTTCCGGCAACAATCCTATTGCCGACAGCTTTATTGCTCTCTGGAGCAGCCGCAGAGGGGTCAGCCTCAGCTAGGTCTCCACCACCTCCGCCTCCGCCTGAAGCCCTCCTACCCCTGCCCTTCTTGTCGCCTTTACCCCAGCCATCGCCATAATCATCACCGCTTCCGAAATCTGCCGAGGGGTCGGGAGCGTTTACTTTGGGGACAGGGACGGCGGCGGGAGCGGTCGTGTTGGACGCGATGGCTTTAGATAGGCTGGAGCTGGGTGCCAAGGGTTTCTTTTTCACCTTCGACACTTTCATTTTCCTTTCTCCATTTTCAGCAGCCCAAACAACGCCATCATCATTTAACATTTCTTCATCTAAATCGAGACCTCCCCTGAGACCGTATCCTTCATCTTCATAGGCCACCTGATAGGAGGCGGCATGTTCTTCGGAACTTCGTTTGGACTGCTTCAGAACCACAGGTGTCGCCATGAAGAACAGGACTACAGTGATCAATATACAGGCGGCGATACTCACAGCAGCACGAATTTGGACCCGGGTCGTCCCCTTTAACTCACGGCCACGGCATGATGTAATTTGGGCACCTTTCTGCGCAAATGTCTGGTGCAGCTTCTTCCGCTTGTCAGCTGATAGTTGCCATTCCGGATCGGGATCGGATTTGATCGTATCACCCAACAGGTCATGCATTGACTGTATCCGGCGGCGGTATATTTCCAGCTCCGGTTTCTCCGCGATGAGTTTCTCCAGCTCATCGCGCTCAAACTCGCTCGCTTCGCCAAGGACGAGTGCGGCGATTCGCGCCTGCAATTCAGGATCGATGAAAGTGTGGAGATTGTCTGACATTGGAATTTAGAATTTACCCTCTGCTGGATGTGACGCCGGCTTTTTGAAGGGATTCGGATAGCTGTTTCAGTAGGTGGTGGAGGCGATAACCGACGTTGCCGGTGCCGAGCTTGAGTTCTTTGCCAATGTTTCCGTAGGATAGCTCTTCGTGGTATTTGAGTTGGATGAGTGCGCGGTCGGCGGCGGGAAGTTTTTCAATGAGGATGCGCAGCGTGCCGATCGCCTCCATACGCCCCAATTCATCGTCGGGGTGGTCGTTTGAGGACGGTTTTTGGTCGGACTCATCGCTGAGGGCTTCACGTTGATGTTTTCGAAGGTGGTTGAGGCAGAGATTTCGAGTGGCGCGGTAGAGCCAGGCGCGTGGGGTGTTGATATCTTTCCAATGCGTATAGAGCTTGAGGAACGCGTCTTGGACAATATCCTCGGCGACCTCACGGCGCGCGACGATACCGTATGCGTAGCGCAGCAGCGGCGTCTCTTCGGCGTCAAAGAGCTCTTCGATGCTGGTTTTTTCCACAGATCTCAGGCTTTCGGGGATGGTTGATTGAAGGCGCACAATTTTCATTTGTGCCTTATTTGGCTCCGGTACAGGCATTTTATGACATCATGTCATACTGAGTGAGACACACCATAAAAGAAATCCTTGGAAGATTTTTAGTTTTTTCCCAAATCCATTAAAAGATGATGCTCGGCAAAGGCTTGTCATCGCGACTCCCCTGCCCTATACGGTGTGAATGTCCGCCGAAATGGAACACACAGTCGCCTCCGCTGCTACGCTGGAGGGAACATCCCTACACACCGGAGAAAAAGTCAGCCTAACCGTGAAACCCGCACCGACGGGGCACGGATTCAAGTTTCGCCGCGTCGATCTGGATGATCAGCCGTTTATTGATGCCGATGTATCGAAAGTGCAGACCGTAGAACGCGCCACCACCCTCGCCGAGGGATCTGTGAAGGTGCATACTGTCGAGCATATTCTCTCAGCCCTGTGTGGTATGGGCGTGGACAACGCGATCATCGAGATGGATGCCAACGAGCCCCCGATCGGTGACGGCTCGTCCCAGCCGTATGTGGAACTCATCAAGCAAGCCGGGCTCGAGCAGCAGGACAAGCCGCGTAAGGTTTATGAGATCCGCGAACCTATTCATTTGGAGACAAACAACGGATCGTTGGTCACGATCGTGCCAGATAAAAAATTTCGTGTCTCTTGCACGAACATCGGCCCAGATGGTCGATTCACCCAGTTTTTTTCCAGTGAAGTCACGCCTGAGCTCTACGAAAAGGAAATAGCACCCGCGAGGACGTTTGTATACTACGAGGATGTAAAACCGCTCCTAGACAAGGGGCTCATCAAAGGTGGTAGCTTGGAAAATGCCGTAGTTGTCAGGGGCGAGGAAGTGATGAGCAAGGAGCCGATGCGATACGAGAATGAGTTTGCCCGCCACAAGGCGCTAGATATGATCGGCGACCTAATGCTTTCCGGCAAAAGAATCATGGGCCACGTGATTAGCGTGCGCCCCGGCCACGGCCCAAACACCCGGATGGCAGCCACACTCAAAGAGGAATACATGCGTATGCGGACGATGGTTCCTCCACTAAAAATCCCCGACGGTGAGGGCGTATTAGACATCAATGAAGTGATGCAAATTCTGCCACACCGCTATCCATTCCTTATGCTTGATCGAGTGGTCGACTTCGAGGGCGACAACAAGTGCACCGGCGTCAAAAATGTCACCATCAATGAGCCCTTCTTCCAAGGTCACTTCCCAGGCCATCCCGTGATGCCGGGCGTGCTTCAGGTGGAGGCGATGGCGCAAGTGGCATCTATCCTGCTTTTACGCAAGCCAGAGAACCAAGGAAAAATCGGTTACTTCATGAGTGTGGATAAAGTAAAGTGGCGCCGCCCCGTCCTTCCTGGTGACACCCTGTTTATTGAAGCTGAAATCCTCAAAGTCCGCCGCAATATTGGCTCTGCGGTCTGTCGCTGCATCGTCAACGGTGAGATCGCCTCATCTGGTGAGTTGAAATTCGCCTTGATCGATAATTAATCTGCTGCATCCGAGATCCCTGACTCCCCCAACCTCGATGATTCATCCAACCGCTATCATTGACCCCGCTGCAGAGATTGCTGACGGTGTAGAGATCGGTGCCTATAGCGTGATTGGCTCAAATGTGCAAATCGGCAAAGGCAGCGTGCTGAAGTCACACGTGGTCATCGAAGGGCACACGACCATCGGCGAAAACAACACGTTCTTTCCGTTCTCTGCCATCGGTCAGGTTACCCAGGATCTCAAATACGCGGGCGAACCGACAGCATTAATCATTGGTAATCACAACACCTTTCGCGAGAACACCACAGTTCATCGAGGAACTACTGAGGAAGTCCCCACCCGCATTGGTGATCACAACCTTTTCTTAGCATATGCTCATGTTGCACACGACTGCCAAGTTGGCAGCCACTGTATTCTCTCCAACAACGGAACGTTGGGAGGTCATTGTGAAATGGGAGACTACGCAATCATTTCTGGACTCTCCGGCGCGCACCAGTTCTGCCGTATCGGCGAACATTCGTTGGTTGGAGGCTGCACAAAAATTGTTCAGGACGTTCCTCCTTTCATGATTGTCGATGGCACACCTGCCGCAGTAAGAAGCCCAAATCTTGTGGGGCTGCAGCGCAGGGGGTTCGATAAAGACGAACGCCGCACCATCAAACACGCCTACAAAAAACTCTTTCTCAACAAGGATCACAGCCTTGGTGATCTCGTGGTCGAGCTCAAGGAATCAGACTCCGCTGAGGAGACGCATGTTGCTCGCCTGATCGAATTCATCAGCGGCTCAGAGCGTGGCGTGATCCGCTAAAGATCATTTACCCACTGATACGCCGCCTAACAATCGCCACAGCTAGCGATACCAACATCAGCCAGGAAAACCAATCACCTGCCACCGCGTAGAGCGTGAGAGGACCATCAACAGGCGCATAAGCATGACCATAAAGATTACCTCGTGTAAAATGGTTGCCATGCTCATCCTCTATGATTTGGCGGTCACCTGTGGCCGGATCAACTAGCGATCCTGCGGCGGAAATGATGCCACTAACACCAGTATTGGCACTACGAATCATCGGTCGACGCAGCTCAATAGCACGGAAGCGCGCGTTCGCCATATGCTGAGCCGCCGCTTCACTCTCCTTAAACCATCCGTCATTAGTCACGTTGACAATCACTTGCGGCTCGTGCCTGACAAACTGTCTCGTCAATCGACCCACAGTATCTTCAAAACACACATTGGGAATCACTTGCACGTCACCCTCGGCTGTAGGTAGTGTGAGCGGATCAATTGACTCCCCTGCGCTAAAGTTACCAGCAAAGTCTGCTCCAGATGAAAATTTGAAAAGCTTCGTAAGAACCGGAAGATCGTCCTTAAGCGGAATATATTCGCCAAAAATCACGAGATGCATCTTCCGGTAAGTCTCGGCACTTAGCGCGAGCGGCTGACCTGGTTTAACGGCCACGATGCTATTGTATTGGCCGCCACCCTCTTTCCATTTGATCATCTCATCAACGTGCTCGGCCTCAAATTCATTCATCCCAGCAATGAGTGTAAAATTACCGAGCGGCCGTATCTCGTTTTCTAACAGGTGTTCAACGTTCCCGTAAAAATAATACCCCTCCTCACCCTCAACATAAAGAAGTGGGTTAGGCAAAGCACTCTCAGGCCAAATCACAAAATCAGGGTGTTTCAGCTCGACCTCTCCATTCGCTGACTCTACAGAGTTTTTGTTAGAATCATCCAGCGCCTTGATCGCGAGTTCTGTGCCCTCACGGTAATCATCCATGATCCGCACCACTTCACTCTCGTCCCATTTCAAGTTTTGCGGAATGTTTTCCTGAACCAGTAATACACGCACTCGCTGTGTATCCCATGAGTTGACATCGCGAGCACGCCAAACTCCATAACAAAAATGCATCGCCAGCAGCAGTGCTGCCACACTGAAATCAAGTCGAGCTTTGAGCTTACCTGACATTGCCTCCTGTCCCAGCCTCCTCCCAGTCTGTATCAAAACAGCACTCATCAACACCGGCATGAATGCTAAGCCAGTAACCCCAACAAGGTCAGCCGCTTGTGCCAGAACAGGGGTGTTATGAAATGCTACACCGAGCCCATTCCAACCAAATCCAGTGAACAGCCATCCGCGCAACCACTCAATCCCCACCCAAGCAGCGGCGTTAACGAAAGCAAAACGAAGTGAACGAAATGAATCACCAACTGCGCTACCAAAATTTGCCCCCGGTTTAGCGGCAGCTTGTTTATTGGCAATCTTTTCTCGGATTCCCTCCCGCTCGTTAGGATCATCATTATTTTTAGAAAGTTTTTTTCGCCAAGGGTTTCCTATACTAACGGCAATAGCACCCCACAAACCGAAGTAGAGTGCGAGAAACGCGGCCATAACCAGCGCACCTAGTCCACTCACTGTCCATAACCACTTTAGGTTAATAAGCCAAAACGTAACACCTGATAGATAACAGATAAAAAATCCATACCACTTACTCTGACCACGCCAAACAGCCGGAAGCAGTGGCAGCATCCACAGCCAAACTAACCCAGAGAGATTCCAACCCGGAAAACACATAGCCAGCAACACTCCACTGACAATTGCCGCAATGAATGGCCAAAGGACTATTTTTTTTCGAGCGCTCATTTGTGGCCACAGTTTGGAAGATACTTATGCAGAATGTTTTTTTGATGTTTGAAGATACAATTTACGCCATACGTGATTGAGCATCCTCTTCCAGTGCTAACCATAGCGATTCCAGACCCGCAGCCACACTGGCTTTACTTGCCTCTAAGTCATCGGATGGCGCGTCCTTTCCAAACAGGTAATACTTAATCTTAGGCTCCGTTCCAGATGGGCGCACCGCACAGGACCTACCGTCATCGAGGTCAATGATAAGCATTCCCTCTTTCGGAATAGGATCACCTTCCACATCTTCAAAGTCATCTTTAGAAAAATCACGAATGCGACTAACAGATACCCCGTCAATTTTGGTCGGTGGGTTTTGAGAATATGATGCTGCTAGCGATTTGATCTGTGCCGCACCATCAGCACCCTCCATGACCATCGCTTTCCCTATCTCTAAATGGTAGCCAAACTGGCGGTAAAGATCATCCATAAGTGCAGCTAGGCTTTTTCCCTCACTCTTGGCGAAGGCAGCAAGCTCAGCAAACATTACCGCAGCGCCATTGCCATCTTTGTCACGGATGGTATCGGTTCCCAAGTAGCCGTAACTTTCCTCGCCACCAAAGATGAAAAAGCGTGAATATTCCAGGCGTATGTCACGACTTTGCTCAGATGTGAGCTTACGGTAATCGCCTTTTTTGTCAGCTGGAATAGAGTCCTCATATTTTTGCAGCTTATCGGCAATATACTTAAACCCAGTCAGCGTGTCCACGATACCAACACCATACTTTTCAGCAATAGCACGCTGAAGCTCAGTCGTGACAAATGTTTTGATTAACACCGCACGGCTACGGTTTGAGTCGTTGATGACACCTTGCTCAAAAAGTGTCTTAGTTCGATACCACGCCATCAGCGAGCCTATCTGATTACCTGTAAGCAGTTGCATCTTACCCTCGTCATTTCTTACCGCCACCCCCATACGATCACAGTCGGGGTCGGTGCCAATGACGATTTCTGCATCCTCTTTTTCTGCCAGCTCAATACCCATAGCTAATGCAGGTGCATTTTCTGGGTTTGGAGAATCAACCGTTGGAAACCGCCCATCCTGCACATCCTGCTCTGGAACCGTAAATACCTCAAAGCCGAGATCCGTAAGCAGGGGTACGATGCAATGCCCTCCGGTTCCGTGCAAGTTCGTGAATACCACCTTAGCCCCACCACCCTCTAACAAATCGGGCCTAAGCAGTAGTGTCTTGGCATCCGCTTCATAGATACGGTCCATGTCTGCGCCGAGCACATGAAGAGTGCCTTGGTCGGAAACAGGATCGTAATCCTCACTAGTTATTGCATTCACCTCAGTGATTACGCCTGTGGCGTTTGGCTCTACAAGCTGTGCGCCTTGATTAAAGTATGCTTTGAAGCCATTATCATGCGCTGGGTTATGGCTAGCTGTGAGAACAACGCCAGCATCAGCATTGAGCGCGCGGATTGCGTAGGAAATTTCTGGAGTGGCACGTGGGCCATCAAACAAATACACGTCGCAGCCGAGATCAGTGCAAATTTTTGCGCAAAACTCAGCGAAATCCCGTGAAAAGTGACGGGTATCGTGGCCGAGCACAAACGCTGGCTTACGATCCTCACTCAGCTCAGCAAGATAGCTCTTCAGGTAGATGATCATACCGCGGATCGCACGGCTGACGTTGTAAAAATTCATTGATGCCGTTCCCACACATGGATGCTCGGGTCGCCCGTTGGGTCCTCCTACCCCTTGCTCGGCTGAGGTAATCACACGTCCAATCGTCCTGCCTCTGAGCCCACCGGTTCCAAATGCGAGCGTCTTGAAAAACCGGTCGTTCAGCTCTTTCCACTCAGCATGTTGAACCAATTCATCGATGGCAGCCGCCGCCACCGGACTACTCGTGCCATCAAGTAAGGCAAGGATGTTATCACGCGACGATTCAAGCAGGTGATCCGCCGCAACCGCTTCGTTTAAGGATGAAGATAAATCAGACATTTCGGCTGGATGGTTATTGGTCATTGGCCAATAGTCAATAGCCATCAACCCCATGACAAAATCACTCGCACACGCCATCCATCAGCGAAGTCACCTACTCAATGACCACACCAACGCACTGCGGCTCGTCGATGCTGCGGGTGATGGTCTGCCGGATTTGTTCCTCGACACCTTCGCGGACACGTGGCTGGTCTCCACGCGCACTAACTACCTCGACCGCGAAGTCAAATCATGGCTCATCAAGCAAGAAAAATCCTGCTACTGGAAACAGCTCGATCAGCACGAAAAAGAATCCCCCAGCCACATCGCGGGCCCAGTGCAGAACGAGACATTCATTGCGCGGGAGAATGGGGTGAACTACCGTATCGATTTCCAAGCGGGCTATTCGCAAGGGATCTTCCTCGACCAGCGGCTGAACCGACAACGAGTCCGTGAGTTTTCTGCCGCAGGAAAGACCGTACTTAACACCTTTGCTTATACAGGTGCTTTTTCCGTCTGTGCTGCACTCGGCGGTGCAACTACGACAACGCTCGATCTTTCCCAAGTTTACCTCGACTGGGCACGCGATAATTTCACTGCAAACGATCTCGATCCCGAAGACCACTACTTCTGCAAAGGAGACACCTTTCACTGGCTCAAACGCTTCGCGCGTCAGGGAAGAAAATTCGATGGTATCGTATTAGATCCGCCCACTTTCTCACGCGACGATAAAGGTAAGGTTTTTCGTGTGGAAAAAGACTACGCCCACCTTGTCGCTCTCGCACACGCATGCCTTGCACCAGATGGCTGGATCCTCTGCTGCACGAATTGCCGCAAGCTCGACCCACGTGATTTTGCATACATGATTAGAGAAGGAGCCTCTGGTAAAAAACTTACCTCGCTAGTAATGCCGGAGGAATATACAGGTGAGGATTACCTGAAGTCGGTTTGGGTCAGCAATCAGTGAAAGAAGAACCCATACGCGTGGTATTTTATGAGTAACTATGCGCGTTTGTTTGCTATTGCTGATTCTGTTGAGCTCCCTTCCTATCTCGGATGCATGTAACCTGACTACACACCCAAGAATTCTGTTTACCAAAACAGAGGAAGCAGCGGTGAAGAAACGTATTAAATCGGACCCGCTCGCTGCAGATATCTACAAGGAACTCGTCAGGCGTGCTGATCTTGCAATTAATTTTCCCACCTGTCGGTATCACATTCCCGATGGTAAACGCCTCCTCCGCGAAAGCCGTCACGCGCTGGGCGTTATTCTACACTCATCCATGGCTTGGCGACTCAGCGGTGAAAAAAAATATTTCGACCGATCAGTCAGGGAACTCGATGCCGCATGTGCATTGAAGGATTGGAATACCTCACATTTCCTAGACACCGGTGAGATGTCCACGGCTGTGGCAATTGGCTACGACTGGCTATATCACAAGCTTACCCAGGAGCAGCGTGATCGCTACAGTAATGCATTGCGGATAAAGGGCCTGAATCCCGCACGCTCAAGCTACACTGACAAGAAAAAAGCGTGGTGGACAGATGGTAGAAACAACTGGGCACAGGTCTGCGCCACTGGATTGCTATTCGCAGAACGTGCCTTAGAAAAAAAAGGAGACCCGCTTCACCCGGCGCGCGCTGGCGCACTGGCGACACTCAAAAAATGCCACAAGTTCTACATGCCCAGCGGCGCCTATCCGGAGGGTCCAAGCTACTGGCATTACGGGTCTAATTACCACGTGCTAGGGCTGGCACTGATCCGATCTGACTCAACAAAACCATGCCTTCCCATCCCACCAGAATTCAAAACCTCACCACTTTTCATCGAACACCTTACCGGCCCCACGGGTTACGTGTTTAATTTTGCTGACGCCAACCCAACAAGGAGTCGTGTCACAGCCGCACAATCTTGGATGGCTAGAGAATTTAACCATCCGGCAACATGCCAATACCTGCGCGCCAAACTCAAAAAAGACATCTCGGGAAATCCCCGCTATAAATATGGAGGCAGTGACCGGTTATTTCCACTTCACCTGTTGTGGTTGCCTCAGGCATCTGAAAAAGAAGCTCCACTATTGCCACTCGACTCTGACTGGCGAGGCAGCCAGCCTATCGCGACATTCCGAACTGATTGGAGCACCAAAAATGCTCTCTATTTTGCCATCAAAGGTGGTTATCCAGGTGCGAGTCACGGACAGATGGATGTGGGCACGTTTGTTCTGGAATCCGACGGTATTCGCTGGGCACATGACCTCGGCTCAGATAATTACAACATGCCAGGATACTTTAGGGATAAACGCTGGAATTATTTCCGCCTCACCAACAGAAGTCATAATACGCTTATGATTGGCGACAAGCTGCAGAACCCCAATGCTTCTCCCTGTCCAATGACTCATTTTAGTAGTGAAAAGGATCAAGGCACCACCAGCTTTGATCTGACATCCGCCTACCAAGGGCAAGCAGAAAAAGTGATCCGTAACTGCCAATTTGACCGGAAAAATCACAGCGTCACGGTAGCCGATAACATCATCAAACCAATAGACTCCGTAAGATGGGCAATCGTTACCTCAGCAGAAATCCAGATCGTTGGGAAAACGGCAATTCTCAAGCAATCTGGCAAACAACTTCGACTTACTCGTAAAGATAATCATGGTGGCAACTGGACTGTGCTCGACGCCAAACCATCGCAAGACATCGAAAACCAGAACAAAGGGAAACGCATCCTCGCATTTACCGTGCCAGCGAGCAAGCAGCTCAACCTGAGTGTCATGTTTGATCGTCCATAAGTTCACTTTTGAATGCACTACTCATTTCGTTGTGCTAGCATATCTCTATGGACGACTACAACCGCCGACAGTTCATCCGCACTTCCTTGCCAGGTTTTTTGGGCTTAGGGATGGCACTTCCCGCTATCACAGCACTCGCGACACGTGCGAACGCGTGTCATGGCAGGATCCCCTCTGACGGGAAAATTAACTGGGATGCTTTCCTAACAGAAGTTGAAAAAGAAGCCGCCAAACAGCACCTCGATAACTGGAGCGAACAGGCGTATGTAAAAAAAGCCGCCGCTCTAATGGCGCAATTGAACCTTCAAGACCCAGCACTTGAAGAAGCGTTTAAAAACACAAAAAAAGGATTAGGAAACAAACGTGTCGATTTCTACAAACTCGAAAAACAACGTGTCTTTGAAGTCTGCATGCTCCAGTTCGAACAAGGTGAGCAGATTAAGCACCATGACCACCCCGGCATGACTGGCGTCATCCTCTGTGCCACCGGTAGGACCGACGTTTGGAACTATGATTTGTTAGGAAAGCGTAATGACAGCAAAAACGTGTTACTCAAAGAAACCTCCCACGCCCTTCTCACCAAAGGTAAGGTCTCAACACTCACATCCAAGGAACGCAATATCCACCGGCTAAAAGCACAAAACCTAACCCAGCTGATTGATATTTTTGCGCCACCTTACAACAAAGAGCGCGCACGTAACAGCAGCTGGTTCAATGTCGATCCAGAGCCATTTCAAGGCTACAATAAAATTTACGAGGCAACCAAACGCTAAATCACTACCAACATGTCACTCACGGGAAAAATCATTCTTGTAACCGGCGCGTCATCAGGCATCGGCCGCGCCACCTCCAAGAGGCTGCTTAAAAAAGGCGCCAAAGTTCTCGGTTTATGCCGCAACACATCTGAATTGATCAACGGCGTTAAACCAATCCAGTGCGACCTTGCCGACGCAGACGCTATCAACACTGCATTCACCGATATACTCAAACTCGATGTCATCATCAACAATGCCGGATTTGCATTACTATCTCGAATTTCCGATGGCAACCCCGCGGATTGGGAAGCAATGTGGCGCGTGAACGTACAAGCACTCACAATTTGCTGCCAAAAAGCACTTCCATTACTTCCTGAAAATGCCGGACAGATCATCAACATCTCTAGCATGAGTGGCCACAGAGTACCTCCATCCGGTGGATTCTACGCGCCTACCAAGTTTGCAGTTCGCGCCGTGACTGATGCACTGCGCTCAGAACTTCGAGCAGATGGGAAAAAAACTCGGGTCGCATCAGTTTCCCCCGGCTTTGTTGATACCCCCTTACTCAACAACTATTTCAAAGGCCGAGAAAATGACTTGGAAAAAACCAAGGCTTCAATGCAGATGCTCACACCCGATGATGTCGCAGATTCTATCATGCATATCCTAGAAACTCCTCTGCATGTCGAAATCACAGATATTCAAATGCGTAGCGCTGATCAAATTGGTTAGGTTTTCATGCGCATGGGTATGCAATGGGCATTATCCATATCAACAAATGCCTCTTAAGATTAATACGTCGGACACACAGATTCTGGAACTCCTCAACGATCTCACTATAACTTAACTGGCGACTTTGGCACATATACCAAACATGCCCATCAGGCTCACTGATGCACTTCTGCAGGGTCTATTCCTAAAGCCCTCTTGGGTGACGAACGTAATACCCATTTACGCCGCGCCGTTGAGGTTTCCATCTTGGCCCGGTTGATCGCCAAGATCCGCCCGTATCAAATCGAAGTCCCGCAATAACAAGAAATACATGCCCTTTGCGCACATATATGGTAACCCATTTACCATATCCTTTTTTACCATAATCAAAAAAGTTCTGCGAGACCAGAGGACGGTCGAGTTTACCACCTGCATTGAGAACAAATGATGTGGCGCCTGAGCAATCATAACCACGATCATAAAAACTGCGGTGGCCGCCACCATAAATGTAGGGTTTTTCAGTGAGCGCATTTGCTGCCGCAATCATGCGCTTAACCCGACGTGGAGCACGTGGTGGTGCAGTCGCTTTACCGTTGGGTGCAATGTAAGCAGTATTTCCATAATCAAAGCGATGGGTGAGATACCTCTCACTAGCTCGCATTTGTGATGAACACGAACTCAATGATACGAGCACAAAGCTCGCAGTAAATAATGTAAGAATGATGGCTGTTGATTGCACACAATTATCTAACCATGCTTAACCAATATAATCAATCCGCAAAAATATATCTTCACCCGCGGGAATCTTGCCTGTAGCCTGCGGTATGATCCTGATCCGATTATTCTTTTTATTACTTTGTCTCCCCATCTCATCCATCGCGCGAGATGCCTCAGATAAACCCAACGTGGTGCTCATCTACCTAGACGACAGTGGGTTTGGCGATTACTCACATCACGGGAACCCCGTGATCGAAACCCCTAACATTTCACGCATTGCAAGTGAAGGGGTAACCTTTACTCAGTTTTACGTAACCTCACCAGCATGTAGCGCATCGCGCTACTCACTTCTCACCGGACGCTATCCCATGCACTCAGGATTCGGGACTTGGGTGATCGGGCCGAGCGCCAAACCTCATTTAAAAAAATCAGAAACCACCGTCGCGGATGCCTTAAAAAATCATGGTTATGCGACAGGCATATTTGGCAAGTGGCATATGGGAAACCCTAACAAAGGAAACAACATGTCGCCCGACAGCCTACCGTTGGCGCATGGATTTGACCAATGGATCGGCACCAATGTCTCACACGATTACGCTAATTCTAAACTACTCAAATCCGACCCTGTGGGTAATATCCCAATCCCCGGCTACTCAGAAATAGCAAACAACCTACCATCAGATACAGTCGCCTCCACATCACTAACTGGTCGATACACCATGGCTGCTGTCGGCTTCATCAAAGAAAACAAAGACAAGCCATTCTTTGCTTACATCGCTCACAACCAGCCACATCTTGGACTCTATGTCAGCGATAAGTTCAAGGGGAAATCTCGCCGAGGTTTGTTAGGCGACGTCATGGCAGAAGTAGACGACTCGGTTGGGCATATCTTGAAAACACTTAAGGAATGTAATATCGAGAAAAACACATTAGTCATCTTTTCATCAGATAATGGTCCTTGGGTCAGGTTTCGAAACACCAAACAATCAAAGTTTGGTCACATACACCCCAAGTATGGGGAAGCCCGTATGCATGTTGGTTATGCCCTTCCCTTTCGCGATGGCAAAGGTTCTTGCTGGGAAGGTGGCCATCGGGTCCCAGGGATTTTCTACTGGCCTGATTACATTACTCCAAAACGTCAACTTACCCCTGTCAGCACCCTGGATATATTGCCCACCGTGCTTGCAATCACCGGCGCTCATCACCCAAATACTGGCGTGTTGGATGGTAGAGACATCCGGGCACTCATCGCCCCAAACTCCACTGCGCCCAAAGTCAGTGAATTCGAATTTTATTACAGCCATTCAAAAAACAATATTATAGGTATACGCAACGGCCCATGGAAGTTGATGGTTGCCATCCCATCTCAAACTGGCAGCAACCACGGCTTTCAAGCAAGCCTAGAGAAACCACTGCTTTTCAATGTCGAGCAAGATATTGGTGAACGTATCGATCGAGCAACAGAGCATCCTAAACTCACAAAAAAACTGTTAGGAATGCTTCTAATGAAACGCAGCAAATAGTATTGTGCCTCATAAACGTTCAACACTTGTTCTATGTCATTGCACAGCCAGTCAGACTTAACGCTGCCATACTCCTACTTTATCGTTTTGAGCCTTCTTCTCGAGGCGTTTCAATCTGCGCTCAAAGTCGAACCTGTCACAATCACGCGGCATCTTTACTTTTGCATCACCCCAGAAAGGCTCATTCCACGAGGCATGAAATCCGTAAACTCGGGCTAAACCTGCCTTCACCAGCGCCTCGTCCAGGCGCTCGCCATCTGCATTCACTATTAAAGCATAATACCTGATTTTTTCTCCCGCTCCACGTGCTTTTTCTTTCCGAGTGTAAACAGTAAATTTTTCCTCCAAGAATTTCTTTGTAAACTTTTTTGCCTTTTCACCCCACAACACAACATCATTTTGTGGAATATTAAATTGCTTAGCCTGTGTAGCTAACCGCTCGAGAAACCGTTTGTCAGTTTCCGCGCAGTCCACCCCATATAGACGAAATACATAGGTGCTCTTTCGGTCGGTCTTCACCCAAAAGCTGTCACCATCAAAATATTTATCTGCTAGTAATTCGCATTCATATGCCTGCCACTTCTTGGCAACAGCTGAGCTTGCCATATAAGTTAAGGAGATTAACACACAGAATAATTTGTATATCATACTGGGATGTTAACTCACCGCAGAGCCCATGTCCACCAACTACCGGTTCCACCTGCGCACGGGTGTACGAGTCAATGGTAACTCCAGTTGCTGCCATTGCGGTCGTCGGTTAGGCTGGTATTGTTGACCGCGCAGTCGGCAAACAGCGCGCTGAGTTCTTGATTTGAGAGACTCCATGAGGCATCCAGAAACGTAGATTAGCTTATTCATGTGAACAGTGTTCATGATAACTACTTGCGCGTCAAGGATTCTTGCCGAAATTAGTTAATTAATTATCTCAGTAGTTTTGGTAGTAGGCCACTCACCCCTACTTTAATTCAAGGTCACCACCATCTTTAGGAGCACGGACAATACGATCAACAGTATGCTTGGTGACAAGGTTACCTTTGACTGAGCGCCCTTTGAGCGCCAGCTCACCGAAGCCAAACAATCTAGACAAACTGCGTAATCGAGGTGCTGGCTTGAGGTGAACCAACACTGCATTCTCAGCACTCTCCTCCTCAGAGTCGTGCACCGCAAAGTAGATTACACGTGATCCTTTCGTCCCCTTGGTCAGATCGTATTCCTTGTCACGAGTGACTCCACCTACCTTGAAACGCTTGGCGTAAACCGCACCCTGACGGCCGTCGCGGTAGATCATCGAGTAAACCTTTTCGTCGTCCTTACGGAAAACGGCAATGTGCTGGACACGCTTACCGACGAATGCCTTGTCCGACACCTTGCTAACACGCATCACACCCTCGCCGTCGAAGGCAATGATGTCGTCGATCTTCGAGCACTTCTCAACACTCTCGTCCTTCTTCAGCCCCCAACCGGCGAATCCGTCCTTGCTGTTGACGTAGAGGGTTTCCGTTGCGGCAACCACCTGGGTGCGATCAACCACATCAAAGGTGCTGATCTCGGTGCGGCGTTCACGGCCCTTACCGTATTTCTTAATCAGGTTTTTAAAGTAGGCGACTGCGAAACGTGTGAGCTGCTTGAGGTTTTTCTCCACCTCGGCGATCTCGTCCTCTAACTTGTTGATCAGTTCGTCCGCTTTAAAGCTGTCGAACTTGGAAATCCGCTTGATCTTTATTTCTGTGAGCCGGACAATATCTTCCTCCGTCACCTCGCGCTTAAGTAATTTCTTGAATGGCTTGAGGCCTTTGTCGATCGCCTCAATCACCGCTTCCCATGTTTCGCACTCCTCAATGTCGCGGTAGATGCGGTTCTCGATAAAAATTTTCTCGAGTGACGAAAAGTGCCATTTTTCGTTGAGCTCACCAAGTTTGATTTCCAGCTCCAGCTTCAGCAGCTCCTTGGTCTGGTTCGCCGAGTGCTTGAGCATCTCAGTCACCCCCATAAAATGGGGTTTACCATCGTGAATGACGCAGGCGTTAGGTGAAATGGATACTTCGCAGTCGGTGAACGCATAGAGGGAATCACGCGCCACCTCAGGGTCGGCTCCCGCCGGCAGATGCACCAGAATATCGGCTTGGGCAGCGGTGTTATCGACCACTTTAGAAATCTTGATTTTGCCCTTTTCGTTGGCGGCTACGATGTTGTCCATCAGGCTGCCGGTGGTGACACCAAACGGCACCTGGGTAATGCGAAGGATACGCTTTTTCTCGATCTGAATCTCGGCGCGAACCCGGAGACGACCGCCACGTAGGCCATCGTTATAGTTGCTGCCGTCCATAATGCCTCCGGTAGGAAAGTCAGGCAGCAGTTCGAATGGCTGCTTACGTAAAGCGCAGATACAGGATTCTAACAATTCAATAAAATTGTGCGGCAGCATCTTGCAGGCGAGACCAACGGCAATGCCTTCCACCCCTTGGGCTAACAACAGCGGGAACTTGAGCGGCAGCGTGACCGGCTCCTTGTTCCGACCGTCATAACTGCGTGTCCATTCGGTCGTTTTCGGATTGAAGGCAACCTCGAGCGCGAATGGTGTGAGACGCGCCTCGATGTACCGCGGTGCCGCCGCCTTGTCACCGGTCAGCACATTCCCCCAGTTTCCCTGAGTATCAATGAGCAGCTCCTTCTGCCCCAGCTGCACCATGGCATCACCAATGGATGTGTCACCGTGCGGGTGGTACTTCATCGTGTTGCCCACAACGTTTGCCACCTTATTGTAGCGACCGTCCTCCAACTCACGCATTGAATGCAATATCCGGCGTTGAACCGGCTTCAATCCGTCCCCCAGATGCGGCACCGCTCGCTCCATAATGACATAGCTTGCGTAATCCAGAAAGTAATCCGAATACATGTCACCCAGGCTCTGCTGCTCAGCTGGTTCTTCGGAGTCTGTAAAATCGAGTTCGTCCATGGGGTGGAATCAAAGGGGAAAAGGGTGTTGCCGAGAGGCGACTTGGCATACTTAAGCAATCCTAAACACCGATGCAAGAGTGGATTTTATTGAGTGGCGCCCATCACAATTTAAAATAGCATTGCCAGTCCGGCTGTGTTTAAAGTTTCACAGGCTGACTTTCTGACTAAAAGCCGAATTTTCGATTCGCTAGATGAAGGATAATCCCACCAGCGCACGTAGAAGATATCGTTAGCCAAAACTGTTATTATGTCTAAAATACACCCTATTCCTTCACCATGAAAAAAACCATTCTCTATTTTTGCCTGCTTCTCTCTGGAATGACGGTCTCAGGCGAGGTTGTTACCAATGCCTCGAAGGACGTGGCAAACTTCTCTAGCTGGATCATGGACCTTGCCCCCGCAAAAGATGCCGGAGCAAAAAAGAAGCCGGCACCCAAGGCAAAAACAGGTGGCGTTTCTATCAAACACATCCCCGCCGATAAAAAAGTCGCCGTTTCTCTCGGAGGTAAACTCTTCACCGAGTACCGCTACGGCAATCCGACAAAACCGATTCTTTACCCAGTCATCGGACCGCATGGCATTCCCATGACCCGCAACTTCCCGATGAAAAAAGGCGTTGCCGGTGAAAAAGATGATCACCCGCACCACCAGTCGCTCTACTACGTGCACATCCTTAACGGCCACGATTTCTGGCACGCAAGAGGAGGTGTGCGGGTGCGAAATGATAAAATAGTCAAAGCGGAAACAGTTGGCGGTGAGGCGGTCATGGTGAGCCAGAACTCATGGATGAAAGACAAAACTGTCGTTTGCACCGACACGACTGAACTACGATTCGGCGAGGCTGGCGGCGCGCGCTACATTGATTTCAAGATCACCATGCACGCATCGAACGGGCCGCTTACGTTTAACCAAACCAAGGAAGGCACCATGGCAATCCGCACGCACCCAGCACTTCGCCTCAAAGGTGATGTCGCCAAAGGTTCCGCAATCAATAGCGAGGGTGTCACCGGAAAAGCCATCTGGTCGAAGCCCGCGAAGTGGGTGAACTACTGGGGGCCGATAAATGGAAAAATCGTCGGCATCGCCATCTTCGACCACCCGAAAAATCCGCGCCATCCGACCACTTGGCACGCCCGTGACTACGGGCTGATCACCGCGAACCCATTTGGCGGCAAGGCATTCAAAAGTAAGCACGGTGCTATGAAAATTGACAAAGGATCCAGCGTTACCTTTAGCTACCGCTTCCTGTTCCACGAGGGCAGCCACAAGGATGCCGGGATTCCAAAGCAGTATCAGCAGTGGACACAAAAATAACTTTTCCGTGATGAGTATTCAAAACCGACACGACCGACGCCAGCTCGGCAGAACAATCGAGGGGATGGCCGCCTGTCTGCTTCCTTTCGAGGAAAATGGTGACATCGCCGAACAGGCATTCCGTGATGCCGTCGCGCGCACCGAAACCGCCGGCCTGGCCTGTGCAGTGAACATGGACACCGGCTATGCGAACTATCTGACCGACCATGAACGGCTCGAGGTGCTGCGCTGGACCCGTGAGGCCTTAGGCGATGGGCCACGATTTGTCGGTGGTGTCTTTGTGGAAGGTCTGGAAGGTGATCTGGTTGATCTCTACAAACGTGGCGCGAATCAAGTCGCAGAAGCTGGAGGCACACCCATCCTATTCCAGACTACACGCTTCCACGACTGGGAGGCGGAAAAAATCGTTGAGCTCTACGCTGATGTCTGCGCAGGTTACGACGCCGTGCTGGGCTTTGAACTCGGACGTGTGTTTGCTCCGAATGGCATGATCTACTCGGATGAAGTTGTGCGAGGGCTGATGCAGATTCCACAGCTCAAGGGCATGAAACATTCATCGCTCTGCCGGGAAACCGAATTGAAACGCCTCGCGCTGCGCGATGAACTACGACCCGACTTTAAAATCTACACCGGCAACGACCTCGGGATCGATATGATTGAGTATGGCTCGGATTACTTGTTAGGCCTGGCGGCATTCTGCCCGGAAAAATTTGCTGAGCGTGACCGCATGTGGGCGGATGGAGATGAAGGGTATTTTGAAATTAATGACGCCCTGCAATACCTTGGTAACATCGCATTCCGCGATGCCGTGCCCGCCTATAAACATAGCTGTGCGGTATTTCAAAACTTACTCGGGCGCATCCCAAGTAGCGAGCCCCATCCACAGTGCCCAAGGCGGCCTGAGTGGGAACACGAAATCATGGCCGAATGCGCCAAGCGCCTTAAATACACGATCTAACAAATACTTTTTAACCTGATGAGTTACCCCGAGCTGGCACTACACACCTTTACCACCCGTCCGTGGTCGATGGAGCAGTGTATCGAAGAATACGCTCGCCGTGGCATCGGGGGTATTTCCGTCTGGCGGGAAACCATCGATGGGCTGGATCTTAAGAAAGTCAAAAAGCAGATCGACGACGCAGGGCTTAAACCCGTTGCGCATGTGCGTGGTGGATTCTTCACCGGAAAAACCCAAGCCGACCGCGACGCCGGGCGTGAGAAAAACCGCGCATGTGTGCGTGAGGCAGAAGCACTCGGGTTACCACAGATCGTTCTCGTCTGCGGAGCCACCCCAGGGCAATCACCTGCCGAAAACCACAACCAGATCCGCGACGGTATTGCCGAGATGGCAGGCTGGGCAGCCGATGCCGGTATCAAGCTGGCCATCGAACCGCTACACCCGATCTACGCCGGCGATCGCTCCGCTATCTGCACCATGAAAACCGCCAACGACCTGTGCGAAGACATCGGCGCGCCTAACCTCGGCGTGGCACTGGACGTCTACCACGTCTGGTGGGACCTCGAGCTGGAAAAGGAAACCAAGCGCTGCGCCGAGAACGGATGGTTGCTCGGCTATCACATCTGCGACTTTAAACCGGACCAGGAAGACATGTTGTTAGACCGGGGTGTCATGGCTGAAGGCTGTGCTCCGCTGAAAGAAATCCACCAGCTCGTCAAAGGCACCGGGTTTTCCGGCGCCACAGAAATCGAAATCTTCTCACAGAAATGGTGGGACAGAGATCAGGGCGAATTCCTCGACTACATTCTCAAGCAATACGACGCGATTTATCGCGATTAACATCTAACATCCTGAATAGCCCCAGCGGGGCGATAGCCGGTAGCGCGGGGTGAAACCCCGGGGGTTTCATAGCAAGCATCATCAAGCCCCGGTGGGGCGGCAGCACTTCCCGGATGTCTTCCATGCTACCGCACCTCCGGCGCTCGATATGCCGATACAAAACCATTCCCGGGGTTCCGCTACACTCCACCCCGCGCTAACAGCTACCATCCCTCCGGGATTTCCCCGCCGCCTACCGTCACAAAATAGCCTAGATTGATTTTGACTCGGTATCACCAAACACTACAACAATGACGTGAAAAAAATAGGAATCATTATGAACGGCGTCACTGGACGCATGGGAACGAATCAGCATCTCATACGATCCATCCTAGCCATCCGTGATCAAGGTGGTGTTGAGCTGGCGGACGGAAGCAAAATCATCCCCGACCCCATCCTGACCGGAAGAAACGAAGAGAAGGTCAAGGCACTGGCAGAGGAACATGGCCTGCGACGCTGGTCGACAGACCTCGATGCCGCACTCGCCGATGACTACAACGAGATATTTTTTGATGCATCCGGCACTCCTTACCGGGTCGGTTTTCTTGAAAAAGCCATCGCCGCCGGCAAACACATCTACTGCGAGAAACCGATCGCAACATCCTATGCCGACTCCCTCAAGGTCGCCGAACTCGCAGAAGCGGCTGGCGTAAAAAACGGCACCGTGCAGGACAAGCTGTGGCTGCCGGGAATCGTGGCATTCCAGAAGCTCAAGGACGACGGGTTCTTCGGCGACATCCTCTCAGTCCGTGGTGAATTCGGCTACTGGGTATTCACCGGTCATGACGAAAACCAACCGGCCCAGCGTCCAAGCTGGAACTACCGCAAGGAAGACGGCGGCGGCATGATCATCGATATGCACTGCCACTGGCGCTACGTCATCGATAACCTGTTTGGCAAGGTGACTGAGGTATTTACTCACGCCACGACCCACCTCGATGAGCGTGTCGACGAAAACGGTCAGGCATACAAATGCACCGCAGATGATTCCGCCTACGCACTTTTTAAAACCGACACCGGTGTCATTTGCCAGTTCAACTCGTCGTGGGATGTTCGCGTGCGCCGTGATGATCTACTCACCATGCAGGTCGACGGCACCAAGGGCAGTGCCATTGTCGGCCTGCGCAAGTGCTGGGCACAAAGCGCCGCAAACACCCCACGCCCAGTATGGAATCCAGACGTCGATAGCCCGATTGATTACCACGCCAACTGGGAGGTGATCGACCCCGGCGAATGTGACAATGCATTCAAAACTCAGTGGGAACTCTACCTCAAACATGTCGCCTCGGACGAAGCATTCCCATGGACCCTGCGCGAAGGCGCCAAGGGTGTGCAGCTGGCAGAGCTTAGTTTACAGTCGCATGACGAAGGTAAATGGATCACCGTCGACTAATCATGCACTACGCCATTTGCAACGAAACCTACGGAGACGTTGAGCTCCAGGAGTCCGCCCGCCTCGCCGCCGCCCACGGATACACCGGACTTGAAATCGCACCATTCACGCTGTCGGATGACATTACATCCATTTCAGAGTCCCAGGCAAAAGATCTCGGCAACCAAGTGCGCGATCAAGGTCTGGACGTTGTTGGCCTGCACTGGCTGCTGGCCAAGACCGAGGGCTTTCACCTGACTCACCCCGATGATGCCATCCGCACCGCTACGCTGGATTACACCCGACGCCTCGCCGACCTCTGCCATCACCTCGGAGGCAACATCATGGTCTGGGGAAGCCCGCAACAACGCTCGCTGGAAGATGGCTGGAACTACGATGACGCGTTCCAGCGCGCCACCGACCTTCTCCGATCTGCTGCCGATCACTGCGGGCAGCTCGGTATTACCATCGCTATGGAGCCTCTTGGCCAGGTAGAAACGAATTTCCTAACAAGTGCGGCGGAAACGATCCGCCTGTGCGAGGCGGTCGATCACCCGAGCTGCCGCCTTCATCTCGATGTGAAGGCGATGAGCTATGAGGAGGAGGAAATTGGCGACGTCATCCGCACCAGCAAAGACTGGACGGCGCATTTCCATGCCAACGATCCGAACCTCTACGGCCCCGGCATGGGCGACATCTCATATAAAGATATCGTTGCCGCGCTGCAAGAAACCTCCTACAACGGCTGGGTCAGCGTCGAAGTTTTTAAATACGATCCATCCCCCGAAGTCATCGCAACCACATCCCGTGAGAACCTTCGCCGCTTTTTCGGAGAATAAAAAATACCCCAAATCCAAACCTCCCAATCCACACAAATTATGAATCAACACGACCGTGAGCTCGCCGTCATCGAATCCGTCGCTGACGCCCCCGCACTAAAAAAATTCTTTGCCTACGCCAAACTCTCGGGCCCTGGCTGGTTGCAAGGTGCCATTACCTTGGGTGGTGGATCGCTCGCAGGTGCTCTTTTCCTCGGTAGCACCACCGGTTACGGCGGCATGTGGATTCAACCTATGGCGATGATCTTTGGCGTCATCATGCTCTCCGCTATTTCCTACGTCACACTTTCTACAGGGACCCGACCTTTCCACGCGATCAACCGCCACCTCAGCCCGCTACTCGGGTGGTCGTGGCTTGTTGCCACCATCATGGCAAACCTCGTCTGGACCATGCCGCAATTTGCACTCGCGACCGAAGCGATCCAGCAGAACCTCATGGGTGGCGCCGACTTCCATCCGGTCTACATCACCATTCCGCTGCTATTAGTCGGGCTCGGAGTCAACTGGCTCTACGAATCCGGTGGTGGCGGCGCTAAAGCATTCGACCTGATTATCAAAATCATGGTCGGTATCATCGTGCTATCGTTCTTCGCCGTGGTCATCGCGCTGGCATCAGCCGGCAATCTTGAAATCGGCAAGATCTTTTCAGGCATGGTCCCGAACCCCTTCATGCTGTTCAGCCCGGCTGACACCTACACCTCACTCATCGAGAGCTCCGCATTCCCCGACTACTGGCGCGAACGCATCACCGACCAGCAGCGCAATGTCGCCTTCGCCGCATTCGGCACCGCCGTCGGTATCAACATGACGTTCTTACTCCCCTACTCCATCTTAAAAAAACGCTGGGGCAAGAAGCACCGTGGACTTTCCATGACAGACCTTTCCATCGGCCTGTTCGTTCCATTTTTCCTCGCGACCGCCTGTGTGGTCATCGCCTCAGCCAGCAGCTTCCACGGTAAAGTCCTGGATAGTGACCTCAAGGACCCGACCGCTTTCCGCGCTGATGTGGCGAAGGGTTTTTACGCTACAGAAAATCCAGATAAACCAAAAGCCACCGAGGCACAGCTCGCTCCCTTCCTCGCCATGGTCCAGACCAACGACCAGAAGCTCGCCGCCATGCTCCAGAAGCGTGGTGCCGGTGCCCTGGCAACCACTCTGGAGCCCTTCGCAGGAAAAACCGTGTCGCAGCAAATCTTCGGCATCGGCGTGCTTGGCATGGCACTCTCCACCATCATCATCCTCATGCTGATGAACGGTCTCGCATTCCAGGAAGCATTCAGCCGCAAGCCACATGATGGCGAAACAGAATCACCTACTAACGACAACAAGAAGCTCTACTTCTTCGGCTGCACCCTATCCGGCCTTTCCGGCTGCATGTTCCCGCTGCTCTGGGCTGGTGAATCCAAGGCCGCGCTCGCCGTGCCGACCTCCGTCATTGGTGGCAGCCTGATCCCGATCGCCTACTTCACCTTCCTGCTGATGATGAACTCGAAAAAAATACTCGGTGAGCATCGGCCCAAGGGAAGATCACGCATCATCTGGAATACCCTCATGGTGATCGCCACCACCGTTGCATCCGCCGGTTCCGTCTGGGTTCTCCTAGGAAAAACAAAAGCACCCGGCTGGCAAGGTGATTTCGCATGGGGCGGACTCGCATTCCTCGCCCTCCTGTTCGTGGTCGGCACGATCTCATTCTTCAATAACGAGCGACGCGCGTGATCTAGTATTCTTCATGCCAAGATTTTTCATCACACTCATACCAGCACTGCTCGCTTCGACGCTTCTCAACGCAGCGGAATTTAAAGTCGCGGACTTCGGCGCAGTCGGCGACGGCCAATCCGATGACGCGCCTGCAGTGCGCAAGGCGCTGGCGGCGGCGATCAAGGCTGAACCAGGATCGAAGCTGGTGTTTGAGAAGAAGAGCTATCGTTTCGCCCGCCAGCCGGGCGATGCCATCCTCTCCCTCGATGGAGCCACGGGCATCACGATCGAGGGCAACGGTGCGGAAATCATCGGCAATCCGTGGAATCCGTTTCTCGGCATCGTCGATTGCAAGGACGTCGTCATGCGCGGCTTCGTGCTCGACTGCGATCCGGTGAGCTTCACGCAGGGAGACATCGTTGAGGTCACTCCTGAGAAAGGCACATTTCTGCTGAGGATCCACGAGGGCTACGCCAATCCGGTCGAGCTTGAGGAGCAGCTCAAGAAGAAAGCATGGCAACGGGTCGGGTTCACACTCGAGGCGGAGAAACGCATGATCAAGCCAGGTCCGGTCGATCTCATCGAGAACATCACCGAGGTGGATCGGGCCGGGCGTCTGCTACGCGTCGATCTGAAGGCGGACAGCTTCACTCACATCGCCACGGGTGACCGCTTTGTCTTCGGCCTCCACCATGGCGGACGTGGGGCGCTCATCAACGTGGAGCGAAGCACCGACATCCGGCTGGAGGATTACACCATTCACGGTGGCAAATTTGGGATGAACCACACCTTTCTCGATAACCAGGGGCTGGTGTATGTGAAGGGCGCGAGGATTGCGTTCCGACCTGGATCAAAGCATCTGGTCACCAGCATCAAGGATGGCTTCCACGTGAAGCACAACCGTATCGGTCCCATCATCGAAGACTGCACGCTCGAGGGAATGATGGACGACTCGATCAACATCTCCGTTTGCCCTTACTGGGTGAAGAAGGATCTGGGCGAAAATCGGTATCTAATTGCGGAAGTGCAGTTCTCACCCCGGGTGGGAGACGAGTTGATGGCCTACACGCCGATTCCCGGCATCGTGACACGCAGCTTGAAGATCACGAAAGTGGAGTTTCAGAAGAACCCGAAGGGACGCCGCGGGAAGTGGAACATCATCACCCTCGACCAGCCGATTCCCGGACTTGCCCTGCACCAGGGTGGCAACCTTTTCCCCGGCGGTCGCGACAAGCTGCGCTTCACCGGCCTCTACAACCTCGACGCCTCCGGTAAGGACTACATCGTCCGCAACAACCGCTTCCTCCCCCAGCGTCGGCACGCCCTGCTGGCGCGCTGCCGAGGCGGACTGTTCGAGGGCAACACGGTCGACGGCATCGGCGGATCGGGTGTCTGGCTCGGCAACGAGGTTGGCTCCTTTTACGAGGGTCCCTTTCCCGCCGACACCACCATCCGTAACAACCGCTTCCGCAGCACTGGGAGGAACTCGATCCAGATCGGCATACACGGCCGCGGTGCGCGGGCGAAGAACATCACCATCGAGAACAACACCTTCAGTGGATGGCCCGGGGCAGCGATGAGCTTGTCCAACCTTCAGGGCGGGGTGATCCGGCGCAATACGATCGAGGTAGGGCGTGGCAATGATAGTGCCGGAGCGGTGCCGGTGGTCGTACGACAGAGCCGCGATGTTCGCATCAGGGGAAACACGGTCCGCGACGAACGCCCTCAACTCACCGCCGCCTTCGATCTATCCACGGAGGTTGACGCCGCCTCTGTGGTGATGACTGGAAACAAAGTGACATTGAGCCCGGACTTTCCCAAACTCATGCAGACCATCCCGCCAGCCTCGATTCAAGCCCGCGGACAGGTGATTCGGCCCCTGCGGGCCGCCGAGGATACAGGAGCCTACCTCCGTGCAAGCCATGGCAAGACTCCGGGCCATGAGAACGACCCGATCTGGACCTTGCATCCCTTGTGGAAAAATGGGCTGAAAGGCAGTGTGTTGTTAGAGTTGCCGGCGGATTTGACGGGCACCGAGGGGATCCGCTTCGCCACCCGCAGCGCTACCGGACACGGCGACGGCGTGGTGTTGACCATCGAGTGGAAGCCGCTCAGCGCACCGGACAGCGACTACAAATCCTGCTACGAGGGCACCATCCTCAAGAAAGAATGGACCGCTGCGCATGCAAAGATCAAATCGGAAGATTCCCGCGTGCTGCTGCGTTTCCGCTTCGACTGCGGCCCGGCTAATAATACCGGCCACGACAGCGTGCAGATCGCCAACCTCGATGTGTTCACCAAGAACGACGGGGTGCTGCGCATCGCGGACTTCGGCGCGCGCGGCGACGGGGGTCGTGACGATGGTCCCGCGATCAGGAAAGCCTTCGATGCGGCCAAGGCAGATGGCATTCCGAGCACGGTGATCTTTGAGAACAAGACCTACCGGCTCGGCGACAATCCGACCGCCTGGCACTATTTTCAGATGGTGGGTCACGAGGATCTGGTGATCGAGGGCAAGGGCGCGACCCTGCTGACCTCGGAGGGAAACCTATCCTTCCACTTCGATGGAGGCCGAGACATCACGGTGCGTGGGCTAACTTTGGACGGGGTCAAACCGTATTTCACTCAAGGCGAGGTGATCGTTTTCGATCAAGGTGGATTTTTTGATGTGAAAATCATGGACGGCTACCCCGAGCCACCCGTCGAGACCTTCCTCACCGCCAACAAACACAGCGCCCACGGCGGCGGCGGACGGCACATGATCGTTTTTGAGAAAGGCGGAAAGGCACGCAACATCCGAATGAGGAGCGATCACCTATACATTAGCAACATCACCCGCGTGTCGCCCGGTGTGTTTCGCTTTCACGTGAAGGAGGACTACGTGCCGCGCATGAAGGGCATGGCCGTGGGAAACTGGATCAGCTACGCATCTAACAAAGCCCACCTGCCAGCCGCAGAGAAGGCAGCCAAGGACAAGTCGCCAAGCATCTACGCCCAGATCGCTGCGGAACGGGTCGAGAACATGACCATCGAGAACATCGACATTTTTGGGTCGCTCAACGGCGGGATCCGCGTCTCGGACATGCCCGGGGATGTCACCATCAGGAAGGTTCGCATCATCCGCAAACCCGGCACCCGCAACCTGCTCTCGATTCCTTCGGACGCCCTCCACCTGATGAACATCCGCGGGAAATTGACTCTGGAAAATTGTGAGATCGAAGCACCTGGCGATGACTGCCTCAATGTGGGAACCTTGCTCGAACGGGTCGTCCAGGTTTCCAAGGATGATCCTCGCTCGATGAGCCTACGCACCACCGATAACCGCTACTACCACTACCTCATTCGGGCTGGTGATCGACTTCAGTTTCTCGATACGAAAACCAAGCGAGAACTCGCTATTGCAACAGTGAAGCAAGTGGACTTCAACCCGCGTTCTAGCATTCACAGGGTCGTTCTCGACAGAGGGGTGCCGAAGATTGATCCGGCCTCGGTCCTGGTGCTTAATCTTAATCAAATGACCTCCTCCTGCATTATTCGGAACAACACCATGAGGCCCTACATGCGCAATGCCATGTTGGTAAGGGCCCAGAACATGACCATTGAGAGCAATGAGCTAGATGGTTCGCAAGGCGGAGTAATGGGCTTGAATTTCAACTACTCAATGGGAGAATCCGCACGCCTGCGCAACATCCGCATCGCTTCCAATACGATCAGGAACTTCCAAAGCTCCGGACTCCAAATGACGAAAAGGTTCCGGGACGGGCAAGGCGCTCGCGACACAAGAAATATCACGATCACCAACAATTTTTTTCAACTGGGATCAACGAAGGCGATGCGGATCCGTGGTGCGCAAAACCTCAGCGTGGAGAGAAATCGGATCGAGAAGAACGGAGTCTTAGTGCAGCATCCCGCAGGTTTTATAGAGGTCATCGATTGTGAAGGACAACAGCTCAAAAAATGACGCCGATGCACGGCGTGCTAGACTCAAGAAAATTTTGATGCAACACTCAATGAAAACCAAGCATCAGTCCAATGCGACGATGCCTCGTTTCACTGCGACGGTAACGGCCTGAGTCCGATCATAAACTCCGAGTTTGGTGAAGACGCTTTCGATGTGATGCTTCACAGTGGAGATCGAAATTCCGAGGTTCGCTACAATTTCCTTGTTGCTGTAGCCGGAGACTATCTGAGCAAGAACTTCGATCTCGCGCGGTGAGAGCGCTTCCTGACCGCGTCGTTCGTCGAGTTTCTTTTTGAGTCCTTCGGAATAGTATGGAGCTCCACTTGCGACTGCTCGTATAGCCGTGATGATTTCGTCAATATCCACCCCCTTCGACACGCAACCAAGAGCGCCGGCTTCGGTCGCGCGCCACAGGCTCTCCGATGTCTCATAGATCGACAACAGGACGATGCGCGCCTCCGGAAATTCGCTGAGAATTTCGGTAATCGTTTCGGCCCCGTTGAGGCCAGGCATTTGGTAGTCCATGGTCACGACATCCGGCTGTAGATTGCTGTAGAGTGCGATGGCACGCTCGCCATTTTCAGCCTCGCCAACGAGTTCGAGGTCGTCCTGCTGCGTGATGGCTTCGGCAAGAGCGAGACGAACCATGGCGTGGTCATCGACGATGAGGATCCTAGTTTTTTGATTGCTGGTCATGGTTTGTCTCGGGGAAGAACTTCGGGAGAGGAGTAAGGTAGCACAAGGCGAATATTGGTGCCTTTGTCTGGTGTGCTCACCACTTGGAGGGTGCCTTGAATCTTGTTGGCACGTTCCTGCATACCGAGGAGGCCAAAGTGACCGGCGGGGGCGGGGGCGGAGGAGTCAAAGCCGCAACCGTCGTCATCGATTTCCAGGGTGACGCCCTCCGAATCATAAGTGAGGGTGACGGTGATGCGGGTGGCCTTACCATGGCGGGCGGCGTTGAAAACGGCCTCCCGGGCGATCCGCATGAGGTGGTTCTGGGTGGTGCCCCGCAGGCGGCGGTCGGTACCATGCAGCACGAACTCGAACTCCGAATCCCCCGCAGCGGGCGGCAGAGTTTCGCGCATCGCGTCGGGGAGGTTGCGCTCGAGAAGCCCCGGGCTGCGGAAGTCGCTGACCGAGGCCCGGGCTTCAGTTCGGCAGTGACGGAGCATGTTCCGGGCGAGAGAGAGGCGTTGATGAGCAGGTTCGTTCTGTGGGCGGATGATTGAGGCCAGGTTGCCGAGCTGCATCGACAGGCCGGTGAGCTCCTGCTCGAGGGTGTCATGAAGTTCCCGGGCAATGCGCTGGCGTTCGTCCTTCACGATGCCAACCTCCGCTTGCCGGGCGATGGTTTTGGCCTGGGTGGCGACCCGCCGGCGGAGCAGCCAGTTCCAGACGAATACGGCGGCGAGGATGGAAAGGGCGATGCCGAGGGCGATCAATATTCGTGTCAGAGTCCACCACGGCGCTTGGCGCACCACGTCGATGGCCGCCGGCCCGGGCAGATGAATGCGAAAGCCGTCGGCCCATTCGAGCCGTGGCACCGGACGGGTGGTGGTGACTTCACAGACCCCGGTCAGGCTGAGTGTGTCTCCCTGTTTCAGATTCATGGCGTGTCTCGAGCGTCTGGGCAGCCAGGCTTCAAAGTAGGTTTCACCGGAGCGGCACTGGAGCACGGTCTCGCTCAAGCCCTCGCGGAGAGCGAGAAACTCGCCGATGACTTCGACTCTCTCGCCGTGCAAATCGAGCCGCAGACCGTGAGCGGCATTGAAGGGGAACGGGGCAGAGAGTTCTGCTTTTCCGAGTTTTCTCAACCTAGCAGCTCTCAGGATAGGGCGGAAGGGTGCCAAAGCGGCATAGCCCACGACCTCCACCTCGCTGCCAGGAGGATACTGGTCGGCATCTGCCGCCTGGACAAAAGTGCTGCCGGATTCATCCTTGAGATACAGCCCGCCATCACCCACCTGTGTGACAACTCCAACGACCCGGATTTCTTCGTCGATGCCATGATCACTTCTGAGCAGCGTTCCTATTGTCTTCGTACGGATATCGGCTCGGGTTGATTTTGCCTCCAGAGGCGTGAGTAGATCGAACGACGGGACCAGGAGGTGTCGGGTTGTCAGTTGGCGTGCCTTGTTCGCTGTGCTGCCGACGAGTGCTTTGAGCAGGATCGGCCTTTGCATGAGCGCGGCGGTGCGTGCTTTGGCATCCTTCACCTCCGGAACGTCTGCTTTGAAAGTCAGCCCATCGATTTCAACGACGAGGGTGAATGCCAGCCCGCCGGTTTCCACGCCAATGATCTTCGCCTCCACCTCCACCCAATCGGAATCGCTATTGGGTGCGAAGAGTTCACGGGCTGTCACGCGTCGTGGTTTAGGTAACTCGCCTTGGCTGAGGACCTCCACGACGGCCTGACGAATGTCCGGGAAAAAGGTGCTGCCGCTGGTAACGCCCCGGACGCGGACCCGGCTTCCTGCCCGGATCTGGTGACGGTTTGGAAACGCGGCCGGCGATCCGACCCAGCAGCTTGCGTTGCCATCGTGCAGGACGAAACCCATTGCCCCAGACCCTTCCTCAAGCTTATTGTGGAAATAAATGACCGTGCCCTCGACGAGGACGGGAAGTTGCTTGTCGGCCTCTTCGTGAGAAGTAGCCCGAACCCCGGCGATGGTTCGAATGGGTTCTTCTGCAGCCGTTCCCGAATAGGACGAAACGAGCAGGGTGAGGAAAATGATGATACGCATGAATGACAGTTACAAAAGTGGCATGCGGGGGAGTTTCTGTAAATGGGCTATTTGGCCCTGTGACACCAGGTCAACTGCACGAGGGATTTTTTTGACAGGATTAACAGGATGATCAGGATTTTTTTCCAAGGAATAATCCACCAGCGGGTGTGATTTTTTTCAGTGTTTCTTGTTGGAATCTTTCGTGTATGGAGCGCGGACTTGCAGTCCGCATCTCCCTGTCACTCGAAGGATGTGCCCGCATGACGCACGACAGGAAGCCGGGGACTGCAAGTCCCCACTCCATAAGAACACCGGAATAAATCACACCCACCACCAGCTTCCCATTTTACTTCATTTCTATCCAAAACCGACCCATCAGTTTCTCTAATCTTGTAAATCCTGTTAATCCTGTCCCAAAACCATCCCCGCTCTCCCTCGTGTAAGAACCCTGCCTGTGACGCAGGACACCCACCACCCCGGCCAGATTACCGGGGTGACATCACAGGCGTTTTCGTTCAGTTTCAGAGTATGCCATTCATCCTGAGTTCCTCCCGCCGTCTTCTCTCCGCTCTCCTGCTTTTGGTCATCTGCTGCCTTGCCCGTGCCGACACCCGACCCAATATCGTTTGGATTCTGGTTGATGACATGTCCTCGCACTTCGGCTATCAGGGGGAGAAACTGGTCACAACTCCAAACGTGGATCGACTGGCCCGTGAAGGGGTCGTCTTCAGCCGTGCCTACGCGACCGCGCCGGTTTGCTCGACTTTTCGCTCGGCCTTGATCACCGGGATGTATCAGACGGCGATCGGTGCGCATCATCACCGGAGCTCGCGTGGGATGGAGAAAATCTCGTTACCGGAAGGGGTGCGGACGATTCCTGAGCTGATGCGGGAAGCCGGTTACTACACCACCAATGCGGACGCCTCGGGCAAGCGGCCGGGCAAGGAGGACTACAACTTCAACTACAGGAGACAAGATCTTTACGACGGCGTGGACTACCGAGGTCGTGCCAAGGGTCAGCCGTTTTTCGCCCAATTCCAGCTCCGCGGCGGCAAGCTGCGCAATGTGGCGAAATGGTATGACGAGGTGAAATCGGGAGTGGGCGAGGTCATCGATCGAGCCGCGGTTAAGCTCCCGCCCTACTACCCGGATCATCCTGTCATTCGCGAGGACTGGGCTCAATACCTCGATTCGGTCAATTACACCGACGTCGAGGTGGGGCGTATTCTTGCGCGGTTAAAGAAGGATGGTGTCCTCGAGAATACCGTCGTCGTTTTTCTCACTGATCACGGGATCAGCCACGCCCGGGGCAAGCAGTTCCTCTACGAAGAAGGGGTGCTGATTCCCTTTGTCGTCTGGGCGCCGGGGGTTTTGGGGAAACTGGGAAAACCGATCCTCCGTGAGGAATTCATTGAACACATCGACCTCGCCGCGACCACTTTACATCTTGCGGGTCTTGAGATTCCGGCCGGCATGCAAGGTCGTCCCTTGTTCGGTTCGAAGGCAAAACCGCGTGACTTAGCGGTGACTGCACGTGACCGCTGCGATGAGACCGTGGACCGTATCCGTGGGATCAGGAAAGGGGACTTCAAATACATCCGCAACTTCCACCCGCAGCGTCCCTACCTGCAAGCGTGTGACTACAAAGACCGCAAGCCATTCATGCCGGTGCTGAGGGACTTGTATGCGGCCGGTAAACTCAACAAATCCCAGTCACTGCAAATGGCGGAGGTACGGCCCGAAGAAGAACTCTACGATCTGTCGCAGGATCCCTGGGAGCTTCACAATCTCGCCGGAGATCCGGCGCAGCAGGAGCGCTTGTCCGATTTCCGGGCCTTGCTCGGGCGCTGGATCATGGACTCCAACGATCAGGGTCGCTACCCGGAGCCGATGAGGATGTTCGACAGCGACATGAAGGTCTACGTCGAAAGAGTCGCCCGCAAGAATCCCGGGCAGGCGACGCGAATCAAGGAGAACATCTCTTTAATGAAGAAGTGGCGGATTGAGGGGAAGTAGGGATCAGGGGGAGTGGGTATAATCTCCCGCATTTCCTAGATATAGGCCAAATGGCCGAGTTGACCAAAATGATGAATTCCCTCAGGATATTTTTAATGCAACCCCCTATCTCCTCCTTGGGAACAGGCCATGAACAACTGGGATATCCGCAAAAAGATTTGGAAAGCGACGGGATATTATTATTAAGTGGAAAGAGCAATGATTAGACTGATGAAAATAGCGACCTTTATTGGCTGCATACTACCATGCACGCTGCAGACAGTGTCCGCAGCCGATACCGTTAAGAAGCCAAACATTCTGCTGATCATGGCTGACGACCTTGGCTATCACGACCTGGGTTGCCAGGGGGTGAAGGATTTCAAGACACCGAATATTGATCGGCTGGCCCAATCCGGCGTGCGATTCACGGCGGGTTATGTAACCGCACCGCAATGTGGACCGTCTCGTGCAGGAATGCTGACAGGCATGCATCAGAGCCGATTCGGTTGCACAGACAACAATCATGACTTCGGCCTGCCTCCGAAGAAGGTTGTGCAGATCCTGCCCGAGCAGTTGAAGGCCCAAGGCTATACCACGGGAATGATCGGCAAGTGGCATGTCGGTTTTCACGAAGATCCGAAAAAAGGACATTTCACTCGCCCCGGCAACCATCCCTGGGAGCGTGGGTTCGACTACGTGCTCAAACATCATGGCGGCATGTCCCACTTCTTTCCGTATCGCAAGGACGGCTGGAAATGGATGGCCGATCGTAAGCGCGAGCCACGTTTGCAGCAGAAATTAGAAAACGAGGAAACGCCAAGCTATCTGGACGGGTTGCCAAAGGATACCTACCTCACCGACATCTTCTCCATACGCGCTGCTGACTTTGTGAAGCGTTCCAAAAGCGATAAACCATGGTTTTTATACCTTTCCTACAATGCTCCGCACACTCCAATCTCGGCGTCCAAAGAGAAGATGGCGAATTACTCCCATATCAAGAATCACAAGCGCCGGGTGTTGGCGGCAATGATGGATTCGCTGGACGAGGGCGTCGGGCAGGTGCTCAAGGCACTCAAAGAAACTGGGCAGGACAAGAACACCATTGTCTGGTTCCTGAGTGATAACGGTGGCCCAACCTCGAAGAACGCGTCACGTAATGATCCGTTTTCCGGCGTGAAAGGCGACGTCTTCGAAGGAGGCATTCGCGTGCCGTTCATGGTGAGTTGGCCAGGGACCATTCCAGGCGGTAAGGTAGTTGACGATCCCGTCATTTCGCTGGACATCCTGCCGACCTCACTGGCTGCAGCGGGAAAGAAAACCCTCCCTGAAATCCACGACGGCAAGAACCTGCTTCCATGGCTTATGAGCAAGGCTAAATGTCCGAATGATCAGCTTTTCTGGAGTTGGCGGGGTCAATACAACGCCATTCGCAGGGGAACGCTGAAGGAGATCCGCAACGGCAAGCCGGTCAAAGCCCTCGACGGTACGCCGATCCCGAAACACAACACTGTCGACCTCACCACCAATCCGACAGAGCTGGCCGGCGAGAAAACTCTGAAGAGCCCGGAGGAGAAAGCGATGCTCTCGAAGAAATTGGATGCCTGGCTTAAGCAGGTAAGGAAAGATGCTGCAACCCTGACACCCAAATATTGATGTCAGGAATGCCAGGACAGTGATTATAGAAACGATAAAGGAAGGAATCAGATCATAATGATGCAAAATATCAGAGCAGGATTCTGGTGCTTGTTTGCTGCCCTCCTGGTGACCTTGGGTGCCGCTGAAGTTCGTGCGGCAAGCGAATTCGAAACGAAGATCCGTGCGTCGTATGACGCGGGGCAACCCGCGCCGACTAAGATCTTCAAGATTCGAGACAGGGTTGAGGTCCATTACTTTGCACCCGCGAAACCCCACAAACCAGGAATGAACCCGGCCCTGCTCTACATCCACGGCGGCGGATGGCGAGGCGGGAACCCCACTGGCACCTACCGTTGGTGCCGTTACCTCGCCGAACATGGCGTTTCAGTATTCACCATCCGCTACCAGCTTGCCAGTGAGAAACAAGGCATCAAACCGACCCGATGCCTTATGGATGCCAAGACCGCAATGCGGTGGGTGCGGACCAAGTCAAAGACCTTTGGTATCGACCCGATGCGGATTGCCGTAGCAGGCAATTCCGCCGGTGGGCATCTGGCAACGGCTCTTGCTACCGTTAAATCCTACAACGACCCCGGTGATGACCTCGAGGTCAGTTGCCATCCGAACCTGTTGCTGCTCGCATCGCCGGTGATGGATAACGGGCCGGGTGGTTACGGTAACGGTCAGGAGATCCCAGGCAGAGCACCCTCCGACTTCCGTGTAAAGGACTTCTGGCGCGACTTTTCTCCCATCCACAACCTGAATAAGGATCTGCCGGACTCGATCGTATTGATGGGAAACAAGGACCCGTTGATCCGTATGGCGCCCGTCGAGGCATTCGGACGCGCGATCAAGGCATCAGGAAAGGATTTCGAATGGTGGGTCTTTCCAAATAAAGGGCATGGTTTATTCAGCCAGAGGAAATCGTATCTCACGCCGGAGTTAATGCACATCTACTATGCATTCCACGCGTTTCTGGCAAAACACAAGTATATGTCTGAACCGCTTCCGGCCGGGAAAGAAGTGTCGACGCTGGTGAAGCGTCAGACCGTGGCTACAACGGAAGAGTCGGGTCTAACGCTACCCTCGAAACCCAAGAACAACCCCCTTATCACCCCATGATAGCCTCTCTGAACACCTCGCCCAAAAAGCAAATTCCTAGCATTCATTAGGAGTAACGGAGGCATGGTGACAATTCATCCGAAATTCCGGCTAAACACGAAGTCACTTTCCAATAGCCTAACTAAACCAATCGTCTTGTCTGTTTTAAGGAGTGGTATAATCTCCCGCATTTCCTGAACATGGGCCAAATGGCCGGGTTGACCGAAATGATGAATTCCCTCAAGATCTTCTTAATCGGTTATCAATTCGTTGTTTATGACGAATAACAAACCACAACCCAATATCGAACACATTATGAAAA
>OBPI01000010.1_pt1 | contig 34220 bp, 28 predicted proteins | sample 1470521 | NCBI WGS metagenome assembly OBPI01 (sample SAMEA3275481, study PRJEB22092) | marine metagenome | biome: Marine environment; feature: Belgian marine environment, sample taken at 3 meters depth; material: Sterile flask | collected 2014-06-25T05:23:32+00 | depth 3 m
TACATAGCCGTAGCTACTTTGGCAGCCAGTTCCATCATCCGAGTGGCGTAACCAACCTCATTGTCATACCAAACCATAAGCTTAAGTTGAGTGCCATCGGTAACCATCGTTGATTGTGCATCGACAATACCTGAGCGGGTGTCGTTGGTGAAATCAGCAGAGACAAGAGGTTTTTCCTCGTATCCTAGAATGCCTTTTAGCTCATGCTCTGAGGCTTTTTTGAGTAGAGAGTTTATTTCCTCGGAAGTGGTTGCACGAGGTAACTCTAATACAATATCGGTGAGTGATGCGTTCAGTAAAGGAATACGTACGGCTACGCCATTTAACCTTCCTTTGAGTTCAGGATAGATCATACTAATGGCCGTTGCAGAGCCCGTCGAGGTTGGGATTAGGGAGTTGAGGCATGAGCGTGCGCGGCGTAGATCGGTGTGAGGTGCATCAACGACCACCTGCGTATTGGTAACATCATGAAGCGTGGTGATCATTCCGTGTATAATGCCTACTTCTTCCAAGATTACCTTGATGACTGGCGCTATACAATTAGTTGTACAGGATGCTGCTGTAATTAGATGGTTTTTGTGTGTATCATACAAATGATCGTTGCATCCCATGACAATGTTCAAAGCGCCTTCCTTAACTGGTGCAGCGACTATAACCTTCTTCACCCCGGCATCGAAATACGGTTGCAGCAACTCGGGTGTGCGAAAGGCTCCTGTTGCATCGATTACGATATCGATATTATCTAAATTCATTTCAGAGGGGCATGGCGCGTTAGAATACGCGACGCTTTTACCTCCAATATTAATTTGTTGAGGGTTATGAGAGATCTCCCTATCCCATCTCCCGTGTACGGTATCATATTCTAACAAATGCGCAGCGGTTTCCGGCCCTCCACAGAGTTCATTGATCTTGGTGATCGTGAAGGCGGAGTTGTCCCAGCCGGCACGGAAACCGAGCCGACCAATGCGTCCAAACCCATTAATAGCGATATTCATAATAATTTTTTAGTATAGACAATAGATTTTGAGGCTAGCAGCAAACCGGATTAGTAGCACACAGTTCGGGACGTCCTTGACAGCAGTCTTCGGTGAGAAATTGCATTAGTGAGGACATGCCTTCAATGTTCAGTCGATATATGATGGATCGACCATCCCGCTCCGCGGTCACTAATCCTGCTTGCGATAGCTCTTTGAGGTGAAACGAAAGTGTTGGTTTGGGGATAACAAGTTGATCTGAGATGTCTCCTGCGCATATCCCTTCATGCCCACAACGAACGAGTAAGCGAAATACCTCCAGTCTATTTGGTTGTGCAAGCGCAGACAGTGCGTTAGCTGCAGTTTTTATTTCCATGATTGTGGAAATATCAAACATTATACGGACTGTCAATTGCCAAGTGAGTGTCAAAAAAGTCACACGGAAGCAAAAGCTGAGAAAATCTTGATGTGCTTTGGGTGATAATTTGATGGTAAGTTTATCACTATTAATGTCTTATAGTTTCACTAAAGATGATTTTAGGTACAACTTACAGATTGCAGATCAACACATCGGTTCATCTCAAGGAACTGGATGATGAGGCGTGCCAGGCTCTTGTCTCTATCATGCATCATGTATCAATTTTGTATGGCGTTCAGATATTAACCTACCGAATCCGGTGGGCAAACATAATGATGTTAGTCGAGTCGAGGTTAGATTATTTTTCAATTAGAGATTTTTTGGCTGCAGATGAGGGTGATTTAGGTAGTGGAAAAACCATGCTGTTTGATCATTTCAGCAAGTATTTTGGTGATAATGCTGTCGATTTATTGAACCATGAAATATCGAATATTGCTGAGTCACTGGGTGTATCAGAGGATATCGCGACGCATCGAGTAGCAAGAAGAATAGGGAATACTGAGGAGTTTCAGGTTCACGTGAGTAGGGATTTTAGTAAATGGGTAGAGCGAAATCGCCCTCAATTATTTTCTGAGTTGGATGGTCAAATTATTGGCGATGTAGCTCAAGGCTTGATGGTAGAAGGTGATTATTCTCTGAGAAATACGGCATCGGAGATGGATCATGCGGCGGTTGATTTGGTTTTGGGGCATGACACACCTGCTGTATGTTCTGGTTATGCTGATGCTCTGAGAGGAAATCAGCATGCAATAACCGGTTTAAAGATACTGACGGCTTGTCCTGACATTGCCTCTGTGGAGAAATTAGAATATGGTGCATGGTTGCACATGGACCGTTCTGAGCTTTTGTCAGAGCTAGAGACAGAGGTGGGCAAGATTGAAGATACTTCCCTATCTAACTGTAATGGGCAGCACTTAGTAAAAAGAAAAAGGAGGTCATCAAGAAGAGCATCTGTGGATCGTGTTAAAAAACAGGTGAGGGTTACATCTGAAATTCCTTTTGGGTTAAAGAGTGTTATATCCGGATTTATGTTACTACTCATTATCATCGGAGGTATGGGCTACTTTGCTTTGAATTCAGCTACTCAAAAAAACGCTTCGCCAGAGCCGCTGGAGGCTAATGAACTTGTTTTAGTTGATGATGCGAAGTCATACGAGTCAGATGATTTATCCATTCAATTAGGTGAGCTAGCTAGCCCTGAGGCATATGAACTAGCCAAAAAGTTTGCCATGAGTAGCGACCCTAATGAGAGGCTTAAGATGTCCCGAAATCCTGAGCAAACCAAAAAGCATCTACCCGATTACCCGGCGCAGGCCATCGATGTGCCAGCAGAAAGGATAGATAGAGGCAAAATATTAAGATCTTCTGACATCGTCTTTCGTGCATTCCCCGCCATTTTTTCTGATGGAAGTAGACGTGTTATATGTGTGTTGATCACAGACGATGGATTGCGAGTCGACTGGGACTCTTATGCGTTTTATGGCACAGCGACTTGGCCGGAATTGCTGAGCGGGGAAAGAAAGACTGCTGATATTCGTGCGTTAGCTAGTCAAAGATCTTATTATAACTTCAATTATAGGGATGAAAACCAATGGCTATGCATCGAGTTGGTAACCCCTGATTATGATCGTAGCCTCTATGCTTATGCACACCGTACATCTCAAACTGGGAAGATGCTCATCGGTTGGCTAAAAGATGCCCCTGCCAAAGCTAGGCGGCCTCTGACCCTGAGAATTTCATCAACTGCAGAGGATAGTAAGAGAAGGCAGTTTACGATTGAACGGTTGCTTGCTCTCAGTCCAGTGGTGGGCGACGTGGATGCTGAGGATACCATAAATCTTGACGATTTATAGGTAAGTTGGGGCATGTATTACCATGGATGTAATGCAAGCAGATCATTTAGATTCGCCCACTGGATAGCAATTAGGCTATTTTTTGCCCTGCTATTCGAGCTTAATCAACAATGGTGATGTGCTGACAGCAAACCAAACTCCAATCCTTGTTTTTGGATTCTCAATAAATGGTGTATGTCCGAATGATTGAGACAATCAGAGAATCAGTTGTGAGGCGCCGAGTGCAGGTGAATAGTTCTATTTATTATCACCTTTTTGGTCTTTTTTAACCTCTTTTTTTTGTGCGGGCACAAACTTTAGAACTGTTCCGTTGATGCAGTATCGCTTGTCGGTGGGGGTGTCAAACCCTTCACCCGTGAAGACATGTCCAAGGTGCGCGTCGCAGACGTTACAGCGGACTTCAATGCGAAAACCATCAAGGTCACGTATCGACTTTACGTTTTTTGCCTTCGATGGATCATAAAATGATGGCCAGCCACAACGCGCATCAAATTTTTCTTTCGAGGAAAACAACTCAGCGTTGCAACCGACGCAGTAGTATGTGCCTGCGCCTTGTTTTTTGAACTGTTTATATACATCTCCACCTGGACGCTCAGTGCCCGCTTGACGTGCAATACGATACTGTTCCGGAGTGAGCTTTTCTCTCCATTCTTGCTCCGTTTTTTCCACAGGCTTTGTCGGTTGGGCGGGGGGAGTGTCTGATGTGTGCATGGGCTTTTGTTCTTCTGCAACGGTTGCTAAATGTGCGACCACGATCATAATACTTCCAATAACGATATACGTAAGAAATTTACTGCGCACAAACATAACTAATTATATGCAAAGTAGAGCAAATGATGCGAGATGTCAAACACGCGCACATCACCTATTAATTTGCTAGCCCGATTGGTAGAAATACATTCAGCAACATAGTTAGGAAAAAATTTATGATCAGTATAGCCAGAGAGGAGAAAACCATAGCGCGTGTTGTTCCCTTACCGACACCTACAGCTCCGTCTTTTGCTTTCAATCCTTGGTGACAAGAAATAAGAACAATTAGGATTCCAAAAACAAAACCTTTAATGAGGGCAATATAAATGTCTGCAATTTCCGTATGTTCCTGTGTGTGATGAACCCACCATGCTTCCGAGATACCGAATGTCTGAGTGCCGACCACCCAGCTGGCTGTAATACCGAAAGCCGAGGCCTCGGTGATAAGCAAAGGCACTGAGATTATCATTGCTATCATCCTCGGTGTTACCAAGTAATCGATGGGATTTACACTCATTGAGCGAAGGGCATCGACTTGTTCAGTGACTTGCATGGTGCCGATTTCTGCAGACATTGAGGCACCCACTCGCCCGGCCAACATGACTCCCGTGAGAACAGGGCCTAGTTCTCTTAGCATGCCCACACTCACTAATGCGCCTCCCATCGATTCCATTTTTAATCCACTGAGCTGAAATAGCCCTTGTGCTGCGAGTACTGCGCCGACAAACGCACCGGTTATGATGACAACTGGCTGCGACCTAAATCCGATTTCAACGATCTGGTTGAGGAGTATGCGCCCGCGTATTTTGCCGCGTAACAAAGACTCTAGGATTTTGCATGTAAGCTCATACAATTGCCCCAGATAATCTAGAAACAATAGAACTGGTTTGCCTAACGCTACGAGCATGACAATAATCTATGCTTATTTACTAACTGCGCCAACGGCAAAAATAAAACGTATTCATCTTCAACAAAAAAACCTGAACCACACTAAGCGGTTCAGGTTTTCGGGTTAATGATTTATTAAGAGCTGAGCGCTTTTATTAAAGCGAGCCCTTGAGGCTGGATGAGCACTTAAAACCAACTGTTTTGGAGGCTTTAATTTGCATGGCTTCACCAGTCTTCGGGTTGCGACCCTGACGGGCTGCACGATGTTTGACTGCGAAGGTACCAAATCCAATGAGTTGGACTTTACCATCACTTTTCACACCACTTGCAATGCTATCAAGGACAGCGGCAAGGGCATCTTCTGCGCAACGTTTAGTTGCATCTTTCCCGAGGGAATTTTGAACGGCTTCGACGAGTTCGGATTTATTCATAACATGGATCTTTTGGCATCATTGGATGCTATTGTAAAGTTAAATAATACTCTATTTTCCCTAGGGATTGCTTGACTTGCGGATGGTTTTTGATTGGCGGTTTCGCCGAGCTGTCTCCTCAAACCCCCATTTAGAGAGGTTTCTAACATGTTAGAAACTGTTAGTGTAGAAGGAATATGGCTTTATTTAGACCTTGATGCATATTGACGTCTCTCATTTGATATGAGAGAAATCACTCTAATGGAGAAACTAGGATCTGAATTAGTTGCCCGTGCGGCTCGGGCTGTGCGTTCCGTTGCAAGTGCTATACCACGCAGAGATAATATGGAGCAGGAGCTGGTCGATGCTGAAGTGGCGCAACAGCGAGGTCATTTCTTACCTGATGAAAACGAGCGGCTCTGTGAAATTTTTGCACGCTATTTGAGTGCGCGGGGCATTTTGCTGGAAGTCGTGGCGACCATCGAGCCGATCCTCGATCAGCTACCAAAGGCCACTGGTCGAAATCATGAGAGCGAATGGCAATGCTGCATGCGCACCTATATTATCGGGTTCACAGCCGCTGCGATGCTCGTACGATCAGCAACTTATATGGTGAGCTTTGCGCAGAACAGGTCTGTGGTTTGGAAAAAACTCGATGAAGCTGAGCCGCGCTACGGAATCCCCGTCAAGAGCTTTACCATGGTTTATAAGAATCTTGGCTCTGCGAGGCGAATGTATAGATTTCACGAGGCGATGACATTTTACGAAGTGTATCGTGATGACATCACAGCACTATCTGATGATCCCTTGGTTGGCGAGCTGGTGCAGATTCTTGCACATGAGGAGCAATTTTTTGAAACACGGAAACGCAACTACTTACAAAAGAAGTGGGCGTATCGGCGCCATTCTTTCAAGCGACGACATATTTCTGGATATAAAAAAGTGATGTTTCACCTTTTTAAGTTCAGTGGTAGCGCGATCGCGGAGATGAAGCAGCCATTCGTCAAGCCCACGGGGCAGGGTAAGCGTGTTACCAAAACTACACGGGATGCCCTAAAACCTATGCTTAGGGCGGGGGATGTCATTATTACCAGGCATGATGACGCTCTGAGTAACTTATTTCTTCCTGGCTTCTGGCCTCATGCTGCCTTGTATTTAGGGGAGCAGCAGGAGCGTGATGCGCTTGGCGTTGTAATGGCAGATCGCAATAATCGTTGTTTAGAAGCGGCGCAATTTCTTGAAGCTAAAAAAGATGGTGTGCTGGTTCGCCCATTTGAAGAAACTTTGTTGGTCGATGCCTTCATGGTTATTCGCCCACGGCTAGAGAATAAGCAACGTGCCCAAGCGCTCAACAGAGCACTCATGCATGAAGGCAAACTTTATGATTTCATGTTTGATTTTCGCAAGGCTGATAGACTTGCCTGCACGGAGGTAATATATCGTGGTTACCATGGTATTGGGTCGATCACTTTTGAGCTCAGAAAACATAAGGGCAAACTCTGTCTATCTGCAGAGGATCTCATTGCTCAGGCGCTAGACTCAGGGCACTTCGAAAAGGTTGTGGAGTTCGGGGTTGATACTAATGTGCTTACTTAGTTTTCACTTCCTACACGCATATATTACATATGTGCTTACTTTCCAGCCAGTTACATACTCTTATGAAAAGTTTGTGAAAAATTTCACAAATAGACTTGCGCGCTATCACCGCACACGATATAGCCCCGTCCGCCAACATCGTTGGCTACCGCATTATGACCAGTTTCCTGTCATCAAGCACATTTAAATTTTTCCTATCCTTAGCGATTCTTGCGCTGGGCACTGGTGCAGCATCCGCTGCCGGCGGCCATCAGCTACCGCTCTACCCTGAGTCGCCATTTGATGGCACGCCATTCTCATGGATTTCCAACTCCATGATCATGGTCTGGATGGGTGCAGGTCTCATTATTCTGTTCTGCCGTGCCGCCACTAAGAAGATGGCACTGGTTCCCGCAGGTTTCCAAAACTTCGCCGAGTGGCTCGTCGAAAGCCTCTACGATTTCTATGCAGGCATATTGGGTGATCACCTGGTGAAGCGCACCTTTTGGTTCTTTGGTGCTACCTTCATGCTCATTCTTACGGTCAACTACCTCGCACTGATCCCCGGTGTGGGCACGATCTACCAAGAGGACTCCCTCGGCCACATCAAGGGTCTACTTCGTGGTGGAAATGCTGACCTCAACATGACCGCCGCCATGGCGATCACATTCTTCCTTCTCTGGATAGTCTGGTCGTTCTCTGAAATCGGAGCCAAGAACTTCTTCGCTCACATTTTTGCGCCCAAAGGCTCTTTCACCGGCATCATGAAGATCGGCATGATCATTATGTTTTTCCTCGTCGGTATTCTCGAGGTGGTTTCCATCTTCATTCGGCCAGTTGCCCTTAGTTTCCGTCTCTTCGGAAATATCTACGGCGGCGAGCAGACGCTCGAGGGTCTTATGGCGCTCGTTCCCTCCTATCTTGCATTTCTTCCAGCGCTCCCATTCTACTTTATGGAGCTTCTCGTCGGCTTCGTGCAGGCACTCGTCTTTACCCTTCTCTGCGCTGTCTTCCTAAAACTCATGTGCGATCACGGCGAAGAACATTAAACACTCTTGAGGGTCGGACCATGGGCAAACCGTGGAGGCTTTCGGAAACAACACTAAACCAAACCAATAACCATTATGGGAACTAAAGCAATAGCAGTCGGACTCGCCGCCCTTGGCGGTGGTATCGGAATCGGCATCCTCGGATCGAAGTCAGCAGAAGCCACGGGTCGTAACCCAGGCGCAGCTACTCCCGTTCTCGTGATCTCAATTATTCTTGCAGCACTTATCGAGGGTCTCTTCATCCTCGCAGCATTCGCTGTTCAATACTAATTAAGCAGCGGATTTTTAATCCAAAAATTTATTAGGTGCCGTCTGGCACAGTCCAGCGGCACCTAATACCTCTTTCCCAATCTACTTTTTCTCACAATGATCACATTCATCGCAGCAGCCGGAACCGAAGCAGCCCAAAAAGGCTTCTTGGAGACTTTTGGTGTGAACTGGCCGTTTTTCATCGCCCAGCTCGTTAACTTCATCATCGTGCTCATTGTGCTAAAGAAATTCGCATTCAAGCCTATCCAAGAAATTCTTGAGCAGCGCCGCAGCCGCATTGCTGAGGGCGAAGAAAAATTAAAGCGCATCGAGCAACAGCTTGCCGACTCCGAGGAACGCACACAGGAAGCTATCGACAAGGCCAACGCAGACGCAGCGCGCCTCATCACCGAGGCCAAAGAGAGCGCCGCATCACTATCAGAGAAAAAAGCCCAAGAGGCAGTTGCATCCGCGCAGACAATTCTCGCCAAAGCCGAAGAGGCCGCCGTGGCCGAGCGTAAGACCATGCAAGCCGAGCTGAAAAAAGAGTTTGGCAGACTCGTCACCTCCACCACTGCCAATGTTACGGGCAAGGTGCTTACAGACGACGACCAAAAACGCATCAACGAAGAAGCCCTCGCCAGCGTCGAAAGCTGACCCGCTGATTTATCACACTGATCTATTACTATTCGCCATGAAGGTTTCCAAGGACGCAGCCAAAGCAGCAAGCAGAATTTTTAGCCTCTGTGCTCCAGACGGGCAGCTGGATGAGGACAAATTCCGCAAAGCCGTTGCTCTAATCGTTGAGTCCAAGCCGCGCGACTACCGTGGGATCTTGCACTCACTGCAGCGCCTCGTCCGCCTCGATGTCGAAAGCCGTCAGGCAGTTGTCGAAAGCGCTGTCGAGATGGATGCCGCAGCCAAGTCCCGCATCGAATCCAACCTCAGTGAGCAGTATGGTGGAGGCCTGAGCTTCAGCTACGCCATCACCCCCGAGCTTCTCGGTGGCACTCGCATTCGCGTAGGGAACGACGTCTGGGACGGATCCGTCAAAGCACGCCTCGACCGCCTTAACAACGCATTCTAAAAATTTTTAATCTTTAAACTAATCACTTCTAACTAAAAACGCCATGAGCAGCATCCTCCAGGAACTAGAACAGCAAATCGCCAACGTCTCATCGACAGTTGAAAAAACCAACGTCGGCACAGTCCGCGAGACCGGTGACGGTGTGGCAAAGGTCGAAGGCCTCAGTGACGTGCAACTTAACGAGATGATCGAATTCCCCGGTGGTCTCATGGGGCTTGCACTTAACCTTGAAGAAGGTGAAGTCGGCGTCGTATTCCTCGGCGACGGTCTCCACATTAAAGAAGGCGACGAGTGCAGCACCACGGGTAAACTTCTTTCCGTGCCGGTAGGAAACGCCCTTCTCGGTCGTGTTGTCGATACCCTTGGTCGTCCAGTCGATGGCAAGGGTGACATCGAAGCCTCCGCACAATATCCTGTTGAAAAAATCGCACCCGGCATCATTAAAAGAAAATCCGTTTCTGTGCCACTACAGACTGGTATCGCATCCATCGATGCCATGATCCCAATTGGTCGTGGTCAGCGTGAGCTCATTATTGGTGACCGTTCTACTGGAAAAACCACCATCGCGGTGGACACCATCATTTCCCAGGCCAACCAGAACCGCGAGGCAGCTGAGGGCCGCATGAAGGATCACAAGCCTGTGCGCTGCGTTTACGTCGCCATCGGTCAGAAACTCTCAAACGTAACTCGGACTGTTAAAACGCTTGAGGATGCCGGCGCCATGGAAAACACCATCGTTGTTGTTGCCTCGGCATCCGACTCCGCTGCCAGCCAGTTCCTTGCGCCATACGCAGGTTGTGCTATGGCAGAATACCTCATGGACCAGGGTGAGGACGTGCTCATTGTTTATGATGATCTCTCCAAGCAGGCTGTTGCCTACCGTCAGGTTTCGCTAATTCTTCGCCGCCCATCCGGTCGTGAAGCATATCCTGGTGATGTTTTCTACCTTCACTCCCGTCTGCTCGAGCGTTCCGCACGTCTCTCCGACGCCGAAGGTGGTGGTTCCATCACCGCATTGCCCATCATCGAAACTCAAGCGGGTGATGTTTCCGCATACATCCCGACCAACGTGATTTCCATTACCGATGGCCAGATTTTCCTTGAAACCGATCTCTTCTACCAGGGTATCCGCCCAGCGATCTCCGTGGGTCTCTCCGTTTCCCGTGTGGGATCTGCAGCGCAGACCAAGGCGATCAAGAAAGTGGCTGGAACCACCAAGCTGGACCTCGCTCAGTTCCGCGAGCTTCAGGCGTTCGCCCAGTTCGGCTCCGACCTCGACGAAGGAACCAAGAAGAAACTCGATCGCGGTGCCCGCATCGTCGAGCTGTTCAAGCAAAACCAATACGCACCCAAGTCCATGGCAATGGAGGTGGCCGTTCTCTGGTCAATGCAGAACGGATACTTCGACGATGTTGAAGTGGAGCGTATCGAGGAATGCCAGGCAGCCCTCGAGACATACTTCGACGAACGCAAGGCAGACGTCCTTCAGGCAATCGCCGATGAAAAAGCTCTCAGCGACGATCTTAACGCCTCCCTCAAGACCGCCGTCGAGGACTTCAAAGCATCCTGGAAGTAATTCCCCCTGACACTCGCTTCCTGACACCTGACACCTGAACCATGGCCAACCTCAGAGACATTCGCCGGCGTATTAAGTCGGTCAAAAACACCGCTCAAATCACCAAGGCGATGGAACTTGTCGCTGCGGCCAAAATGAAGAAGGCGCAGGATCAAGCCATTGCAGGCCGAGAGTATGCCGATTCTCTCAACAACGTTCTGACCAACCTCAAGGAAAATACCGATGAGGATGCGCACCCGTTGTTAGAAAAACGGGAGGGTGGAAAAGAGCTGATGCTCGTGATCTCCACCGACAAAGGACTCTGCGGTGGATTAAATACCAACCTGTTGAAAAAAGTCCGTGCTACTGCAAGCGAGGATGCCAGCTACATCACCGTCGGTAAGAAGCTGCGACAGCAAATTGCCAAGGTGGGTGGTAACCTCATCGCCGACTGGCACATCGGCGACCCTGTTCCGTTTAACGATGCCAAACCGATCGCCAAGTTCGTGACTGAGAAGTTTCTCGAGGGTGATTACGATAAAATCACCGTCGCGTTCAACAACTTCGTCTCCACACTCACTCAGGAGCCATGGGTTAGCCAACTGCTGCCGATTGAGGCGGACACGCTTGCCGAAAGACGCGCCTACGAAGGCGTTGACAAAGACTCCGTGCACGAGACGAACAAAAATGAGGCGCTCTCACTCGATTACATGTTCGAGCCGAATGCCGAGGGCGTGCTCGATAAACTGCTCCCGCTCTACATCAATTTCCAAGTTTACCAAATGCTCGTCGAGGCACGTGCATCCGAGCACTCCGCTCGAATGGTCGCCATGAAGTCCGCCACCGACAACGCCGAAGGCATGATCAAAGATCTCACCCTGGAGTATAACAAGCTCCGCCAGGCAGCGATTACTTCCGAGCTACTAGAAATCACCACCGCCATGAAAGCCATGGAGTAATCTCTGGTAGGGCGGATTGGACTCAATCCGCCGCTTGCCATCTCCATTTCCTAATCAACTATTTCCAATCAAACCAACCACCACTCCGACTTATGTCCAACCAAGGAACCATCGTCCAGATCATCGGCGCCGTTATCGATGCCGATTTCTCCAAAGCTGACAAGCTTCCCGATATCTACAACGCTCTCGAGCTCAACTACGATCTATTTGGTGTCGATACCAAGCTCGTTCTCGAAGTCCAGCAGCACCTCGGTGACGGCTGGGTGCGTGCCGTTGCAATGAGCACCACAGACGGTCTCAAGCGTGGTATGGCACTCACCGATACAGGCGCTCCTATTTCTGTGCCCGTTGGTGAGCAGGTTCTTGGCCGTATTTTCAACGTCACCGGTGACCTTGCTGATGAAAACAAGCCGCTTCCATCACCTGATCAGCGCGCCCCAATTCACCGCCCCGCTCCGTCTCTGACTGAGCAGTCCGCTAACACCGAGATTCTTGCTACAGGAATTAAAGTCATCGATCTCATCTGCCCACTGCTTAAAGGTGGTAAAGGTGGTATGTTCGGTGGTGCAGGTGTGGGTAAGACCGTGGTTATCATGGAGCTCATCAACAACATCGCAAAGGCGCACGGTGGTTACTCCGTCTTCGCTGGTGTGGGTGAGCGGACCCGTGAGGGTAACGACCTTTACTGGGAAATGATCGAGTCTGGCGTTATCGCCGTTGAGCAAGATGAAAATGGTCATCCCAAGCTCGATGACAAAGGCAACCCAGTTCTCAAGGACGGCTCCAAGGTAGCTCTTTGCTACGGCCAGATGAACGAGCCTCCGGGTGCACGTCTCCGTGTTGCCCTCTCTGCTCTCTCTATGGCTGAGCATTTCCGTGATGAGGACAACCAGGACGTGCTGCTTTTCGTGGATAACGTGTTCCGTTTCTCCCAGGCAGGTTCCGAGGTCTCCGCACTTCTTGGCCGCACACCTTCCGCTGTGGGTTACCAGCCTACCCTCGCCGAGGAAATGGCCGGCCTTCAGGAGCGAATCACTTCCACCACCAAGGGATCGATTACTTCCATTCAGGCCGTTTACGTGCCTGCGGATGACCTTACCGACCCCGCACCGGCAAACACTTTCGCTCACCTTGATGCGACAGTGGTGCTTGAGCGTTCACTCGCAGAGCAGGCGCTTTTCCCCGCGGTGGACCCACTTGCATCCAACTCCAAGGCACTCGCCCCAGAAGTTGTTGGTGAAGAGCACTACCGCGTTGCTCGTGGCGTTCAGCTCGTGCTTCAGCGCTACAAAGACCTTCAGGACATCATCGCGATTCTCGGTATGGACGAACTTTCCGATGAGGATAAGCTCTCCGTGTTCCGTGCGCGTAAGATCCAGCGTTTCCTCACTCAGCCATTCCACGTGGCGGAGGTCTTCACCAACGTCCCCGGCGTGCTCTGCCCGATCGAGGACACCGTCAAAGGTTTCGCCGAAATTCTCGACGGAAAACACGACGACGTTCCCGAGGGTAACTTCTACATGAAGGGCTCCATCGACACCGTCGACACCGGTAAGTAAGCCCCTGACTCCCGATACCTGACTCCTGTCCCCTGAATAGCCATGCTTCATCTCGAAATCGTCACCCCGGAGAAGAAAATCTTCTCTGACACTGTGGAGAACGTTTACCTGCCTTCATCCGAAGGTGAGATGGGTGTGTTGGAAATGCACGCCGCCCTCGTTACCCCGATTCAGCCGGGTGAACTGCGCTATCTCAAGGACGGAAAAGTCGAAGAACTCGCTGTCGGTGAAGGATTCGTCGAGGTGACCCAGGAAAAGGTTTCCGTACTCTGTGACCTCGCTATTGCCGGACACGATATCGATGAGGATGCCGTCGAGAAAGCCATGGCACGTGCCCACGAGGCAATTGAAAAGGCCGAGCACGAAGACGCCGAGGACATCGCTGCACTGCAGGCGGTCATCGCCAAGTCCACCGCCCAGCTCAAGGTGAAGCGGCGCCACCGCAAGGTCTAGGGGGTAGGTTTTCCTGAGGCTATCATAGAGCGTCCACCCTTTGCATCATCGCCGACTCCGGCACCACGCCGACCGTCGACATCGAGGGACACCGTGATGAGACATTCATGAACCGAGACTGACCCCGGAGCCATGAGTGCAACCCTGCGCTGGAACTGATCAATTTCAGGATGGCGCGATCACCGGTCCAATCGTCCCTCCCTCGAAGAACTCCGCCTTGGTAAGCGTCTGGCGGCGGCCGTCCTTGCCGCGGGATACGTTGTTGGCCCAGCGCACCATGCGGCGCACCACCGGGCGGTAGTCCCAGCGGATGTGAGATACCGCGGGTTCGCACCAGTCGAAGCCCGGGTCCGAGTCGGTGCAGATCAGGGAGACGTCCTGCGGAATTTTTAATCCTTTTTGGCTCAGATAGTGATAACTTGCATGGAACTGGTAGGCTTCGTCGAGCATCAGGGTCGTGGGTGGCGTGGGTCCGCCGAACAATGAGTCGAGCAGGCGCTCGAAGCCCTCGCGGCTCTCTTCCCAGTCGGGCAGGTTGAAGTTGCCCGTGGTGATGCCGGCGGCTTCGAGCGCATCGAGATAGGCACGCACGGGGCGTGCCGGCTCCGGCGCACGATACTCGCGGCGCACGATGAAGGAAATCCGGCGGTGTCCGAGCTCAAGTAGGCGGCGGGTCAGCTCGGCAAGGGTCGGTGTCTTGTCCGGTCCTGTGGCGGCGATCGACACCCCGTCCCGCACCCCGAATTTGGCGAAGGCCGGTGTCTCCTGCCGGGCGAACCACTCCAGGATCTCACGGGAACCGGCGCCGATGATCCAGGCGTCTGCCTCGGTTCTCGCGACGTAGCGGGCGACACGACGGACGTTCCGGTCCAGCTCATTCAGAGATTTATCTGTATAAAACGGGAGGTGACCCGCCGCCTCCAGCCGGTGACGCAGGTCAATGACGTAATCGAGTCCCTGGGCCGGGATGTCGAAGAGCAACAAAGCGATCCTCAGCCCGGGCGGAGCGTGCCCCTTCGGCAGCACGATCTTGCGCCGCCGGCCCGTTCCCTGGGCGACCAGTAGCCCCTCCTTCTCGAGTCGCTGGAGCGCGGCTTTCGCCGTCTTGCGATTGATAGCGAATTCCGCTGCCAGGCGATGCTCGCCCGGCATCGTCTCTGTCCAGTGCCCGGATAACACCCCCTCACGCAGATGGGCGGTAAACTGGTCAAGGGTCGAGCGTCGCTGCCATTCTTTCATGGCAAAACCTCATCCTAAATGACCCCAGTTGTCAAAAGAATAAATTTTGACACAGGCCGCAGGGGGGTGGCAGGATGCGTGCCAGTTTGTAATAAAAATGATTCGCTTCACCTGCAAAGGGTCGAGTCGGGTCGTTAAAATCACAATCAACTACCCAACTAACAAAATAATGAAACCACACAAACCATTCAAAATCGGCCTGGCTCTCGTAGCCTATTACTTCACGGCTGCCTCTTCTAACGCGGCAACGGTGTCTATTGGCAACCACAGCTTCGAGGACGCTACGAATACAAGCTGGCAGCTTTCGAGCAATGGATCGACTCCCACCAACCCCGTAAGGAGCAATACCAGCACCAGCGGCAAGCATGACACACCTCCGGACGGGACGGACTGGGCCCACCACAGCAACGGGGGCTCGAATCACGACATCTATCAGGTGCTGGGAGCGACCCTTGCGGCGAACACCACCTACACCCTGACCGTCGATGTCGGCGACCGGAGCGACCATAGCCCCGGCACTCCTTTGCTGCGGTTGGGCACTGTCTCGGATACCGATGACGGCACAACCGGAGATCTGATCGCGAACGATTTCTATGGCGAAAACCTGCTAACCGGGACGATCGTCGCGAACACCACGCCGTTTAACAATGAGACCGGCGACCCCGGCAATACGACTGATGGTTGGGAGACCTGGATCACAACCTTCACGACCGGAGCCTCGCCGACCGGACTTGGCGATGCATTGCGGGTGGAACTCGAGAACACCGGTGGTGTGCAGGCCGTCTTCGACAATGTGCGCCTTGATGCTTCGGCCGTCCCCGAGCCATCCACCACCGCCCTGATCGGCCTCGGTGGACTCGCACTCATACTCCGCCGCCGCAAGTAACCCGGCCTCGGAAAACCAAGCATCTTTCCAGAACCACTCCTCAACCTCGGGGGGTGGTTTTTTCGCTTTATTCGATATCCAATATCTAACCATCCTATGAAAATTCCCCTGAGAGCGAGGCTGTTCACGAGATGAGAATCATCATCAAAAAAATTAGAAACTATCATTGAGGACCTGGGTTAATATGTGCGTCCGGGGCGAATACCGAGCTCTGCATCTTTACTCCCTACTCGTTACCCCATCCATCACATCGCATGAAACGTCCCACCATCATCTCCCTGGTTGCCGTAGGTTTGTTCGGATTGACCTTGCCTCAATGGCTGCTTGCAGAGGAGGTGTCGAAGAAAGACGAGAGGAAGTCGAAGAAGGAAATGCGGGAAGCGAAGAGGAAAGCCAAGGGCCGGGAAGTTCGATCTGAGACTGACGAGAAGGATCTCAAGCCGCTGGTGTTGGCACCGTTCTCCTCGGTGAAAAATCCTGCACCGGTCGAGCGCAATCGTAAATTGACCCTGAGCAGGGAGCAGGTCCAGCAGATGGCTGCCGGGATCGACCGTGAGATTGCCGCCAAGCTCACTGCCGATGGCCAGAAGCGCAACGCCCGGTCCAGTGATGAAATTTTTGTGCGCCGGATCTACCTCGATGCCGTAGGGCGTATCCCGAGTCCGGCCGAGGTGAAAAGTTTTGTGAAGGATACCGGTTCCAACAAGCGTGCGGCTCTTATCAATAAGTTGCTCGTCAGTGAGGGATACGTGTCTCATCAATTCAATTGGTATGCCGATATGTTTCGTCTCAAATCGACCATCAAGCGTGCCAAGTATGGTCTCTACGAGCGTTGGTTGAAGGATGGCATCCGGACCAACCGCCCATGGGACAAAACGGTTCATGCCATGCTCACCGCAGATGGCAGCACGGCCATGAATGGAGCGACCGGTTATCTGCTCCGCGATACCGGTATGCCCCTGGACAGCCTGTCGAACACGCTGACCGCTTTCCTCGGTGCCAATGTGAGTTGCGCCCAATGCCACGATCACCCTCTAGCCGATTGGACCCAGCGGGAGTTTTACGAAATGGCAGCCTTTTTCGGCGCGACCGATGTGAGTTACCGGGACCCGCGCAAGGTGGGCAATCGCATCAAAGGCCCTGGTGGCTTGACCAAGCAGGACGGCATCGCCGTGTTTTCACCGGGCATGCACCGCATCAAGGACACGGGGAAAAACACCTTGGTTTACCCGAAGGACTACGCCTACGACGATGCGAAGCCGGGAGAGAAAGTCAAACCCCGCCTGATTTTCTGGAACTTTAGCGACCGCGATCTTTCCTCTTATCAGGTGGACGTGAAGAACTCTCACACGCTGCGTGATTCGCTGGCGTCCTGGATGACCCACAAGGAGAATCCGCGCTTTGCCGCGAACATCGCTAACCGCGTGTGGAAGCAGATGTTCGGGATCGCCGTGCACGAGCCAATCTACGATCTCGACCTCCTCGAGGAGGGTTCCAACCCAAAACTGTTAGCTGACCTCACGAAAATGATGGAGGCTCTCAAGTTCGACCTGCGAGAGTTCCAGCGGGTGGTGTTCAACACCAAGGCCTACCAAGCTGAGGCGAATCCCACACCCGCCATCGGGGACATCGGCAAGTACCGTTTTGCAGGGCCCGTTCTCCGCCGGATGACCGCTGAGCAAGCCTGGGACTCTATCCTGATCCTTGCGCTCGGCCCGGAGATCGACCAGTTCCAGGTGGACAAGTCGCACCAGACGACACGCTTCGATGTCGATTTCGATGCCATGGTATCGAGCACCAAAGCATTGCAGAATGCCGCGCTGGCATACAAAAAGGCGGGCTATATCGAAGGCAGGAACAAGAATCGGCTTTCCAAGATGGACCTGGCTGGTGCGGGAAAACAGCCACAGAAATTTGGTCGATCCTACATGCTCCGCGCCTCGGAGTTACCGCAGCCCGAGCAGGATCGCCACTTCCTGCGCATGTTTGGCCAGTCCTCCCGCGAGATCGCCAACGACGGCAGCCGCGAGGGCAGCATTCCCCAAACACTGATGCTTATGAACGGTGAGTTCAAGGAGCTGCTGATGAACTCCGATTCCCGACTGATGAAGGTCGCACGCGCGCCTGGGTCCACCACGGGTTCGCTTCAGGAAATTTACCTCAGCTTCTTTAGCCGCCTGCCAACGGCTGATGAGAAGGCGCTCCTGCAGCGTGAGCTTCGCAAGGGACTCACTCTCGAGGAACTGGCCTGGACGCTCTTCAACACCCCCGAGTTTCTCTTTGTCCAGTAGGCACGATTCACGCACGACTATTCACTTTCTAACCAATCACAGACTCATGATCCATCGACGACAATTCATTGAGCGAGCCGCCAAGGCCGCATTCGGTCTCTCGATTCTTCCCCAATCCGCCCGCGCTTACAACTTGGAATCGACCAAGGGCATGGCTGGCTTCGGTTCCGCCAAGCGCATCATCTTCATTAATGTGAAGGGCGGCATGAGCCACATCGACACCTTCGACCCCAAGCAGGGCAAGGCCAAGGGACCGGCCAAAGCGATCAAGACATCCGCAGATTTCCAGGTGACGGAGTACTTGCCCGAAACCGCCAAGGTGGCGGACCGCATCTCCCTGATCCGCACCATGACCGCCAAGATTGGCGTGCACGGACCCGCCCAGTATTTCATGCGCACCGCCTTTGCCGAACGCAACACGATCAAGCATCCCAACCTCGGAGCCTGGGCGCAACACCACTTGGGTGCCAGCCACGACACCCTGCCGAGTTCCGCCTGCATCAATGAGCCGCCGCGCTACGGCAACGGCTTTTTCGCGCCCACCTTCAGCCCCATCCCCATTCTCGAACCCTCGGCCGGCTTAGCCAACATCAAGGTCGACGGAGGCATGTCCCGCCTGAAATCAAAGCTCGAACTGGCCAACACCCTGAGTGAGCGATTCACTGCCAAGTACAAGGACAGCAATGTCGGTGCCTATCGCGATTTCTACGATGAAACGCTTCGTCTACTGCGTAGCGAAGACCTCAAAGCATTCGATCTGGCCCAGGAGGATAAGGCGACGCGCGAGCTCTATGGCGATTCCAAGTTCGGCCAAGGTTGTCTGTTAGCGAAACGCCTGGTCAAGGCCGGAGTCCGCTTTGTCGAAGTGACTAGCGACGGCTGGGACATGCACCAGGATATCAAGGGCGACATGGATGACATCGCTCCTTCCTTTGATCAGGGCTACGCGGCACTCATCCGGGATCTCGAAGGTTCCGGTATGCTCGACTCGACGCTGGTGGTCCTTGCCACCGAATTTGGTCGCAAGCCGGATTACAGTGGAGCGGGACGTGGGCATTACCCGCTCTGCTTCACCGTCGGTCTTGCCGGTGCGGGCGTGAAGCGTGGTTTTGTGCTCGGCGAGAGCGACGATCGCGGTGCGACTCCCGACGTGCCACGCACGGTGGGGGACTTCCATGCCACCATCGCGCACGCCGCCGGCATTCCTCGTGATAAGCCGTTCGTCACCGCGACAGGTCGCCCCTTCTTCGTGGGCGGCACCAAAGCCAAGCCAATCCTCGAGATGTTCTCCTAAACTCGGCTGGCCGCCATCCGATGTTTTACGAGTCCGATGCTGCTCATCGTGAGAACCCTGTGATTTTTACTATTCATCATCCGCCAGCCTCGCTTCCTTTCCCCGTCCTCTGAGAAGACCAATTCCCTTTACCACTGCATTTCGAGAGTAGTTGACCGCCAGTTCGTGCTTGGGCGTGAGGAAAAGGATGTTTTTGTGTGTATGATGCGTGAATACGAGGCGTTCTGTGGTGTGCGGGTGTTGTCCTATTGTATTATGAGAAACCATTTTCATTTGCTCGTTGAGGTGCCGCCGAAAAAGAAAGGTGAGGCAGTCAATATCACCGATGAGGATTTCCTGGCACGGCTCAAGCCGATGTATTCGAAAGTTTATTACCGCGGCATTGAGCAGATGCTGGAAAGATTCCGTGCCGATGGGGCGGACGCTGCAGCTCTCGAGCTGAAGGAAAAGTTTACCTGCCGGATGCATGATCTTTCAGAGTTCATGAAGGGGCTCAAGCAGCGGTTTACCCAATGGTATAACGGTGCCCAAGGCAGGCGGGGAACCTTGTGGGAAGGGCATGTGAATGTCTGGCTTGAGCAGATGAAACTGCCGGAGCAGGTGAGGCACTGACAAAGAAATAGGTGTTGTTTTACCAGAAATTCATCCAGTATCGGAAGGATAACAATTTCAAGGCCATCGCCCTGCGTGATTATGCGGCGAAGTAATCGTCGACTTCATCTGCGGCAATGCTTTTAATGAATCATATTAATCGTCTATGGGTGGGTAGACGATCCAGGTTGTGTCTCTGAGTTGGAGCGTTCTTCCTGCCAAATGAGCGATTCCAATATGCTCGAAGACCCATGACAGACGTTCCATGATGGCACTTCGATTAGGCTGACGCAAAGCGATGACAATGATACCATGATGTCCCTCATACTGTCTTCCAATCGTGTGGAAAAAATCTCGATCCGTGGTCAATACAACGGCCGAATGCTCGATGGCCATTGTCATAACCACCTCATCGGAGGAGCCTCTTACGCCCTCCTGACGAAAATCAATAACGCTGTGGCCTTGTGACTCAATCAGCGTCCTCGCTGACGTGGGAAAATTTTCGTCAAACAAGAAATTCATGCCACTGCGTCGTAAGCAGACACCTGCATATTGGCCATATCACTTGCAAACTGCAGCGCATTGGAAATTTGCTCAAGAGTGATGTCGTAGTCCTCGGCGACGTCCTTTTGTGAATCTCCCCCTGCCAGCGCACCCAAGACAGTGGCCACCAGGACGCGTGTACCTTCAATCACAGGCTTCCCGTGACACACAGCTGGATCAATTGCAACTCCCTTAGTCATATGAACATGAATGCAATATGAATAATGATTTAGCAAGGCGTTTTTTTCTTCACTTCAACAATCATTAATCAATTCCCACAGCAATCAACGCCCACCCACCGGCTCCATCGTCCCCGTCCAATGCCCGGATAACACCCCCTCACGCAGGTGAGCGGTAAACTGGTCAAGGGTAGAGCGTCGCTGCCATTCTTTCATGGCAAAACCTCATCCTAAATGACCCCAGCTGTCAAAAGAATAAATTTTGACACATGTCGCTGGGGGGGGGGCAGGATGCGTACCAGTTCGCGATTAATTTCCGGTTTGTCCGCGTTTGGATGGATCCGGTGAGTCGCGAAGAACCCAAAGAAAAAACTAACAACCTAACCAACTAACCTAATGAAAACAAAACATCTTATCTGCCCAGCCATCGCGCTCGGTCTCACCGCAGCTACCAGCCAGGCAGCGACCATCGTGTATGACTTCGAGGGTGGCGACGTTGCTCAAGCCAATAATATTTCCGTAACTGCCGTCGGAAACTCCAGTAACGACTTCGGTAGCGGTATCACCATTTCCAACTGGAACGTTGCCTCACCAAGCAGAGAGGTCTTTGTCTCAGGCGGTCAGGTCAGAGCGAAGAAGTCCGGTGACACGGATACCCACACATTCACCGTCACGATTCCTGATCTGGGCAGTAATTCTGTGACCTTTACCAACTTCTCTTTCGACTTCGGCGAAGCTGGTCCTGATGGCGGTGCCCCAACGTGGACCGTTTCGAGCGACTTCGGGGGCGGCGTGTTTACCCCCAACTTTGCAAACGGCACGGGAACGGGCAGCGCGAACGACGAGGATGTATCCATGGCTCTCACTGGATTTACAGGTATCAGCAACACTACGATCACATTCACTTTGGGTGATGCTGCAGGGGGTAATAACTCGGGCGCATCAATGTATACGTATATCGACAACGTCGTACTGACCGGTGAAGTCGTCCCCGAGCCCTCCACCACCGCCCTGCTCGGCCTCGGTGGACTCGCACTCATCCTCCGTCGCCGTAAAGGCTAAGGAGCACACGGTCCTTCGTCGCCGCAAGTAACCCGGCCTCGGAAAACCAAGCAACCTTCCAACCCCACTCTCCGGTCACACCAGGCGTGGGGTTTTTTTTACGCGGTTAGTCGCGCTCAATCGTCAGCAACGCGCTGTCGATGAGTTGCATGGCGCTACCGAGGCCGTCGTTCGGGTAGTAGAGTGCCCAGGCTTCCTTGTCGTCTTCGTCCTCGCGTTTTGGGTAGCCGACGATGTCGAGGAGCTGGAATGTGCGTGGGTCGAGGTTATCGATTTCGACTGCGTAAACAAGTGACGGCTGGTCGGTGATGGAGCCGTGTGCGTCACCGGGCTGGTTAATCTCGATGAGGAGTTTGTAGGGTGTGCTGTCTTCCGGGGTGGATGGCAGGATGTAGTCGGCGGGGTCGAACGATCCGTTAGGCGTTGGTTGGCTGATGATCTCGAAGTCATCCGATGGATTTTTTTCCTCCTTTTCGGCATCGCGCTTCGCCTTTTCCCACCCTTGGCGTTTGAATTGCCAGTAGGGGAGCTGGTCGGCGTGTTCGGGGTCGGGTGCGCGCAGGGTTTTGATGTGGAAGGTCCCCTGGTTTTCGAGCCAGATTGCGATCCGGGGTGGGTTGTTCACGTCGTAGCTCGCTCCGGTTTTGATGGTCAGGGCGATCTTGTAGTTCTCGTCCGGGCTGTATTGGTAAACCATGCCGTCCTCATTCATTTCGAACCGGTCCATTGCCGGCCCGAGGTTGGCGCTCAGGCCGAGGATGGCTTTGACCGGTTTGGGCTGGATGAAGAATACTGCTGTTAGGGCGGCGGTGATGGTTAGCGTCACCCACAGTGATTTGCTATGTAGATATCCTTTTAAAGGGCGAAAATTGTTAGCAATGTGCAGGACGGCGAGGATGACAAACAGGAAACCCGTCAGTGCGTGCAGGCCGACGATGGTGATGGAAAATGGCTGCACAAATGCGATGACACCCGTCACCGAGAGCACCACAAAAATGAGTGCGACAAACAGAGAAGTAAATCTCCGCTTCAGGCTGCCGAGGTTGGGTTTTTTCATAGACACTATTTCTCACCGGGGATGATTGCGTCGTGCTTGGCGAGTAGCTGGTGGATCTCAGCGAGCGGCACATCGAGCGGGGTGGTATTCTTTTTGGCGGCCAAGGCGGCTGTCGCGGCTGCGGCTTGTCCCATCGCCATGCAGGGTGCTTGCACGCGTAGGCCGGAGTTGGCAAGTCGGTCGCTGGACAAGCATCGTCCTGCCACAATGATGTTCTTGCTGCCCTTGGGGATGAGGGAGCGCAGGGGAATGGTAGGCACGGTTCCTGGCTTGAGCGGCTTTGGGCGGACACCAGTTTTCGTATGCAGATCCACCGGATAGAACGCGTTGCAAATGGCGTCGTCGAATTTCCGACCGGACGTGTAATCGTTTACCGTGATCATGGTTTCGCCGACGATGCGGTAGCTCTCGCGGAAACCCGGCTCGGGCTGTAAGTGCATCAGGCGTTTCTTGCCCCTGGCTTGGCGGAGCTTTTTAAGCACAAGATTGCGGCCAGCTAGCTTGGCTTCGGTGACGGTGCGGGAATTGGTCGAGTCGGCACCGTGCACGTAGATTTGGTGCAGTTGCTTGCGGCCAACAGGGTGCTCGCCGCCGAGCTGGAAGAGGTATGACCCGGGTTGGGTTTCGTCTTCGCGCATGCGTTTATAACCGAGCAGTCCAACGACTTCAGCACCGCCGGTGCAGTCGACGATTTGTTTGCAGCGGACGCGGCGGTTGGTACCAAAGCCGGCGCAGTTGAGTTCCCAGCCGTCCGCCGTGGGTTTAGCCGCCTGGATGAACTCGTGATAGGCGATCTCGACGCCAGCATAGACGCATTTCTCTTCGGCAAGAATCGAGTAAACGAACTGGTTGATGGTGACCTGGTTGTGATAGTGGGCTTTGGGCACCTTGGCGAAGTTAGGCAGTGTGCCGCCGTCGAGTTCGACGGACTCCTTGACCAGTTCCCAGCCGATGCCAGCGATGATCTGCTTGCCCCAGGCGTCGAACAAACCGGGGTAACAAACTCCGCCGACGGTGGTCATGCCGCCGAGCTGGCCGCTGCGTTCCAGCAGAAGCGTCTTGGCTCCGGCGCGTCCTGCCTGAATGGCTGCGACAGTGCCGGCGGTACCGCCCCCGACGACTACGACATCCACGTCCGTGGTTAGGTCGGTGGCGAGTTCTTCGGGTTCGCTACTGACGTTGGTGCCATCGCGACGGGCGAGCGCGACATGCGTGGTGCTGGCAATGGCCATGCTGGCAAGGCCGTATTGGATAAACTTACGTCGGTCTGTGGACAGCTCATCGTGGTTCGGATTGTCTTTTTCCTTCATAGTATTGGGTTGTTATTTAGATGATTCCTACGCATCCAGCGAGCATATCCTTTCTTTTCTATGAATTCACCGCAGGATTAAACGACGGTCGCCTCGGCCACCGACTTTGTCGGGGCGCGCGAGGCGCCCCTACCGATCAAAAAAACGGCGGAGCCGTAGCCCCGCCGTTTGAGATTTTTTCCGATGGCTTACTTCACTGGAGTCAGGGTGAAGTCCTTGATGGAAAACCCTTTGGCGTAGCCGTCGGTTTTGTGGGAAAACGTCAAGGTGTTTTTGTCATCTGACAGGACAACCTCGACGGGCTCGGTATCCTCCCACATGCCGATGGTGTGTGGGAGCTCGATGCTGGCTGCTTCCTTCTGACCATTGACGGCAATCACGAGGTGCTGTTGCCAGCTTGGTGTCGCGACCTTGGCTGTGAGTCGGTATTTTCCGGCTTTGGGGGCATCGACGGTGTATTCGAATGTTTGCCCTCCGCCATTGCGGCTGAAGTGGAGTTGCTTACCGCCAAGTTGGCTGTCCATGAAGATAATCTTGCCATTGCTCTTGGTGGGATTGGTGGTGGCGGCAGCGGGGATGGTGATAACGCCTTGTTTGTTGACGGTGACCTCGCGGTCTTTTTGGGTCATTTTCACCTTGGTTATTTCCACTTTTTCCTTGGTCACGTTTGCCTCGCCGATGTCTTCACCGACGGCGGCGAGTGTCTTGGCTTTGGAGGTCTCGATGATGTCCTTCTGGGTATAAAGAGAGGCGCTGTACCAGAACTCTGGTTTTGTCCGGGACTTGAATCCAAATGCGCGGGGTTCACCGACGACGTCGCCAATCCACTGGGCGCGTTTGACCTGCATGAATGGCTTGCCGGTGGCGCGGGCCTGGGTATTGGCGAGGAAATCGAGGTCCCTGTCGTAGCGGCCTTTGGTCCATCCAATGCCCCAGCCACCGCCGAGACAAACGACCCAGCCTTTGGGGGTCCAGTGGGCGAGGGCGGCGTGGCCGCGCTGTGGTCGGGCGATCACCGGAATGCCGAACGCGCGCAGGGTGAACCGACCAATGAAGGCGCGGCGTCCGCAGATGCCTCCGTTCATCAGGATGTTCTGGAAGAATTGTAGCTCGGGTTTGTCGAACTTGTTGTCCTGCGAGCCGTAGCGGATGTCGCTCCTAACAAGTGCGACGTATCGCCAGCGGTAGTCCTTGGTGGAGATGTGGTCGGGGCGGTAGTTGTTTAGCATGGCGCGTCCCCAGGTGAGGATTTCGTTAGGCTCCTCGCCATTGACGACCATGCGGTAATCCCAGGTGCTCAGACCTGCGAAGGCGGGGTCGAGTTCGCCATCGAGGAAGGCTTTTTCAAAATGCAGGTAGCGTTTGACAGGATCGACGGTTGCGGGTGCTTTCGCGTCTGCGACTGCATTGCGCTGCTTGATTGGGGTGGCGTGCTCAAGGGCAACAGCCAGGGCGAGCTTTGGCAGGGGACCTTCGGTGACCTTGTTACTCGCTTTTTGGATGTCGGTGAGAATTTTCATCGCCTGGCCGTAGTTGCCGTTCTTGGCACCATCGGCGATGGCCATTTGCACTAGCAGATCGTCGGAGGAAAGCAACGTGTCGATGAGCTTTTTCTGTTTGGCTCCCTTTTCAGCGAAGGCCGCCAATCCTTTGGGTGTGGCTTCCATGATGACGACAAATTTTGCCAGTTTGGCGTCGAGCTTGTCGCTGGTCAGCGTGGATTTCAGGCCGAGGTTCTTCACCGCTTGAAGTGTGTCTGCCTTTGCCTTGGTGAGTGTTTCATTAGCGTTCTTCAGCGCTTTCTCATACTTGGTTTTGTGTTTCAGTGCCTTGTCGAGGTCTGCCTGGCGTTCCTTGAGTGCATCTTCGCCATCTTTTTTGTTTTTCTCCCAGTTAGCGAGTTCCTTCTCGGCGGCCTCACGCTCGGCGTCGGTCTTGGACTTCTTGAGCTTTTCCTTGGCTGCCTTGATGCCCTTGATGGCACCGCCAATCCATTTGCCCTTGGCGTGGGCAACGAGTGCCTGCCCCTTTTTGATTTCGCCCATGTTTTTCTGGGCTTCGGCGAGGGCCTTGTTGGCGGAGGTTTCGTTGCCACGGGCTTTCTCAACGGCGGATGTTTTTGCCCCGCTCAGCTTGGGCAGTGCCTTGGTGATCTCGATTTTCAGCGATTCGAGTTGTGCAGCGTACTGTTTCTCAAGTTGCTGCCCCGCCTGGGTGAGCTCCACCTTTGGTGCGCTCTTTTTCTTGCGTGCCCATGCGTCCGGAGTGATGATGATAGCGGTAGCGACGATGACGCATATGGTGGTGATGGTTGGTTTTTTCATAAGTTGGTTTGAAATGACGGATTTTAGATCCGGCGCTCAATTGAAGAACAAAGTCTATACAATATGAATGCCGGTTATCTTTCCGACAACTGTAAATTACGACTGCGCGGTGAGATATTTTTTTGTGCTGTAAGATTGCCTCATCGAATGACAGTAATATTGAGGATGAAATTATTTATTTCTGCTGTTGGTTTCGCTATGTGTTTCAGCTCGCTCGTATTAGCGATTGAGAAACCCAACGTCATTCTCGTGATGGCGGATGACTTGGGTTACCAAGACTTGGGCTGCTATGACCATCCTGAGATCAAAACGCCGGTGCTCGACAAGCTGGCGGCGGGCGGTGTGCGATTTACTGATTTCCACTCCGGCGCGACCGTCTGCACGCCGTCGCGCATGGCGCTGCTCACCGGGGCGTATCCTACGCGGCTTGGATGGACCCAGGGTGTGGTGGGATACAAGATGGGGAAACACGATGGCATGAGCGGTAAGGCGCTGACGATTGCGGAGATTTTTAAGTCTGAAGGCTACGCCACCGGCATGTCGGGTAAGTGGCATATCGGTGATCAACCAGACACCGATCCAAATGCGCAGGGGTTTGATAGCCACTACGGTCTGATGATGAGTAACAACCAGACAAAGAAAATTTTCCGCGATCGGAAGCTGGTTGAGGATCCTTTTGATAATCGGTTGCTAACCGAAAAGCTGACCAACGAAGCGATTCGTTTTATCCGGGAGAAAAAGGACCAACCGTTTTTCCTCTACATTCCGCACACCGCACCGCATTTCCCCGTTGAGCCGCATCCGGACTGGAAAGGGAAGTCATCGTTTGGGAAGTATGGAGATGTCGTTGAGGAAATCGACGCCCGTATGGGTGAGTTGTTAGGTGAGCTGGAAAAGCTTGGCTTGAAAGAAAAAACCATCGTCGTGTTCTGCTCCGACAACGGTCCGAACCCACGTGAAAAGGCGAACTGCCTGCCGTACCGCGGCGAAAAGTGGTCGGCGCTCGAAGGTGGAACCCGGGTGCCGTGCATCATTTCCTGGCCTGACAAACTGGCTGCCGGAAAAACTTACCCCGGCCTAACAAGTGCAATGGATTTGCTGCCCACCCTCAGCGAGGCGTGCGGCATCGATTGGCGGAAAAAAAGTAAAGACCAGCCGAAGATCGACGGCCTGAGCCTGTGGCAAAGCCTGCATGGAAAAGCCGACCACCCACGCAACGAATTGCTTCTCTGGCACGGCATGGAAGCCGAGCCGCAATCGATTCGTGTGGGCGAGTGGAAGCTGTTCTTTGACCGTCGACACGCACTCGAGGGATCGGGGACGAGGCGTAAGACCAAGCAGCAGGCGGAAAAAATCATGCCTTACATTGAGGGGTTGAAAAAAGACCAACCGAACCCTCCGATTTTGTTTCATGTGAGCAAAGACCCGGGTGAGACGGTTGACCTCAGTGGCACATTCCCTGGCAAGGTGAAGGCGCTAACAGAACGCGCGGATCAGTTGGTGAAGCAGATGAAACAGGATGGGATAGTGCCTTTGTCGACAAAGAGAAATTAGGGGAGGGCGGACAGCATGCGTGCTGAAGCTTCACGCGAAGGTGTGTCTTGTCCGCCTTATTGTGCATGGGTTGCCGAGCGACAAGAGTGCCTCGCCCGCACGGCCAGGCTGGGCTGGTATGCAGCCCTCCTCCTCCGTCGGGCAGGAACAAAATCATGCGTTGTCGCCTCTCCCTACTTAGCCTTCTTCGCCTGTTCAAATGGGATGAGCTTCTCGGCTTTGCCGCCTTCCACGGACTTGACCATGTTGTCGTACATTCTTTTCCATCGGCCGGATGTCAGCCCTCTTTTTAGATTCGGGTCGGCGTTGATTTTATCGAGGTAAGGTTTGGCGCTCGGGCCGTAGGCATTGAGGATGGTGAGGATGGCGCGTGCCTTGAATCCGAACTTGCCGTCTTTCGCCTCAAGCATTGCCCAGCTCCATTCGAGACCTTCCTCGATGTCGAGCTCGGCAAGGATCAGGGCGGCCGACTGCATGGATGCCATCGGGTTGTGGTACGATTGGTAGTTGGGGTCTTTATTGATGGCGACGTGTTTCACCTTGTCGGCGACAAGATGAAACTCTTTTTTGGGCATGGCGCGCAGCATGTTCATGCCATTGGCGCGTGCTTCTTGGCGCGGGTTATCGGCGAGTTTGAGTGCCGCTCGATAGAATAGTTTTTTATCCTTCACGAGCCCGGCGGCGAAGGGGTCTTTGGCAAGGATGTTCAGGGCGTTTGCCACGGCTTTGTCGGTCAGGCCAAACTTGTCATCCGGCTCGTCGGCAACCACAAGCTTGAGCATGTCTTGGTAATAGGGGTAGGCCGTTTTTCCATGCCAACAGATGGCGTAGGAAGCGGCGGCACGCACCTTCGGGTGTTCCTTGGCATCCTGCAACACACTACCGATGAGTTTGGTCTGCGGCAGTGCCCATTCCGGTGGGCATTTATATCCAAAAAATCCGATGGCGCTGCGCTTCTCGATGTCGGTGCCTTTTTTAATCAGACTAACAACCTTCGGGATGAAGTCGCCCTTGCGGTTGCGTAAAGTCCAGACAGCTCCACGAGTGACCTGTGGTGCTGAGTGACCAAACAGTCCGATCAGTTCGTTCTCGCTCAGGCTGTTGTAATCGATCTCGCTGGCGCCGATGACGGCGTCCACCTCGCTGTCCTTGGTCCACAGTGACTCGTCGGCATTTTTTCCTGTGATGTAGAGTTGTTTGCGTGGCAGGCAGTAGGCTAACAGAAGTGAGCCGTCGTCGTTACAGTTTTTGGAAAACTTACCATCGTAGGAAAACTTGTCATCCCACCGGCGGTAGAGCGTGCGCACCCAGTTGCCTTTTTTGAAAAATGCCTGCGATGTTTTTGGTCCGGCGACGTTGGCGCCGAGTGGTGTCCACAGCATATTAAAATAGTGGGTCGCGTGTCCGGTTTCTTGGATATTGTGGGATGCTGCTGATTGCTCTGAGAAGAATTTTGTGGCTTCCTTTTCTCCGGCGAGTGCCATCACGATGGCGGCCATCGCACTGCTGCCGTTGTTGTTGAAAACACGTGTGTTAGGGTCATGCACACCGTAGGGTAGCGCGCCTTCACCGGCATAGGTTTTATAGAACGCCACACTGCGGTCGACGCCCTTCTGGATTTCCTCTTTGTCTTTCACCGGGCACTTCAGCGCCATCTGCATGCCGATGACGGTGGTCAGGCTCGGGTTATTGATGTGGGCGTAGCCGGGCAGCCGACCGTTGCGTTTGACCGTCGCCAATCGATGCCCCCAGATACCCGCCGGGTCTTGGCCGCGCGCCATGGTGAGCGCGTAGGCATTGAGTGCGGGAAGCACCGATTTGTCTCCAGTGAGTAGATGATATTCAGCCAGCACAATCATCTGGTATCCCCAGTACCAACCGATGTAGCCCATGTCCGTATCGCCTTTGAGTAGGGCTGCGAGTTTTTCGAGGTCGGGTGCCTTCGCCCACTTTTGCTTGGGGAGTTCTCTTCTAACAATGTCAGTGTATTTTGTCTCACCGGTGGCTAACAGCCCGATCCATCCGACTGTGACTTTTCCGCTCGCGAAGCTTTTTGTTTTTACCATCTGATCGGCAATGCGTGTGACGATAGCGTTGGTCTTTTTGCAATGCCAAGGTGCGGTTTTGCTATAGGAACCGAGCGCCTGAAGCTGGAGATCGACTTTCTTGCCGTCTTTTAACGTAAGCGATAGCACACCCTTACCGCTTTCGGCGGTATCAATCGCAGCGGCGAGCTCCTGACGCGCGTGTTGGTTAAACTTCGTGCCATTCGCGCCGACGATGACATCACCTTTTTTAATCTTACCGTCAGCAGGGGATCCTTTGTCGACGCTCTGCACGCTGAACAAGTTCTTTGATCCCTGAGCGATGATACCCGTTGGCCCGAGCTGGTGGCTACTGTTTTTTGCGGCGAGGGCTGAATGGTTGATAATGCAGCAGCCAAGCAGAATGGTGCTGATGAGACGGGGGAGTAATCTGAGTCGGGTTTTCATAAAATGGTAGAATGGCAGTGATAAGACGGGGTGACAGCCTCCTCAAATACGCCGCCGGGTGTTTGTTTTTTGCAATTTCTTCAGTAGATTGTTCTGGGAGTAGAGCGATTGGTGGTGTTCTGTAATGGTATTTACGAACATACGCCTCACTTGTCCACCGGTAACCTGTGTGGTTTTTTCTCCCTGTAGAGGCGTAGCCGGTCTGATACGGCTTTGGCGTATTTTTTATCCTTACCTAACAATGCAAGTCCCCAGGCTTCGTCGGCACAGATCTGGGCCTTGTCGAACTCTCCGGAGGCGGCGAGGGCGGCGGCCAGGACGTCGAGTGGTTTGGCGGAGTTTCGTCTGGTTGCTTTGACCACTTGTTCCGCCATCTTGATAGCTTCGGCACGTTGCTCTGTTGTCGCTTTCGGCTGGACGGCGAGGACCCACGCCAGCCCCATGGTGGCATTGAGATCGTCGGGAGCGTATTTCAGCACTGCCCTGTAGTCTGTCACGGCTTGGTCAAATTTTCCTAAGCTGGTGCATGCTTCTGCGTGATGCAGTCGCAGGTCCACTTGCTTGGGTTCCTGCGGAATGACCTTAGACAGCTGTTTGGCGGCTTCTTCCAGCTTGCCATGTCGTTTTAGAATCAGGCCGAGCTGCTTGCGGGCTCCGAGGTGAAAGGGGTTCGCCTTCAGGGTGGCGTGTAGTTTTTCGATGGCGGTGTCGATGTTTGCGTTTTCAAAATGAATCCGCGCCAGATTGAAGAGAATGGTTCCATTGCCGGGGAGTAGCGAATCGGCGAGCTCGAACTCCTTCAGAGCCTGTTCCTTGTCTCCGCGATTGAGGAACAGGGTGCCTAACTTGCTGTGCCGGTTGGCCGCGCCTGGTTGTTGCTCGAGTGCTTGGCGGAATAGCTCCAGCGCACGATCCTTATCACCCGCATACTCGTAGTGCTCGGCAATCAGAATCATGTAGTCCAGCGGCTGGGCGGCGAGTTCGATGGACTTGTCAAAGGCATCTCCTGCTTCCGTCTTATTGTCTTGGCCGAGCTGCGCCTGACCAAGCAATGCTAAAAAATCGGCGCGATCAGGAAGATCGTCCATGAGCGCACGGATCGTTTTTTCCGCCTCGGAATGCTTCGTTTGCCGGAGCTGCAACTTGGCCAGAGCCAGGCGCATGTGCAGGTCGTCCGGTCGGGATTCGAGTGCCGAGGTTAGCGCCTGTTCGGCATCGCGCATGCCCTCTTGCTGGTCGAGTTCGCGGAATGAACGAATTTGCGCGTGTAACTTGGTGCAGCGCTCATAGTAGTCCAACTGGTCGAGAAAGGGAGGTTTGACAACCATGCCGATCATTGAGGACGCCATCTGGTGGCGGTCCAAATCGCTGAGTGCCAGAAGCTCGGCGCAGCGTTCCAAGGGTGGGTCGGTGTTGGTCGGATTACTGTCCAGTTGCTTCACCGTCTCTTGGAAGACCATACGGGCGAGTTCGAAGTTACCTGTGAAGTTTAAATGAACGTGTTCGTAGAAAATCTCATCGCCTGGGATGCCGTGTTTGACCCGAGGCAGAGCTTTGAATTTTTGTTCGGAATCTAACAATATCACGGAATCAGCGTCGCCCGCTTTGCGGATGATCCGGTTGATTTGCGAGTCGGTGCGGAACCGTAACAGGTCGAGGTCGCGCGCGGTTTCATAATAGTTCGCGGCAGTCTTGGTATCACCCTGGGCGAGCGCGCACCGGCCGCGCCGGAAATGCAGCTCGGCGAACTGGTCGTCAAGCTCCGCCGCCTGGGCGTATTTTTTATCGGCCTCCAGCCAGCGGCTTTCCGCTTCCAAGGCGGCACCCTCGCGATAGTATTGCTCCCATTCGGTTTTCTGGGCGTCGTCGAGATTACCCGAGTGGTCTGATGCCAGAGGGGCACAGTTGCGCAGGTTGACCGGGACAGTACACAAGATCAGTGGCACATCGGCATCGCTTGCGGTCTCAACGATGTCATTCAAGTTCGCCTCAAGGTGGCTGTAAACTTTCTGTAACCGTGAATCGTCAGCCGATACGCGATGTTTACCAAATGATTCCATGCCAAGCCACTCGGCCTGGGCAGTTTGTTTGGACTTGTCCCCGACTCCCTCCATGAGGTTTCTCATCAGCTGTCCGGTGCGGGAGGATTTGGCGGCCGTCGACAGCGCCACCATGCTGCGGCCCGGTGGTTGCTCGTTGAATTCAGTGCCCACGCCGAAGGGTCCGACCGCCTCGTTGTTGCCCATGTAGACTACAAAGAGATCGGGATCATAGTCCGCGCACTCACGGGCGATACGCATGACCACATGAGAGTTGATGGCGACCATGCCCGTGTTGATGACTTCAAATCGCCGATCTGGATACGCCTCATTCAGCATCACTTCCAGAATGCGCCCGAATCCAAAACGTGGATCCGGCGTGCCGCGCGCGGCCGAGCCTCCCATGACAAAGATGCGGTAGACGCCCTCCGGCTTGTCCTTGTCCATCCGGATCAAGTCGGGCTCCCGAACCAGTTGCTTCGGGAAATACTGATAGGTGTAGCGGGAGTTGCCAGTGACTTTATCCTGCCCATCAATCGACAGAAAGAATGTGGTCGGATCGCCATAGCCGGAGAGCCGGAGAATTCCCTCTACTATCAGGAGAAACAGGGTGGGGGCGAGGATCGCCGCTGCGATTCTCAGCTTCCAAATTCGGGGGATGATCGGTTTCTTCATGACTTGCGCAATCCCTAGCATTTGCAGGGGGGCGTGTAAATGGTATAGGCTGGGTAGAAGGGTATCATGCAGAGAATTTTAGCGATCCATAAAAAACCCACTCCCCGGTTACGGGGAGTGGGCTAACTTAATAAATGAAATTAAACGACGTCGGAATTACTTATGACGACGGAGAATCAGTGCGAGTCCACCGAGGCCGAGAAGAGCGGTAGTGGTGGGCTCAGGAACAAGCGTCAAGTTGATGTTGTCGATATACAATCCCCTGCCATCGGCAGAACCGACTTCCAAGGTAAGCGCACTGCCCGGAGTTCCTCCGGCCCAAGCACTGGCATCGAAGGAGGCTGCGAACGTTTGTGCAGCACTCCAGTCTTCGGCTGAACCATTATGATTAGAATCGTATTCTGGAAGAGCAAAGGATTGGGTCCAGAGTGTCGTTCCGGTGAGGGTGCCTTCTGCATCTGCAGCTCTGAAGGTTTCAGTGAGCGAAAGGACGACGGTCCGATCACTCGCATTACTCCAGTTCAGCTCCGTAGCATTGAATGACACACTGAACGAGTCAGCGGCAGACCAGGTGTGTCCGGTGTCATACTCCGCGGCCTGGCCAGCCCATTCGAATTGAAGCACTTGGTTGGCAGCGCCTTCAGGCCCACCGGGGATACCATTGCCTGGTGTATCTTGGCTCCTAAAGACATTACCGCTGCCTTGGATGAATTTCCATCCTGCGTAGGTGGTGGTATTGTCGAGCCGAGTGTTATTGGCAACATCTAAACCCTGCCAATCTTCATCGACGAGCGTGGTTGCGGCATTGGCCGAGATTGCAGTGAGGGCGAGTCCCGCCGTCGCTGCTGCGATTAGTTTAGTTTTTTTCATGTGTATTTTTAGTTATTATTTTCTTGGGGGCTCTG
>OBPI01000014.1_pt1 | contig 29315 bp, 23 predicted proteins | sample 1470521 | NCBI WGS metagenome assembly OBPI01 (sample SAMEA3275481, study PRJEB22092) | marine metagenome | biome: Marine environment; feature: Belgian marine environment, sample taken at 3 meters depth; material: Sterile flask | collected 2014-06-25T05:23:32+00 | depth 3 m
GGCGGCAGCTACGCTAAGGAATTCAAAGTGACTTAAGTTGTCCAACATAATCTATTTGTTATGAGCCGCAGGCCTCACAGTCTTCTGGGCTGTCAACATTGCATTTGATAGTACCATCCTTGATCTTTTGATCTTGCTCTTTGAGCTTGTCTTGATCAAGAAAGTCGCAGCTGAAGTCTTCTTCGTGGGTCATTTTCTAGCCTTTTCGATGGTTCTGCCCGCAAAATACGCACCAAAAGCGGTGAGCATGAGGATCTCCAGCAAAGATACATAACTATCTTTCACGTTAAATGGCAGCTGATCTAGGGAATCAAGCACCATGGTCACCATAAACATGGCCATGAGTGCGATTAGAGTAACAGGTCTTATGTACTTGGCGAGCTTCACGTCACTAGACATGTCAGTCTTCCATCGCTCAGTTACGTTGTTCTGGAACTGCACCTCAGCGTCAAGCTTTGCCCTGACTTCTTCTGGATCCAAGTCGGGATATTGTTTGTCAAGTAGGTTCTTTACAACGCCGAGCGCCCCCTTGTCGGGGAGCAGCTCGCCTACAGTGTCCAATACGGTGGGTGCCTTGTCTTTGAGCCAGGCCCCCAGCCGTGTGTCTTTGATTTTATCTTTCATGTATCGAGTTCGTTATAGCATTCCTTGATCTCGGGTCGATGTACTTGCCTCTGAGTTCGTAGTAGGCTTTGTTGAACTGACTGACTTCAACTAACTCAGCCTCAGTAAGTTGATGGATAGCATTGATCCTGTCGATGTAGTCCTCAATCTTCTGAGCTCTTTGCTTTGCCTCTCTAATAATTTCGAGTCTTTGCTTGGTGCCCTTTAGTGCCTGATTGAGCTGCTGCACGCCCACGAAGTTCAATCCTTGGGCATCGGTCTCGCCCTTTTCAATCTCTCTTGCATACTGACCTAGCTCGTTCACGTTCTCGGTGAACACGTCGTAGTTGTAGTACTTGTTCTCCTTGCCGTAAAGTATGTTGAGGAGCGGGATGTCCTTTCTCTCGATGGGCACGGTGTCCTCCTCCCTCATGGTAAACAGCTCGTCAAAGAACTGTTCTGAGCTGTCGAGGTTCTGCAACCTCGTCACCTTTCTCTTTGCCATCTCGTATCCGATGCGGCCAATGTTTGCTACCTGGCCTACAGTCTTACCGAGACCCGCAGTGTATGAGGATATGAGGTATGCGTACGGATCTGGGTTAACATCGATCTTTCCGCTCACGTTCTCGGTGCCGCCAGTCAATGTGTTCAGGTGCTTGGAGAGATTCTTGACAACCTCTGGAGACCTGAAGGACAAAGTCCACTCTGGAACTGGGGCTCCAAACGGATACTGCTCCCTGATGATCTGATTACCAGTGAAGGATGTGTTAGAGTACAGGTCGACGGGGAACCTGAGGGCGGTAGGCAAGAAGCCCAAGCCGATCCGCTCGATCACGTTGTCACCCTGTCCAAACCCGAGAGGGGAGAAGGAGTTCATCGCACCCATTCCGAGGAACACGCCTGCGTCTACGATGTCTCTCTGTCCAGTAGACAGCTCACCTATAGTGAGGCCGATGTTGTTAAACATGTTGTATCCGTAAGGGATAGGCAGGGTGAGGTAGTCGCTAGGTCCGTCGCCGTAGAAGATGATGGAGTTTCTTTCCTTCACGTAGTCAGGGATGGTGTTGTAGTACAACTCACCATCCTCTCCCTCTCCAGACATAGCAATGTTGAACATAGTCTTCATCACTTCAAAGGCCACAATACCGCCAGCGATCTTTCCTGTAGCAGGAACCCTGTTAAACCAGCCGTCTGATTGCCCGTTCTGACCTGGGAGCTTAGCCTTAGGTGTGGCCATGGTTCTTGTGAACCTGGCCGCAGACTGAGACGCTGCGTTGAAGAACAGGTACATAGAGTTGTAGCTAGAAGAAGCCTCACCTGATCTGTTGAAGTTCACGGTTATGTTCTTCGATAGCTGTGCTGCTCTTTGCTTTGACGCTCCAGCCTTGCGCGCCTCGAGGTAAGCCGAAAATCTAATCGCGTTCTCGAAGGCTTCGTTGATGCCTTCGATGTACTCGAAGATCTTCTGCCCCTGATAGAAACCCTTGAGAATCTTCTTGGTCTTGGCTGGGTCTCCAGCTGCCGCCTCAAGCTTCTCCTGAATCTCAGCGATGGTTTCAGAGTACGACCACCCAGTTCTTCCTCCCGCCTGCTTCCACTCTTGCATGTGCTTGGCCGTCTCGGGATCAAGGTCAAACCCGAAGACACCCTCCTTGAGTAGGGGCTTGAGTACCTTGAAAGACGTTGACACAACGTCTTTAGAGAACTTACCTGGCTTCAGATCGAAACCAGTCATAATGCCACCGTCTCTTTCTACCTCGGACATGGCGTTAAAGACGGCAGATCCTATGTCTCGAACGTAGTTCTTGATAAAGAACGAAGGGTTGTAGACGGTTGCAAAGTTTCTGAGCAGAGAGATGTACTTGCCCATGTTTTTTACGGCTGACCCCGTCTCCTCTTCTGTAAGCCCATTCAGGGCGTCGGCGTAGTGCATATCCTTGAAGAAGATAAAGTGCTGCTTTCCGTTGATGCGAAGCGGTACCATGTGGCGATGAGCTTTCATCTCTGCCGCGTTCATCTTCTGCTGAGATCCATCTTCAGCCAGCTTGGTCATGGGGTTAGCCTCAGAGTAGAGTTTCCAAACCCCTTCGTTCGGGTTCTCCTGAACCAGCCTGTGAAGCGAACGCGTAGCCTCGTCCTTTCTTGCCCGCTGCTTGATCGCCATGTTCTGCGCAATTACAGAAGCTACGATGTTGGTTCCAGTTCTGGACTTTCTACCCTTGGCTTTCTTGCTTGACTTGCCGTAGACAGAGAAACCGCCTCCACCTGTTGGGTAGGAGTTGCTTTCTTCTGACTGCTCATCAAGAGCCAGACCGCTGAGTGGTACGTAGTTCTTGAACAAAGACTCCCAGTGATCGATGACCTCTCTTGATTCGAGACCACCTTCTATCATGGTCTTTCTTGTATTGGCAACGATGTCGTACACAAGGTTGACTGAGTCCATAATCTCAGGAGACATGAGCTCGTCAATGATTGAATCGGCTTCCTCGTCGGTCATACCAGAGCCTGCGTCCAAGTCCTTTCTCTTATTGGCGATATGCGCGTTGCGCTCCTTAGCGTGCAACGCATAGAGCAAGTCAGATAGATCCTCGACAGTGTGCCCCGAAAACTCAAGGCTCTTACCTATCTTCTCTATCTCTCTGCTCAGTGCCTCCATGTCCTCTCTTACCTTTCCGTAGAAGAGGTCGATGGCCATCTCAAAGTCCTGAGACTCAGGGACTCTCTGTCCTTTGAAGGTTTCGATGTCCTGCTGTAAAAGCATGACATCACTATACTTGTCCTGCAGTCTTCTTGTGATGGTCTGCAGCTTCTCGCCGTACGGGGTAGCTGTAGACTTCTCCCATTCGCTATTGCCCTGAGTGTACACCCTGCCGAGCAGTCTTCTAGACTTCAAGGCCTGCGAGCCTCTAGCAAGCTTAGACTCCTGCTGAGCGTGTTGACCAAACCTCCTCATCAGTCGAGGCTTGTCGGGATTGTATATCACGTCAGCATCAGAGGCCTTGTCGTAAAGCGCATAAACAACGTCATCCATGCTCTCCGCCATAACAGCAATCGGGAACCCGTTGTTGAAGTTGTCTCCAGTCGTATCGTCCATCTTCTCCGTTGTAAGCCCAGATGTTCTTGCGAGGTATGTGGCAACTATTCTCCCCGTTCCGTCTGCCCCCATGTCGTTGAATCGGGGGTCGTTCATAGTCTCTAGTATCTCCTCCTTGCTCAGGAAGCCAGCATGATTCCTGGCTTTCATGCCGCTCACTACCTTCTCGATAAACGTACCTCTTCCGTCAAAGTTGAGCTGCTGATTTACGTGCTCGGGGAGGTTGGACATGAAGTCGAGAAATGCCTGAAGTCCCTGCTCATCCTGGATGGTGATGATATTTTTCTTGATCTTAATCCCAGGCTTGTTCTTGAGCTTTCTGTCGTTCAGGATTCTCTCGAACTTGCTGTATTTCTTTACACTTGAGTTCGTCCCCCTCGTGGTCTGATAAGTCTTGGATGCCGTACCAATCTGACTCTTAAGCACCTCGTTTATAACGGCAATGAGATCCTTATTGTAGTTCTTTCCCGATGCCTTGTTCTGATTGTAGTACTCATTGACGTATCTAAAGAACATCTCAATGGTCTTAGGGCTTCTGAGTGTGTTGTCTGGAGCTCTAAGGGCTATGTCTATTGCGACGTACTTAGCAAACGCAGGCATATCCGTGATTGCGCTTGCGCTTTCGCCGTTGACGTGAGAAGAAAGCATTGCATCATTAAATGCAACTGCGCCAAGCGGCCCTCCAATTTGATTCTGAATGAACGCGACACCGTTGCCATCGCTGTCCTTTAGCTGCTTGCCGTCCTTATCCTTGATCACCCAGGCAACCTCTCCGTGTCTAGTCCTGTCGTAGAGAACGGCCTTGCTGACCATGTTGTTTCTGAGGGTTTCAACGCTGATGCCCAGCTTCTTGGCCGCCATCTCGAGAGCCTCTCTTCTGTTCTTTCCAAACACAGCTCTGTCGCTGATAGCCAGAGCCGCCTCTTCCGTCATGCCTATAGACATGTTGATGTAGTCGGAAGGCCCCATGTCCCCATAGGTTGTTGGTCGTCCCTTCTTCTTGCTGCCAATCCCAATCTCTCCTGTTGTCAGTCTTGTGGACCTGAGGGGTCCACCCGCCTGAGAGTCGAGAACAAAGTCAGCACCTTCCTTGATTTCTTCAAGCCTAATCGTGGCGTAAGACAGCTCGTCCTCTGGAATCATGGACAAGTCTTCGACTTTTCTCTTTCTGGAGATAGAGCCTGGGGGTAACAGCTCCCATACATTGACCCCAACCTCAGCCGCTTCGTATTCGAGCTGTGCATTGGCCTCATCCGCAGTGAGGAAGTCATACCCTTCTGCAAGATCAAACAACTCGGGAGCGTTCTCTCTATCCAAGATGTAAACGGTTCTGTCGGACTTGGCCTGAACCTTTGCATGAACTTCGGCGATGTCGATGCCCGAGTTCATAAGAGCAAGCATGTTATTTCTCTGCTGCATCTGGAACCTTGCTTCCTCGACGGGCGTGAGGTATAGGTCGTCTGCATCTATGATAGGCTTGAAAGAGTGGAAGTCAACGGTGAATGAACCGCCGTCCTTTGACTCCATACCGCGGAACATGCGAGCAATCCTCGCCGTCTCTTGAGCAAGGCCTCCCTTCTTCAATGCCACCTCTTGACCTACATCGATCCTAGCCATAAGCTCATTCATCCTCATCTCTCTCGGGAGCTGAAGCATGGGCTTCATAACCCTTGGCTTCCCGTCTTTGTCGAGGCGAGGCTTGGGGTAGTTGAGGTTAAACCTCTTGCCGTCTCTGAAGAAGTGGATGTCTCTGATAACACCCTCTCTTCTACCGTTGCCAGTCATGCTGGCGTACCAGTTTGCGAAGTGTCTGTAGTCGTTGAAGACTTTGCTCCTATTGTTATCCATCTTGCTCCCAGGTCCCACAGTGGGCGACGCCGAGATGTCTCCTATGTTGAATACGTTCTGTGTCCAGAAGATCTCAACGTTCTGGAGGTACTGCTTCTTGCTAGACAGCGGCTGACCGCTCTCGATCTCTGCGATATCTTCTGCTGTTTCAACTTGCGCCTCCGTTGTGTACCTCTGTCCGAGCGACCCACCCTCTGCAAAGTTCTTGAACCTCAAGACAAGATTGATGAGGTCGGAGTCGGTTGATGCGTCTGGGAACCCCGTGATCTTAGAGAACGCATTACGAACCACAGCCTTGACGCCGAGGTCAGAGATCTCAAACCCTTCAATAGGGTTTTCAGATCTTATGAACTCGCCCTCAGCGATTGCCTCAAACAGAGCTGCGATAAGCTCCCTGTCTGTCGTTCCTCTGTCGCCCGACTTGCCCTGTCTGTCTGCCGCAAATACAAGCTGAGCAATTCTGCTTTGTTCGGCAATAATAGCTTTTCTCTCGCTTAAAATCTGCTTGTCTTTCTTGCTTGGGTTTTGTTTGTGGTCTTTAGAAAGCTTAGACTCAAGCTCATCAAGTTTTTTCTGGGTCTCTTCTGAGACTTTACCGAGGGTTCTGACTTCCTCAGCGAGATCATACACCATCTGAGGGCTCTCCTGGAAGAGAGGCTCGAGGAAGAAGTGCGTGTACTCGTGGAACGCAACCCTGTTCAGGTCCGTGTCCTTGTGCAAATGGATTTCATGAGAGCCGTCGGGTCTCTCCATGTACAATCCCTCGGTGAGAAGCTCGTTCCTAAATGGTACAGGCGCCTCGCTTCTTACACTCTCTCCATTGACGTAGGCAAGAGACTCGTCATCGTGAAGCACGATGCTTACGCGCTTGCCACTTCTCTTTGCCTGATCAATAAAGTTCTGAAGAACCTTGATCTCAGATGCGGTGAACTGTGAGAGGTCCACCTCTTGATCTCCGTTGATGACAACTTCTCTCGCGTCCTTGAATCCTTTGGCTCTCCAGTCTTGACCCTGCGTTGTAACTAGTCCGCCAAACGTGTCCACCCCGATCTTGTTCTTGCCAGAGAACATCATCAATCCGAGGTTGATGTTTTGTATGTGCTTGCCTCCCTTATTGTACGCCTCTTGCAGCTCAGCGAACTTCTCCTGAGACATTCCCTGAGCAAAGTCGTACATAGGGTTGTTGTTCGCAGCCACAAACCTACCGTTCCAATCTCTGAGTCTTCCGTTCTCATCCAGCTTACCACCACCGATGCGTACGTTCTCGAGGAACTGGTGGTAGTTGTTCGCGATGAGCATGTCTGCCACCAGCGCTGGATTAGATCTACCGAGGTGCTCAAGCGCCTTGCGAGTCGCCTCGTTGTTGGCGTCGATCTTGTTTAGCTCCGCATCCAGCTTAGCGAGCACCGCTCTATCCGACTTGGTCGGAGTCGTCATGTGGTTCTCGGAAAGCTGACCCCTCAAGGTGTCAAGCTTTCTTCTTGTTCTGGCTGGCAGGGCATCGTTCATTTCCTGCTGTGCCTGAGTTAGGGCTACGATGTTGTTGAACTCTGTGTTCATAAACTCCCGCATTAAGCTGGCCTTGGCATTCTCCACGACGACAGATCCACCTGGCAAGAAGCCCATGTACTTACCCACGTTAGCACCGTGAGTTCCAAGCTCCTTGCCCTCAAGGAACGCCTCAGATAAGGACTTGCCCTCCATGAGGGCTGTATCAAACCCTTGAGAGAATCCAGTCACAAACTCTGCGGCGCTCTCCTCTACGACACCCACGCCTGTAGCGAGGGTAATACCAGCGGCGCCTCTTCCGATTCTGTAGAATACGTCAGCACTTGTTCCAGCCTTATACCCTGTTGGCGCAAAAGGAGAGAACCGAGTCCCCTTAAGGAACTTGCCTGCGACACCTACGGTACCAGCGGATACCGCCTCACCAAAACCCTCAGACATTCCATACCTAAGAGAATACCAGAACCTGTCTTCAGGAGAAAGACCCTTAAGGGTTTCTTCGTTCATAGATCCGTAGTACCTGTCGGAACCCACCATCGCAGTAGTGAATGCGAAAGTTGGGGCAGCCGTAAAAGCGAAAGCTCCTGCAGCGCTCATGCCGCCCGTAAGGGGGGCCAACGCCAAGCCTGGCGCCATCATTGTGAGAGACACGGGCATCGACTGTATCGCCTCAAGTTTATACGTTCTCTCTATGTCTGATGCTATCTGCCTGCCGATATCTTCCTTGATCCTCAGGCCGTTTGCAAGCAGGTCCGTCTCTAGCGATATGGCATCCTCGCCAAAAAGCTTCCAAGTCTTAGCATCAACTGCATATTGAGACAACTGAAGCTGGAGATCATACTGCTTAGCCTCAAGATCCTTTCTTCTCTCTTGATGAACCTGCTCTCTTTTGAGCTGCTCCTCTTCTGTTCTCGGCCTGCCAACAAGCCCTACTGGAGTTGAAACAAGCTCTCCTGGACCAAATGCCGTATCAAGCGCATCTATTTGCTTTTCGAGCTCTAAGGTTCCTATGTCCCAGCTAGTCGCTGCATCTTCCCAAAACGAGTTCTCGTCTCCGATGACATTGTTTTCGTCCAACATGAACTTAAACATGTTTGGAGATACAGCAGTTCCCTTAAAGGACTGCTGTATGTCGTAGAAGTCACTGCCAACTACAGACGTGCCAAACACTTCGGCCTCGATATCCTTTGCCAGCCCCTCGAACTCCTCTGTACCCTTCTCTATACCCTTGAGCTGAGCGATTCGGTTCACTTTGGCCGATAGGTTGGCGTTCATAAACTTCTTCAGCGTCAAGGCTCTGAGCTCTCTGACGTACTCATCGGTCAGATTGCCAGACTCATCGAGCTGGCTCTCGAGCTCTTGTATCTCTTTGGTTATCCCAGACACCACAGCGTTTGGCATTCGCTTTTGAATGTCCTCCTTTCTCTGCTTGAGTGCATCAATCTCAGACTGAATAGACGCTCTCTTTTCTTCAAAGAAAGATTCGTCTAGTTCTGTGTTGAGGTACTCATCAACAGATCCGTCTTCTAGGCTCAGGCCTCCGAGCAGATCTGAAGTGTTGTACAGGGATCTGGTTGAGATTTGATCCCCTATGAGGAGCGGCGCCCTGCCTTCTGCCCTAAGTATGTTAGAGAAGTCCCCTGACTCAACAGCTATATTGTACTGCTGAGGATCAATCTCTCTCAGTAGCCTCGTGGCGTTGCCCTGAAATCCTGACTTGTAGTTCTCGTAAGAAGACTGATATGCGTCGAACGATTCAGCGTAAGGCTGATAAACCTCTTGATCGTACGCAGAGGTTACGCTCTGCTCGTAAGCCTGCGATGCGGGGTCCCACACCTCTGTTCTGTACGCCTCGTTTATTCTGTTGTTGGCAGCGTCAAGATTGATTTGATCGAGCTTTTCTATGCCCGTAGATACGACAGGATCAAACCTATCTTGATTGCCTTCGTACCACTCGTCGATAGGCTGTGGCTGCTGAAAAGAAAATCTACTCCCGTTCTGCTCGAACCAAGAGTCAAACGCCATTGGGTCTTCGGGCGACGTTGGTGCGGTCAGTCCGTACTGGTCGAGCAACAGCTGACCCGTTTCGGACTCCGCTAGTGTATCAAGAGCGCTTGGCTCCGAATCCGATTCTGTATTCTCTCCCCCCGATGGAGAAGAAGATGCCGAAGGAGAGGGAACTTCTGGTTCTAAAAAAAAAAGATTCCTCAGGTGGACCCATCAGTTCATCCAAGAACTCTTGATTGTTCTGGTTATCAGACATAGACTTTCTTTTTTACAAATATAGCAATTACAGGCCAGCTGGCAATGACGCATTGATCTGTGCTGTCTCGTCATTCCAGTTATTGAGGATCTCCATGCCCCTCAGGATCTGCTCTCTTCTCTCGCCCTTGATCCCCGCTACGCGACCTATCTGAGCCACGATGCTTATCCACTCTTGGTTGGGGGTAGAGTTGCCGTCGATATTAACTGTGGTTGGCTCAACGAGAATCGGTATCTCTTTCTTTCTCTTAATCTTGTTCTCCTCAATGACAACGCCAGGAAGCGCTGAAAGCCTAGAAATCTGCTCCTCTGTGTAGTTGTTCTTGTCCTCCTCGATGTAGGTCTCAGCCATGACAAAGAGTCTTCGGGAGGTATCCATTCCTACGGAGCTTACCTTGTAGTTGTTCCCAGCCATTGCTCTACGTGCGCCGCTGAAGAACTCTGGGTTCCAGCTGGACTCAACCGTGATTGTAGATCTTCCCGCAGTAGTTCTTGGAACCATGAGGGCGGTAATCCCCTCACCATATGTGGTGTCTGGGAGCACAGAGCCGAGCATCTGTGGCTGCATATCTGCAAATGACTGAACGTCAAACTGTTGCGACCCAGGGAATGCTTCGTTAATGCCAGTGCTCTTGCCGTCACTGCCCTGAACCTCAACGAGGTTGCCTCGCAAGAACTTCATGGTCTCGTCGACGTACTCCCTGAGCTGTATCGGCACGTAGCTACCGTCTCCTGGGTCGTTCTCTGCGTCCTTGGCAATGGCGGCCTGTGCAGCAGGTCCGTAGTTCTGCTCAAAGGTTGTATTAGCTGTGGCAATAACAGACTGATTGCCAGTGGCCGTAGCAGTAACCCAAGCCCTGAGCTCTGCCTCTCTCTGCTCTGGAGTCAACTGCTCGTTCTTTCTAAGCCTAGTGGCTGCAGCTGAGAAGTCTTTAGAAAATTTTCCTGGCAGCAGGTTGGCGTATGGTGCCGTAGTGGGGGCGAAGTACTCCTTGGCCCCACGGGTTGGTGACTGATGCACCAAGCCGAACTGTGGCTGACCCTGCTCGTTCATGAGCGGATTCCCATTGATGTCTGTGTACATGCCGTACGCATCACCAGTGGCTGGGTCGACCTGTATCGTAGACGGATCGACACCCCCTTTCTTCCAGTTCTGGAGCTTCAGGCCGTATGAGTCCATGTTGTCCTTGAGCTCGAGCGTGTTGTCTGTCCACTGCTGCGAACCAGAGACCCAGCCTTCGAGCTTGGCACGCTCAGACTTCGTGTTGTCCGTGTGAGCCTTGAGTTCCTCGAATCTTGTCTTGAGTGTGACAACGTCCTGCTGGAACTCATCTCTGTTGTTTCCGCTGTAGTGGTAGCCGTCAATGCGATCCTTCATCCATTGCTTCTTCGCATTGAAGACCTCTCTGTCTATTTCCGAAAGATCCTCAACCTTAAAGCCATACAGCTCCTTGGATTGACTGTCTTGAATCTTCTGCTGCTCGGCGGCAACCATCATCTGCTGCGCAGCCTGTTGCTGATTGCGCTGATTGATCAGCTGGATCTGCTGATCTACAAGATCAGAGAACGTGGGCTGTGGAGCCTGAGGCTTAAGATAGTCGTAGTACTTCTGTTCAGGCATAGCCGTTCATTTTCTTTTCGTAGTAGTCGTCTTGAAACTGCGGCTCGTTGATGAATCTCACCGCGTCGTACAGCTGCATGAGGTCGTCTACGAGCTCTGGTCTGAGCTCGGCACGACCAGTTCTCACGGCCTCAAGCTCAAGCGGGTCGATCTTGTCGAACCCCTGACGCATGTTGCCAGCATCGAATGGGTCGACGACGTATTCACCCCCCGTCTGGCGGATGCCTGTGTCGACAAGCTGACCGTGCTTACCCTGCGCCATGAGCATCATGTCGTTGGTATCGTGATCGTACTTGCCTGGAGTTTGCTGTACGGAACCTCCTGCCGCTTGATCAGTAGTTTCAAGCTCGTCTAACAAGCCGCCTACCGACGGGCCCTGAAGAGACTCAAGGTCTCCTAGCAGGTTTGATACTCCGTAGTTTGTGTCAGCAGTAGTGGCATCGGCGTCTTTTTCTGGCTCTGTGCTTGTCTCCCCTCCCATGCTTCCGCTCATCTCTTTGAGCTTGTTCTTTATCTCATCAATGCCGCCCGCCTGAGCGAACTGACCAGCACCAGCGAGACCGACTTGAGCCCCACGAGCCTTGCGCTGTTGAGCAGCGAGGCTCTCTTGCTGTGCGGCAGAGAGCTCTTGATTGACCGCACCCAGCTCACTTGCTTTCTCTTGATAGTCTTGCTTGAATCGGTTGAGCGCGTCGGTCTGTGCCATCTGCAACCCCTGTCCGAACTGCCCCTGCGCCTCTGCTCTTCTCTGTGCATCCTCTGCAGACTCTTGCTTCATGGCCTGAGCGTACAGCTTCGATGGGTCTGCGCCAGACTCGAGAGCCATGGCCTGAGCCGCCAAGTCATCGGCAGGATTTTCTGCAGGTGTTTGAAACCCGAGGATGGCTGCGTTACGCGTGGCCTCCGCAACAGTGTTGGGATCCATGGATCCAGGCGCACGCATACCCTCAAGCTCGCTGCGTATCGCGTCTGCTTGACCGCCCAGATCTTCTATCTGAGACTCTGCTTCTTGCTGCGCTCTGCGACCCCCGAAGAAATCCAAGGCACCCGCACCAAGGCGAGCCGCACCCTGTCGGCGCTGCCCCTGCTCTAGTTGTGCCTGATATTTTTCTCTGTCAGTATCACTCATCTGAGCGAGCATCAAGGCGGTATTTCTTTCTGGTAGGGTCATGCTGCAAATTTAGTTATTCTGACCCAAACTGTGGTCAAGTTTCGTTTGATGTTGATCGACGTTGATGGCGAACAGCTCGTAGTAGTCGGTTCCAGATCTCTCGATGTCGATCTTCATGAACTCTCCTCTCATGTCTTCCCCGTTCAATCCGAAGTCAGAAATAGAGTATATGTAAAGAGGCCATTCTTTAAGAATATCCATTTCGTCGATTGTTAAACCCAAGAACTCCCCAACAGCATTTTTCAAGAGATCAATTCCAGGTTGAGAGTACTGTGAGTTTACCGTAACGGATTGAGAATATGGGTCATACCCAGAGAACCAGGACTGCCCAGTAATTCCTGAGGGTGGAAATTCATATGCGCTTTCTGGGCCTGTAACCACTTGCATCTCGGCCTCTCCTGAGCCAAAATTTTTAATAGCAAAAAGCTTTCCCGTAGTGATGTTACTAAGCGATTGACTCGCGTTGATAAAGTCGAGTGTCACTTGTCCGCCGCTTACCTGTAATAAAAGTTCTGTAGTCGATGGCGGAAAATAAAAAGCGAAGTAAACTTTAGGCACAGAAAAGGCTTTGCCAGACAGCTTCATGTTTCGCTTGCCCAACTCACCTAGCTTGGACGCCCCAACTAGACTTACAAAAGCATCAATACTAATTTGATTCTTGGGTACAGGGGAGTAGAACTTCCCCTCCTTCTCTACTAGGTATTCTGGAACAACGCTTCCCTCCTGCTTCTCCCCAGTCTCTGTAGTGAACTTTGTACTCCACCCGCCCTTGGTCGCCTCGAACGAGAAGGCCTCGTATATCTTGGTGGCCGATGGGTTGTTGTTCGTTATGACCGACAGCTTAGATGGGTAGGCGGTTCCGTAGAACTTGTTGTATTCTGTGCCTTCATCATGCACCCAAACACCAGCGTCATTCGCAGACCTGCTAAATGAAACAAGTTCAGTCTTGGTGCTTGCATAATGAACTGGCTCAAAAGAATATTGAGTCTTCCAGTCTAAGCTTTTTGTTGAGAATGCAAATGTCATGATTATCCGCCTATACTTATTGTACCTCCCCCAAAGTCTCCGAACTCAAGAACAGTTCTTCCGTTTGCCCTAAAACACAAGGGGTTAGAAATTTCACTTCCTGTATCACCCTTGTATGCAATCAATGCCTCCCTTACGTAAGGTTCCAGTTGGAATATAGCGTATCCATCATCAGGGAAGCTTTCTTCTCCCCTCAATAGTTTTGTAACTAAATTGTCTTCATTGCCGTCTCCGAAGACAAATCCCTCGCCCTCATCTGATACACTGCCATTGGGGAAGTCGTCCTCAAGGAGCTGATCGAAAGGTATGTTGTAGAATGGTGAGCCAGAATTTTCGACTGTAGCATCTACTGTAGTGCTGTCAGACACCGCCACCGTGCCCAGCCAATTTAAGACATCGTTGGCTTCATATCCCTCTATGATGCCCGCAGCAATCAGGAGATCAAAGAACATGGAACTGTTTGCACTTCCTTCTGCATCTTGGAACGATCTAATTGGAGCGGCCAAGCAGAGATAGGCCTTAAGCTCGTTTATGTTTTTAACAACGGAGGGATATGTTCCCGTCTCATCTGAGAAGGTGCTCCATTCTCCGCTGGCTAGGACAGACTGATCTCCTCCCTGTCCAGATACAACCACAACACCTTCCTGAATTGCGCCCTGCGAGTCCCATTCGTCAAAATTAATTCTTTCCCCAATACCCGCTTCGCTATAGTATTGAAGGAGTGAGTTTTGACCAGTGTACGGAATGAAGCATTGCTGTTTGCTCTCTAATATATCCACCACATCTAAGGCGAACTGCTCCGCCCTAAAGTTGGTTCCCTGAGCCGCAACAGAGAACACGTCTGGCCCCTTAAGAACGTCGACAAACCAAGTTCTAAACTGATCTGCGGACACAACTCTAGTGCCGTCGTCATAGTCTACACAATCCGTATTGAAGGCGTAGTACGGGTTGAGACCGCTAGTCGGACTAAACAGTACAACAGTTACTGGATTCTCCTCTGAATCCAAAACCCCCTCAGACCGCAAAGAGTTTGTAATCAAGGTGTTAAGCTCCCCAACAGTGACCTCTGTGTTGTTTTGAACTATTTGCTCAAGGTTAAGTCTTATGCTGTTGTTTATGCTAAATGTGGACGCAGCCGACCCATCTGCCACCATGTCTGCCGACAATGCATCTAGGCCTATCTTGACTGGGGAAAGGACATCATCTATGTCGCAACACTTAGAGTAGTATTGATCAAGCGGTACGACAACGTTGCTTACAAACGCTGGGTTTGAAACGAGATCACCTGGGGCTTCAAAGGCCCCAGTAGTGATGACAATGTCCTGAGCAGGGGATTCAGAGAAGGTTTGTTCTGGCTCATCAGACTGAGATATAGAAGAGCCGTTTCGGGCGTACGAAGAAAGCTCCTTGTCTGTAATCAAATATTCTTTTTTCTTGGGGTCGTGACCACCGAAGAATTTCAAAACATTTGTGCCTTCTGGAGCCTTCGTCAACAAGTTTCTAAAGAAAGTAGACATCCCCTTTGCGGATATGTCCATTACCCCATTGCTACCACTAGCCCTAAATATCTTGCCCAGCTTGCTACTCACAAAGTATGCAGCTGAGTCTATCAATGACACGCTTTCTGGGTGATCTGTTCCAGCTTCCCCAGCGTAGTACCTCGGTGTCCCAAGGACGCTAGAGGATGCAACAAGGCTCCTTTCGTTATCGGCTGTAGATATAATGTTTCTGTCCACAGGTATGTGGCCAACCTTCTTGTCCTGAAGAATCATAATTGAGTCATCAGTAAAAGCCATGTAGTTGATGCTTCCTCCGTTCTGCTCAAGGTCTTTGTCGTCCGCCTGAGATGGGTTGAACGAAGAGTACCCAAGCTTTCTTTTCTTCGGGAGATCTCTGTCGCTATGTATAAGGCTAGATTGCCTTATGCGTTCGCGGTCGTTAGAGTCTATTTTTGCTGGACGACCAATAGATAGTGAGTCAGACTTGAAAAGATCTGACGCACTAGAAGCCTCAACATATATGCTTTCAAAGTTTGGCTCCCCCTCCTTTACGAATCCATCTTCAGTGTCAGCGTCGCCGTCGTCCTGAGTCTCTATGTATCGAGACATAAGTGTCTGATATTGACCGTTGACTACAGGCTTTTGATTGACGGCAGATAGCCTAAAGAAAACATCTCCCTGAGAAATCTCGATAGGGTCTACTTCGTTTTTTTCATTAAGGTGTACCAGAGTGCCGTCATCCAATGCGTCTATTCTAAATGTTGGCCCAATCTCAAAATAGAGTCGCTTGTCTTCATCTATCTCTTTGACGGGCCTAAAGATTTCAAATATGACGTTGTTGTCCCAGAAACTCGAGTCGTTCAATATGTTTCTGATTGCAAACCCTTCGTTCTGTGGGTTGTCTCTTAGAATCAAAAACAACCCCTGCTTTCTAAAGAAATCTTCTTCGTCTTGAATAGTTGTTGCATCGAGGAGAGGATTAGAGTCTGATCCGTCTAAACTCTCAACCCCTATAACATCGAATACAAAGTTATTTGGCAGTCTCTTTACTTCATTATTCCCGTCAACAATGCTGTTGTAAGATATAATCCTCAACTTATCTCCGCTTTCTGGCTGGAACACCACGGGACTTCCGTCCTGAGACTTAGCCCCCCATGCGTCAGAATATGATATAGGGTTTCCCTGGAGGTAGTTAAGGGACATGTATATCTTGGTGCCGTTGGCGTCTGATGATTCGGCTGAGCTTACTGCAAAGGCGCCGTCCGTAGAGTACTGAAAGAAGTCAGATACGGTTGTGTTTTTTGAGTACACAACCTTGTAGTGGTGAGCCCATTGTGGCGGCGTCTGCTGAGACATATCTATTCTGATATGGACTGGACCCGCCTCCTCGTTTTGCCTCTCTTGTGACGAATATCCTGGAACGTAGGCTGAGCCTATGTAGTTCACTGGGCCGCGTCTTCCGCGCTCATCAAAGTACACGATACCAAACTCGTGAGTAGCGCTCGACTTGAAAGACATAAGCGCCTTGCTTGAGTTGGTAGACGAGTTTGTACCAGACGCAACAACCTCTATGTGGGGAGAAAGATTGACGTAGGAAATGCCGCCAAATCCTGGGTGAGAAGAGTTGTATCCTGAATCCCCTGGCAAAATGATCGCACCAAACGGATCGGGGTTTAGGGCGATATTCGTTTCAATGAACTCTCTGTAAGTTATGGCGCCACCTATTGAAGCCACCACGCTTGCTCTGTCTTGCTCATCGAGGATTGGATATGGATACGGCGTAGGGAACAAAGGAAAATCCTCTCTAGGCTTGTCATTAATGTCAGTATAGAAGACATATGGCAACACCGTTGTTTGATCTGTCTGAGGCGGTAGCCACCCTCCTTCGATTGCGTTAAGCGTGCCTGCACCCTGAGATCTTCCGTTAAGAAATTGATATGTGCTAGGGCCTCCGTGGCCGTCGTCGTAGTACCAACCACCAGACTCTACGATGTTTAGTCCAGATTGACCGTCTTGTGTTGCTTGAGCTATGCTTGTCAGATCACCAGTATTAGCAGGGCTAAACAGAGGGTTCATATGTATCCTGCCTGTAAAGTAAGGGCCGCTAAATATAGCCGCAGCAGGAAACTTATCTTCGCTACCGAGACCCTCAGCCTGACCGCCGATAACGTCTTTGCATTCTTTATCAGAGGGGATTCCTGTGGCTAATGCCTTGTTTTCGTTTACGACATCCCCAATAGTTCCAAAGTCAGCATTGACAAAATTGTCGTTGCTGTTAAGTACGGCGTTTGCGAAATAAAGCAAACTTCCACCCACCCGAATGGATTCTCTCCTATTTCTCTTGAAGGGAAGAAGCCTTCCAAGATCCTCCAGAATAAGTTTCCTTATTTCGTCGCTATCATTGGCCTCAAGGTTCCCTTTGTCTATGATCCCGTAGTGGGTAAACAGAACCTGTCCAGTCATAGATCCTTGTCTGTTATTCCCATAAACGCTGAAGGCGCTATCAGGCCCTGGGTTTTCTCCCCCTGGGCCTGCTGCTCCATCTAGCAGAGAGAACCTAAACTCATTGTTCTGATCGTCTATCTTACAGGGGTAAAAATGGCGGTCTCCATTGGGGGACAGAGGATTGCCATCTTCATCTGTGTCTCTTTCGTTAAATATCCACCTACCAAAAGACTTGAGTCCGTAACTAGTTGTCTGAAGATCTGTCTGAGCTCGATCTAGGGTAAACGTAAATGAGCTACCATCAAAGATTCTTCCTGGATACGTAAGATCATTCTGCAGGTCGTCATAGTCTGAATCAAGATTATCTATTTGATCCATGGACATCACCCACCAAGGAGAGCCTGGATCTGGCCTTCTTACGCACGTGTAGAAACCCTCGGCCGCATCTGGGATGATATCGTCTATCCTAAGGTGCAGCTGTCTACGTGTGGTATCTTTGTCAGACTTTCTTGACTTCTGCATGGAGAAAACAACACTTCCTTTATTGAATATAAAGTGAGCCTGAGGTATGCCTCTTTTGTCCCATTGACCCTCGGTGTCTGGAAGCAAGTCTTCCGAGTCAGGCAATACACTTTCTCCTGCGTCGGAATCTTGACCCGAGAACTGACATGCCACAATAAGGTTTCTTTCTGGAGAGCCCACAGGGAGCTGCTGCTTGTTGGCGAGCCTGACGTCTACTTCGTGCGTATGCTTAATGGAGGTGCCTTCTTCGTCCACCTCTATTATATCTGGCTGATTGTTGCCCTCACCTCCTAAGTAACTCTCGAGGAATGAGGCCACAACAAGTTTTCCGTCTGTAACGTTCTCAAGAACCTTAAACTTTACCCTGAAGGTAACAACACCGCCCTGGATGATCAAAGGAGCACCAGCGCTACTCCCGAAGGACATGACCCTAGTCTTAAAGGCTTGGGCGAACTTATCCCAATACTTCCACCTCAAGGGCTGCTGTGATGTAGTCCCCCCTTGATTATATGCGCTAAATCCTTGCGTGGCAGCAGTGCCTGAACCACCGTCAGCTCTAGAGGAAACGCCGAAGTTTCTGCCAAACAAGGCTCTAGTTCTGCGCTCATAAGTTGACGGTGCCGCGCCAGGGAAGTCACCGTGAATGCTAGACCCGTCTACCGATCGGATCTCAAATTCAGAACCAGCTCTTCCGTACGGGGATCTGTTGTATCCAGTACCAGTTTCCTGACCGTAAGCCACGCTTTGGTCGTTTAGAAAATTCACTGGATTTGGATTGGTTCTTACGTCGCTGTCTGTACCACCCATCTCTGTTGGATATCCAGCGGCATTAACAAAGGACCAGCCCTTAGCAAGAGACTGATGATAAGATCTGTCTGCTTGATATACGTGAAAATTCTTATCTGGCGCAAACGATACAGAGAACTCAATAACGGCTTCTGCAGCAATTTCATCAGGAATCTCGGACGTGTCTATCTCAAATCCAGAAGCCTTATTTCTTAGTGTGCCCAGATCAACAGAGTTGTTGACACTTGCTATGGATGGCACAACGCCGACAGTAAAGTCCACCCCCTCAGATGGCCTGTCCTTGTACACTGGCACGATACTAGGCCCTAGGTTCGTTGAGTTGTAACCCTCGACAAAGTTTCCATAAACCATCCTGTTTGAGGCGGTTGCCTGTTGCTTTGCCTTCCTGGGCACGTTGTCAAAAACCTTGCTGACCTCCGAGGGCGAAACACCCAAAGAAACTGAGTTGTTGTAGAAGTTGTAGTGACGCACAACATCGTCATTCTTCCAGTTTGGGTCAGACGTGTCCTGACCAAAGTTTGGCACTTCGGCTATCTCAAGGAAGTTCGGGTTGTTGCCCTGCCTGAAAAGTATTTTTACAAACTCTATTTCATCAGGAAGAGGGGGCACTATGATTTTGCACCTGTTGTACTTCAAGGAGTCGACAGAGGGCCTAGCGCCCCTGTTGACAACAGAAGCAGGGAACGCTATGTCCGAATATGGCCCGATTGCAGTTACACTTCCGTCGTAGTAGACCCCCTGAACAGCGAACTGCATGCCAGGACTAGACTCAAAGTTGTTTACGAGTAGATCTTCGTCGGAATCAAACTCAAAGTCAATGTTGCCCATGGGGACCTTTGGGCAAGCGCATATGTAGTCATTTATGTTTGATGTTGTTCTCCCTCTTATGGTGCCCCTGTTTGCATATGCGTGATACACATCAAGCTTCCTTGGCTCGTTAACGCCGTCGGTAAAGTAGAGTATTGCATCTACCTCTGTGGAGAGAGATGGGCTGTTTGATCTGGGTGTCTTGTGAACGACATCAGCCTTAACAAATGACTGAGGATCAAAGTTAAAAAGCTCGGTATACAATATAGCCACTACACTTCCTGCGCCCTCCCCGAATATATTGTCTGGGTCGTAAGCATAAACGCCCTGCTCAACAGGGTTGTCGCTCCAAACAAAGAAATAAACAACGTTTGTTGTTTGATCTGTGCAAGAACCAAGAACTCTAAACGATGCGTCGGTAGCAACTCCGAGAGCCCCGTCTCCTGTCATGGCCTCAGAAGAGTCTGAACCATAGTTTCTCTCTGTGTTGCCCAAAACAGGCTTTATAACCCCAGCATCCCCAGACTCACCGCTGAGGTTCTCATCGATGCAGACGTTAAGTGCGTCCACCATCGAGTTCTTCTGAACAAGTTTCTGATCTGTATCCTTGTCCAGCTTACGTGGTTGAAGCTTGTCGATCATTAGTACTTAGGTGCTTGCATAAAGTTTCTTCGGATCGTAGACAGAGCGTTCTCTTTGTTGAACGAGCTCAGTCTAGCCCTAGCCTTACGCGCTTCATTGTAGTATTCGGATCTCGCTCGACCCTTCTCGTTTGCGGGCACACCCGCCTTCCTCTCCACGAGCTTGTAGTACATGTAGCATCTAAGGGCTTCCTCAGCGTACACATGAACACTTGGGTCCTCACCCCTGGCCTCGTCAGCGATGTACTCGAGGGCTATCTCGCTGATGTTCGAGTTGTCGGAGATCTCTATCCTGTTGTCTGCAAGGCTGAGCTTGTAGTACCCAGGAGCGTGACCACCGCCTATACCGTACAGTCTACCGAGAGTTCCATTGTGTAGGTAGTTCTCGAATATTAGAGTGTCGAACTCGTTGTCTTCGCCGACAGTGTTTGCTGTCGCGGACAACGTAGTGCTGTTCTCATTAGATACGAGAGCCACGATTGTGCCATCCGTAGTAATGAGACCGACCTTGCACAGATCTACAAAATCTGTGGGCAAGGTCACGGTGTCGTTAGAAGACACAGACAGCTTTACCGTCTTGATCTTCTTCCCGAAGTCAAATCCGATTTCTCTTATGCCTCTGCGGGCAATGTTGTTGATGGCTGCATCGGACACATTCGCGATGTGATCCGTGTCATCCATGGTAATCTTGAAATCCTTTATGACCTGACTAAGCTTTACTGTGTTTTGACTCATTGCTTCTGAGATTCTTGATCACCAAATACCTTAATGTTCTGATCTCTGAGTCTAACACCGAGAAGCTTGGCTATCTCTGCCACAACATCCGAGAAGTAGTCTTCTGGCAAATCAAAGTCAATCGAATTTTCGCTGTAGTTAATAACACTGTCCCCTCCGTCAAATATGATCTGAGGCTCTACAGCTGGATGCTTGTAGTACGTGATCGTTACGTTGTTCACGCTTGCAGGAGACAGCTCTATGACGTCTGTGACGAGCGCCGCTGGGAATGTAGCCGTAGGTGCAGAAAGAGTGCTGGACACAATGTGGTCCATTGTCTCTACGTCATACACGAGATCGACAACAGCCTTTGATTGAGTCTTGATGTTTATAATCTTTCTGCAGTCCTTCGGGATGAAGAAGACTCCAGAGTCTTGAACGTACGAGTTAATAGGCTGGGCGTACAGGTTTCTGATCGACACATATCTACCCAAGTCCTCCTTGGCCGTCTGATACGTGGACGTTCTGCGGGGCAGGTCTGCACCTCCCGTCGCCTTTCTCTTGGCGCCCTCGAGTTCTCGGAACATATCATTGATGATATTGTTCTGAGCTACTGTCGCGAAAGAGTTGAATACATCAGGCGTGATGAATCCTTTCTGCTCCTTATTGGCCAGATTCTTTAGCGTAGTGTAAACCTGAAATATGCTTACCATGGAGACAAATATACAAAAAACAAAAGCCACCCGAAGGTGGCTCTTGCGTTGTCAGCTCTGCATTAGGCTAGCTTGTCTAGCCGTTCTTCGATGTCCGAGAGAACAGGTGCTCCTTTCTCTGTGAGACAGTATCTAACCATCACGTCCATCGGGTCTTGGCCAGCTGGCACAGATACGATGAGTGAGTTGGAGTCAAACCAGAAGGCTCCGTCTGTCTTAAGGTTGATGATCTGATAGTCTTTAGCCTGCTGAATAGAGGCTCTTGTTTGAACTTGAGGAGAATCGAACGATTCGATGAACTCCTGTGGCTTTTTCTTTGCGATCTGCAAAAGGTTGTATCGGATCTCGGAGACTGGGGAGTTAACTCCAACCTTAAAGTAAAGAGCAATAGGCAGGAGATCGTTGATGTCCGTGTCTCTCACCAAAGAGATAGCTTCCGTAAGCTTGAACTCCTTCTTCAACTCCGCCTCAGCATCTCCTCGCTTATCAATCTGCTTGAAGATGTTTCCGCCGTTTGCTTTGTTTCCTGGGTGCTTATCCATGAACACACGCAGATTTGGCTTGTTCTTGGGAACAAAAAGTCGGCCACTGTCAAAGACAACAGATTTTCTAACGGCGTTGTCGCTCTGCTCGTCTCGCCAAACAGATGGTTCGTTTGGACAATAGCGAAGCTCTCGAACAGTGTCCTTGTCCGAGTCGTACACAGTGACGCCCTTCTGAGGCAGCATGTACACAACCCCGCCGCCCTGAATAATCTCATATTCGGCGTGATTAATGACTTTTTCTTCGCGCTTGATGGTGCGCTTCTTGGGGGCTGCTGGCTTTGGAGCAGCAGCCTTCGGTCTACCAGGAGACCGCTTTACTGTCGTTTCTGACATGATTAATTATTTTGAATATAATTTATATAGATCGTCGGCCAACCTGACCGACTCGTTGTATCCTATATCGGACGGTATAACTCCGAACCTACCAAGCACTTGCTTTTGATAATCATTCGTAAGTATGTCTGCGGTCGTACCCAGCCTCTCTATAAGAAGCGGTCCCTCTGTACACTCTGGTGCGTGACTCTCTTTGTGTTGGGAGGGATTTGCATTGTACTCTTGGTCCTCTATCTCCGCTATCACTTTTCCTGTTCTGTCGTGAACAAATATTGAGTGATCCTTGGTTCTTCTTATTATGAATACGTGACACGGATCAAAACCTGGGTCTGAGGTTTCCTGAACTATTTGTTTGTCTGAAACAAATATTGCAGGGGCTCCCGTCTTTCCCGAATGTCTAAATGAAAAGTACCTCTTAGAGAGCCTTATCTTCGCGGCGGGACCGTCTTCGAAGAACTGCCCGCCTGGACCAAGCGTCTCTCCAGCTTCGTCTCCATATAGTGTCATAAAGTAAGGGCTATATAGATCGGAAGCGTACTTTGTGCTCGTGACAAAGTAAAGCGTGTAGTCGTCCTTAATTGTAGCGGATGGCACAATAAAATGATCCCCCTCGAGAATAAGGGCTCCCTTTTGCGACAGCCCGAGGTCTCTTACTGAAGGATCTACGCACTCTGGTGTCCCGACATTTGTGGAGATGTCGTATGTCGCGCCCCCAGTACCAGCATTGTCCCACGAATTTATCTGAGACGCATCGGTAGTAGACGCCAGTCCTTCATGGTTGTAATCAAGAAACGGTTGGGTGTAGTTAAAGTTGATTCCCGCAATAGTATTGACTGAAATAGTATCTGAGTCTCCGAAACTCCTGTCTCCAGTCTGCACGTTTATTGGGTTGGCCTTTATCTTAGGCAACACGTTGTTGGGCTTGGTCGTGTCCACGAACTTAGACGTGAAACCTCCAGACGCACCGTCAAACCTCATGAACCTGCTCACAGACTTGTCAGAAGCGATAAACTTCATGACGTCGTCTATGAGCTTGAGCTCGTCTCCTTCGGTGCACGCCACACCTACGGCCGTCTTCTCGATGGCCTCTCCCGTGTACAGCGCTGATTCTTGGTAAAGGGTGGCGTCGTCAAATACCATTTGAACCTCCCCCTTGGTGGCTGTCATGAACGACAGCTTATCTACAGGAATAACGAAGACACTGAGGCCCAGCCCCGTGTCTGATGTGCGCACGCTTGTCGTACCCACCACCTCCTGTCTAAAGAGAAAAAACTTCTTCATTGGATTTAACTACTGCAAATATAGTAAAAAGAAAAAGGCCCCGCAGGGCCTATTTCGTTTGCAAGCTATGTTTTAGCTAGTTATTGTGGCAGCCTGAGAAACGGTTTTGCTTACCTCTGGCTGATTTGGATTCGTCAAAGTTATTGCGATTGTTGCTGCGCCAGCACTAAAGTCAGTGCTGTCAAACTTAATCGCTTCTGTAGCCGTAACGTTAGCCCCAGTTACAGTGAACTCATGAGACTCATCATCCATGCTCAAGGTGGCAGAGAAATCACATCCAGCCGTTGCAGACGCAAGAGTAAATGTGAAGTCATCTTCAGCCGTGCCAGTAATTGCAACATCTGTGTTTGCCACGGTGAACGTACTGATCTGAACACCCAAGACATCTCCCGTGCTGTTGATCCCCTCAGAAACCCTTGTTGCCTGAGAGTTCTTCAGAAGCCCCAAAGAAATAGCCTTTATGATGTCTTCTGCAGCTTCAGCTTCTTTTCCATCAGTAACCGCCAACGTCAAAACCTCCGACGTAGATGCGTTTGTGTCACCCGTGTTGTCTTTCTTCGTAAGGTAAATGACAACCTGCTCATTGGTTGTGTCGGCTTTAATGGCACGAATGCGGCCATTAAGGATTTGATAGATCTCGTCCTCAGTAACAGAAAGACCGCTGTTTACAAAAATAGATTGTGTCATGTTCTGAGTGTTTAGTTAAAGTGAGGGGACCGAAGCCCCCTCACGATAACGGTTAAAATTAGTCTGCGTATGCTACAGCAGTAACCTCTTCGTGGACGTCCTTCAAGGACACAACCACCTGCTTGCCGAAATTGATTTCTTCAATTACAGCTTCAGCAATCTTTGCAGGGACTGCCGCAGAACCTCCGTCGAGAGTCAAGGTGTCAGACGTGGATGTACCCTGAGAACCCTTGACATTGATTACCACATCGTTAGCGTCAGTGGCATCAAGAGAGATAACGTTTTCAGCGGGGTAGTAGTACCCATCAGTAGTCTTCAAAAACTTCTTCATGTTTTCTTGTTTTAAGAATTAAACGAATTAGCCCTTGAGGAGAACATGCTGGTTCGCAGCGCGGGTGCAGAGAGCGATCTCTGAGCGGTAGTGGAACGTTGCCGTATCTCTACCAGCGTCACCGTTGTTGTTGTGCCCGAGGACACCGCCACCAGACACCCAGTGCTCCATCTCGCGAGAGTAGCCATTTGCCTCCTTGTAGTACATAGCGAGTGCAGGCACCTTAACGCCTGAACGAGCATCAGTAACATTGGTCAAAGGAATCATGGCACCCTGCAAGAAGTTAGAAGCGCCCAACAAGGTTGGATCGTTCAAGAGCTTCCAATCGTGCTTGTGGAAAGTGTAGCCACCGCGAGTGAACGACTTAAAGCCGAGCTTCACAGCCATGTCAGCGTCGTTGTTGAACGCACCAAACTGACCGCTCAAACCTGCGGTAACGTTAGTTGCGATACCAGAAGCCAACATGTCGTCAACAGCGAGGTCCTGCTTTCTGTTCAAGTACATAGCGTACTCAGAAGGTGCGCCCTGCTTGTCGAGCTGCAAGATCAAGTCGTCGAACTCAGAGAAGCTGTCCATAGGGTTGGCGTTCGCGTTAGAGACAACAATACCTCTGTCCTCGATGGCAGAAACGTAGCCCTCAGAGCCAAAGCCGTTCTTCTGAGCCTCTCCATCATACTTAGCGGTGTCAGAAGTGGTCCAGTTGTTATCTGGCGTAGCGCCAGTCTTGCCTCCCTGAGCAAACAAAAGCATCATTTCGCGACGGTCTTCGAAACGCTTGCGAGCCTCTTGCTCACCGTACATGAACCAGCGGTACTCGCCGCCGCCCATGTTCACCCAACCGATGTTGGTTGCTTGTGAGCCATTGACTTCGTAACGATCCTTAACGATCATAAAGCTGTTCGAGTGCTTCTTGACGTCGGCGTCCTGGAAGTGAGCTGGCTGCTCAGTTCCCTGACCGTAGAGGTTGCCGAGAACGACAAAGTCTCTAACGGTAGAATTGTCTGCACCAGCGGCCGCACCGTCCAGAGTTGCGAGCTTCATGGAGCTTGCGGTGGTGGGAGAACCAGTGACGTCAATGACGATGTAGCGTCTTCCGTCAGCCGTATCCATAACGACGTCGTTAGGACCAACAGGGGCACCCTCAGCGTCAGTAGTGTCAGAAGGAGTGAAAGTTGTTTGATCGTCAGAAATAGATCCAGTAGAACCGTTCAGCAATCTGTGACGTCTACCAGCTTCCCACCAGTCGATGAAGTCGTTAGTACCGCCAGACTTGACAGCGCCGACGAGGTTCAAGAAACCAGTGATACCTTGGTCGCCGTAAGACTGAACCAAGTCAGGGAGGACGAAGTCCTTGTTAGTCTTAACCAACTGGTTAAGAGTAGTGTAAGTTTCGGGCGTAAGTCTCAGGTTGGCTGGCGCCTGATCCTGAGCGTAGTTAGTGCCCGTTCCGATTGTAGCCATTTTTTAGCTTGTTAGATGTTGAATGTTAGAGTATTCGATTGTCTACTCATAATGTTTTTCACCTGCTCGCCAAGCGGGTTTGATTCATTCATGTTTCCAGAGTTTGGCTGAACTGCACCTACGTTAGACGCGGTGTTCACAAGACCGCGCTGTCCGTCACCACGACCCTTGTTGTACGCAGCGCGCACAATGGTGTCGATGTTGTCGAGCACGGCCATCTGTGTAGCCAAGCCATCGTAGTCAAAAGTTCCATCATCCCCGAAGAAGGGGTCAAAGAACTCGTCAAGTCTAGCGCCTCTTTCCATCATGGATTGGCGGTATTGATCATTCAAGCCGAATGTGAACTGCTGTCCGTCACCGAGGTCAAACTCCAACCCCTCGACGTTTCTGAACTCATTCGCCATATCATTGATCCAACGCTGATCGAATAGAGGCTCGTCTGAAGACTGATTGCTTACTGGCGTTGCGTACTGATTCCTAATCTCCTGGATTTCACTACGTGCGTTTTCAGCGTCGATCTTCAAACGAAGAGCAGACAATCTTGCCGTCTCTTCTCCGTGCTTCTCAGCGTCAAGTTTATAATTGTCTCTTACGAGCATCTCGATCTCGTTGGGCTGGAGGTTAGGGTAGGCCGCAGCCGCGCTAACTCGAACAGCCGTGAGATCGTCCATGCCTTCAGGATTCAACGTCTGGTATCTGAACCAATCTTGTGGGTTACGTCCTGTCTCTTGGACGAACCGATTGATGGCATCGACACTTTCGTTTACCTGGGGCTGGGAGAAGTCATCGAAAGAGTTGATTTCTCTACCGAGCTTTTGGCTCATGTATTGCAAGACCTGAGCGTCCACGTCTTGCTGATTGTATTGTACCTGCTCACCCTGCGCTGGCTCGCGCGTTTCGACCATAGCGTCGAACTGTGGCCGTTCCTGCGGTGTCTCCTGCTGCGGCTCTGAGGGAGCCGCCTCTGGATCCACGTAGGGGGTTGACTGTGTTGGCTCTGGAGTCGGTTCAGGAGATGCCTCCTGTACGGGCTCTGGAGCTGTAGTGGTTTCTGGAGTTGACTCTGAGCTCATTGCTGCAGCCAAATCCTGAGGGTTGTCAAAAACCTGCGGGGTGAAGTCGTTGTTCTCTTCCATTGTATTTAAGTTTTGTTATTGTATTAGTACTGAATAGCCTCGCCCTTGAAGGAGCCAGAAACGATCTTGGCTGCAGTGATGCGACCGTATATGGTCTGACCCGCAGTCATAGGGACATCCACATACACATCTCCAACGCCCTCGTAGAATCCAGCGTCAAATGGGTTGTCCGCTGCAACGAAAGCTACGCCCGTCGTAGGGTTTATGAAGCCAGTATTTGTGTTGTTCACCCCCTCTAAAACCGCACCCTTGTACTGAAATATACCTCCAGCCTTGAGCTGGACAGTACCCGCAGTGGTGCAGTGGATTGCGTCAAAGTGCTTGTTGTCTCCAGCAACAGCCTCATCCCCATTCGCGTCGAGGAGATACGTTTGTTGCTTTTGCCTAATGTTAACCTTAGCCATTATCCGAGAGTATTTTCTGAGTTATCGAATCCAAACACAGCGTACTCAACCATTGGCTCGAGTCCTGTGTTTCCTCCTGTATAGTATGCCTTGTACGTTTTTCCGACTGCAACGGGGAGGAAGGCAAACTCGCCCCCTCCGATCGTGGCTACCGCACCGTCACTATCATCATCGTTGTACACGTTGACAACCTTCTCCGACTCTACGCTCATGTTCTTCACATACAGGTAGGCAGAAGTAAGCTTGTCGTCAGCCTTGTATACAGTCAAGGCCGAGTCTTCAGCAGTCGTGCTCTTAAGCTTCGCTCTGATGATTGAGCCAGAGTCCGCCGCAACGGATCGGTCAACCGAAATCGCAAATGGTGCTGTAAGAACGTCGTTGCTGCTAATTCGCAGGGAGACGCTTACGCTGGCCATTATTCGTAGATGACGAGGTATTCCAAAGTCATGGCGTCGTCACTAGTGTCGATCTGAATATCGTTAGTGCCGTTCCATGGGAAGAAAGCCCAATCGCCTCCGTACAACTTTCCGAGCTCAATATCAGCTGGAGTCGTAGAAGCCATTTCGATTGTAACTGTCTGAGACTTAGTGGTGGACAAGTTCTTGATGTACACTTTGGTGGCCTGATTAGCTGAAGCGTAATCAGATGCAGCGAGCAAGACGCTTCCAGTAGCTGCAGTAGCGTAGTACTTGCGAGCGACACCAGTAGTCTGCTCCAACCCAGTGGTCGAAGAAGCGTGCTTGGTGAGCGTCGCGGTAGTGCTAAGAGCCAAAGCGTCTCCAGTCAGATCTGCGCTGCTAAGTGTAACAGTTGCGGTAGTAGTAGCCATTTGTGTTTTAGTTTCTGCAAATATAGCAATTATCTGTAACGCGAAGTTTTCTTGGCGATACCCCTCGGTTGCTTCACGAATTGCTTTCTTCCTTTGGCCTTTGCTCTGTTTGTTGCAGCTTTCTCCGAAGAGGAGAGTGCATCCCATGCGGCCTTAGGCAGATACCGCTTCTTACCCTTGGACTCAACCTCTTTAGAGCTGCCGCGCTTCTTGTTAGCGTGGGTGCCAGAAGTCATCCACTTCTGATCACCCCAGCTCTTGAGGGACTTCTGTGATTTTCTTAAAGTAGGCATCAGTCTCTGTATCCCCCTCCAGCTTTCTTGTAGGCGGATGCGACCATCTGAGCCTTGCGTGCGGACCACTGACCAGGCCTGCCACCCTTGCTCCCCGCTTTGATTCGGTTAAATATGCGCTTTCGCATGCCAGGCTTGGTGTAGTTGCCAGCCTCGTTTACCCTGCTTTTAACCTTTGGCATGAGTGACAAGTTTGAACTGAGCTTTAGAAACAGCCCCTGAGTGTGGCTTGTAATCTCCCTTCATAAGGAAGTACCTACCGCGCTCCTCCATCCAGTGATACCCCTTCGGGGGATCTACTGAGACCTTTTTTTTCAGAGCCTTCATTAGCAGTTCCACTTCCTGAGAGCCAGGGCTTTTCGCGTTGGCTTTCCGTTGGGCTTTTTCATCGGTCCTTTCACTCCGCTCATGCGAGCGCAGAAAGACTTGCGGCGGTTGGCTGCCTTACTTCCCTCCTTCAGCTTTGACGGAGGTGTGGTCACCGCCGTCTTCAGCTTACTTCCTGGGTTAGCAGCACGATACCTTCTTACGCCCTTGGCAGTCAGGCCTCCAGATGCAGACTTGTCCCCGCTCTTGACAGAGAACTTTTTAGGCATCGTACCCTTAGACTTCTTTCTCACCCTAGGCATGATGCAAATATAAACATTATTCTACATCGTCTTCTTGGATGACACCCATGGCAATAAGGTCCTCGTAACTACTCTCTATAAGAACGCTTGGGGATATACTTTGAAAC
>OBPI01000017.1_pt1 | contig 27793 bp, 16 predicted proteins | sample 1470521 | NCBI WGS metagenome assembly OBPI01 (sample SAMEA3275481, study PRJEB22092) | marine metagenome | biome: Marine environment; feature: Belgian marine environment, sample taken at 3 meters depth; material: Sterile flask | collected 2014-06-25T05:23:32+00 | depth 3 m
GACCATCGTTCTGCATCGGTTGCGACGAACGAATCTTCTGTCAAGGAATCCCCATATGGGTGAAAAACCCCCAGTTGGTTCTTCAGCTCATCCCAATCAGCAGATACATAATTGCCCAGAGATAGCGCGGCATAATCGATTTCACCAAGACCAACGACAACATACCCAATATCCCCGTTGTGGTGATTCGTCACCGCTGTTGATGATGTTCTGGCAGCTCCAACGCACAATGGATACGTGCCGCCTGTATCCATGCCAAAAGTAGCGCGCTTGCGGTCAATAACCCCGTTAACGCAAATACCAACTTCGTTGTCAACATCGGAAAACCAAACGGCGACATGATACTCAACGCCGGCAACAAGCGTAACCGAACTTTCTACTGTGTGTATCCCACTTCCTCCGTCACGAGTGTTAGAGAACCTTATCTTGCCCGTTGACATTCTTTGAAGAAACCAATCACTGCCGCTGTCGATACTTGAGTCAACATCGCCCTGTCCGATAATTGCGCCATTAACAGTTGGCCCTGTAAAAGTGAAGCCAACACATGCCCAAAAACTGCCACCCAACACCATGCTGGGAGCTTCGAATCTTTCGGAGTTGAGTCTGTCAAACACACGGGCCGATCCCCAAGCCGAAGAAGCTGTGCCGTCTAGCACGGTAAAAAAACTTCGTCGCCATGGTTGAGTATATGGACAAGCTCGTTGGGCGACTCGAAAAGAAAATCAAAGACCTCGGGCTTGCGGAGAATACCATCATCCTATTCACCGCTGATAACGGCACGCACACCCGAATCACCTCACGCTGGAATGGGCAGGATATCACCGGCGGCAAGGGTGGCATGACCGATATGGGCACGCACGTCCCTCTGATTGCCTCCTGGCCGGGAACGGCACCGAAGGGAAAGATCTACAACGACCTGATCGACTTCACCGATTTCTACACCACCTTTGCCGAAGCGGCGGGTGTCAAGATGGGTGATGACGATCCTGTTGATGGTCGGAGTTTCCTGCCGCGGCTTTGTGGCAAGTCAGGCAATCCACGCGACTGGGTGCTTTGCCATTACCAGCCATACTGGAATAAGACCCCCGGTCAGTTCGCTCGAACTCAGCAGTTCAAACTCTACCGTGACGGTCGATTTTATGAAGTTCCTAACGACCTAAAGGAGTTAAACAATCTTGGCAATACAGATACCGGCAAGAATGTCCGGCAGCAGCTCCAGAAGCTTCTCAAGCAATGCCCACTCGCTCCTAAAGAAAAGGCGGGAAGCAGGGTCAAAGAGCGTCCTACCTACCCCAAGTGGATCGACTTAGTGGATTAGTGCAATTAGCCCGATTACTCATGGCTGATTACGGTCAACTAGTGATTAGAAACAACTCGTGGTTTTAGTGAACTAATATTCCACCCTCCTATGATAAAACCATCATACCCAGTAACACGCCAAGACCTGTGACAAACTTTCGAGATAGTTTATATTGCTCAATCACAGCTTAAGTATTGTTAGCTTGTTTTCCATCGACGGGCTGTTTGCCGGCAATCTCTATGATCCACTTGAGCATGGAGTCGATATACTCATCCTTGGTATTGCGGATCGAGGGTTTGCCATTGAGCATGGCGGGTCCGTGCTTACCGCCTTCGACGAGGACAAGCTTGGTGGCGACGCCGTGTTTTTTGCAAGCTTCATGGTAGCGCTTTGAATTTTCCGGCTTAACCGCATTGTCGGCGGTGCCGTGTGCCAGAAATGCCGGCGGCGTGTTTTTGTTGATCTGCTCGTCGTTAGACAGCTCGGCAACGAGGTCATCACTAGGATTAGCACCGAGCAAGTTGCGGCGGCTTCCGGCGTGGGTCAGCTCTTTCCTCATGGAAATGACTGGGTAGATCAAGCAGCTAAAGTCGGGTCGCGCGCTGACTTTGTCGATGGCATCAATCGGTTTGTAACCGAATGGCTTATGATAGTGCACGCTCAGCGTTGCCGCCTCGTGGCCGCCGGCGGAGAATCCCATGGCTCCGATTTTATTGGGTTCGATTCCGAATTCCTTAGCCTGACTACGGACGATTCTCATGGCACGTTGTGCATCCCACAGCGGCACCGGATGATTGAACGGGCTGCAGCGGTAGCTGACCATAAAGACCGCGATGCCGTTGTCGTTGAGGAATTTCTTCACGGATAAGCCTTCCGATCCAATACAGACAGCTCCATAGCCGCCACCGCAGTAGATCACCATCGCGACGCCCGTGTTCTTTTCTTTGGTAGGTATATACACATCCATGATGGGCACCCGAATGTTTCTGCGGTTCTTGCTAACAGGTTGCTGATTCCCCTGCTTGATTGCCGTCGCGACGACCTGCGCTTTTGCAGCATCACCTTCCTTGGCTCCCGGTGGTGTGCCCGGCCAGAGTGGGATCGTCTTAACGTAGGTGTCGGCGGCAAAAATATTTAATGTGGCGCAGAGGAAGAGAAGAGTCAGCCGTCGGGTCATTTTCATCGTTGATTATTTAGGTTTAAAATGATTTTTACGGCACGTTCACGAAGTCGTAAAGCTCAACTATATCTTAGCGACAATTTACAATCCAATCGAGAACGATGTCAGCGTCCACTACTAGCGATAAAAAATCCCTACTCCCCCGACATCGAGGAGTAGGGTGTCATTGAAATTGCTGCTAGTTAGCGGGTAAACACGTAACCTTTTGATTCAGCTTGAGTCCGGATGGCTTTGACTAGTGCATCACCGAGAACGACAGAACCCTTGGCAGGATTCTTCTGCGATTGGCTCATCTTCGACTCCAAGAAGCTGTGCCGTTTAGTAATCAGCTCTGCCATCTGTCTTCTTACGGACTGGCGCTGGCTTGACTTCATCTCAATGTAATCACCTCGCTCTTTAGGCGTAAGATTTTTGATTACCTCGGGCATTTTTTCTTTAGGCATCGTGGTGATATCAATCTTTCCGTGGGCGACAGCATCCACAAGATCGTTGTGCACATGATGGTAGAGGTGACCGACCTTGGCAGACATCCTCGCTGCGAAAGCGTGATCGGACATTTTCTGGGCATTGGCGTCCTGTATCTGCTGGTTTTTTGCTACCTCTTGCGAACCGTCTCCATACCAGACAAATGTTTTATTCATCTTCTGGTTCAGCGTACGCATTTCCTGATCATAAGGAGTCACCATCTGAGGCAAATGGTGATTATGGTCGATTTTAGCAAACAGCCCACCGGATAGCCTCGCGGCCGAATCCCATTGCTCGGACTCTTTTTTGTTACCGCAAAAGATCGTATTTACGGTGACCGACTTCGAACTTATGTGTGAAAGCAATTCTCCATATGATATCTTGCCTTGATCAAACGATTCGTTACCTGCGATAAAGATAGCCTTGTAAACATCCGGGCTGTTGCTCCACCCGAGGTCATTGAGTGCAGCACCGATAACCTGACCACAGTATTCATCTCCCCCATCTGTTTTCAGGGAGAACAGCGCAGCTGAAACCTCGTCGAGGTTGTCGGTAAAGTCGAGCACTTGCCGTAAGTGACCCTCGTGGGCAGGGATATCATGAGCACCGTATTGATAGACTCCGATATGCAGTGCTACGGCAGTTCCATTTCGCTCCGCTTTGCTGAGTTCTGAAACAACATTCCAAAGTTGGCAGCGTGCCTGATCAATGAGACCATCCATGGAGCCACTCGTATCGAGCAGCAGGGCGACCTGCACCAACTCCTTCTCTGTGATGGCTGTCGATTGAGATGCGGCTTTGCTGGCCTTGGGCATATTGATGTTGACGGGCTCAGCGTCCACGGAGGAGGCAAGCAGCATAGGTAGCAATAGGCTAAGTGAGGGATATTTCCAACTGTGTTTCATTTTTATGATCGGTATATTGTTTTGTTTGATGGCAAATGAATTTTCTAAATGCCTTACATTACAACATTCGCCCATCATGCGAATTTAGATTCAAAAAAATCACAATTTAAAATCACAACCTAATGCCACCGCTCCGATGTGAGCAATAGATCGATAAACCCTAAACCATGTTGACAATAAAAAGAATAAAATCGTGAAGCTCATCTTCTGCTTCACGGTGGCTTCCCCTACTCTACCAATGGTTGATAAAATTCGACCTCCCACAGGCGGGAAAGGTTGTGCGGGGCACCGGTGATGACGAGTCGGAGGTGCTTCGTTTTGACCGGAGCGAAGGTGGCGGACCAGACTGGGTCTTTGCTTCCCTTGATCGCCGGCAGGGCGTCTTGCCAGGTTGCGCCATTGTCATTGGAATATTGGAGTTTAAAATCACTAACAGGATCGAGCACGCGGGCGCCGTTATAGCGGCCGGAGATCATTCGGGAGGCGCTGAGTGTGACAGATTTTCCCCAGTGGTACTCGATGATGTGGGGCATACTCCCTTTCCCGATCCAGCGCGCGCTATTGTCTTCGATTTTACCGTTGCCGTCGTTGAGCAGCATGGTGCGGTCGATCTCGCCAGTTTTGAGCTTACGGTTGGTGCTCACCTTAGCGGTGCGTGCGAAGTTCTTGCCTGCACGTCCGAGCCATTTCGGCTGGGTCAGGTTGACCTGACGCATGCTTTTCCCGTGTTCGCCTTGGTTGGAATACGGGATAGTTGAGCCGTCGACTTTGCCGACGCCTTTGCGCATGCGTTTCTGCAGATCGGTGAGGTGATTTTTATAAACGCCGCGTGGGTTGGTGTTGAACTCCTTGCAGACACTGGCTGCCATGCCGACGATTTCTCCCTGGGTGCCGCAGCTGCGCATCACCCGCACGGCTCCCAGCGCATCGTGGGTCACACTGATACAGCGACCGGCCATAAACAGGTTGTCGATATTTCGGGAGTAGAGGCAACGGTAAGGAACCCAGAACGGACGGTTCTCCTTGAAGGCCGGGAAGTAACCGTGTTTGGCATCGGAGATAAAGGCGTCACCTTCGAAACCCTTGTTATACTTCGGGCTGGCGACGTGGAGGTCGTTGTCCCAGCCGGTGGGGGCTGCGCCGTCGGGGAATTGTTTGTCTTCGTTGAGATGGTCGACGTTGAGGATGACATCACCCATGAGTCGACGAGATTCGCGTTTGCCGAGGATGTAGGCCGACCAGTTGAGCTGGTGGTTAGGGAGGACTTTGTCGACATTTTTGAGCGCGTCCCAGGCGCCGTACATGGCACGGAAATTCCAGTCGCGCACGTATTCCATTTCCGTGATCGGGTCGCGGTCGAAGCCGCTTTCCCAGTACCAACCACCAAGCTTGTTAGGGTCGGGTTTGATTTTGCTTCTGCCGGGGAATGGTTTGTCGGAGAGGTCGAGCGCCCATGGGGTGCGAGGGAAAGTTACGACTTGGTCGGATTTGGCAGTTCCGGTATTGATCGGATTGGTGTCCTTGCATTCGCAGACGTTCCAGAGGTTGCACGGGCCCATTTTATTTTTCTCCTGCATGTCAAAATCAGCCCCAGCAAGGGCACCGATGCAAGCGTCGCCGGTGCAGTCGGCAAACCATTTTCCGCCGATACGGACGCGTCTTCCGGTGCGGGTTTCGGTGGCGAGCACGGCTTTGATTTTTTTACCATCCATATCGACGCCATTGCCACGGTGTTCGAGGAAGAGAGTGATGTTAGGCTCGCCTTTGACCACCGCCATCTTTTTATTGTCCTCGTAGAGCTCGGCGGTATTGGTCGGGCCGTAGTGGGCGCGGTTGTCGGCCTCGAGTTCGGCGACCACATCACCGACGCGCGGCCAGGGTTCCTTACTGCGTCCTCCTTGCAGCCATACGCGGACTTCCGAGCTGTTGTTGCCGCCGAGGACGGGTCGGTCTTGAATCAGGGCGACCTTTAGGCCTAGTCGCGCAGCAGTGACTGCCGCGCAGATGCCGCCGATTCCTCCACCGGTGACGACGAGGTCAAATTCTCCGGCGGGTTCCGGTTGTTCGGGGTGCCCGAGGCATTTCCGGCGGAATGCTGCCATTTCAGGATCGGCATTCGGTGGAGTGAATGATGGGTCGTTGGAAAAGAGGATGGCATCGCAGCGGCCTTCAAAGCCAGTCAGGTCGTGCAGGGTGAGATTGAGTTTTCCCTTGGGGAGATCGATTTTGCCACCCGGTTGCCAGTGCCATTGTGCGCCGACGGTGCCGAAGGTGGTTTTGAGAGCCTTGCCATTGATGAGGATCTGGAACTTGCCTGGAGTTCCGGGGGCTTTCCACTGCGCCACCCAGTCCTTGGTGCGCACCCAGACGCGGTAACTGCCTGCCTTCGGGATCGTCACTTCTGTTTTGGCGTCTTTCACCGGGACTCCAAGACCGTGGGCGAGCAGGTAGGGTGAGCCCATCTGATCCATGAATTGCGGGTCGACGACCCAGCCACCGGAGTTGGCAAAACCCTCAGCCTCGACGAGGATCGGAGCTTGGGAGTCGGCGGCGGAAAGGTGTCCGGCGGCGGTGATGCATGAGATCACGGCTAATCCGAAGCCGGTGATTAGTCGACGAGGGGAAACGGTTGGGAAATGGGTTTTGCTTTGCATGATCTGATGCTCTTGGTTGGGGGAAAACTATGACTGATACGGGTGTTGTGCCACCCCGTTTTCATGAAAACTGGGTGTTACGCGGTTATTGAAGACTGCTATTCCTCCTTTTTCTTCTCGGGCATGCGGAAGTCGGAGAATGACCTGATCTTTGGAGCTCGTCGTTTTCCTTCGTCGTAGACAAACACAATGCAGCGGGATCTCGGATCATGGCGCCACTGGCATTCGATCAGGGGATGCGTTCGCTTGTCACCAGGAACGCGGAAGTAGATCTCAGCTGGGTAGCTACCTTTCCCGCTGGCCGGTTCTTTGACGAGAACCGCTTTCTTGGGTGGCAGTTTAAGATCTTCTTTGCCGATTTTCCCGACAAGATATTTCGGGGTGAGGTTGAACCAAAGCATTTCGCCGCGTCCGATACGATCATGGTTAGCGTTAACCAATTGCATGCGTAGTGGCAGGACTTTGTTAGCTCGATCACGGGCGATGAGAAGATAGAAATCCAAAGCGGCCGCCGGAACGATGATCGAAGGAGTTCCCTCGGGGATATTCTCGGGATCATCCACGGGCGAAGTGAGAAGCCAGAGCTTGATTTTCCCCGTGCGGACCTTGTAAACAGGTGAGAGGCTCAGTCGGGGTAGTTCGATTTTCTGAGATCGTTTTCCATCGAAAAGGTAGTAGTCACTGGCAGCCTGCTGTGGTCCGTTGAGAAACACCGTGCGGCATGTGTGCTCACGCTCCTGTGCGGTGAGTATGGGGGCTAGGAAAAGCAGGATTAGGATGAATCTCATAGGTTGCTGGGCGTATTCCACAACGTAGGTGTTCTTCGGTAATTTACACTTCGTCAGCATTCAGCCAACGGAAGGAAATGATGTTAAAGCGGCGACCGAAAGTTTGGTTGGCCAGCTTCGTAGGAATTGTTGTGATATCTGGCTGATCCGTAGGATCGAAGAAGTCGCGCGTGCGCTGCACCGTAGCTACGCACCAGGCACGGGCACGGACGGTGCCATCTGTCGCACGGGACTCACCGTAAGCGCGGATAGTGAAGGTGTCGTCGCGCGCCGAGAGAATCGGCGCGAGTGGGCGAAGAATATCCGCCTGACGCGTCCAGCCGGGCAGGCCATAGGTATTGTGGCCGACGGCAGCTTCAGGGAATACGTAGTCGTCCGCTCCGGGAGGGTCAGCAACAGAGGGCTCAGACTCGTCCTGCATGGTCTCGAACGGATTCAACGAGCTGTCTGCCGTAAGTTCGTTCAGCGCTGTCTGGATGGCTCCGGCAAGGGCAAGATCGGTGTCATTGGATAGCTGACGGTTCACAAACTCGGAAAGGGAAAGAAACGGACCGCGCAGACGGACTTGCTCGACGATTTTTTCCGCGAGAAAATCCAACATATCATCGGTAAAGACCCGGTATCCGCCAAACTCGGTGGTGGCAAAGTAGCCGTTGTTTTCAGCCGGCTCACCAGCTTTTCGATCACCTGCCACACTGATACGGCTGACGGCATAGTCTGTATCCTCGGACAGGACAATACTCCCGTCTGCTTTGGTGAGGGGAATCTTATGGTTCCGGGCGTGACCCAGCAGTGCCCGCCAGGCTTTTACCGAGGTGGAATTGACGTTAAACATACCCTGCACCTCCAGACGGGAGGCGATGGTTTTCCAGGAGTCTGCGGGCTCGACCTCTGCCGAGTAAATCTCGCCAGCTTTGGTGACATCAGTGACCTGATCCTCTTGGATGGGATGGTAGGCACGATTGGTCAAGGGGTCTTCTTTTGTCAGAAAATCGATATAGTTCTGGCGCAGATCGATTCCACCCGTTGGGCCAAAGCCGCTGGGCTCCGGGGCGATGGAGGAGAAAAACCAGTCATCAAAGAGGATGTGGTTCGCGCAATAGGAATCATCCTGCTGCTCATTAATGCGGCTATTCGCTCGCCAATTACCCGATGAGTCCACCACTGAATTTTTCGGTATCAGCGGGGTAGCATCCGAATTTGCTACCACATTGAAAGCGTAGGGAGGCGTTGGGTTCAGCCCTCTAACCTGCATGTGGGTGAGGTCTGCCAATGAGGACAAGGGACGGGTGGGAAGCTCCGAGCATACAATACGTGCCAACCCTTCAGCCTTGCGGACTCCAGTAACGATGTAGCTGCTGTTCGTGTCATTATCCGCATTGGGCAACATATCATCCGCTGGGCCAGAGCCATGCTCGATGTAACTGAAGTCCCAAGGGTGGTTGATGAGATTATCGCCACCCTGATGCTTTTCAGTAAATCTTTGATCAGCCGAAGAACCAAAGAAATCAACAACAGGATTCGCCTGTACCATTCCCTTGGTAGCTGTAGCCTTGTGATTGGAGATACGGGAGCCGAGAATCAGGGACAGAAAAGGTTTCGGCGTGTCGGCACATTCTGCAAGAGTCGCAGAAGCCAAACCAGTGACAGGTGGATAGATTTCTTCCGCATCTGAATGCGTGTAAAACGCCTGCCACCACCCATGCGAGTTCCTGCCCCCGTGGGTGCCGCCAATAAGCCACTGGAAGCCGATGCCGCATGCATATTGATTAGGAGCCGGCAAGCCTGTGACTGAAGATGGGACATCGAATTTAGCATCCACTTTCATCAGGGTGCCACCCGCTAAAGAAACCTTTTGCGGATCGGTAGGTTCTCCGGAATTGATTCCAGGTTGTAGCCTTCGGTCCAGCGCATAATAAACGCCTACACCAGTCCGGACTCCAGGGCTCATGGAGACATAAGATTGTCTATTGTAGGTTGCCTCGCGAACGAAACCTTCGTCGGGGCTGTAGATACGAGTTTCACCTGGCTCCAAAATGATAGAGCCTTGACCAAATCTGTACGATCCTCCCCATCCATAGCCTCCCGTATGGAAAGATTTGTGAGTAGATCCATGGTTACTCGTGCTGGCATAATAATCCTCAGAATCAGAAGCTACACCGAGTTTGTGACGCAGGGCGATCGGCAACTGGTAACCAAGGTTTACATACAGGCTTTGATCCAAAGTTATCCGGACATTGTGAGGGTTCCAAATAGTGAAAATCGGCGTTTGAAGCACGGCGGGGCGATACTTTCCGGGTGCTGCCCCCTCTGTGGTGGCATAATGTGAAACAACCATCTGAAAACGAGCAATTTGAGGTGTCAGCCGCACTCTGTGAAAAAATTGCCTCGCGTTGGTTGCATACTTTTTGATCCAACTGCGAAATTGTATGTCTGGGACACGCGAGGCATTTGAAGTCATGCCTTTGTAAAGCGTGGCATAGTCTTGCAAATACGCCCAGCTTGCGGAGGAACCTCGCTCGACAAAATATCCTTCGACATTGGAATCCCGATAATCAGCCCAGTGATACATCATGCTGTTAGACGGTTTATAATCCGTGCTGTTCGCAGGCCGGTTATATTCAAGGCTTTCGGTCGGGCTTATTTTGAAAAACTCTAACCCTGATGTCGGCTGTGCATCCCATTTTTCAGTAAGCAGGGACAGGTCTTTTCTCCAGCCACCGGTAGCGACGTTGGTGAGCAGACCTATGGAGTTAGAGGAGAGGTCGTGAAAGCTTTGGGTGGGAGTGATCTCATTGTCGGCACCATCGGCGATGAAATCTGCGCTACCCAGGGTGACGGCTTTGTTGCCGAGGAAGGGGTCTGCCAATATGGGGTCGAGCTTGAAGGGTTCGGGATCGGCCACGGCGTGGCTGCGATTACGGTCGGCCCATTCGGCAGCGGTGGAATTAGCTTCATCGTAGGGTTTGGCAATGCGGGCTTTCTGGTTTTCACCGGAAATCCACCAGGCGAGCGCCCCGTCCGAGCCGACGTCTTGAGGGATGCAGTGAACCTGGCGAGTGTCTGAAGCAGCTAGAGTCCCGGCCGCGAGCAGTGGCACGGTTCCAGCCGAGGGGGTTTTCTGAATCAAAGTGGAAATATTGCCCGGTAGGGAGTTTTCATCTGCACCGGAAACCAGCCAAGCTACGAAACGCCCATCTTGGGAAACCGTTTTTGTCTTGGAGGAATAGTCGGGTGCCTTGGGACGGCCTTTGAGATTACCCGATGCCTCATGATCCGTGCCTTCCCAACTGCGCCAGACTCCGAGAGCAGGAGGGTTAGACGAATCCAAAATATCTGCAGGTGCCGTGATCCTCATATCGGAGCCCGCGTGCTTTTGTAAATTTCCGATGGCCAGCATCAGAGCCATGCGGGCATTCGCCTGGGCTTCCGCCATGGCCCGACCATTCTGGCTCGAGCGCAGTTCGATGGTGCTCAGACTTAGCATTGCTAGCGCGATCATCACCAGCAGCACCATCACCGAGATCGTTGCGATCAGGGCAAAGCCAGGTTTCTGAGCAGATATCGACTCCCTTTGAAAACGACGAGGAGAGGGTTCGGTTGGGTTGAAGGATTTTTTTAGCCGGATCATACTTCATTATTGTAGCTTTAATGTAACTACTCACTTAGGGAAGCACGCAAAGGTCACAATCGTTACAAGTTTGTGTGGATTATCCGATTTTTAAACCGGCTGTTAGTTCTCCCCCTTTGGATTGAGCACGGAGGATTTGATCTTTGTTCATCAGTGTAAATCAGTACCATCTGTGTTCGCTTTTTCTTTTACACAGATGGCACAGATAACCACAGATCAGAGGATTGTCCCTCCTCCCTAATGCGTAGCGGGGTGGAATAGGGAGCGTGGACACTCCTGTCCACTATCAACCCAAGTGGCGTAGCTGGTCATGCATGAGTAGCTTAGGTTGCCGGGCGATAAGAGTGACGCCCCTCCTTTACCTTCGGCCCGCGAATAGGGAGTGTGGATACTCTTATCCACAGCGGAGGATGTGTGAAATCGCCCGCATGACTTGGTATTGGAAGCCCCGGCCACAGAAAAACCCCACGCGCCGTGTGACGGGGCGTGGGGTTGAAGGATGGTTGGTTTTCCGAGGCCGGGTTATTTACGGCGACGGAGGATGAGCGCGAGTCCACCGAGGCCGAGCAGGGCGGTGGTGGATGGCTCGGGGACGGCTACTCCGGTGACGTCAAAGAATGCGTCGGCGTCATTGCTCATCCGGATCGCGTCGACGTGAGGGCTGGTGGTGCCGTTCCACGACATGGGCGCGCCGATTTTATTGATCTCGTCCATGAAATCGACCGTCGTGCTGCTGAAGTTGGCTGTCCCAAGACCGCTAGGTCCGCCAGAGGCATTCACGTCAGGGTCGATCCAAACGCTCAGCGTATCATTGCCTGCGCCCACATTCATGGAGCCAAGGATCAAGTGCGTCGTGCCCGCGACAAAGGTGCCCGTCTCTCCCCCGGTTGCAGCTGGTCCGGTGCCACCGTCCATATCGACGATAAGCGAAGTGGGAGTCAGCACAACCCGGAGTTCGGATAACGCGTGAGAATACCTATTTACGCCTCCGGTATATAAATCTTTGGCGAATGACAACCCCCCGAAGTTGCTTCCAGCGGTGACGTTGACGAGAGCCGAGAACCAGATGTCACCGGACATGGACGCCGCCAAGTTGCGCGAATCCATGCGGTCATTATGGGCGGTGTTAACTGCGAGGACGCTTCCTGGTGTCCCCGTCTGGGTGATGCTGTAGTTGGCGTAGGTCAGGTCGGTGGCGGTGGATATGAAAGCATTGCCAGATCCGACCCAGCCGCCCGAGAAGCCTGATTCGGTGCCGCCGGCGTTAAGGTCGGTGGACACAACAGCAGCGCTGGCGGTTCCCGTCAGACCAAGCCCCGCGATTACCGCGAGGGGAAGGATTGTTTTAATTTGTTTGTTCATTTTCATGATTTCTGTGTTGGTGTAGTTGGTTTTATATTTGGGTTAAATGCGGGACCTAATGCTCCAGCATACAAGGGAAGCACGACAAGAGAGCAAACGTTACAAAGTTTTTGACACTTTTTCCGGTTTTTTTATCCGGGGTCATCGTACAGAGCGATTACTCTGCGATCACGGTCACGCGTACGTTGTCGATATCAAGGTAGCCCGGGCTGGGCGTCGAGTGCTGGCGGGGGGCGATCTCAATGGCGAGTGGGTCGCCGGGGGAGACTCCCTCAGGCATGGTGGCTGAGTGCCAAGAAAAACCGACGTTGGTCACGCTGTTGGGTGGTCCGGGCGGGGTTCCGTCTGAGAGTTCCGCCAGCACGGTGCCGCGGGATTTCAGGCGGATGGTGTAACCGAGAAACGCGGCGTTTTCCTTGGCATCGGCGTCGCGCACGCCGATGGCGGCACTGACGGTGTAGCTGCTTCCGGCAGCGATCGGACTCAGTTCGTGCTGAATCCTGGTGTGAGGCTGCGGCTGGCGGAAGGTCGCCATGAGAGGCCCGCGCATCGAGCCGATCTTACCCTGCCCCCGGTCACGAAGATCATTGTCAGAGTACCATCTGCCATCGCCCTTGGGATTGAGCAGCCCCACGGCGGCATCCGCACCCCAGTTTCCTACCCACTTCATGCTGATTGTTCCGTCGGGGAGCTTGACCTTCGGGTTGATGGTGACGGTGTTGCCTTCGACGGATATTTTCGGGTCGCCGACCACGATTTCCGACTCCTCCCAGTCGGTGGCATTACGGACGAAAATGCGTCCGGTTCCCAGTTTGACCGGTTCGTCGAAGGTCATTTCCAGAAGACTTCCCGGTTTAACTCTGAAAATGTCATCGGCAGGGCTCAGTGCGACGAGGACTGGTGGGGTGTCATCTTCTGCGGAGGTGCTTGGGGTACTGGTATCTGGCATTTTACGGAGGAAGCTCCGTGCTGCATCTGCGATGATTCCCGGGAAGGAGATGCCTGTGAGACTCTCTACGGCACCTGCTGTGATTTCGACGGAACAATCGCTGCCAAGACGACTGACTGGTCGGACCGTCAGCTCCGAATGCCGAATAGCGAGTTGAGCTGAAGTCACGGGGATGGTTTCGACGATGTCGCCGTTGGAAATTTTCCTGATGACAACATCACCGCTACCCCGCTGGATCGGCTCGCTAAAGGTCAGCACCAGTTTGTCGTCCGAGGTCACGTTCTTGTTTCCCTTGATAGCCTTGATGCGCACGATGGACGGCTCGGCCTTGGCAACCACTTCTGTTGCAACGATCCTTACCCCGGTGACATCGGAAAAGGCGGTCGCGTGATTGCTCAGGCGGATGGCATCGAGCATGGCGTCCGATTCCCCATTCCCCCGGCAACCTGCCACGCCGAGCTGGGTGATGGAGTCGGCAAAATCGACGGTCGTGCTGGTGAAACTGGCAGCGGGGAGGGCGTCGGGCGAATTCACGCCAGTCAGATCGGGATCAACCCAGACGCTGAGTGTGTCGTTTCCGGAGACTACTTTCATGTGTCCGAGAAGCAGGTGGGTCTTGCCTGCGGCGTAGGTGCCTTTCCCCGGAGCTGCCGCATCCCCTTTGAACCCGACTTGGAGCTGGTTCGGGGTCATCAGGATTCTTGCAGCGGTAGCGACCGGATCATAGGTTTCACCACGGCTGTTGAAGGTCAGTCCTGCATAGCTGGCACCATCGGGAACGTTGACCAGCACCGAGAACCAGATCTCTCCGGTCATCGCGGTGGCGAGGTCACGCAGATCCTGACGGTCCGGCACCGCGTTGACGGCATAGATCCTCTCTGTGGTTCCCGTCTGGACGATACCGTAATTGGGGTAAACGAGATCCGGAGCATTGGTGATAAAAATATGTTTTGATCCTTCGTAGAATCCGCCATCGAAACCCGTATCAAGCCCACCCACATTCATATCGGTGGCAACCAAGGCTGTCGAGAGAGAGGCGGTGGTGAAGTTCCAGGTCTTGTCATCGTTGATGCCGCGGAAGCGATTTCCTGCGAGGTCACGGATCACGGTCGGGTCCATCTGCACGGAGTAATCACGACCACCAAGAAGGCCTGACTCGAAGTCCTCCAGGAGGATCGTCTCAACTTTGGTGGGTAGTTTCCTACGGAAGGTCGATGTTGCTTGGTCGATATCGCGCTCCACCTGCGCCCCGGCGAGTAGAACCGAGCGATTTTCTTTGATGGTATGTCCTTCTGATCCATTGAGGCTATCAACACGCACGCGGCCCTCGATGACATGCAGCTCCACCTTGTCTTGGTTCGCTGGAGCACGGATACCGAAGGCGGTGCCGAGATCGACGATGCGCTGGTGTGGGGTGACGACGGTGAACCCCCTGCCCTCTTTCGATGGAACCTGAAAGTATCCTTGGCCGTGATTCAGCTGCAGGGTGCGCTCATCGACGAGTGTGATGTCGGCGGGTGCCTCGATGACAGCACGCACGTCGTGTGGCAGTTCAAGCTCGACCACCCCGTGCTCGAGGACCACCCGGGATCCCGTGGTCAGTGCATTGCCCACGGGCCGCTCGTCATTTCCAGTATGGCTGAGTTGGAAGATGGAGTTCGGTGCGGCACGGAAGTCAGCAAGCGGGGGTGTTGTATCGGGGATTATTTTCATCCATAAGACCAAGCCAGAAATAAGCAGCACGGCTGCTGCGGCCATCAGTGAGTTCCTGATCAACCGGCGGCGCTCACGGGCAAGAAACAATTCAATAGGAACGACGGGCACATTTTGCATGCCTGACTTCGAGGCACCCTCATCCTCCAGGGCACTGTGCAGGGTGGCGAGCTGGAGAAAAAGCGCCCGCGCCTCTTTGTTACCGCGCAGCTCTTCATCGAGATGCGCCGCCTCACCCGCCTCCAGCGTCCCGTCCAGCAGGGCGAGAATCCGGTATTGAAGGTCATCTGGAAGATTTTGGTTCATGCAGTATGTTCGTTAACGGATCGTTCGATACACTCACGGAGAACAGAGCGGGTGCGCATCAGGGAGACCCGTAGGGCCGATGCCTTACGCCCGGTTTCCTGTGCATAGGTTTCCAGGGAATGTCCGGGTTCGTAGCGGACATCGATCAGCTCGCGCTGACTCTCGGTGAGTTTAGATTTACAGCCCTCAAGAGCGTTCAGGTAAATATCGTGGTCGTCCGTGGCGGGCAATTCATTTGCTAACATGTCGAGCAATTCATCCGAAATAAAGACATGCCCGCGGCGTTTTTCACGGGTGCGATGGTGCAGCACCTCCAGGCGTGCGATGGTGAATGCCCATGCTAAAAAATTGCTGCCAGGTCGGTAACGGGCCTGGCTTTTCCAAAGTGTCAGATTGGTTTCCTGAATCACATCCGATACGTCCGAGCTGCCGGGCATAAGCGACACGACAAAGGCACGGATCCTCCCTTGGCTCGCCGTCAGCTGACTGACGAACTCCTGCAAGGGCAGGTCACCCCCGGGGACTCCTGCTTCATCTGACATAGGCTCAACCATATCTTTACAACTAGATAGCATCAGAATGTGCCTAACGTTACATAAAATATGTGTGTTTGACAATTCAGTCGCCGCTCGTCCACTCTCGGACAAATTTCTCCCAGGATTCTTGGGCGGCTCCGGCATCCTCCTCCACCTGTGCGATGCGGGCGCGGTGGAAGGCGCTGCCAGCGAGTGGAAGTCGGCGGTTTTCTGTGCTACGGTTGGTAAGCAGCGGGTCATTTTCAGGTGGGCAGAGCTTTTGCACCTTGTCGACAAGATTGGCAAATGGCTTGCCGGTGAACCATGGATTATCGCCCTTCTGGCTACGGTAGCTGCGTGGTGCCTGGTATTCGATGACGGGGCGGTCGTCGGTATTGATCGGGTAGTTCTCGAAAAGCTCTCGGGCGGCGGATAGGTTGCCACCGTAGAAAAGAAGGATCGTCTGCGGATCGAGTGGCAGATTGAGTCGCATCAGATCGCGGTGGGTTTTACCTTGCACAGCGTAGAGTTTATCAGCGTGGCTATCGATGTCGCAGGACGGCAGGGCATGCCCTTTCTGGTGACCGACGAGTGCCACAAGTTCGTAACCAGGCTGGAAGTTGTGCCGCCACATGGACACCTGATCAAAAACACCGATCATGGTATTGGCGATGATAGAGAATTCATTTTCAGTGAGCTGATAGAGTGGCAACCACTGGACAAAGACACCGTCGGGTGTGAGTCGTTTTTTCGAACTCTCAAAGTGCTCTTTCGTGTAAAGACTTCCGGCACCTGAACGGAATGGCACAAAGAGATCAGCATTGATCATATCGAAGCGTTTATCCGTAGCCATCAAGAAGTGGCGACCGTCCTCGACGAGCACATCTGCACGTGGGTCTTTGAAAAGACCGCCTGTGGTATCAAAGCCACGGATGTCCGTCATGTATTTTTTGGCAGCAGTGATTACTTCCGGAACCAGTTCACAGGCGACGACCCGCTTCACATGCTGGTGCTGCGGATCGAGAGCGGCACCAGCGGTGATGCCGGTGCCCACACCGAGAAAGAACAGGCTCTCTGTTTTTGGATAAACCATCAGCGGCAGGTCGGCCTGAAGTTTCTCCTGCATGTATGCGCCCGTGGAGCCTAAGCTATAGTCAGAATTAATTTTAATAGACAGGCCAACACGGCTCTCAGTAACCGCCACTGTGCAATCGCTCCCCTCCCACACCTCGACTACTTTTTCCTCTAATGATAAAGGATTTGCAGGATCGATTCCTTTAACGGGTAAACGACTAGGATCAAGCGCAATGAGACTCACGAGCAGGACGACTATACAGGCTGCCTTAGCACCCAAACTAGCGACGCCCCGGCCGAGTGGTAGCAACAAGGCAACCACAAGATACAGAATGGCAATCACCTGTAAACTGCGCCACATGCCGAATGCATCAAGAAACAGAAAACCACAGAGCATTGCGCCGAGGATAGCGCCGATCGTATTAACGGTGGCTAGCCGACCCAACGACAAACCCGGCGATGTTAGATGCACTTCTTCGGTTTTCATGAGGTAAGGGAAAACCATCCCGAGAATCAGTGCGGAGGGACCAATGGTGAGAGCCGCCGTGCGGAAGACGAGCAAGATATAGTCCAACCATGAGCCTTTCGAGGAAACGAGTTCCATGCCATTGGTTAGATTCATAAACACCGATGGCGTGGCGGCGACCGCACCGGCACCAGCAAGAACTAACAGCGTGAGCACAAGAAGTGGCGGCACCTTCAAGCGAGCAAGAAATGAACTCGCTACTGCACCCAGAGCGAGACAGATCAAGACAACCACAAGAATAGTTGCAAAGGTGTAAACCGAGTTTTCTAAGACCTGTGAAAACATTCGAGTCCACAGCACCTCTAGGGCGAGGATACCGAACCCGGAAAGGAAGCACAGCGTCAGTATGGACTTTTGTCCTGCGGGCGGTGGGGCATTGATTTCCGGCTGGGATGTTGTGTGGGTGGTGGGAGATTTTTTCTCATCACGTTTTTGTTGTCTTTCCTGAGCGCGCCTTTCCTGTCGGGTTAGAGAAGCGGAAGGCTCCACGAGCACTTCAGGTTCAGTATCGACCAGATCATCAAGTTCCAGTGCAGGTAATTGAGAACCGCGCGACAACTGGAATGCGGCGATGGCAACGGCTATCGACACCGCGATGGCGAGGCCACAGGTTGCGTTAAACCCGAGCCAGAGCGGGAGATAAAACCCGGCGAGCGCGGCACCGGTGGCGGCACCGAGGGTGTTGATGCCGTACATCAGGGCGGAAATTTTTCCAAAAGCATCGCGCTTGCGCACCATGAACTGCCCCATCACCGGAATGGTGCCGCCCATGCAGAAGGCAGGGGGAAAAACCAGCAGCAGCGAGAGAGCAAACTTGATGAGCAGTAGCCAACCGCCGGATCCGACACTCTGATAGATCGCCGGGTAAATTGCTTGATAGAGTGCCAGAATAACAAAATAGATCAGAGCAGTGATTGCGATTGCCACTTCCAGCCAAGCGTAAGTTTGCATGGGGTTCTTGGAAGTCGAAACACGCCGACCAAGAAACCAGCTACCTGCAGCCAGCCCAGCAAAAAACGACGCTAGGGTGGCGCTTGCGGCGTGGGAGGTATTACCGAAAAGCAGACCGAGCTGTTTCATCCACAGCACCTGATAGACGAGAGCTGCGAAACCGGACAGGAAAACGAGACTGAGGGCGAGCCCAACTTTGCTGTTAGGTTTTTGCGAGGCAACTTCCATGTGATACTTGATTAGGCGACCAGAGTTTTATTTCTTGGAAGCTGGTTGTTTGACCGGAAGTTCGCTCTTTAAAAACACGAGCTTCACCTCAGTGCCAACTTTTGGCACCCGTTTTTGGTTAATTTCCAGCCCGAGATGCTTGCCCTTGTAGGGATCGCCACTTGATATCCCATACTGGATGACGGTGCTAGGATCGGGCCAAATTCCGACGAGAATACCGCTGCTGTTGGCTGCGTAGGATTTCTTTTTTGTCTTGGGGTGTAACTGAAGAAACGAACCCGCAAATATCCAAGCGTCCTGCACCACAGGTTCCTGTTCAGTTTTGTCAACGCCTGCGGGAGAGGTTAGGTCTTGTCGGTTCAGTAACATGGATGTGAGGTTTACCCGCTTTTTCTTTCCATCCTGATTCCATTCAACCTCGATTTTCACACGCGATTGTTTTTGTTGAATTGCTTTTTCAAACCACAGCTCCCCCATTCCGCGGAGCTGAGGCGTCGGCTTGAGGCCGCATAGTAAGAGGGCCGCGTGTACCAGTTCAGGTTTGGCGTCAGTGGTAAAAATCGCCTCGTGCTCGAAGGTGTTAGGACGACAAACAACATACTCCAGAATCCCCTTTTGCAGGCAGACTTTGGCATCGATGCGGACCTCACGTGTTGCCCTGCTCACGGTGACGCCAGGCAACTTAACCTCTGTTGGGGTAACCTCGAACTCGGGCTTTTTATCGTCTTCCGGAGCTGACGGTTCAGGCTCACCGAAGGCTACCATCATGGCAGCAGCCCAGAAGGTCAACCCAAGCAGCTTTTTTTTACCGCTGTTACTCATAAGAAGTTCCTGCGGAAACTATCCCGCGGGCTCCAGAACTGCCAGCCCAGATTTCTATTTCCGCTCGAATAATGGTTCCGATCCCGTGCAATTAGCCTAACGGCTTACTAAGTTACGTTTCGGCTCCGTACCAAATCCATGGATCTCCAATCGATCAGGATACACCTTCACAATCGAGTAGGCGGTATCCTTGGCTGTCTCAACCATACCTTTAACATTGAGGTAGTGGATTCCATGATGTTCATGGTAACGGCCAGCGTGGTGATGGCCATTAAAGTAGGCCACAACATGCTTGTGCTGTTCAAGCAAATCGACGAGCGCTCTGGAATTCCAAGACCTGACTGGAATTCCATTACGCATGGCGGGAAAATGGTTGAAGATCAGAGCTCTCTGACCTTGCGCGGCAGAGTCCTCAAGCTCCTTGCGTAGCCAGGCCATTTGTTGGTCGCCGATACCGTGACTGTAATGTTTTGTTGTGTCCCCACCGGATGCCTTTAACGCCTGAAGATTCTTCTGTGTTTCTTCAAACCGAGGGCTTCCCTTGGCGTGGGCATAGCTAGCCAACTCGGTGGCATCGAGACGGATGAATCTCCAACCTTTACGGGTATCGGACATATATCGAGCTTTCATCCCCAGCGCTGCGGGGACCTTCGCCTTGAATTGATCATCCACTGAGAAATCGTGGTTTCCCAGAACAGAGCGATGCTCCGTTTTCAATCCCTTATAGATTTTCATGATTGGAGCGATGCTTGCGAAGTCGCGATCGATGATGTCACCCACGGTCACGATAAATTCGAGGTCCTCTTGATTGAGGTGTGTGATGCAGGCTTTCAGCTTGCCCAAGGAAGCGCGGAAGTGCCTGCTACCCGCCGGATTAACATCAGCATATTGTGGATCACCAAGAAGGCCAAATGAGAATAAAGGGCTCTCCATGGCGGCAGGTTGTGCGAGGAGCTTGTCCGACAAAAAAGCCCCACCAAGTGCTGGGATCGTCAGTCGCAGAACTTGGCGACGGGAGTAATTTTGGAAATCCATGAGATGTGTGTGTTCTTCTTGTTGCACAGAAATGAGCTAGCGGATAGTGGCAAGCGGACTGTAATTAGGCAAGGATAGATACTACGAACACATGTAGCATGATCGATTCACCTATCTAATTTACGGCTTGGTTAGCCATAGACGGTAAAAACGCTGAGTCAAAACAGGTAATGAGGAGACGTCATATGAAAGACGATCGACTCCGGAAGCAAAGTGATCTGACGTAATCGTTGTATTTGTGTTAACTGGGTCCCAATTGGCTAGGTCGGTGGATGTCTGAAGAACCAGATTAGCGCCTAGATAATCTCTGGCTGCCTGCGTGGTGGGAAAGAAGATGCTGTTGCCAGCCGCTTTAGGATATGTAGGTGTGGGGCCAGTTAACGGGTTGGACGCGAACAGGAACTCGATGCCGTTAGAAATTTGGTCGGCGTTAGGATCACCTTCGAATCCTGCAGCTATCCCAATGAGTCCCTGAACAACGACCCAGCTCTCATAAGCATCGAGCGAACTTTCTTTTACAATCGCAATGCGATTGCGGTTTCCAGTATCGTCGTAGGCGTAGTGAATGACATATCCCGCGGGCAGCCCGCTGACGGAAGCAAAGGCCCCGGATAAGGACCCGTATGAGGCGATGATGTAGGCGTCTAGGGTTGGTGTATCCAAGGTCGAAATAGTGAGATCCATAGCGACGGCATTAAGAGCGCCAGTGACGTCTAACCGATCGGCTGAAGTGGCATCAATTTCGATAAGTAATGTTCCAGCCTGAGCGTCGCCGCCAAGGGTGAGCTTACCGATCGATTGACCTGGAGAGATTGTCCCGATACCGCTGACGTCACCAGATACCGTGCCATTTCCCCCGAGAGTCCCCTGGGCCTGGACGATGACTTGGGGCGAGCCAGCCAGCGTGATGCCGGCATTAGTTTCTAGGGTGCCGGCAGTAATGGTGGTGACCCCGGTGTAGGTGGCGTCATGAGCAAATATAAGTTTGGATGCACCATCCTTGGTCAGAGCGGCAGCGTGCTCGTAGTTCTTGATCTCGCCGCTGACGATGTGGTTAGCGGTCCCCTCACCCTCCACGCGAGCATCGTGGTAGAGGTAAAGATCAAGGGCAAAATCGAAGGTGTAGTTAGCTCCGTTTCCACTGAGGTCAAGCGTCGGAGCTTCTCCTGTTAGAAAGTGTTTAGCGAGAAGGACGCCGTTTCCTGAAATGGTCGCTTTCTTACCGCCCGCCCCCGTTCCCTCGGTGCGGAGGGTGTTCTGAATAAATTCAGGGCCCGTCGGGCGATTGAGGTTATTCTTGGCGATGTAGTCGAAGTCGCTCTTGGCAGGGAAAACCAGCGTCCCAAGTGCACAGGAATCATAATCAAGAAGTGTATCACTTGTTGCAGATCCTGATTTGTCCCACTTGTTGCTACTCCCCCATAATTGGGGTTCAGCCTGGCTGGAGCCGGAATCCAGTCGGCCCAGGTAAACATTATCGACCCGAGCGAATCCACCGGTATTGCCATCTTCATCGACAGCCTGGAAGCGAAGGAAGAGTCTCTTGCCGGTGGCTCCTGAGTAGCTGAAGGTGAAGTTCTCTGTCAGCCAGTTATCACTGGTGGGCGACGTGGCGGTATGCTCTTTGATGATGGTCCTCGTGCCGCCAATGATGTTGGTATCTGTGGTGAAGAGCTGGAATAGAATCTCGTCGTTTGACGCCCAGCTGCTGGAGCTCAAATAAAGCCAAGCGTAGCTGCACTCAAAGCTCTCGCCATTGGTCAGGATGTGGTCGGTGTCGATGGCGAAATGACGTTTATTGGGGGTATCTACGGTGCTTGCGTTCCAGCCGTTAACATTCGCTGGAGAGTCAAGCTTGATCGCCTTCGTATTGGTGCCGAGAAGGTTTTCCCAGTCGGGTATATCATTAAATTTATAGTCTAAAACTCCTGCCGCCCCAGGGTTTTCCTCAAAGCCACCATTGTTCACCGCGCTATCGTGCACGCCATTGCCAGCGTTGCCATCGTCGTAATCGATGAGGATCAAATCGACACCACCGGACGTCGTGCTGTCGGTCGGGTTGAAGGTGAAACTATAGTTATAGTTATATGTATCGAGAGGGCTTCCCTTCCCTGGAAAATTCGGCTTATCCACTTGCACATCAAAATTGGCGGCATCCTTCAGCATATCAGCTAGGATGGTGGGATTCCAACTGATGATGTTGGTTGACTCGCCAATATCCTCGGAGGTGTTATATAGAAACTGGTCACCATCTGCCTCTAGAATCAGTTTGTAGTTTCCCTTACGCAGGCCGTATTTATTGACGCCTCTGACAAGAACGTATTCGTGGGGATCGGAGCTGTCGGCACCGGTGACATAAGGAATAAGATTGGCTCCCATCAGCTCGGCGGGAACCGCATTGCCTCCTGCACCAATCATAGTCGGTACGATATCCATGGAGTGAACAGGTTTGTCGAAGCTGGCATTAGCAGGGATATTAGGTCCGACCATGAACATCGGCACTCGGCAACCACCATCGTAGACGGACCCCTTCTCTCCCCGAAGAGGTAAGTTGAGGCCGGTATTGCTTCTGGTGGCACCACCGTTGTCGTTAATGAAGATGACGATAGTGTTGTCGATAATGGAATCGGAGGTATTGCCGTCATTGTTAGGATCCTCGATACGATCCATGAGCAAGCCGACATTCCTATCCATGGTGTAGAGCATGGAGTAATATTTTTTTCGGTCGTCGCTCATGCTTGTAAAGTTGGCATAGTTTGGGTGGCCGGGATTACTTAGGGCTGAGTAATCCGCTGACTCCTCAAGCGGCCCGTGGGGAGCAGTAAAAGCAACGTAGAGAAAGAACGGGTAGCTTTTATTGGCGTGGGCGGTGACGTATTCCCTAGCTCGTTTACCGAAGGCATCGGTAATGTCGCCATCCCAGTTTCCGCTGTCCTCTTCGTTCTTATTGTTGGCGGGATCCGAGGGCGTATCACCGGGGGACATCTCTCTGAGCAGTTTTTCATCTCTAGACGACTGATTCACAGCCATCGGGGTAGCGTAGGGCCGAGAGCCGCCGAGCAGACCAAAGAAGTGATCCACTCCCTGGCGGGGCGGACGGTTGCCTGGCACAGTCACCACTCCGCCGCTAAGCGTGTCATCCTGAGCACCGACATGCCATTTTCCAATCGCGAGCGTTTTATAATTGGCTCCTGAAATATTCTTCATTCGCTCAAACGCAATGACATCTTCATTAGCGAATCCATCTGGGCCTTCGTTTGCACCCATGTGGTTACTGATGTTATGTTCGTAGCCGACTCGTTGGCCGTAAGAGCCGCTGAGGATGGATCCGCGCGACGGAGAGCAGACCGTTCCGGTGTAGGTCTTGGTAAAAAGTGTGCCTTGAGCGCGAAGGGCATCCAGCTCGGGAGTGAGCATTTTTGTTGTTGTTTTGGTGATCGGGTTCATGAAGCCAAAATCCGCATAGCCAGCATCATCAGAGACGATCAAAATGATATTGGGTTGGGCGAGCAGCGACTGACAGGCGATACTAGTCAGAATTATCGTTAATAATATTTTCATGAAATCTTAAGTTTGGCCTCATTTTTTAACTGGTGGATCTCGGCAATCAACCTGACGCAGCAATTTTAAAAATACAGCAGACACATATATCATTGAGAAACTACACAGAGCCCTTCTCACGGAAAGATCATTTCCCTTCAGCACATCACCGACCAGGGGATAAGCACAATCGCACAAAACTTTAGGTATCAGTGCCGCTGACTCGCATGCATTAGCTTGTATGCATCAGAGCTTAGTCAAGCTTCGGTCCAATTCTCGGCGGACTTGGCGGCTTTGGCTTTGCGTTTGGATCAGCTGGCGGACGAGTCTTAAGTGCATTGACCTCAATATCCCGTATGTAGAAGCGATATTGCCCCCATCCGTTAATTTCCCAGCCAGCAGCTACCCTTTGGCGTTCCGCTACTTTTCTCGCTGCAAGGTAAGTATCAAAACCATTCGGGTGAACTCTAAACATTACCACAGCTCTGCGGTTCGAAGAAAGCTTACGCATTATGTTTTCGAACTGGCTTCTTTTCTGTGACAACTGATCAATTGTCGTTCCCCCACCAGCTAAATCGGGTTTTATATCTACATACAATGCAGTTCCATAAGGATGTCCTGGAACAAGAATCTTCTGCCCACGTTGATTGGTCAGTGGGTTCTCTTTAAAATATGCAACAATTTTACGTTGATCATGAATGTACTTATCTCGGCCTTTTTGCTTAACCCTCTTAAGCACCCAGTCTTTTCTATTTTTCTTAGCTGCCTGGATGTATTTATCTGTTGGAGTAAAGGGATCGATAAAATGCACCCTGTCTTTATGAACGATAGCGTAGTAGATCTGTGCGTTTTTTGGAATCGATCGGCTGTTAGGTATACTCACCACTGTGGCGGGAGGAGGCACAGGCATGGGAGTCTGGTCGAGCTGCGCTTCAAGCTCAGCAATACGTCTCTGCTGTGTCTCGGTTTTTTTTTGCTCAACATTTCTGGCCGCACGTGATTTCACCTCCATTTTTTTAAGCTCATCAAGCGCTATGAGAAGATCCTCTCTCAACTTCGCGTCCTTCTCCAGAATGGCGAGATCCGTCTGCTCCCTCTGAATTTCTTCGGGCCTGGGCGCCGCGTCTTCTAACATTTTCAGCAGTTTCACTTTATCGTTTTCCGACCGCTTCAACAAAGCTTCGTTTTGTGCTATATCCTCGGCTGTGGCTGGCTTCAGATTATCTAAGAACTCAGACACCTTCTGGGATACGTCTACCTGCACAAGCACGAGAACCAGTATAAGAACCGCCACTACATTGGTGAGCGCATCCATAAGGGAATCAAGATTCATCCCCTCATCATCACTGTTTTTGTTTCTCGCCATTGTTTATTAAATTAACGAGTAAATCGTGAAAGATCGATTTCACCATCTCTGGGAACCGGCAACTTGGAATTCTTCACATCAAACTTGGTTTCCGCCAGACCTGCAGCCCACAGGTATGAGGGATTTCCTGCCCGGCGAACAAGAAACAATATCATGGAATCACGAGTTCCTTTGACCTTGTTACAAAATTGAGCAAATTTCGAATTAGTAGGAATGGCTGCTGTCGAAACGGTAATACGTGCACTACCTTTATCTCTAATCACAATACCAGTGGAGTTACATTCAACAAAAAACAGATTTTTTGGAATATCTCGACCTACTCTGGGCGGACGAATCACAACCGAATTATTCTCCTTGGGTTTTACTTTTCTCTTTTTCAGCTCGGCGAGCAAATCATCAATACGTTTCTGTAATTTTGGCTGTTCGGCTTTCAATCGCCGAGTTTCAATTTTAAGATTCTCTACGACTTTCTGTAGTTGGGCATCACTTTTCTTATTAACTTTACTAAGTTCGCTAAGCTTGAGCGTCAAAGCGGCTTTTTTAGCTTTCAGGCGCTGCAGCTCTGCAGTAGTCGTTTTTTCTTTCTCTAACCTCTCCTTAAGCTGCAATACTTCCTTTTTAATTTTTTTGTCTGACTGCACAAGCTGGTTATTGTATTTCGCTCGTTCAAGTTCCTCTTTGGTATAACCATCTCGCTCATTTTGTTTGATCATCATCGAGACAGAAATAAGGAGTGTTAGAATACCAATCAAACACGCAAGAATGCTCATGAAAGGAAAAAGCGAGACTCCTCCTTGAGATGATTTTTTTCGGCGCGCCATGATCGCAAAGATTTTATCTTAAACTAACCAAAAAACCCCTTCTTCTCAGTCGGTATTTTTTTTCCACCAAGCTTGGCAAGTGAGTCATTCATTAGATCAATACCCGTGGCTATTTTTTTGAAACTTTCATCGAGTTCATTGTCGGTACGCAGGAAAATCTTACTACTGGTGTCGGCTAAATTCCCCACCGCCTTCGCGATTGATTTCTCAACATACTCCTGATTCGATGATATACTTTTATGCAGGGCCTCAGATGTTTCTTTGAGCTGCTTTGTCGATGCATTTAGATTATCTAGAAATGTTGCATGTGCGCGTGACAGCGAACCAACCAGTTCAGGCAAGCTATCCGCATGCTTCATAATAACTTCATCTCCAGATCCCTTACTATCGTTGAGCTTGGGTAGCAATTTCTCCGTGCAAAAGGTATCCACAAACGTCAGGGTCTCGTCTTCCTTTTTCTGTACGGCAGCGAGAGGAAAACTCATCAGAATCGACAGGATCAAGCCTAGTAAGGTCGTATCAAACGCCACACCAAGACCTCCAGTCAGGTTATTTATCGTGCCTTTTAGCGCCTCAGGATCTGTGTTGTCACCCATTGCCAGGGAACCGACGGCATCGGAAAGACCCATCACCGTACCTATGAAACCCAAAATGGGAATAGCCCATAAGAAAACTTTCACTAACGAATAAGAACCTGAAGACCGGTTGGCATCGATATCAGATTGCGTTCCTAGAAACGTACTCACCTCGTTATTGCTGTTGCGTGATTCAAAAAGCTCAAGCGCCTTACGAATTCGGTTTACAATGATACTGTCGCGCAGATTGATTGGCAGCTTGTAGATGTTGTCAATAAAGCCGCCGACCGTTTGAGAATTTACCTCCTCGCCAAGATTTGCAGGGAAGAGGTGTAATAGCGCTGCCTTTTCCTGATGCTTATTGAGTAATAATTTGAGCCACAGTATGGCCAAGCCCCAAAAGAATAAAAAGGCTTCCGCATAATTCACCCAGCCACGATCCAAGAACACGGAACCCACTCTTGTTTCCTTGAAAGGAACCATGCAAATCATAAAGATGACCGTTGCACCAAGGCCAATGGCAAATGATTTTAAAACGTCTGCGTTGGCATGATCTTTCTCGGCCCATCCATCTCGTTTAGGTTTGTTTGTATATGAAACAGCGGCATCATCTTTTTCTGCAATTTGAAGTTTGCCGTGACAAACCGGGCAACTAACAATTTGACCGTAGTGTTCAGGAGTAATATCAAGGCTGGCTTGACAGTGAGAACAAGTGACTAACATAGATTTTAAATTTGAGTTAACGTTGCCTCCAATATGGAATGCATCTAGTTACTTATGATCAATAGATATCATATGACAACTTCAAAAAGATATTCAGCAAGAACTAGAATTAGTGACACCCCTCACATTTTAGATACAAAAAACATTCTAGTCATTAGCGCAGGATCACTTGCTGAGTTTGGTCATGTTTACAACTCCCCAGCATTACCTGATAAGTTGGCGAACGGGTAAAAAACTGCACTTGCCCAGATCAAAAGTTCATTGTAATAAATCTAAGTCATTGGATTGTATTACCCGACCATGAAACTTCTTATTTCATTTATACCTGTCATCCTAGCTTCAGCTCTTTGCTCAAGCTGTGGTA
>OBPI01000021.1_pt1 | contig 26065 bp, 33 predicted proteins | sample 1470521 | NCBI WGS metagenome assembly OBPI01 (sample SAMEA3275481, study PRJEB22092) | marine metagenome | biome: Marine environment; feature: Belgian marine environment, sample taken at 3 meters depth; material: Sterile flask | collected 2014-06-25T05:23:32+00 | depth 3 m
TAGTACCCACAACGTGTTCGTGTAACCTGCCTTCTCTGTGACGTAACGCCCCTTGTACTCCTCGGCATTTGGGGATATACTATAGTACCCACAACGTGTTTGTGTAACCTATAGTACCCACAACGTGTTCGTGTAACCTGCCTTCTCTGTGACGTAACGCCCCTTGACTCCTACTGACTCTCATTTAACTTTAACGGGATGAGAAAACCAGTACAGCCTCCTGCACACCGGGTGCACGTGAGAGTCGACTCTCGCATAAATACTGAGAACGCCGAAGCATGGCGTCGAGTAGTCGACTCTTTCGGGGGGTCGGTAGAGCTCGCGTTCGATTCTCTGTTAGTGAATGCAACGCCCGGCCTCCGGCTGAGTACCCCGTTGAATTACCAAAGCAATATATCCCGGCTTAGGCGCAAAGTCGAGAAGCTCGAAAATTCGGATAAAGATTTCCGATCTCAGGTAGATGCGGATATGGACCGACTGATCGCCCGGGTCGATGTCGCCCTCGAGCAGATCGGGCAGGTGTCAGAATCTCTGCAGTCAGCGAAGACTTCGGTCCACTATTGCAAGGCGCGGCTGACAAACCGCGACCATGCCCGCATTGCTGACGAGGCTTATAAGGCTCTCGCCAAGGTTGATGATATGTTGAGTGGCCTAGAACTCGCCTAAGTCTCGCTTCGATACTTTGGCACGTGCGTGGATATGGTGACGTTGCCGTCCTTCTCTACGCCACGGATAAAATCCTCGATCGCACGGCGAATAAGCTCCGCTCGCCCGACTCCGAGGTATTTGTTGATGTGATCTAATCGGTCTGTAGTTAGTCCGTCTAGCCTCACGCTTACTTGTGTGCTCTTGTTTAGAGACACATCGCCTGCGGGTCTCCCCGGTTTGTTGTTTCTCATGATGTCACTGGTTGGGATTATTGTGATCGCATTTAACTTCAGACTACCTAAATCTCTTTAAAAGTCAACAAAACCGCTTAATTTCACTTTTTCTCACATTTCCTCCAAAAAGGGCTTTACAGGTAGTTATTGAATGTCAATAAATACCAACATGACATTTATGGCACCCGATAAAAAAGAAACCTTGTCCTGTGCGGTCTCGACTAAATTCACGCCGACGACCTACCGCAGGCTCCTCCTTGCGTCGCGCAACTCAAAGCGGCACTTCAAGATGAGCTCCGTCCCTGTAGCGGAGTTAGTCCGAGTGGCTGTTGAACAGTTGCTCGATGAACTGGACGCGAAAGCCGCGACAGAAACAGCCATCTCCGAATAATGGCTGACGTCGAGAAACTACCACCGCTCGTCGTCAGCGGTCGCCTGGTCGCGAGCATCTCGTCTCGCGCTGATGGCACCTCTGAGGTCGTGTTGATGAACTCTCCGATGATGTCACGTGAAGAAGCCCGCAACTATGTTGGTCTCGGCCTGAACATCTTCTCGGAGCGAGTTAACGACGGCACCATCCGCAAGCGCGGCGAAACTAACAACCGTCCATTCCATAAGGACGACCTCGACGAATACCTAGAGACCTTAATATAATGCCTAGAAAAGAAAATCCTGCACTCAGGCTCCCTGCTGGCTTCGCCTTCAGGAGTCCCGAAGAAACAATCGCCGACGGCGACGAAGTATTGATCTGGTGTCCCCAGACTAAAGCTCCGTGCTGGTTTAAGGCGGTCAACATGGTCGGCACTACGCCTGCAGAGTCCGAGGTCTTCGTCCGCTATAAGTCCAATGTCTAAGCTTTACCTAGCAGTAGACCCTGGGAAGAAGGGTGCGATCGCGGCTCGTACACCAACGGGCAACGTCTACCTCGCCAACTACAGCACGACGGCGGATATGGTAGACCATATCCAGCACTGGCAGACAATGTCATCTATAGGAGACGGCGACACCGAAGTCATCGCCTACGTTGAGTCGGTGCACTCTTCACCGCAAGCTGGACCGAAGCAGTCCTTCTCCTTCGGGCAAAACTTCGGCGAGTGGCTCGGCATCTTCGCCGCACTGAAGACACAGGTGCGCTTGGTTAAGCCACAGGAGTGGCAGCGGATGATACCGAACCGCTCCGGCAAAAGTGGAGCGGAGCTCAAGCGAGTGCTCAAGGCTCATGCTCAGCGCCTATATCCGTCGTACACGGTCACGTTGACCAACGCCGATGCGCTGTTGATCCTCGATCACGCGCTGAATAGCTAGTCTTTCCTTGGAGCTGCAAGACTTTCGGAATGACCATGAGGTACCCTCGAACAAATCTCTCACTAATATAGCACCACTTTTATAGCATTTCACTGTGCGGAATTAAGGGGCCAAACAGTGAGGTGTTCCAACAAAACAAAACAACCTAAATACAGATTAGGTCACAAGCTGCAGGGCATGGCAGTAACAAACCGTTCCCTCTCTTTTCTCTGGTACTTATCTAAACCGTGGTACGTCTAAATGAACTATCGGGGAAGAGAGAGGGGCGTCACCTGCACACAAAAAACTTATGAGATATATACTGGAAAGTTTGCGCGAACTTCAGCGCGAGAACGCCGAACTGCACAAGGACAAGGCAAGGCTAGACTGGCTGCTCCACGAAGACAGCAATGCCCAAATTGAGGTAGGTCGATATGGTCGCGGGGATGAATATAAATGGTGGGTTGTTGATACGATCCAGAATCGCTCCGACATCGACAAAGCAATGGAGGATGAAGTATGAGATTTCTACTGGAAAGTTTGCGCGAACTTCAGCGCGAGAACGCCGAGGTGGGTCGCTCCGATCTGCGACTCGCCGAAGCCTTGCAACGGCTGCACAAGGACAAGGAACGGAGGGACTGGCTGCTCTCCGAAGACAGCAATGCCCACATTGAGGTAGGTCGATATGGTCGCGGAAATGAATATAAACCGTGGGTTGTTGATACGATCCAGAATCGCTCCGACATCGACAAAGCAATGGAGGATGAAGTATGAGATTTCTACTGGAAAGTTTGCGCGAACTTCAGCGCGAGAACGCCGAACTGAACGGGCAGTGCAGCGGGGTACTTTACTCAAATAAACTTCATTAAAACACACAAAACATACCTAATATGCCACAAAAAAGCTCAAAAACCTACACTAAGACCGACTTTGAACGCGATGTCGAGGACGGCAACATCTCGTTGCCAGCCGACGTAGTCCAACTCATCTCTAACCGTACACCAAAGGGACGGGGGCGTACCCCCACCGGCAACGGGGCGTACTTCCTGCGCACTAAACACCGCCCGCTTTTCAATGCATTGTACGAGAAACACGTCAAAGAGACGGGCGCCGAGTTGCCATGCAACCACCCGGGAAAAGTGAAACATTTGGGTTGATTGAACCTCAATAAACACCAATAACACTCACTCCATGTTGAAAGTTAGACCATACCAAGCCGAGGGGCTTGCCCGCGTGACAAAGCTGATGCAAACACAGCCCGTCTTCGTGGAGGGCAGCACGACCGGCTACGGTAAGACTGTTGTCGTCGCACTTGCTGCGAAGGCAGCTGGGCTCACTCCTGCAATTATCTGCCCCAAGTCCGTGATCGGGCACTGGGAGGAGACCTTTGCCAAGGTTGGCATCAAGCCACTGTTCGTACTCACCCCTAATCGGGTTAAGAGCGGTCAGGCAGCGCCGTACGGCAGCTGGAAGATCCGCAACAAACAGTGGCGGTGGAGTCTGCCTGAGGATCACATTTTAATTTTCGATGAGGCACACATGTACCGCACTCGCAAGACGCAGAATGGGAAGCTGCTGACGGGGGTGCGCCGGAGTCCAGGGACTAGGGCGGCCTTGGTCTCCGCAACTTTGGGGGAATCGCCCCTCGATATGTTCGTCACCGGTCAGGTACTGGGGCTGCACGAAGGGGGCGATGACTACTACCACTGGTGTAAGGCGCATGGTTGCGTCAAGGGGAAGTGGGGCATGTTGTACAAACTCGGTGCGGAGGGGATGGTCCCCATCCACCGGCAGATATATCCAGATCGTGGGCACCGCTGCGATGCTAGCAAGTTGGACGGCTTTCCTGCTAGCCAGCTGGATACGGTCGGCATCTCTTCTGACGATGCTTCTAAGGTTCAGAAGCAGCTCGATGCACTCGCAGAGTTGCGTGAGCAGGATGCCGCACTGCCGGTGGTGGACCGCCTTCGTGCCCGACAAGCAGTGGAGTTGTTGAAGGTCGCTGGGTTGACTGAGATGGCGGACAACGATGTCGCGAGTGGCAACAATGTTGTCATCTTCGTCAACTTCATCGAGACCCTGCGGGCTTTGCAGCACCACTTCGGTGAAAGCAAATGCTCGACGATCCACGGGTCACAGACCTCGCAGGTACGTACTCTGAACCAAGATCGGTTCCAGGGCAACCAGGTGAACGTGATCATCTGCCAGATCAAATCCGGTGGGCAGTCTATTGACCTGCACGACTTGTACGGTCGTCCGCGGGTGTCGTACCTCTGCCCATCAGATTCAGCGACCGCTACGGTGCAGGCACTCGGGCGCACGCCGCGCTCCGGTGCGGTATCCAGCTCGATTCAGCACATGGTGTTCGCCACTGGGACGATTGAGGAGCAGGTGCGCAAGCGTGTGGAGCAGAAGATTGAGAACATCGCCGCGCTCAACGACGGCGACTTGGACATGTTTGAACAGGGGGAGAAGTAGTATGGGACTCGACGAATTAAAATCTATGTACGCTGAATCTCTGACCATTGACGGTCACGACGACGCGATCCTCGGTGTGGCGATGGTGTTCGCCACTGGGATGATTGAGGAGCAGGTGCGCAAGCGTGTGGAGCAGATTGAGAACATCGCCGCGCTCAACGACGGCGACTTGGACATGTTTGAACAGGGGGAGAAGTAGTATGGGACTCGACGAATTAAAATTTATGTACGCTGAATCTCTGACCATTGACGGTCACGACGACGCGATCATCGGTGTGGCGACTCAACACGGTGGGCTGGATGTCTTTGTCTACGACGAAGATAAAATCATCGACAAATTGCAGGAGGACATGAGCTACGAGGAGGCGGTCGAGTATTTCGATTTCAACATTTCCGGCGCGTATGTCGGGCCGACTACGCCGATGTTCATGACCTACGTAGACAAGGAGGACAGCTAATGTCGGACGCCGCAACAGATCATGGGGTGCGCAAGCACGCCCGCATCAGTCCTTCGGGGATCAAGAACTTTGAGATTTGCCCGGGCTATATCTCGAGCCAGTCCGGCGCAATGCACCCGGTCACGATCGAGGGTACTCTGATCCACGAGGCGCTCGACCAGGGCAGCACCGAGGGGTTGACCGCAGCGCAAATCGAGCTGTACGAGTACTGCACTGCTTACGCATCGATGCTCCCCACTACCTACGGCGAGGTCACCAAGGAGCCCAAACTCGACGTGGTGTGCGGCGTGTTCGGTTACGTTGACCAGGTACAGGTGCTCGGCACAGAGGCCGACGTGCTGGACTGGAAAATGGGCTGGGGCAAAGTGGATGCGGCCGACATCAACTCACAGGGGCAGGCATATGGACTGGGCGTGTTCAATAAGTATGAGGATGTTGAGACGGTCACGGTGCACTTTGTGCAACCGCGCCTCGGCTACGTCACCTCGCACCGTTACACCCGTGAAGACGTTGAGGATATGTCGTTCCGCGTCCGCGCTGTGGTCGCCGCGGTCAACAGTGCCACTGACAAGGACTACCGCCCGTGTAAAAGCAATTGCCTCTACTGTGCGCGTACTGATTGCTCGGCAATCGCCGGGATCGCCTACGACGTGGCCAAGAAGTATCTTGAGAAGAAAGACCAGCGCCTGGGAGCTGAGGCTAAGCTGCGCGGCGAGGAGGCACCAAAGCCGCTGCTCGATAGTTTGCCGACTGAGTTCTACCCATCCATGATGACCGACCCCGAACAGCTCTCACGGGCGCTCGACCTCGCACCGGTGCTCGAGGCGTGGGGTAAATCCTGCAGCCAGCGGGCGAAAGCGATGCGCATCGAAGAGGGCATCGAGATCCCGGGTTGGGAACTCGCGCACCGCAAGGGCCGCAAGAACATTACCTGCGGAGGAGGGGCTTGGGATGCGGTCAAACACCGCCTCAGTCCGGAAGATTTCGCTGCGGCCTGCAAACCGCAGTTCACTAAGCTCAAAGAAATTTACACCGAGACCTCAGAGAAGGGCAAGAAAGCGGCAGATGGCCGCGAGCTCGAACAAGCGTTGGTCGAACGTGACGCACTTTCTGGTGGATGGGATGAAATCCCCTACCTGAAAAAGAAAAAGTAATAGCACAAAACACAGTAATATAAAAATAACATGAATACATCAGTATCACAAAACGACGCAGCTGCCACAGACGAAGACCCACTTGCTGGTCTGGTCCCCGTAACAGTCGAGGGTGAAACCTCAGGTAACCTTGCTGCCCCAGCGGGGATGGCTGGCATGGCGGGCGATTTCTCGCAGAAAGACTTCGTCATCCCTGGGTTGAAAATCGTCGCCAAAACTGGCGTGCTCTCAGATGAGTTCACTCCAGGGAATATCGTGTACAACAAAGAAATAGTCCTCTCGGATGGCAAGGATCCGGTGATGGTCATCCCATTGTCGCTGCGCAAAGTGTGGGTCGAGGAGGTCGACTACGATTCCGGCATCATGCCGCGCCGCTTTGAGGCGCTTTCTGAGGCACACGCCGCGGGTTTCTCCAATGAGTGGGGCTCTGAGAAGCGTGTCGTCGAGCAGGCGACAATCATCTTCCTGGTGCCGATCGAGGAGGGGCACGCCAGCCTCGAGGCTCCGGAGCATTTGCGTCCGTTCATCGAGAAGCAAAACAATCGTGCTGGCTGCAAGGAGCCTAAGTTCGGCTACACCCGCGCTATGTTCGTCTGCCAAGGCAGTGCCTACAATGCGGTCGCCAAGCCGTTGATCACTGCAGGGTTCTCTGGACACCTGCGTAGTGGTCTGCACCACGGTACGTTTGCCCTGACCTCGCACATCAAGAACTTCAAGACGAACTCATGGTGGGCTCCGAAGCTGGTCTCGGCCGGCAAAAACAGCCCTGAGATGGTCGAGTGGCTGGACGAGGAGGTTGTCCTCTAATGGTGACTGAGCCCGAGGTCCCTGCCCAGGGGCCTGAAGACGAGAAGCCACCCGAGCAGCTTCTTTTATCCTTAAATTGAACACCATTAAATACCATTAAGCACCTTACTGATGAGCAACCTCGACTCATTTAAGCATACACTCGAAAACTACGAACCCCATGCACTGGCAGTCGCCATCGACTTTGAAACATTCTACTCGGATGAGTACTCAGTCGCAGGCACCACATACTGGCACTACTGCAATGATTCGCGTTTCGATGCTTATATGGTCTCGGTTCATCTCCCACCACTGGGACTGTCGTTTGTTGGTGATCCGATGGAGTTCGACTGGGAGGTACTGAATGGGCTGTTGTGGGTCGCACACAATAGCCCATTCGACCGCGCAGTGTGGGATCGGTTGGTGGAGCTTGCCCCTGAAGGGCATTCTCTCCGCCGATCGGTCCCTATGGCGTGGGTTAACAGTGCGGATCTCGCCGCATACCACCATTCGCCGCGTTCCCTGGATAAAGCATCCCACTATTTGCTGGGTCGGAGCATGAGTAAACAGGTGCGAAACGATATGAAAGGGCGCAAATACAAGGACCTAGCGCCCGAAACACAGCAGGAATGGCTCAAATATGCGATGGATGATGCCATAAATTGCTACGATATTTGGGAAAAATACGCCCCAAGCTGGCCTCTGGCGGAGCATAAACTGTCTCTACATACCTCTGAATGCGTGAAACGCGGGGTATGTGTTGACTTGGACCGCGTCGATTCCTCGATCCGGGGGCTTAGGCTGGCGGTCAGTACCGCCGAACGGCAGATCCCATGGGCCGGCGAGCAGGAGCTCACCCCTAAGCAGAAGAAGCCGCGCTTTAAAAAAGATGGCACGCCGGTCATCATGAAACCTACCAGCATGAAACAGCTGGCCCTTTACGCCCGCGAGCAGGGCATCCCTCTTCCGGATTCGACCGACACTAAGGACGAGGCGTTCCAAGAGTGGGACAAAAAGTACGGCAAAATTTTCCCGGTCATTGGGATGATGCAGTTGTGGCGCAAAGCCAACCGCCTGCTGCGCGTGTTCGAGCAGATCCGCGACAAAACGCGCCCCGATGGTCGCATGGAATTGCAGATTTGCTACTACGGCGCGGCGGCAACCGGTCGCTGGGCTGGACGTCCCGGAGGTGGTGCGTCCCGCGGCAAGGATGAGACCGGGTTGAACATGCAAAACCTCTCGAAGGATGACCTCTTCCTCGACGGAGATGGCGGTCTCGTCGAGCGTGGTGACCCTCGGCAGGAGTATCACATCAATGTGCGTAACTGTTTTGTCGCAGGTGAGGGCAAGACCTTCGCGATCTCTGATCTGTCGCAGATTGAACCGCGCTGTCTTGCGCAGATCGTCGATGATCAGGTCTTCCTCGATGAGTGCCGCAAGGGCCTGTCCCCGTATGAGGCGCATGCTCGCGCCTCGATGGGATGGACCGGCGGTAAACTCAAGAGTGAGGACAAGGACCAATACGCGTTCTCGAAAGCCCGTGTGCTGTCCCTGGGCTACAACGCAGGTTGGCTCAAATTCATCACTATGGCCGCGATGTACGTCGGCCCTGTGACGTTCGATAAAATTTTCAAGCGACCGGTCTCCACAGAGGAGGTCGGCAAATTCTTGGACTACTTGGAATACGTCACCAACGGCGACCAGCTGAAGTTGGCGTACCCTCAACAGGATGAGGACACCCAAAATGTATGGGTCAACTCCTTCTTGCAGGTGACAGATTTCCGCGAGACCAACCCACTGATCACGAACTTCTGGAAACGAATGCAGTCGACGTTCAAGGTCGCCTGTTCGCGCAAGGAGGACTGGTACCTCGAGCTCCCATCCGGGCGCAACCTGGTCTACATAGAGCCGCGTAACTACGACGGCAAAGCGAGTCGCTTCTTTGGTGGCGGCCGCGTGAATGTCTATGGCGGCCTAATCACCGAGAACATCGTGCAGGCAACTGCTCGCGATGCGTTCGGCGAGGGGATCATTCGTCTCGAAGAGGCGGGGTACCCGGTGATCTGGCACGTCCACGATGAGGTCATCGCAGAAGTCGACCCCACCACTGACATCGAGGTCATCAATCAAACCCTTGCTCAGGCTCCAAGTTGGCTGCCGGACCTGCCCGTCGCGGCAGAGGGTGAGTTGTCCCCTTGTTATAAGAAATAACCCTTAACTTAGAAACGGACTGGCCCTCTGTGAAAATAAATTACTTAGAAAATCTCTCTTCAGAGAACGTCAAGTCTCAGGACTTCGCGACTCTGATCAACAATCCTCCGGCGATCCCGTCTACACTGAAGACCAAGCCGGATTTGATCCAGTGGCGCGAGAGCTCCCACACCAAGCACGTGTTCTATTCCCCGTATGAGGGGATGTTCGCCAACGTCCGTGTGGCACAGCGCGGTCAAGCGAACCCACCGCTGGTGATCCATGGTTTTGTCGCCGACTATGACCAGCAAATCACCTCGGAACAGGCGATGCTGGACACTATCGCGCTCAATCAAGCACCGGACTATCCGGTCAGCTACGCGGTGCGCACCTATTCCGGCGGCGCACACGTGGTCTGGGAGTTCGAGAAACCAATCCGGGTGATCAACCCGGACATGCTCAACGGTTTCCTGCAGACCTTTTGCTCACGGGCTAAGGTCAAGAAATTGCTCGGCGGTTTCGATGAAATGTCGCTGACGCCGAACCTGTACTACACATTGTACCCGAATTGGCATACATTGTCGGCTCCTGTCCCTGACAACATGCTGCAGTTCATCTTGTACCACGTCGGAGTGAACATCAAACCCTACGCACAGGAGGGACCCTCGTTGCCGTGGGACGTGATTTCCGATGAGATCGCCAACCGCTGGCCCGGGCGCTGGCTGGGTAAGGTCGAGGAGAATGCCCGCGGCGTGCGTTTCTGGGACGCGACAGCAACCAACCCGAGCGGCGCGATGCTCACCTCGACTGGGGTGGTGTACTTCACAGACGGCGGCGGGTTTCACCCGTGGGGCAGCCCCGCATTGTTTGGGTCGACCTTTGTTCGTCAGTACGAGGCCGATCGGGTCGGCGAGGCGACTAAGGAGATCTACTACGACGGCAAGAACTACCACCGCCGCTCTGGCGGGGAGTGGCAACAGGACAACCATACGATCATTTGCAACCACCTGTCAGTGGTCGGCGGACTGTCGTCCAAACAGGAGAAGGGCTCTCAGTCCACTGAACTGGGGCGGGCGATCGAGAACATCACCTCCAACCACCGGGTGGCCGGCAGCCTGCCGTTCGTCTACTGCAAAGACCCGATCATCGCTCGCAAAGGCAAAACGTACATCAACTCTTCGACCGCACGTTGTCATGAGATGAGCGATAAGGCGGTCAAGTGGGGTGAGGGGTTCCCGTTCATCGCTGACTGGATCGACAATTTTTTCTACTCCCCGTATCAGAAAATGTTGTGGCTCTCATGGCTGCATTATTTCTACAAAAATTCTTACGACGGCACGCCACGAGCGGGTCAGTGCATGTTCGTCGCCGGGGGCACCAACAAAGGTAAGACGCTGATGAACCACCGCCTGCTCGGCGGCATGATGGGGGGTCACACCGACATCGTCTCGTACGTGACCGGCGAGGACAGTTTCAACGAGAACCTGTTCCAGGTCGGGCTCGGTACCGTCGACGACGGACTGGCTGCCTCTGACCGCCGCGGGCACCTGCGTTACACTGCACTGCTCAAGAAGCTAGTTGCCAACAACGTGTTGTCGATGCGTGCGATGTTCAAGGGCTCAGTCGACATCGATTGGTGCGGACGCCTGTCGGTCACGATGAATGAGGACCCGGAGTCGATGCGCATGTTGCCCGACCTCGACATCAATAATAAGGACAAGGTGATCATTTTGCGCTGTTCCCCGCAGCCGATCGATTTCCATGCAGACGTCGAGAAAACTATCCTGCAGGAGCTGTCTTACTTTTGCCGCTTTATCTATGACTTTACGATCCCGGACGTATGTAAGGGCGGCTCTCGTTTTGGGGTCGCATCTTACATCGACCACAAACTGAAGGGGGAGTCGGAGTACAGCAGCGTGACCTATGCCACGGTTGAGATCCTCGACGAATGGCGCGAGTCGTACTTTACCGCCAACCCCGAGAAAACGGAGTGGTTTGGTACGATCACCAAACTGGTATCGGAGCTATCCACCGAGTTCTCGAACAACGAGATTAAACGTAATCTCAGCCCGGCGGCGCTCGCCCGCCAATTAACCACTGCGATGAATCAGCACAGCTGGATCAAACGCGACACCCGCAATGGACGTCAGGGGTTCGTAATCGAACCAAGCCAGGGGGCTAAGGGTGAAGAACAGGGCGGCTACGAGGATGACCCACTGATCGATTTCAACACTGAAGACACTTTTGACCCACTAACATTAAGCGTATAGCACTATGACAACAGACGAACAAATCTTCCACATTCGCCGCTGGGGTGAAGATGTGGGCATAACTGGAGAAAACGGCAAGGGCACCGCCCCCCGGCAGTACCATAAACTTCTCGAAGAAGTCGGGGAGTTGGGGGAGGCGCTGATGCTCGGCGATGCTATCGAGACGATCGACGCCATCGGCGACTGCGCTGTTGTGCTGATCCTGCTGGCGCAGCTCAAAGGCTTGCGTTTTGAGGAGTGCCTACAGTCGGCATACGACGTGATCAAAGGCCGCAGTGGCACGATGGTCGACGGCGCATTTGTGAAAGAGGGAGACTAAGCTATGAATGTACGACTTATCCACTATTCACAACCGTCGCCTGAACTGCAGGAGTCCTTGTCGGACTGCCAGGACCTAATCGCATACTGCGCTCGGGTATCGAACCCGAGCAACCAGCTCAACAAGGAGACCTCTGAGAGGCTCATCAAGTACTTGATCGAGCACAAACATTTCAGCCCGCTTGAGATGGTCAGTGCTTGCCTGGAGATCAACACGACACGAGACATCGCGCGGCAGATTCTACGGCACAGGAGCTTTACCTTTCAGGAGTTTAGCCAGCGTTATGCAGATCCAACCAAGGACCTCGGTTTCGTTCTTCGCGAGCCGCGCTTGCAAGACACTAAGAATCGCCAGAACTCCATTGAGAATGACGACGGCGACCTGCTGATTAAATGGTTGGTTGAGCAGCAGAAGGTGATTGACGCCGCACAGGACGCATACCGGTGGGCGATCGACCACGGCATTGCCAAGGAGCAGGCACGCTGCGTGCTGCCGGAGGGCAACACCGAGAGCCGTTTGTATATGTCCGGAACCCTGCGCTCATGGATTCATTACATTGACCTGCGTTCGGGCAATGGCACGCAAAAGGAACACATGGAAATTGCGCTCAAATGCGCACGGGAGATCGCCAAGGTATTCCCGATCTGCCAGTGAACCACTGAAATAATATGGGACAAAACACAGAAATTTCATCGTTCCTAGGATACGCACACTACCGCTTGGACCGAGAAGCGGAGAAGAATGCGTTCTATGAAGACTCGAGAGCGCTGGTCGAGCGGGCTATCCAATCTGGGTTGATCCAGCGACCGGAAAAATCACGTAAAAAACGCGGAGCTCAATCCACCCCCGCAGTTGAACTCCACTATGACTGCACGATACATTATGCGACAGGTAAAAAAGGATCTTAACCAGGCGCAAGAGGTTGCTTTCGCTGCGCTTGGGTTGCTCGTCCTTTTGAGCCCGGTGGCGCTGATACTCTACACCTCGTTCAAACTGTTATCTATAGTATGAGGAGCACAGGTAACCCACAAGCGGGGGATGACCCCCGGTCCGCTCAGGTTGGCGGATGCCACTACAAAGATATGCCGATCCAACCGGTGGAGTTTATCCACGCTAACAACATCCCGTATTTGGAGGGCAACGTCATCAAGTATGTCAGTCGGCACCGGTCTAAGAACGGGGTCGAGGACTTGAGGAAAGCACGTCACTATATCGACCTGCTGATATCCATGGAGTACCAGGTGCCGTAGGTTATATTTCTCACAGAGTGAGGGCCACCAAGGGGCCTGGGGGTTAGGATATCCCCAGGCTCCTCTTCTCCTCAGCGGTTAGGTCTACGTCAAAGTATGCAGTTGCCTCTGCAGGACGCGATCGCCGAAAGTAGTTATTCCAGAATACGGATGGTTTCTCGGTGTGGCACATGATCAGTAGGGTCTGAGTCAGGCGGTCTTGCGATCCACCCGAGTTTCTATAATTCAGGTGGTGGGACGCGAAGGATCTGCGCAATGCGTTCTTGGGCCAGGGGTTGATCCCCGCAGCGGACCTTGCGTGGGACATCATTGTTTTGAAACGGCGAGGGGAGACGACCACCGGTGTATCTCCATCCTGTTTGGGTAGGTCACCCAGTATCTGCCACATCTGGTCGGGCATCCCCTCGACAAACCGCTCCTTGCCTTTTTTGTCAGCTGCAGCCGGTATCGTGATCAATTTGTTTCTGGTGTCGACATTCTTCCAGAGCAGATCTCGCCCCGTCTCTTGGCGCATCCCAGTGAAATAGAGTATACAGAACATGGCTTTCCCGTCTAGTGGGAATGCCTGGAAGAGCTTCCGCCCTTCGGCTCCTGAGAGGATATCAGGTGCCGTCGAGTTACGTTTCGCGGGCATCCTCTTCACATCTGCTGGGGTAATCGGTGATTGTTTCAGTACTCGCTCGGAGACGCAGTAGTTCATCACCCGTTCGACACACCCGAGGTATCCCCACTTGGTTACCGGTGCAACGTCCAGCCCAGTGACCCAATCAATCAGTTCCGCCCCACGCAGTGTATTCACATCCCGTTCACCGAACTCCTGCTTCATGGCTCCGCAACGAGTGCGGTACTGGCGGTATGTGCTCGGGTCGGAGTTGCGTTGTTGTTCTACCGACAGGTACTCGTCGACCGCTTCCGACATCAGCATCAATTTAGCACGTGCTATGTTGTGTTTCGCGTAGTACTCGGCGGCCTTCTGCAGGCTCACTCCTGGGTGGTCGATCAATGTGCCGATTGCGGCACCCACATCAGCCATAGTTTTGCGTGGGAGGATTCCCGATGTCCCGAAAGCGGACAAATGTTTCTCCCATTCGCGTTTAATCCTCTTCGCTTTCTGGAGTCCATTGGTTTCTGATAACGGGATACGTCGAGAGATCTTCCGTGGCCTACCTTCGTGTTGGGGGATATAGAAGTACACGATGTGGTATTTAGCTTCTTTTGCTAGCGTTACTTTCATAATATATTTTAGGATACAGAAGGATAAATTCGCAACGAAAATCGTGGTTTTTTAACGTGTTTTAAACAGATGTACGAATGTAAACCCTTAATAATCAACGAAATGCTTTAATTTTTTCCCGCCGCCCAAGACTGCAAATCCTCTATCGTCGGTTCGATTCCGACCCGCGCCTCCATTTTTAAAGCCCTGACTAATAGCGAGTTGGGGCTTTTTTGTGCTCGCTTTACGTTGGTCGGCGGGCGCATTGTTAGGATACAGAAGGATACAAAAACCTTGATTTTAGGGCATAAAATCCCATGCTCTGTGATTATAAATGACTTTATCTTTTAGTCAGATCTTCGATCGATACCCACCTGGTTTGGTCCGTTTAATGGCGCGGCGCAAAGTCGGCACCAAGCAGGTAGTGGCACTCACTGATGAAGAGATTGCAGTGATGGCAGGTCTCCCGTTGCCTACGGTGCAGGAGATCTACTGGGCGAAAGATTGGGAGGACATCCCCTTCGGGCATGTGCGCAGGTTTGTTGCAGGTTGTCAGTTTGATCCGACTCTTTCTGCGGACCGCAACCGTGCATCCGCCTACCTGCGCCAAGGCACTCCGACGTACCGCTACCTGAAGCGGTCCCCCCTGTGGGAAGCTGTTTTTAAGCCACTGGCGCGTAGCCTGAAAACTTGATGCTCAACTCTGTAGCGAAGAAGATCAGGTACGCCAATAAGGTTGTGAGTCGGTCTAGTCTGGAGAAGGTGCTCCAGACTGACGCCACCTACCAGAAGTCGATCGAGGCTGCGGTCAGGGCGAAAGCTTCACAGCGGGAGGCAGAGGTGGAGCGAGACCTGATTACGCAGGATAGCACTCGTGCGTTGCCTGAGGAGAGGGACGCATCGCGAGCAGAGCGTGCACTTGCACATGCGCGAAAGCGGGTCAAGGAACTCGCGGTTGAGCGAGACCAGAAGCGCACCATTGCCCACAACGCACGGGTGAACCACAACCGAGAGATTCGCCGGAAGGTGGCGTCTAACAATATCTCGATCCGGAGATTCCAAGGCGAGTTCCGGGAAGCGTTCGATCTGGCTAATGATCGGAAATCTACAGTATTTAATAAGTTATATGCGCGTAACTACCGGGCAGTGCTTGAAAAGGCAGGCATGTTAGGGAGCGAGGAGGAAGCCGAGGAAGAGGAGTTTGACGACGTCTCCTTGGGGTTACAGCCGCAGGAGGAGGGTGAAGATGGCGGAGGGGTATAGGAAAGTTACAGAGTTCTCAGAGGAGAAACTGGTCGAGGCGATCAACATGCATGGGGGCGACATCCCTGCTGCGGGCCGGGCGCTGCGCATCAGCCCGGGTACGTTGACCAACCACGTCTACAAGAACCCCCGGATGCGGGCGCTGTTCGTTAAGGACGTGATGCGGGCTGACCTCGAACCGAGTGAGGTGCAGCAGGTGGTGCGCGATGTCGACATCCCGCGCTCGGATGACATAGCGGACAGTAGTATCCTACAGCGTAACCTGATGACGCAGAATCTCGACCTCCTCGCCGACGGGCTGACCAACGCGGGGATCAAGCCGGAGACCGCGGAGAAGCTCAAGAAGCTGGGGCAGATTGAGAAAGGTGCGGCGGGTTTCCTAGTCTCCTCGCTGGATATGATGCACCGCTCTGTAGTCTACTCTGGCATCGAGATGATGGAGCGGGCCACGGAGATCCGGGAGAAGTACCTCAAGGACACGGTGCCGATGTCTGCCAAGGACCGTCAGGGCTGGCAGCGGCAGTACAACCAGTTGATGGACATGCTCGGCAAGAGCTACGACCGGGTGCTGCACGGCACTGAGGTCATGGTTAAATTGACCACGCCGAAGGTCGAGGAGAATGCCAGTGCCAAGCCGGGTTTCAAGCCATTGGCCAAGAAGGTGAAGAAAGCAGATGGCTAAGAAAATTAACAACGACATCTTTGAGAACCTCGGCGGGCTGCTGCACGAGGAGCAGGAGCAGGCGCAGGCGCAGGCGCAGGCGCAGGTTGCCGAGCCGAGCGAATCGTGGCACCCGTCACTGGGCGACACGCAGACGGAGATCTTCAACGACCCGGCACGCTGGATCTTGGTCAGCGGTGAACGTGGTACGGGTAAGACCTATGGGGTGCTCCACAAGATTTTGCGGCACTGCTACGAAGAGCAGAACGCGCTGGTGTTGATTGTGGTCGGTATCCGTTCGCAGGCGACCCAGGGGGGTGCGTGGGACAAATTGCAGTTGCAGGTGGCCCCGGAGTGGCGCGAAGGGATGGGGCTGGAGGTGACCGATGAACGCCGCGACGAGCAGCAGTACCGCTATGTGCACGTTAAGAATATGCACGGCGGTTGGTCGAAGATTACCTTGGTCTCATTCCCTTGGGACAACCAAGTGGCTGGGCGTATTCGCGGCTTTGAGCCTTCGATGGTCTTCGTCGACGAGCTCACGACAATTGGCGGCCCCGTCTTTTACGATGCCATCTCGCAGCAGCTCGGACGACGTCCGGGGATTGTCGGCCCGCAGCAATACATCGCGGCTACCAACCCTGATGGCCCGCGCCACTGGGTCTATAAGCGGTTTATCGAAGGGCCGTACCGCGAGGCGATCAACGAGGACGGGCAGGTCATCAGCCCTGAAGGGGAGTGGGACGAGCGCTACAGCTTTTACCGACTCAGTATTCAGGAGAACAAGCACAACCTGCCACGGGGCTACTACCAACAGATTATTGAAGCCACCAAGGACGACCCGATTGAGTACCGCCGCATGGTGCTGGGGGAGTGGCTGGATCGCCCCGACGGGGAGGCGTTGTTTGCTGGGGTCTTCGACCCAGAGGCGCATGTAATTACGGGCAGGAAGCGGGGCAACCAGCGCATGCAACAGGTCTGTCCGATGCCGCAATTCCCTGTTGTGGTCGGCTATGACCTCGGACAGACCTCGAATGCGATCACCTTTGCGCAGCCGATCCTCAGCAAGCACTCAGGGGTGGTGTGGTTGGTCTTCGACGAGATTGTGGTCACCAACAAGAAGTTGCCCTACGATGTCTTGGTTCGCGCACTGCTCAAGAAGATGCAGGGCTGGGAGCGTATCTGCAATCAACACCTCAAGTGGTACCATGTCTCCGACGATTCTGCGTTCAACCAGTTTCGACCAGGCGAGGGCTCTTACGACCACCTCCAGGTGACCAAGGAATCAGAGAAGTACTACCAAGAGTTTGAACTCGAGGGGCCGATTCACATGGTGCCCGCGCCCAAATTCAACGGGTCGCGGGAGGCACGTGTGCGAATCACTATGCAGGCGATGCGTGAGGGACGTTTCCGCATCTCGCAAAAGTGCGACACCCACATCAACATGTTGATGTCCTTGAAGTCTGAAAAATCGGCCCGCGATAAGTACGACCCAGCGGCGGCGATGAAACCCAAGCGATCGGTGCATCTGCACCCGTTTGATTCAATGAGCTATATCTTCCTGGAGGCAGAGCTCGGGCGGGGCAAGTTCATGCCGGACAAGGTGCGCTCGAAAGTCGAGTTTGTGGAGAAAGATCCCTTGCAATAATGTGACACATAATTAATTAAGTACTTATGGATAATACGATCAACCTATCTTTTGAAGACGCTGGCGAGGTTAGCAGTCTCTTTTCAGACGCGGGCGCTACCTCTGGGGGCAAATTTCGGATCTGCCTTGAGGGTACGATCACCGAGATTACCGAGGAGGGTGTGATGATGGTTCCTGACACGGTCGAGAGCGTCACCTCAACTGACCCCGAGGGTGCAGAGGGGGATGCCGCAGCGGACGCCAGCGAGGCAACCGACGACATTTCTGAGGTCAGTGAGGATGTGCCGTCGATGGTGCAGGTAATGGAGAAGAAGATGAAGAAGAAGGATGGTGGTTGAGCCGGAGACAGTCCCTTTTGACGAGCGGGTGTTTGGCAACGGTTTGGTCAACCCCGCTGATGATGCGACTCCCTCTTCGCTCCTCTGTGATATCCACTATGCGAAAATCCGAGTGCAGTCAATTTGGGACCCTGAGCGGGTTCTGCGTCTCTGCGGACTGCTGCAGCTCACCCGCTATGAGCTAGCCTCGCTCATCCACTACCCCCACCAACAGATGAAAAAAAGCATGGACGAGGGACTGTTCCCAGGGACGGTTTGCCTCATGTTCTCGATCCTTGAAAACCAGTTTGTACCCGCAGGACACTTACTGGACGCAGTCCCCGAGTCACCCGAAACTCCTTTAATCCCCAGTCAGATACTGTGCAATGGTACCCCTAAAACACCTCAAGAGTAAAGGTCTCACAAGACAGCGCCTGAAACAGATCTTCACTGCGACTGACACCGATTCAGACGAGTACAAGATTCGGCGCAAATTAGAGAAGCGCATCCGCTCGCGGGTGCGGTCTGGGGTGGACAACACAGCCAAGAACGCACGGCTGTACCTTGCAGTCGATCTCGCTTGGGACGGCGATGCGATCACCAAAGAGGTGATCCCGCTGCTGTTGTTTGCGCAGGGTAAAATCAAGGTCAAGGAGTGCCACCAGCGTCTGCGTGACCTGGGGGTCTCCGAGGAGTTTGTCGAGTTTGACAAAGAGCAAAATGTCAAATCGATCAACATGCCGCGCCTGTACGAGGTGTCGATCAATCTGGTGCGCTCGCTGTTGATGCGCCGCATCGCCGCCCAGTCGTCGCGCTACAGTAACCTGTGGCCCTACTTTAAGTACGAGTCGCGCAGTACTACAATGGAGAGTCGCGCCCGCGCCTCGTTGCTGTCTGCTCGGGTGGACGTCATGGCGGATCAGTTCGGCTACCGTCGCCAGTTTGTCCAAGGTATCCGCGACATGTTCCTGTACTCGCACACAGTGATGTTCCCCACCTGTGCGTGGGAGACCCACAAAGAGACGCGGATCAAGAAGGAGCGTGAGGAGTACGGGGACGGCGGTGAGGTAGAGACCGAGCGGGTCATTGTCAGAGAGGGCATCGACTTCATCAACCCGCACCCGACCCGTGTCTACTGGGACACCAGTCAACCGCTGTCGAAACTGAACACCGATACAGGTCCTTCTTATGTTGGGTTCTGGGATATCTTCCGCTACGGGGATATCAAGGATGACCCCGGTTATTTCAACCGCGACAAGATCGCCTACTCATCTTGGTTCCCCGAACTCATCGGTGCGCATCCAGATATGTTCAGTTATTACTTTGCGCCGGACGTCATCCGTTCAGTACCGTCCGAGGTCAAGGGTGGGGCGAGTACTGCATTGTCGCAGCGCAACGACCGCAACATGAACATCGGCACTTTTGCAGACCACGAGGGCGATCGCGGTCTGTGTCTTGCTAACCACTATGAGCGGATCAACCCCAAGCAGGAGAAGATTTGCGACTTTGACGGGGATGTGTGGGTGCGCTTTGTCACCACTGCGGACGAGACGGTGGTCTTCGCTGAGTGGCTGCCGTCAATCCCTGCGATCTACGGCGGGATTAATGAGAACGACAACCGCTATGCGAACCACTCGATGGCGCACGATTTGCTCGGCTTCCAGGATCAGCTCAGCAATATCCTCTCGCAGTTGCTAAGAGACATGAAGACCTCGATGGTTCAGCTGTGGATGGTTAACAAGGACGTGCTGGATAAGGATGCGCAGGATTACATCAAGGACGCCATCAAGGGGGACAAGATGTACCAAGACCCGATGGCGATGTTGTACTCACTGTCGGAGTACGATGCACTCAAGCTGGACCCTGAACGGGTGATCAAATTGATTGAGGGCAACGCCAGCCGCAAGGTGTCTGAAGCTTTCGGTGCGATCAGTGAGTTGATCGCCTTGGCAGAGCGGATGATGGTATTGTCGCCGCAGGAAATGGGGCAGAACTCACAGCGGGAAGCGTCCGCCTCTGAGGTGGTGGAGATCGCGAAGAGTGTTGATACGATCTACACTTACATATCGGACGGCGTAGACGAGATGCGGGCGGGGGCGAAGAAGCTGATCTATGAAAGCTTGCAGGGCTGTTCGCGCTCGAAACTCAAGGTTGCAGACCGGGAGATGTACAACAAGGAAACGCTTGAGAGGATCGGCATGACCGTAGAGGACGGGCAGGTCATCGGCGACATTGAGCATATGGCGCACGAGTATACCTTCAATTCACGTGATGGCGCGGAGCGAACCTCCAACGTCGAGGCAGCGAAGACCTTGCTGACCTCACTCAACAACCTGTACCCGATCGAGGAGTTCCGCGAGTACATCGGCAAGAAACGCCTAGCTACCATGTTTGGCGAGATCTTCCGTATGACTGGCAGCTCGTTGAGTGCGGATGTCTTCGAGCTCAGTCAGGAAGAGGAGGAGCAACCGATTGTCGGCGGCGACAAGGCGAACAAACTCTTGGATGTCATAGAACAACTTTACCAACGAGTCGGGCAGCTCGAGGCCGCGCAGCAGGGTGGGGTTGCAGGAGGAGGTGCTCCTGCGTCTCCTGTGGCACCACCTCCCGCGATGGAGCAAGCAACCCCAGAGGGTGCTGCACTCGACCCCGCTTCTAGCCCAGTGGCTGCTGCAGTTCAAGCAGTGCTTGATGGGCAACCCGTAGAATAATAACAAACATACCACCATGCCAGATGAAACAGAACTCAACGAAACTCCCGTCGCCGGAGAGGAAACAAACCCGCTGCTTGACTCGCTTTACAACGCGTCCACAGAGGAAGAAGCGGAAGCTCTTCCAGAGGATGAAAAATTTGAGATAGGCCGCTCGCTCGGTGACATCGTCAACGACGAAACCGAGCCGGAACCCGAAGCTGAACCCGAAGCTGAACCCGAAGCTGAACCCGAAGCTGAACCGGTAGTTGAAGAGAAGCCCAAGAAGACGCCGCTCAGTGTCTCCAAACGCAAGGCCCCGGAGCAGCTCCCGGAGTTTGACCTCGCGGGCACGGCGCAGCCAGAGAGGGATGCCGCAGGGCTAGACCTCAACGAGCTGGCGCTCAACGAGGACCAGCGTGACCGCGTCGAGCTGGCACAGTTCGCCGAGCTGACGGGCAACGACAAGTTCAAAGGGCTCACTCAGAAGTACGTCGAGTACTTCAAAGGCCACGATGAGTTGGTCAAGAAGCTCGAGGCCGAGGACCCTGAAGTCGACTTCGACGACAATGAGGAGTACCAGGCTTTTGTGCGACAGAACCAGCCCAAGCTCTCAGCTAGAGAGGTCAAGGTTCTCGAGCGTGAGCAGGTACTCGCAGAAGCGGAGACCCGTGCCTACAACCGGATGAAAGCGAAATTTGATGCGCAGGAATCCGAGATCCGCCAGATCAAGAATGAGCCTCAGGCCAAGGAGATGGTGAAGAACTTTAAGCAAAAGCTCAACGACACGATCTACCCTGACCACCTTGCGGAGGTGATCAAGGAGAAGGGCGTCGAAGAAGCCAGCAAGGCACATGCGTTCGAGATGAGTGTCTACGAACAGGAGGTCAAGACGGCTGCGACACGTGTCGATTCGTTTGTGAAACTTGCTAAGGGCTTAGACCAGTACGATGCCCAAAACACAGACCATACTTGGCTGCTGGACTTCATCGACAAAGAGGGGGCTGATTTCTACCAGCGCGGCGGAGACTACCGGTTCAAAGAAGGCAAGACGTTCCTGCCACGTGCCAACTACCATCAAGCGGCCCGAGCGGGGCAAGCGGAGAAGTATTGGACCTTTACTGATTCTGAAATTGTGGACCTGATTGATGTGCGTGCAACACGCGATGCGCGGTCCAAGGTTGACACCGAACTCAAGCGGCTGGAGTCGATGGGCTTCTCCCGTCAGTCCAGCACGCCTGCTCCAGTTAAGCAGCAGGTTGAACCGGAAGAGGAAGCGCCTACTCCGAAGGCGAGCGCCTCCTCAGTCCCCGCTCCCGGCGGCGGCGAGGACCGTGCTTCGTCCGGTAATCCGATCTCCAACGTGCTGGGCTACTAAAGTATGCCCTGTTTTTAAAAACGAAAAAGGACAGGGGTATTTAATGGTTTTCGACAATCGGCCCTGAAAAACAAAAAAAGGTTAACGGGGCCGATTTTTAACACCTAAATGATTAGGTGTTAAAACAACACATGCTACCTACTATAGATTATGACACAACTATCCGCAGAATTTCTGCCTAATATCGTCAAGGTTGACAGCTCCTGTGGCTGCACTCTCACTAACGCCTCGTTCACAGGCATGAGCCCTGAGAAGTTCCAGGCACTCTCCGGCACGGAGACCAACCTGGCACAGGTGATCGCTGGTACTGCCGAAGCCAAAGCGCTCGGGGTCAAGGAGCGGGGACTGTCCATGTTGCTGCGCTCGTCGATCAAGAACATTAAGCCGCCGTTGAACAACACTACGTTCGGTGAGCAGTCGATGATCATGCCGTACATCCAGCGCCCGCAGCGCCGTCACTTGAATGCAGACTACTTCAGCATTCAATCGTCGGAGGCAACACCGGGTGCGGGCACTGGCTCGATCGACGCTGCGTCCGTCGACTTCACGGTGAAGCTCTCGGGTAACTCTGTATGGGAAAGCCCGATCAAGAACATCGAGCGCTACTTCCTACCAGACTTCACAATCTTTGTGTTGACCTGGGACAACGCGACTGACCGCAACTCTAAGACCTACCAGTACCGCATCACAAACTCGGTGAATGTAGACGCAGACACTGCGAAGATCTCAGTGATCCCGATGGGTAAAGTGTTGCCACCAGCGACGCCTCCTGCTTTCGGTACAATCCAGATCGGTGCGAATAACATCTCTGACTGGGAGTACCACTGCCAGAACCAGCCGACCAACAACAACCGTGGTTTGATCGCCAACTGGTTCCAGACCACACGTGAATCCCGTTGTGTCAGCCAGGTGTACAAGGAGACTCTGGAAAAAGTCCTCAGTGGTAAGACCAATGCGTGGGACCAGCACTTCAACTACTTGTCCTTGGCAGACCAGAACAAACAGGCTGCGATGCTCGACGATGAGTCCTGGCTCAAGGCGGTGTTCTACAACGACTACATCTCTTCCAACCAAGCTGTTGAGACGTACACTGCACTTGATACGATCGAGGACCCAGAACAAGCTGGTTGTACTCTTGAGTACAAGGCGAACGCGCTAGGCATCTTCACCATGCTGGGCGAGAACAACCGTATCCTCGACATGAACGGCGGTGCGCTTGACCTGGAAGCTCTGTTTGAACAGATCTACTACCTCAAGAAGTACCGCGAAGCCGACGGCGATCGTATCTCGGTGATCGACTCGATGACCGACCGACGCACTGCTTCGATGATCTTCGAGGTGATGGCCAAGTACTTTAAGGCCCGCTACAACTGGGATACAACTCGTTTTGCCAAGCTTGGTCAGAAGGTTGAGTTCAACGGTGTGGTGCAGTTTGAGTACGACATCTACGACTTGCCGGACCAGTCGGTGCAGTGGGGTGTGTTCCGTGAGCCGTTCTTCGACGACCAGCTGGACGCCTACAGCTCGACCGCTGCAGGTGGCGTAGCCGGTGCCGCCGACGACTTCAAGAACCGTGCCCGTGCGATGTGGTTCATTGATTGGTCTGACATCAGCGTGGGCATCGGCCGCACCAAGAGTGTGGTCCGCAAGAGCCCGAATCCAGATGTTTCGGATCTCTACAAGTGCCGTATCAATGCGAACATCCACGAGTACAGCCTGCGCTCCAAGCAGTGGACTGTGTTCCTCGACCGTCCGTATCGCCACTTGGTGATCCAGAACTTCTCGCTGGCGAACCCAGTGATCGGCGGTTCGATCTACTCCGTGCCTAATCCATAACCAATAAAAAAAAATGCCATCAGTAAAAATAAACCGATCCGTCTCAGGGGCTGTAACAGGGTACTCTTCGAGCGAGGATGTCCAAGCAGGGGCGCTGAGTAGGGTAGAAGAGATCATCCCAGCGGGTGCCACTGACCTACAGGTAGCTTTTGTGGCCGATGTGTCGCAGATTGCAGCGTTCCTCGCTCGTGCTGCTGTCGGGAACCTGACAGTTAAGACGAACGATGCCTCATCCCCAGCAAATACTTTTGAGCTGGGGGTCGCTGCTCCGGGGAATATCTTATACCCAGGGTATGCTGGAGATCAGCTGGTCGACTCGGGGGGAAGCCCGATCACGACAGACATCACCTCGTTGTTTGTGACCAATGCGGGGGAAGCGGATGCAGTCTTGCATGTCGACATGATCTTCGACCCGACGGTCTAGGCAGTTAAATAAACCCTCCTCTGAGGGGGAGGGTTTTATACCTCTATAATTTTCCGAGGGGGTTGTGCTCAGAGTGGTTTGAGGTATGGCCACGGAGACGAGCACAGCCCCACCGGATCAATTTATTTAAATATGGCCAGATTTTTTAAAACAGGAAACGCCACTCGCCCTTACAAAAAGGACGGACTTATCTTTGAGTTTGAACCTTTGGTCTACGCTAGTGGCACTTGGATCGGTGCGCTTGAAGAGGGCAGAGAAGAACGTGCTGAAATCATAGCTAGCTACGGCCCTCCAGTCTCGGAGATCTCCGAAGCAGAGTTCTTGGACCTAAAAAAAAAGCTGAACAAGAACTCTCATATCTCCGAAGTTTCGGAAGCAAAGGAAACCGAACCAACCAAAACCGAAGAGGATGCGCCAGTTGCGGTCGAGAGCCTCGAAGATGAGCTCGATTTTCGCGCACCCCCAGCGGAGGACGACATCGTTCCTGTTGTAGAAAAGAAAACCGCAAAGAAAACCCGTTAATTAGTTGTTCCGATTGATCTGTACAATATAGTTATCACATAATAAATTATGTGATAACTATAGATTGCTACATATGAAACAAACAAACTTAGCATTAATAGCTCTAGCGCTATGTTTATCTGGGTGCAGCACGACAACTATCGAACACGCTGAGATCAACACAGCTACGTTCAACTCTGCAACGTGGAAATCGCAGGCTGGTGTGGGTCAAAGCGCGACAATAGAAGCGACTACTTCGCCAAAAACTGATACCAGTCTGACAGGTTTATGAGTAAATTCTTGACCAGACTAAACGCTAGTGTCGGTAAACTGTGGGACGAATATGACGGCGTGGATTTTGTCCGTACCGTCACCCTGCGCAGTAGTCTGCACTACGAGTCCGACCTGCTCGGCAAAACCATCGCCGTGCCCAAAGGGTTTATCAGCGACGGTGCCAGTGTGCCTCAGGTGTTCTGGTCGATCTACCCGCCGTTCGGTCGCTACCTCGAAGCCGCAGTGGTGCACGACTGGTACTGCGTGCAGGGGCAAATGGGGAGGTCGCCGATCGATAGCGTGCAGGCTGCTAAAGTGTTCCTTGAAGCGATGGAGGTTTGCAAAACCCCGAAGTGGAAGCGCCTCAAAATGTATTGGGCGGTGAGAGTGTTTGGGCCGAAGTTTCGGGGGGCGATGGGAGACGATAAGCGAGAGTAGGGGTTACGCATGTCTGAGACGATCACACTCAACACCGACGGCAACGCTATCAGAGAGGTTGTGCTAAGCTCCAGCGGAGCGTCGACGACCCCAGAACCCGGCACAATTGCCCTCAACGTAAAAGAGCATGCGTCTCGTGTGGTCTCTCAGGGTGACTATGCTAACTTTGAACAGGGTCGTCTAGCTGACACCTCCCTTCAGCCGAATGATAATATCACTGAGCTGATCAACAATGCTGGGTATATAACAGCAGCCGACACGTTTAGCGGTAGCTACCACGATCTATCAAACTTACCTCCACTGTTTAGTGGAGACTACAACGATCTATCAAACTTACCTCCACTGTTTAGCGG
>OBPI01000027.1_pt1 | contig 23025 bp, 23 predicted proteins | sample 1470521 | NCBI WGS metagenome assembly OBPI01 (sample SAMEA3275481, study PRJEB22092) | marine metagenome | biome: Marine environment; feature: Belgian marine environment, sample taken at 3 meters depth; material: Sterile flask | collected 2014-06-25T05:23:32+00 | depth 3 m
TTCCAACCCCCAATTTAAGCAGTTTTACGATTGTGTTGAACTCGAACGAGCTCTGAAAATATCGATTGAGAAAGAAGCGCGAACTCAAAGCCTCCAAGCCATTGAGGAGCAATATTTCTACGGCGGGATGTGGATGGAATAGTACATGGCTATGGCGGAATCAGTAGATGGCGGCACAGGAACATCCGGTCAACCTCAACAAACACGCCGCGTTGAAGGGAGTGACTATTCGGGGACGAACAACCAGGAACAAGGGGTCGATGAGGCTGATTTCGTCAAAACTGACGGCTACAATATCTACTTCATCAACGGACGCAACCTCGTCATCTTCGGGGTTCCAGAATTTGGTGAATTGAACCTTCTTTCAACCACCGGCATCCAAGGCAATCCGACAGCGATGATGCTCGATGGCGATCGCCTCGTGGTCATCTCTTCAGTCTCGACGTGGACCCTTGCCAGCAATGATCCATTGTCTGAGGAACTCGGATGGGATGATAGCAACGTCTGGCGGACCAACTCACTGACCAAGTTCACGGTGCTCGACATCACCAACCGCTCTTCACCAGAAACGGCGAAAGAGTTGTTTATTGAAGGCAATTACATGACGGCGCGAGAAGTCAACGCCACGGTTCGCACCGTTAACTCAAATTGTTTAAAGAAATTGGCAAAACCTATCGCGTTCACGACAAGATGTTTATTCACGGCTTTTCTGGAGGCAGTCAGTTCGCGCATCGCTTTGCCATGAATAAACCGAAATATGTTTGTGGAATTTCAGCACACTCAGGAGGTACATGGGCAACAAACGGATATGGACGGGTAAGTAGTAGCGCAAAAAATATCCCATTTGCTGTCTCATGCGGGGAAAAAGACACGGGGAAATCTTTCGGAACAGCGCCACTTGGACGTCTTGACTGGTACAGAGTTTATGAGAAAGCCATTGAACGTCGCAAGTATTGTTATATTGGAAAAACATGGCCGGGAGTAGGTCACGGAATGAGCAGAGGAGCCAAGAACATGCTACAACAATGTTTTCAGTTAGCGACAGGTTTGCCGGGAGCGTCTGCGACGCAAAAAGTTGAAATTAGTCCTGATTGGAAAAATTTGGGAAACATTCCAAAGCTATCTCATTACCCAGACGAACCATCTGACAGCTCGCCGGTTACGTCTAGTAACTCTCCAAATCCAAAAAAATTGGAACGGATTCTTTTTGCGGCTTTTGCTAAGGCGAGTGAAAAAACTATCGAGGACAAAAAACTCGTTGCGTTTTTAGGGAAATACCCAGCCACGATCTGGAAAAGTATGGAAGGCTCTGAGGACTTGTTAAAGCAGTGTAAAGGAGCGGCTGATAGGTGGCGTGCAAAAGCGATCGATGTCAAAAAATTTAATGGTTCTATAAAAAAGCGATTTGAAAAATTTTCCCGTGGCCTTGATCTGACCGAGGCCAATGCTCATTAATAGTTAGGGCGGTATTTACAGAATGTGTGGAACCATTGACTCGTTTTCTGATGGCTTGTTTAGATGGGCTTAATTAACATCAAGAGTAACATGTAGCAACGAGTGGAGCTTACATCGGCTAAGCCCATGAGGGTCATGGCAGTTGTGTATAGAGCATTCTTGCATCACTATTACTAGTTGCACTGTGTCTACCATTCTGCCACAATGAGAGAATGAAATTTATTATCTTAGCTTGTTGTGTCACTTTGACTTTTGTCTGCCAAGCGGCGGGTCAAAAAATCACATCTTTCTATTCATCTACGGAAGCCAAGCACGTTGCTGTCTTGGTGGATTCAGCCCTCGAGAAAAATCCTGTAATAGATCACTTATATCACCTTTGTCCGGGTTACGGAGGCTACGAACTAATTCATCACGGTGGTGACTTGCGCAGTATCATAGACATCAAATTTGGTAAAACTGTATCAAACCTTATGGGGCCGACATTTAAACGCACCCGTGGGTCGTTTCCTCACAAAGCTAACCATGTTGTCGAATGGCGGGGTATGCTAAAAGAAAATCACTTTACCCCACATGCCATCATCTATCGTATGGCTGGAACAATCGAGGTGGAGGGCAAACAAGTTACCAAGACTACTCTGATCGTTGTGGCTCTTAATAAAGGCAAATCTGTTGTTCTTGGCTCATTTTCGGGTGATGGGGAGAGTGAAAAAGCCAAAGCATTAGCCGACTCCATACTCAAAAAATAACTCCCTACCTTGATCGTAAAGATTTTGTTTCTTTTATTAGCCCAAATCAATATGCGTTACAAAGAAGCGAGGCGCATCATCGGGTGGTAAACGACAAACAGAAATCGCCATGCTGGTTATTAGACTCATGTCACATGACTTGCTGCCTGGACTTTTGCCTCGACATTTTTCCATGAGATCACGATATTGGCGGCAGATGCGCATCGGAATTCTCAGCTTATTGATGCTTGGTTGTTCGGGGCTCACCGAACTGATTGCCAGCGAAAAAAACCACGTCATTCTGTGTGGTGGGCCGGCGTTGAGAAAGTGGGAGGACCTGCGTGTTGAAGGTGACCAGCACGATCGTTGGTGGGCAAATTTTATTCATGCATCCACGCTGAGGATGGATGAACTGCGCGCTGCTAACGGGTCGCATGCGGCGATTACGTGGATTGTCTATCGCCCTGCTTATATCAAACGCGGAATAGAGGATCGCAAGCCATACAGCACTTGGATTAGCAAGCAGGCTGCAAAGCGAAAAGCGACCTTGATTTGGGTGAGTAGCGGAGAGCAGGCGATAGCAGCTATTAACCGTCATCCATCAAGATCTATTGTAAGTTTTGATTTTTTTGGGCATTCTAACAAATATTGTTTCCTTCTAGACTACAGTGCAGAAATTATGGGTGCGAGTAAGGCATGGATTCACGAGCGGGATCTTGCTGGTATCAGGAGAGATGTTTTTGCTAAGCGAGCGCACTGCAAGAGTTGGGGGTGTCACACGGGTGAAAGCATGAGTGCACACTGGAAACGTACAGTCGGTAAAGCTCTAATCGGTGCCAAGGGTAAAACGGATTATAGAACCTTGAGCGAGGGAAAGCTGCCCACTGTGTCAGGTAGATGGGTGCGATAGATACCAGAGAATAATTTACTAATTAAATACTTATGAAATACGAAGAACTTGCCAGCCTACATGCCCTACCGTTTTTTGAGCTACTGAAAAAATCTCGTGCGGTCCATGAGGAAAACTGGCCTGAGAATGAGGTTCAGCTCTGCACTCTTTTGTCGATCAAAACAGGTGGGTGCTCAGAGGATTGTTCATATTGTTCGCAGTCGGCCCGTCATAGCTCTGGTATCCAGATTGAACGGTTGATGGAAAAAGACGCTGTCATGGAGCGGGCTCAAGCGGCACGTGCCAGCGGGTCTACACGTTTCTGTATGGGGGCAGCTTGGAAGGGTGTGCGCAATGGAACCAAAAGATTTGACCAGGTAGTGGATATTATAGAATCCGTCTCCAGTTTGGGTATGGAGGTATGTGTTACGCTTGGTGAATTGGGTGCAGAGGAGGCTACAATTTTGAAAGAAGCTGGTGTTACCGCCTATAATCATAACGTTGATACTTCCCCAGAATACTACCCAAACATTGTCACCTCACATACTTACGATGACCGTCTTAACACGATCCGTCATGCACAAGATGCGGGAATGAGTATCTGCTGCGGGGGAATCCTTGGTCTCGGAGAAGATACAAAGGACCGGTTAAAGATGATTGAGGTGATCTCCGAGTTTAATCCACAGCCAGAAAGTGTTCCGATCAACTCGCTGATGCCTATGCCGGGAACTCCCCTGGAGGGATCGAACCCAGTGGAAATTTTCGATGTTGTTAGAATGATTGCTGTGGCACGAATTGCATGCCCTAGGGCAAAGGTAAGGCTGTCTGCAGGCCGAACACAGATGAGTGAAGAGGGGCAGGCGATGTGCTTTTTTGCTGGAGCCAACTCGATTTTCTACGGTGATAAATTATTGACTGCAGAGAACCCAGCGATCAAAAAAGACCTTGAGTTAATTGAAAAACTAAATCTCAGTGCGCAGGCGCCAAACCCTCAAATGCAGCCGCCACAATCTGAGTGTGATAAGCCTCTATCACCCTGCTGCGGTTAGATTTATAAGCTATGGACATCGCCATCACGGGCATCGGGTTGACTACGGGTCTTGGCGATGGGGCGTGTGCGAATGCCGAGGCCATCGCATCGGGACGTCATGCCCTCAATCCGCTTTCTGGCCTATTGGGAAAAGATTCGCGATATACTGATCTTAATGCGGCTTGGATTGATGATCGATCGCTATTGCTATCACGAAAATGGGCACCCGGATCGATGCTATCCCTTCATGTGGCTCGGCAAGCGATTCGCGATGCTGGTTTGGGTGGTGAGGATTTGTCTAATGCTGCTATTATTGTGGGTAGCAGTCGTGGTAATGCAGCTGGTTGGGTTGCTCCATGGCCAGGGCGGCGGTCTTTTGATCTAATGGCAGCCAGTAATTCGATGCATGGGGAGCTAGCCTCAGCTGTGAGTATTGAGCTAGGAATTCATGGGCCATGGCAGGTGATTTCAAGTGGTTGTGCCGCTAGTCTTGATGCCATGGGCATGGCGTGGATGATGCTTAAGCAGGGGGTTGTGAGTCGTGCTATTGTGATCGGAGTAGAACTGCCACTCCTGCCTGATGTTATTGAGTTATATGAAAAGACGGGAGTGCTGGCTAAATCATCGGTGAATGATCCCTACTCGGCTGATGCTGGAGGTTTTTTTCCTGGCGAAGCGGGTGCTGCGGTGGTTCTAGAAACTACCGATGCACTTGCTGAACGTAAATCGAGGGTAAAATCAGCTGATAAGACTGGGTGTTTTACTCATAAACATGGCAGTGGTGATGTGCGTATGACCGGTTATTGGTGTAATTCGGATGCGAATTCACCAATCGGAATGTCTACAGATGGTAAGGGCTTACGAGACTGCTTAATAAAGGCGGTAAACGATCTCAGGGATGAGCCAGAAATTACGGCTGTCTGTCCTCATGCGAGTGGTACGTTACTGCATGGAAAGGCAGAGATTGAAGCAATGACGGCTGCTCTGCCAGACGACCGAACCTACTCATTGCATCCCCTAAAGCCATTCACTGGGCATGCAGTAGGTGCCAGCGGTCTACTCGATTGCGTGTTGCTTACCTATTTCATGCGAATCCAGTCATTACCGCCAAACCTTGCCGGTATTACATCGCCCGGTGAGCCGTTTACACTTACGCCCAATCCATTGTCTTATGATGGATCTACAGTGCTAAAAATAGCTGTGGGTATGGGTGGGCATAATTCGATTGTTTCACTCCGATCACCTGAGGGATCATGAAGTATATTTCTATATCGATTGGTGAAGAGAAAATCCGTTTATTGGATAATGAGAAAGTAGTTGCTGAATATACAATTTCAAGTGCCGCAAATGGCATAGGTTTTGACGAAGGTAGCTACTGCACGCCCACTGGTCGATTTGTCATTCAAGAAAAAATAGGTGAAGGAGAACCGCTGCACACGATTTTTAAATCCAGGCTGCCTGTCGGTATATGGGACGGTGAGATAACTGCTGATGATATGATACTGACACGCATCCTTCGCCTGCATGGGCTTGATCCTGAAAATGCGAACAGTATGAAGCGGTTTATTTATATCCACGGAACTAACAGAGAAGACATGCTGGGCCAGCCAGCGAGCTGCGGATGCATTCGGATGAGCAACGCCGATGTTATTGAGCTATTCGACGCCATCGAGCTGGGAACACCGGTGTTTATTGGCTAATCGACTGAATATGTTTTAGCACGCCTCGACACCCATCAGTGAGTAAATCAGCCACGAATTCAAAGCCCTCAGCGCCGCCGTAGTAAGGATCGGGCACATCGGGGATCTGATGGGCTATTTCAACGCAGAAATCCGTCATGCGTTTGACTTTCGGGATGTGTCTCTTTTCAAAATCTAAGGTGAGTATATTTTCTAAATTTTCAGAGTCCATGACAAGGATTAGGTCGAAATTAGACAGATCATCAGCCACAAATTGCCTGCCATAGCCATGGTTAGTGATACCTCGTGTGGCCAATATCCGAGTCATCCGATGATCTGGAGCTTTCCTTGGATGGTAGTCGTGTGTGCCTGCTGAGTCTATTTCCACTACGTTTTCGAGTCCCGCATCTTTAACGAGGTGTCGGAGGATGTTTTCTCCAGCTGGAGAACGGCAAATATTTCCTAAACAGACAAAGAGAACTTTGAATGACGTTCTTGGCATCATACCCAGATGGTGTAGAATTAGAATGATGCTGACAAGGATGATACTTCACTTATGTCTGATGACGTTTGTCTCTGGTGCGGATAGTAAGCCGCATGTCATTTTGATTGTGAATAGTGATATCACTGAGATTGATGAACAAATTGCGGTGGACAAAGTATTCTCCAAAAATATCGATTTTCCATCCGGCGTAGCTTGGCGCAAATCGCGCTGTGACGTGCGGCTTTCCCCCGGAGGTAGCGCGACACTTGCGGCATTACTCTATGGAAAACAATCGCTTGTTTGTGGGGTGGTGGGTGACCACGACTGGCGGCGTAAGCCTGTTAGGTCAACCAGCTTGGCAGATCACTTCGCATTAGCAGGTTATACGACCGTATTTTCTGGAGCATGGTCCATGGGGGTGTCACCTCCATACGATTGCAAGAGTAGAGGTTTTAAAGCGGAAATAGAATCAAGAGATTCATCTCAATCGGCACTATGCCGTCATCTGGAGGATGATTGGATAATGTGTGGTAAAGCAATGCAGTCTCATGTGAACCTGGAAAAATCTCTCAAAAAGTTATGGATGCTGTCTCCCCCTGTATTTATGATGGCCCACTGTCGGGGCATGAAAGATAGTGTGAAAATGTCAGAGGCAATCAAAGTGATGGCCGAAAATGCATGGAAGATGCATAAGCGTGAAACCTACTGTATTATTGTTTCAGCACTGGTGAAAAAATCTGATGAAAGTTGGCATCTCCCCCATGGAAGCTACCACAATCCATCTAGTACTAAACTTTATCACATAGGACTGCAGAAAAACTTTACTCAGTATTGCGATCGGTTTCATCATTGTGCAACCGACTGGGAACTTAATACCGCGTTACTAAGTTTGGTAGCTGATGTTGAGCCAGCAAAGCCAGAATTTCGAGTTTTCCACGCAGCCAATTGGCCAGACGATAATGCGCCAGATAAACATCGTTACCGCGGCTCACTCGTTGTGGGTAAAGAGCACGCTCTGGTCGATGGATTGGAGCTTTACCCCGCTAATAATGAAATGCTACCGAATCTCAGCAAGCCTCTCGATATCACTCAGCACCAAAAACTTCATACTGAGATGCTCTTAGCGCATACCAATTGGTGGAGATCTACGCGTAAAGCATTGTATGATCCGCGTCCGTTTTCTGTTGGGAAAAAAGACAAGCACCCTGTTCGGCTCACTGCAATGGATTGGCGACCATCCAAGATCATGCACGCTGATAATAAACACCCATCCTCGCAACCGGTTATTGAACAGCAAAAATTATTAGATTTGCTCAGGGGATTACAGCAGAGTGATTTTCGCCAGCAATACCCCGCGCACAGCGGCAGTTGGTCGGTGAATATTCTGCGGCCTGGGCGTTATCAGATTAAAGCTAGTCTATTGCCTACGAATATCGATGACCGTTGGAAAAAGTTGGCGGCGCTTCGCGGTGGCCGTGCATTTATTCGTATCGGCCAGAATCTGGTTCAGCTCCAGCTAGTGAAAGGAGCGACTTCAGTCACCGTACAAGCCGATGCTGATGCTGGGATTACTGATCTTGAGTGCTGGTTCACGGGGCAGCTTGCTGTCGAACGAGAGCTCGGTGCCTTTTTTGTGGAGATCCAGAGGATAGGGGACAAGAAGTTTAACCTGAAAGCGAAACCTGAATAACGATTGTCAGCTCGCCCTATTTTTTCTGTAGTTGTTTTATCTGGTCGCGCAGGTGTGCGGCGCGCTCGAACTCTAATTTGGCTGCTGCTTCGCGCATTTCCTCTTCAAGTTCCGAGATGACATGGGTGGCGTTATAAGTCGCCTCATCTTCATTCAATACGGAGCGGTTCAGTTCGTCGGCTTCCTCGGCATATTTTGTAGCCTGACTTAGTGATTCCTGTACCGGGCGGATGACGCTTTGCGGAGTGATGCCATGCAGCTCGTTATGCTCTATTTGCCGTGCACGACGGTATTCGGTGATGTTGATCAGTGCCTGAATGGAGTCGGTTACTTCATCGCAAAAAATAACACACTCGCCGGCAACGTGGCGGGCAGCCCTTCCTGCAGTCTGAATGAGTGAGGTTTCGTTTCGAAGAAAACCTTCTTTATCGGCATCAAGAATACAAACAAGCGACACCTCTGGCAGGTCAAGGCCTTCTCTGAGTAAGTTGATACCGACTAATACATCGATCTCTCCAGCTCTCAGTAAACGCAGAATTTCTACACGTTCGATAGCTCCTACATCGGCGTGGATGTAGCGAACTTTTAAGCCTGTTTCTTGGAGGTATTCTGCGAGGTCCTCAGCGGTTTTTTTCGTCAGTGTGGTGACTAGAACGCGTTCGTTGCGATCAACTCGCTCACGGCACATATCAATTGTTTCATCAATTTGGCCATTCAGTGGTTTGAGGGTGAGGATTGGATCTAGTAATCCAGTGGGCCTGATAATTTGTTCGACCACAAGATTACTCCCAGGAGAAGAAACATCAAATTCCTCCACAGGCACATCTGCACCGCTTGTAGTGATTTGTTTGCGAATTTTTTTGAGCGCTTGTGCTGCGGACAACTCGCCCCTCTTCCATGGGATAAATTTCTTGTTGTCCGGTCGTGAGTTGATGAATTCAAATGGTCCTGGCGTGGCGGAGACATACACCCGCTGGTTGGTCATTTGCATGAACTCGTTGAATTTGAGTGGGCGGTTATCAAGTGCACTAGGTAATCGGAACCCATGATCTACTAGAGTAGATTTTCGGCTTTTGTCGCCTTCATACATACCACCAACCTGAGGAACGCTGACGTGGCTCTCGTCCATAAGTAGCACGTAGTCATCTGGGAAGAAATCCAGCAAGGTGTAGGGGCGGGCACCTGGATCACGGCCAGTGAGATGGCGGGAGTAGTTTTCAATACCTTGGCAAAAGCCCATTTCCTGCATCATCTCAATATCAAAGTCGGTTCGCATTCGGATCCTTTGTGCCTCGATAAGCTTATTGTTTTTTTCAAACCAATCGACGCGTTCATTCGCTTCTTGTTTGATGGCATGGATCGCGCGATTGAGCTTACTTTTTTCTGTCACGAACTGCTTTGCGGGAAAAAAGGTATGAGCATCTAGCGTATCCATTTTGGTGCCTGAGAGGGCATTGATCTGGGTAATACGCTCGATCTCATCGCCAAAAAACTCTACCCGTATTGCAGATTCTTCCAGGTAGGCAGGATGCACTTCAACGACATCGCCACGTACGCGAAATTGACCACGCGAGAACGCAATATCGTTACGCTCAAACATCAGGCTGACCAGGCCTTCGAGAAATTCCTCGCGATCAAGTTCATCTCCAGTTTTTACTGGCAACATCATATTTTGGTAGTCCTCGGGTGACCCCAAGCCATAGATGCAGGACACCGAAGCAACCACGATCACGTCCTCTCTTGTGATGAGCGACCCCATTGTGCTTAGGCGCAATCGTTCTATTTCGTCATTAATCGAGCTATCTTTTTCGATGTAAGTATCGGAGCGCGGAATGTAGGCCTCTGGTTGGTAATAGTCGAAGTAGGAGACAAAATATTCGACGGCGTTGTTTGGGAAAAATTTTTTCAACTCGGAGTAGAGCTGTGCGGCAAGTGTCTTATTATGGGACATTACCAGTGTCGGTTTGCCGATCCGTTCAATGATATTTGCCATTGTGAATGTTTTTCCCGATCCGGTGACCCCCAATAGTGTTTGGTGACCATTGCCGGCAGTAATGGACTTGACGAGTTTTGCAACTGCAGCCCCCTGATCGCCAGAAAGTGAGTAGTCGCTGTGAAGAGAAAAAGGCAAAAGAATGATGGGTTGTGACCTGAGATTACTCAATTAACACAGGATCGGTGATTGAACAAATCCAGATATCGGGACACATACATGCATCCAGATGACGGAAGAGAAAAAAACGATGGTTGAGATAATAAAGGGTGCGGTGATTCCGTGTGGTCCTAAATCGCTTGCTGAGCCTGAAAAAGAGCTGCGTTTTACTCGTGCGGCACAAGCGCCGCTATTTTTCGGCTTATCTGTCGTATTTTTAATAATGACGCTTGCGGTATTTATTTTATCAACTCAAGACTGGGGGATGGGTGGGCCGATTCTTGATGGCTGGTTATGGCTATGCCTATTGGGGCTGCTATTATGCTACTGGATGATTCGGCTTGGTGTGCGCTGCACGCGCAATGCGTATATCATTCTTAGTCCTCTTGGTGTAGAGATCTTTCCCTTTTTTGGAGCGAAAGAAAACCTGCAAGTTATCTACTGGACGCAAGTAGCAGATGCTGAGGTTACTGCGGATGCAAAAAATCTCGTGCTGCACTTTACTGAGGAAAAAAAGAGCGGGGTGGTTGCCTCCCTCAAACCGATCTCGGAGAGGCGGCGCCATCTACTTGAAGAGGCAGTGCTGGGTGTGATGGAAAATAGAGATTAGTATTTGGAATTTAACTTTTAGTATTTAAGACATCACTCATATGCGCCCTACATCAATTCAGATTCAATCCGTCATGGAAGCCTTTGGCCAGCAAGGTTGGCAGTGTGAACAGCTTGAAGGTCAAGACGTGATCCGCACTGCCTTTGAAGCCTACCACACCCACGTACATCTTCATGCACAAGCATTCCCACAACTCAATGCGCTGTCGGTGGTGGGGGAGGCTCCACTTGAGCTTGAGGTTGAGCATGAACCAATTGTGCTGGAGCTGCTCGCCAGGGCGAACAAAAAACTCACCCTGGGGAGTTTGGAATATGATCTGGATCGTGAGCAGATCATGTTCCGCATCACCAACATGTTTGAGCGCGACAAGTATGACGCCGACATTGTTTCGTCGATGGTCCACGCGGCAATTGCAGAGGTGGATCGGATCATGCCGTTTGCTGCGGTGATTCAGCAGACGTCCGAAGGTCTACTGGATGACCTATCTGTCGAGCGGCTGCTGCTGCGTGAGGATCTCATTCCTCCGGTGCCGGATGAGGCTGACATATAATACAACAAAATCACCCAGACTTTCATACCATACAGCATTCATTGCTTTTATTACCCTGTGAAATCTGCCGAACCTCAAGTTTGATTTAGGGGGTAAAAAATGACAGCCCCGCCAACTATGTCCGAAGACTATGCTGACGGAGCTGTTCCCCCCCAAATATCGTTTAATTAAACGATGTTTGAACTATGCCCTAAAAAAAGAGTATATACAAGATAAAAGTTTCTGATTTTGAAATTCAAGGAAAATCCTTAATTTATAAGGCTGAACTTACAAATTTCACTATAAAGTTTGTCCACTGACCCCAAGTATTCATGAATTCATTGTACCAATGATGCCATGTCAGGCTGCCTGGGGCAAGACAGAGGATGACTGATAGCAGGATTACGTTAGCGAGGTAAATTAGCACAAATGAGAAAAACACACCATTTTCTCTGAGGTCAGGCTGATCACGAAACATCATCCATACAGTCCAGAGTAAATGGAAAGCCCAACTCGCACCGATGAGAAAGTAGAGTGCCTTATGGAGGTGTGGGATCTGTGTTGTCATTTCCAGAAGAGTAAAGACAAGCATCACAGCTACCGACCAGAATGGTATGAAGTAGGGAGACAGCCCTATGAGAAAGTTGGTCTTGCTGGTCATGACATAACCGCCATCTGCGGTCACATGGATACCACCAACTTTGCCGCCGCATGCGTAGACTGTAATAGCATGGGTCAGTTCATGGCCGAGCACGTAGAGATAGAGAAAGAACCGTTCACCCACGCCAGTGATAAACCAACCCGCCATCCAGAACATTCCCACGGCAAAGTAAATAAATTGTTGAGTGCGCAAAAGATCCATCCAGAAGGTGCCCTCTGGATCCACGACGAAGAGTGCTCGCGTGGTGACAATACAGATCGGAAGTAATGCGATTGCGATAAGCCAGCGGATCATTCGCGTGCCGATCCCGAGGTGGATTAGATGGTTCTGCGCTGCGCTATCAATGGCAGCTCTTACGGAGGTTAGGACGCGCCGTTTTCCAAGCCTGCGATTTGCTCGTTGTTGTGCCCTCATGTTGGCATCATGAAATGCTTGCCGCAGTGACGGGCGACCTGCACGGCGTCTATTGCGTGTGCTTGTCCTGCCTCGATGGCTCGGGGATAGGCGTTTACCAAATCTCATGACGGTGATTAAAGTAATTAAGACTACTTAAATAATGCCTCGGTGCAATGCGGAAATCCACTAGCTTGCTCTCCGATCTTAAAAAACAGACATATTTTTCTAATTCCTGCATTGGAAGCTTGAGCCAAGATGTTTATTTTCCTCTGTATGTGTGGATATAAAGAGCTTCTGGAGGAGGTCAGAGATCATAAGGGCGCTGTCTTAGAGCAGAATGCGCTTGTCTTGCCGAACGAGTTGCATTTGCAAGCGTTGTGGTATGGCGGGCAGATGGGCCGTGAATTTGCTACTATTGATGGCCGAGCTGTCCGGATTGTGCAATTTGGTCATTGGAACCATGCCGCAGGACCGGATTTTCTGCACACAGCTGTCGAGATTGATGGGGAAATTCATGCTGGATCATTGGAGTTGGACCATACATTTGCCGATTGGGATAACCATGGGCATGGCAGCAATGAGGATTTTGATGATGTTGTGCTACATGTTGTTTTTGGAGACGAAGCAAAAAGCCGGTTTACACGCACATCGAATCACAGGGCAGTGCCACAGGTTATTGTTCCGGAACTTATACTGCGTGAGGCATTACAAATTCCATTGATGGCTCAGGCGGCAGCGCATGTGGGAAGGTGTTTTATGCCTTTGGCAGAAATGCATCAGGGGAATCTAGATGCATTGATGCGTGAGGCGGCAATGCATCGGGCGAGCATTAAAGCAAAACGCCGCGCGAGAACTATTGATGCGTTAGGTGAGGAGGAATGGTTATGGCAGGCAATTTCTGAGACAATGGGGTATCGGCCCAACAAGCTTGCGATGACCTTGCTAGCACAACGTTTGCCGATCGGTTTGTTGAGGGAGTGCCCTGCTGATTGTGAGTCGATATTGTTTGGTGCAGCGGGTTTTTTAACGGCAGAAGTTCACGATGCCGCGCTTAACGATACCCGCGGTTATTTACGTGATTTATGGGGAATTTGGTGGAAAGTGCGTGACGATTACGAACCCACTCATGATCGAAAAATCCCCTGGAAACTCTCTGGGATTCGTCCGATTAATCATCCGCAGAGGCGCGTAGCATGCTTGGCAACCATCGTGCATCACTGGGAAGATTTTCGCGTAGCATGTCTGGATTTTGCTGGTTCCCAAGATTTTTTTCAAGCACTGAGGCACCCTTACTGGAGCCATCACTATACTGTGAAATCAAAACGCAGCATGCGCAACCTCGCTTTGATGGGGGCGGATCGGCTCACAGATTTTCAAATAAATCATTTGATGCCCGCGTATTTGGTGGATGGTGATCGTGGTGCATGGGAATATTATGAGAAGCTGCAAGCACCCGCGATTAGTGAGAAGGTTGATAAGGCCTCAATTCGCTTGTTTGGCGATATTGAGCGTCGGAAAAAATACTTACGGCAGGCATGGCAACATCAAGCGCTATTACAGATTTATCAGGACTTCTGCCTACAGGATATCAGTGATTGTGCTGAGTGTCCGTTTCCCGAGCAGCTCGCTCAGTGGCGTGGCTGAAAAATGGGTTATTAAAAATGAATGAATATCGACTAATATCCATTCAATTCATTTTGTATTTAATCATCTGGATGGTTTGATTGTCATTAGATTCATACTCGCGGTGAAAGCCTCAGGAATAGTCATTTTCTTAAATTCGTGTCCTGCACCCCATGAATCGGAATAGATGATTTGGTCTGATTTTTCATTATAACCAATAATGAGGCGCATGTGTCCACCTCCTGCTTGCGGGATTCCCCTTTCCTTGATCACCCCGACTTGGAGAGCCCAGAGCAGAGGAATACCTTCGTTGATTTTATCTATGATCGTTTTTTTGAATCGATTGTATGTCGAACCTTTCGATCGCACGGACTTCAGTGTTTCAGCATGTGCAACGGAGAGGAATTGCTGGTAATAGGCATTTTCTGGCACCTGCCTGTGATTAGATTTTTTAGCCAGACGATTGTATGCTTTAATAGTTGATGCCGATTCACGTCGGTCGATTTCGTAGTGCTGATAGAGACGAGTTTTGGTTCTACCAGCCACGCGCTTTAATGCGTCGATCATCTTTAGTGGATTAGTTCCTCCTTGAGCACTGCTTTGCGCGATTTGTGCCATCGCATGCTGATCTACCTGCAATCCATAATAGCGGAAAACGCGTTCCGCGCTGGCGACGGCGCAGTAACCTTTCCTGCCTTGATCGACCATGGGTATGTTTTTGATGAATACATCTCCGTTGCCTTGTTTCTCAACCGAGTCCTTTAGATCATTACGCTTTACCATCGTATTGGTAATGCCCCCGCGTGAAGCGAACATTTCTTTTCCAAACTTCACTGAGACAAGCGTGAGTTTGAGAAACTCTGGCAGTTTTTTTGATCCGCGGCCTGTGCTGCTGGCCGTCAGTGTGATGTAGGCGCCAGGGCATTCCCATAACCAGCGATCAGCAGAAACTACGCTGCCCTTCTGAGTGCGGTTCATTTTTTCACCATCTTTGCCGGTTTTGCTTTGAAGTAGTTTTTGCCATTTACTAGTGAGCTCATCAAATGTGTCTGTGTTGATGTTACCCATGTCGCCTCGGTTGTAGATGGATATTTCGAACGAGTGCAGTTTGCCATCGCGACTTCGTAAAATGGTTTCCCCCACAGGCTGTTGCCAGAGCCGAAGGCCTTTAGTTGTGGATCTAGCGTCATTTTTGGCTTTTGAAAGCCAATGAAATCGTAGATGACTACGCTTATTGAGGACCTCACCAACTGGCTGTTTCCACATATTTGAATCCATGAATAGAATTTGTAAGTCTGGCACAGGTGCGGCGGCCAGTCGGGTAAGGCTAAAACCAAGTAGGATGGCAATGGCGGTGGAGAATAATTGCATGATAATCTAAGCGCTGTAGAGCGTTGGCTTTATTTTATTGTCTGTTGAAAGATTTAGATCTTCGTTTCTGCGAGGCATTCCACTTCAACACCAACGCCCTCTTCAAGTACAAGTAGGTGATCGGTGACACCAAGTCGATCAGCTTCAGCACGCAAGCGTTCCACAGGTTCGTTATCGGGTTCATTGCCGAGCGCGAAAGTGCCATAATGCATTGGGATAAGAATACCCGCTTCCATCTCGATAAATGCCCGTACGGCCTCTTCGGGATTCATGTGCACGTTTCTACCGCTGGGGGCATCATAAGCACCAATGGGCATGAGTGCCACATCCGGTGTGTGGTGCTTACCAATCTCTTTAAAACCATCAAAATAAGCGCTGTCGCCGCAGTGGAATACCTTACACTTACCGGATTGAACCATATAGCCGCCGTAGTCGCGATGGGTATCATGCAAATAACGCGCGCCCCAGTGATGGCTCGGAGTGTGGGTTATCTGAAGGTTTTCAAAATTAAGTTTATCCCACACCGACATCTCATGCACTTTGTTGAACCCAAGACGCCTAACAAGTTTTCCACTACCATTTGGAACTACGATACCCTCGTGCGATTCAAGAATTTTGAGGCTCTTCTTGTGTAAATGATCGAAGTGGGCGTGGGTGACCATGACCAAATCAACCAGTGGCATTAACTGCAGGCCGAGTCCTGGTTCACGTTTACGTTTAACGACACCGTGCCAGTTTGCCCAGTTTGGATCAATGATGACTGAGTGATCGGGGAACTGAATAAGAAACGAGGCGTGGCCGATCCATGTGACCCGGATTTTTCCCTCATCTGGGGCATGTGGAATGGGGTCACGTTGTGTGCCATCTCTCTTGTGGAAAACTTGAGGCAGCAGGCGGTGGCGCAGAAAGTGGTAATTGCGTTTGGGCCAGCCTTTTTTGGGAAGGATGCCTGCGTAGTCTGCTCGCCTATTACCTTTGAGTTGATTGGATACTGGGTTGACCATGATTGTTAACAGAGAAAATATGTGCTAATTGTAATTTGCTACGGGAATGCGAAGTGTGCAACCATTCTCTGATTCTCGTTGATTTTATTGATTTGTGTGGAAATGATCAATTCGTGAAGCATGTTGGCATAACACTTGGAGATCAAGCAGGCATTGGCCCTGAAGTAGTAAGAGCCGCTCTGGAATCAGGCAATCTACCTGCTGGCTTTGATTTCAAGATTATCGGTGAAACGATCGATGCGTGCCCTGGGAAACCATCTCGTGCATCGGCGCAGGCTGCTCTGGATGCGCTTGAGGAATCGGTGCAACAGCTTAAATCGGGGGAGATCGACGCCGTGGTTACGGCGCCAGTTGGAAAGGAGGGACTACACGAGTTGGGTTTTCTTTTCCCCGGACAAACGGAGTTTTTTGCTGAGCGGTTAGGGTGCACCAATCATGCGATGTGCTTGACGGGCAAAAACCTTACTGTAGCACTTGTGACAATTCATGTGGGAGTGGCTGAGGTTCCTAATCTGTTAGATTCGGATGAGATTGTTCGTATTGGAAAACTGTTAGCGCAGTTCTGTCATCAGCGGGGTATTACACAACCTAGAATTGCCGTCTGTGGTCTTAACCCGCACGCAGGAGAAAATGGTGTATTTGGTCGTGAGGATATTGAAATCATTGCCCCTGCTGTGGATCTGTTAAGCCAGCTCGGTAGTGGAGCCGATTACTCGGGGCCGCATCCGCCGGATACGATTTTCCGCCCAGCGGCAGATGGTGAATACGATGCTGTGCTTTGCATGTATCACGATCAGGGGTTGATCCCCCTTAAATTGTTAGATTTTGATACAGGGGTGAACGTAACGCTCGGCTTGCCATATCCCCGTACTAGCCCAGACCATGGAACGGCTTATGATATCGCTGGAACTGGTAAGGCAGACGCTAGCTCAATGACGCATGCGATTCAGCTGGCGTGCAAAATGGTGAGTGAGAGGTAAGATGAATGATGCAATAGGTAATGCTCTTAAGCATCATTTCGGGCACGATTCGCTAAGAGGTGGGCAGCGGGAAGTGATTGATCGCGTATTGGCTGGGGTGAACACTCTGGCGGTGCTTCCGACCGGTGGAGGTAAGTCGCTTTGCTATCAGCTGCCAGCGGTGATGCTTGATGGGATGACCGTTGTGGTTTCGCCGCTGATCGCATTGATGCGTGATCAGGTGGATGTATTAAAGCGAAACAAAATAGATGCTGAGCGACTTGATTCTGCTGGCACGGAAGAAGAGAATGACAAGATTACGCAAAAAGTTTTACGCGGTGAGATTAAGATCCTTTATGTATCACCTGAGTGGCTTAGCCGATCAAATTTATTGGATATATTGAATGACCAGAATGTGTCATTGGTTGCCATTGACGAAGCTCATTGTGTCTCGGAGTGGGGGCATAGTTTTCGGCCGTCATATCTGCGCCTCGCTAAGAGGGTAAGTAAAATAAAACCTCGCTCAATACTTGCGCTTACCGCGACGGCTGGGCCATCTGTAGCACGCGAAATACGCAAGGTATTTGGGATCCTGAAGCGCGATCAGGTTCAGACTACATTTTTCCGTCCCAATCTTCATTTCTTAATACGTCCGTGTGCGGATGAGAAAAAAGATACGTTCTTGTTAGATTGTTTGTCGGATGCCGAGAGTTTTCCAGCAATTGTCTATGCGACGAAGCGTGAAACGGTCGAGTCGGTGGCATCCACGCTCAGGGGACAGGGCATTCATGCCTGTGCCTACCATGCGGGGATGCCGGCAGATGCTCGCAGTGTGGTTCAGGATGAATTTTTAACAGGGAAAACACCTGTGATTTGTGCGACGATTGCTTTCGGTATGGGGGTAGATATGCCGTCCGTGCGTACAGTGGTGCATTACCAGCCACCAAAATCTCCTGAGGGATGGATTCAGGAAAGTGGGAGGGCCGGTCGCGATGGAGAAATTAGCCAATGTGTCTTACTCGCCAGTGAGAACGACCGCGCGTTATTAGAAAATTTTGTTGTCGCGCAAAAACCGACGCGCAAAGCCGTAGAGAACATCCTTAGTAAGTTTTTTTCACAAGGTAAACGTGCTGTAGTTTCGCATTACGATCTCAGCACACTTAACGATGTAGCGCGAGCCACTTTGGATATCCTTGTTGCCCGCCTAGAAATTCTTGGTCTCATCGTGCCGGATGAAGGATCGTGGCTCTGGTGTCATGCTGTGCCACTGGAGCCGATAGATAAAATTCTGCTTGGATTCAAACCTGCCGAACAAAAATTGTTGAAGCCGATTCTAGAAACTCGCCAGCGTGTTAATCTTACTGAGGTATCTGGTGGCAGTGCTGCAGGTCAGCAAAAGCTCATGCTGCTGCTCTCCGAGCTGAACGCGAGCGGCGATGCACGTATGAAATTTAGCCATAGCCTGCATCACTACCGGATTCGTAAACAGCCCGACAATTTATCAAAACTCACGGATAAAATGTATGAAGTCATTCTAGATCACTCTGGTGATGATTTGCGTCGGATCGACACGGTTTTTTCCATCGCAACCAGCCGGAAATGCATCGCTGCCTCGTTGTTAGCCCATTTTGGCGAGAAACTGGCAGAGCCATGCGGCAATTGCTCGTCGTGTAGGGGAGAAAAAAGACCACGCAAACTCCCACAAACTCGCGTGGATGAGGTCACCGTGGATGAGCTGGAGACGATTCAACAAGTTGTCGCCCTGCGTAAACCGGCCCTGGCAAGTCCAGAGCGACTCGCGCGGTTTCTCTGTGGTATCTACAGTCCGGGTATGATGCGTTACCGACTCTATCGGAATGCTCATTGGGGTTTGCTTAACAGGTTACCGTTTGAGGATGTTTTGGGTTACGCTAGGGCGCAGTTGATGTGACTTTCACGCAATAAGATGTGGATTTGATATGAGCTTTGGGCTGGATTAATTCCACACGTGTAACATGATCGACTTTCGATGTCTGACCCATTTAATCCCGAATTACCATCTATTGAGCATTTACAAGCGAGGGCGCGTAAGCGTCTGCCGCGATTTGCCTATGAGTATCTGAGCGGTGGCTGTTTTTCAGATATCAACATTCAGAGAAACACTGATGATATTCGTGAGGTCCTTCTGCGGCCGTATTACCTGAGAGATTATCCCGGATCTAACATGGAGACTGAAATCTTTGGGAAAAAATATAGTGCCCCGTTTGGAGTTGCCCCGATCGGCTTACAGGGTTTGATGTGGCCACGGGCAACAGAGATTCTTGCCGAGGCATCACACAAGCACAACATTCCCTTTATTCTTAGCACGGTAGGAACGGCGAGTATCGAGAAAGTTGCCGAGCTCACCGAGGGTGAGGCATGGTTCCAGCTCTATCATCCGGCGGAGGAGGAGATGCGCGATAAGTTGCTCACGCGAGCTGCCGAAGCGGAAGTCCCCGTGCTGGTGATCCTTGGTGATACACCAACATTTGCTTACCGACCGAAGGAGATTAAGAATGGTCTATCGATCCCTCCGCGTATGAGCCTGCGCAATATTTTCCAAATGTGCACCAGCCCCACGTGGTCGATCACCAGTCTCTTCGCTGGTATTCCCGAGTTTAAAACGATGAAGCCTTACATCCCGAAAGGCCTCAACATGAAACACCTCGGTGAGTTCATGAATAAGACTTTTTCCGGAAGGCTAAGTGAGGATCGTATCAAGGCGATCCGCGACAAATGGCAGGGTAAGCTCGTGCTTAAGGGTGTAGCCACATGTGAAGATATGGAAAAAGCGGTGAGTCTCGGAGTGGATGGCGTCATTGTATCCAACCACGGTGGTCGTCAACTCGATGCTGGCCAATCGACCATCAAACCTCTCGCTGAGATTGCGAAGGAGTTTAAGGGTAAGACCACGATCATGATGGACAGCGGCATCCGCTCAGGATCAGACGTTGCCTGCACCATGGCAAGTGGTGCTGAGTTCACCTTCCTGGGACGATCTTTCATGTATGGCGTTGGTGCCATGGGCAAAAGAGGGGGGGAGCACACGATGATCATGCTAAAACGTCAGCTTCAACAAGTGATGGAACAGGTTGGCTGCGAGAGGGTCGAAGACTTGCACAAGCACCTAATTGCGGACTAAGTAATCTGGTAAATCTCCTGTGCGTTACTTGTGTAGATCGAGTCACGTTCATCTTCGGATAAATGAGTAACAAGGTTATCGACGGTATTGAGCCAGACGGGGTATGCGATGGTGTTGCGAGGCCAGTTTGATCCAAAAAGCAGCCGCTGTGGCCCGAATGCAGAAAGTGCTGAATCAAATGCCACTTGGGTGGCCTCTGTGATCTGATAGGTTGTTTCGCCGGTGACGCCTGTAGCGAGTCCGCAAAGACGATAATAAACGTGAGGGCGTCTGCCGACTTCGCGCAGAACGCGTTGCCATTCTTTGTCCATGGAGATGGCATCTCCCATGGAGTGATCGAGCACTATGTTCAGGCTGGGATGCGCATCGAGAAATGGGATAATGTCTCGCATTTGATCTGGAGATAGTAATACGTCCAATGGTTTGCCGGATTGTTCGATCAGGCCAACCCCGTGGGTGACCTCTTGGTTGTTGTTGTGCTCGATGCCATGGATATCTGAAAAATCGGCAAGATATCCGACAATGCGATTTTCACGGCGATCGGCATCTATTTGGATACGTAGTTTTCTGGTGTTAGACAAGGGTGCTGCAGTAATAACACCCCGAACCAACCCTTCTGATTCTTTAGCGAGCTTGAGGTGAGATTGCATCGCCGATTTACAAAATGAACGTTGAACGACAATCACTTGGGTTACCCCACTGAATTCCAGTGCGTCCTCTAATTGTGATAGTGAATCTTCGCTGCCCGAGAGCTCAACGTGTGCATCAATCATACTGCAAGGTTACGGCTAATCATGACTTGATGGCAATCTACTTACACAGGTTTTATTTAAGCATAGGCATGTAAGTTCAGCTTTTCTTAATCCTCTAAACCATGCATCCTAGAGCCTATCACTCACTTGATAGGTGAACACAACAAAGACGCCCAATGGGGATGTTGTGCGTATTGAATTTAAAATCAGCGCATTGAGTTCGTGTCATCGTTCAGAGATCATGCTTACAATGACATCCATGCAAGAAAGTCTGCTGGTCCTCCAAGCTGCGTTCCCCATCTATATCATTGTGGCCTTGGGTGCAGTGCTGCGCCGGACTTCAGTATTGAAGCCGGAAATGGACAAGGGAATCATGACGATGGTGGTGAACCTGCTATATCCCTGCCTGATTCTTGATAAAATGTTAGGCTCTGAGATTTTACGAGATGCCGGTGTGGTGACATCGGCGGCAGGGATTGGTTTCCTGGTCATCGCATCAGGAATGATGTTAGGTCTAGTGATTGCTCGGTTGATGGGGTTGGAGAAAGGTGGTGGTAGGAGGACATTTGCGATGAGCAGTGGCTTGCAGAATTACGGCTACATCGCGCTTCCTTTGATGCTCTATGTTTTCCCCGATGATAACAACGTGCTGGCGGTTCTTTTTACCCATAACCTTGGGGTAGAAATTGCGGTGTGGACGGTTGGGCTGATGTTGATATCGGGAGATATGAAGCCGTCATGGCGGGCATTTATGAAAGGGCCGATCCTTGCGGTTGTTCTTGGAGTTTTGATGGTTCAGACAGGGGGGGATCAGCATATGCCGAACGTGCTGACATCGGTGTTCTCCATGCTGGGATTCTGTGCCATTCCTCTTGCGCTATTACTCGTGGGAACCACCTTGTTTGATTTGGCGAAACAAATGCGGTTCGATTGGAAAATCTCCACCGGTGGCGTGTTGGTTCGTCTTGTTCTGTTGCCGTTGTTGATTCTCTGCCTCGCCAAATTTCTGCCACTTGCCACAGAGCTAAAGCAAGTTCTTGTTATTCAAGCTGCGATGCCCGCTGGGATGTTTCCTATCCTAATGTCGCGTCACTATGGTGGTCGGGCCGACGTCGCCATTCAGGTTGTAGTCGCCACATCGCTGGTCAGCTTGCTGACCATGCCGCTGATTGTTTCCCTGGGCAGGTATTGGGTGGGTGTGTGAGAAGGGTTTGGATGACTGACTGCTAGGAAATTGCTTTTTGGGTGAGGTGATCGAAGGGGCTTTCATGGGGAGATAAGGGGGGTTGTCTGCACGGAAACATTCAGGCCACCGCAATGAATCCCGAGAGGTTCGTTTAGGCCGAACAGCATACGCACGAAGACATCCAGACCGATCTCCTTTTGAATCTCGATGACGTCGAGCTGGCGAGCCAGGTGGTCGTGCGGATCCGCGTCCGGACGCATCTGTTCCAGGAAATGCCCCTGGTCCTGAATAAAGAGCGACACCGGAACCCGGTCAGGTATCTCGCCGTTGAGAGGGCGAAAGGGGGTTGCGGGGAGAAAGGGAATGGAATAGTTCGACGGTGGCGAGTGCGCAGTGGTCTGGCAAGAGAAGAAGCGAAAATGAGCAATATATTTAAATGGGGCTGGCAGGGAAATGGTGCAGATTCTGCAAATGTCAGCGGAAAGGGTAATACGGTGAAAGATTCGAGATTGGACAAATCCACCTAGCTCAAGGAGGATCCCTCTTGTTCCAATATGGTGATGTCACAGCCAAACTCGGAGCAATCCAAAGAATAGCCATTTCAATCACTAATTATATACGTCAATCAAAACAACCTGAAAAGAATATCAAATGAATAAGAAAATTATTG
>OBPI01000033.1_pt1 | contig 22110 bp, 14 predicted proteins | sample 1470521 | NCBI WGS metagenome assembly OBPI01 (sample SAMEA3275481, study PRJEB22092) | marine metagenome | biome: Marine environment; feature: Belgian marine environment, sample taken at 3 meters depth; material: Sterile flask | collected 2014-06-25T05:23:32+00 | depth 3 m
GCTGTGTGTTAAGCGAAAGGATTTCACATCAGACTTATTAAAGTGTCTTTTTTTTTTTCAAGCAGAAGACGGCAGACGAGATGTGGTATGGTGACTAGAGTTCAGACGTGTGCTCTTCCGATTCCACCCGGAATACAATTTGGGGACTTCGCCGAACAAGGATTACATCTACGCGCTTTATACGACGAATGCGACGGCTGGTAACGGATTCACCGAGAACCCGGATGGGAGCTTGTTTATCCGCGTTTCCCGGTTCACACGAAATCCGACCACGGGAACAATCCCGATCAGCAGTGAGCAGGTGCTTATTCAACAGAAATTTAGTCCGGTGGGGTTCAGTGGTTTCGTGCACATCGCCGGCGGTATGGTGTTTGGCAGTGATGGCTTCCTCTATATCGCGTGGGGAGACAACGAGCACGCTCCTAACAATGTCACGCCAGGCGTGCCGTTTTATCAGGATGCGCAGCGGGTTGACCGGGTATTCCAATGTGCATTGATTGCCATTGATGTGGACTCTCAGGGAGGTGCGGTATCCTCGGCACCCACCCGCGCCTTGCAGGGAGCCACAGGGCCCAATGGTATTACCGGAGCCAGCCAGTCCTGCCCGCCGGGCCATCTTTGGTATCATGCGGACAACCACTCGGGGGTCGGATACTACATCCCGAAGACGAACTATTTCCACAAGGATAACAATGTCCCGGCGGCAGGAACAGCGGGAACAAGCCAGGGGTACATCTACACGCAGCATTCTGTTTCCGGTAACCGGAGTCTTGTCAGCTATAATTACGATGCCCACGGCCCTGCCCTTGAAGAGCACGTGGCACTGGGTCTGCGCAATGCCTGGAAACTGGCAGCCGACCCCATGGATGGGGATATTGCCATGTTTGAGGTGGGGTCAAATTCAACAGACCTGACCCGGAATTTCGAGGAATTCAACGTCATGGAGCAGGGAGCCCAGGGAGGCAACTACGGCTGGCCTTATCGAGAGTCGAATGTGTCACAGGAATTTGAGACAGGCGTTACAAAAGGGCCGGGAGGAAACAGTGGAGTTCCCGTCTATCTCGGAGTGGAAACGGATCCTGTCTTTGCTTATTCCCATACTGACAATCCGGGCGGACGCTCTGCCTCGGGAGGGGTGTTTTATTACGGAAGTCAATTGAGCCCTCTCGATGGGGAGTTGATAGGAGGGGATCATAATGGAGACATATGGGCTGTTGACTATAAATCCGGAGGGGCACCGGTCGTGACTCATCTTCTTGATGCCGGGGTAAATATCCGCCAAATGACGGCCAGTCCCGATGGCGAAGACATCCTCTGGGTTAATGCCAGCAAGATCTACCGACTGGTCGATAACTCGGTATCTTCACCCGAGCCACCGGCCACTCTGTCTGCTACCGGTGCGTTTGCAAGCTTGGTAACACTCGAGCCCCGGGCAGGGATGGTTTCCTTTGATCCTATCGCGCCACTTTGGTCGGATCGGGCGAAAAAATGGCGTTACATCGCGGTGCCCAATGACCTGGGGATAGACGGCGCATATGATCGCTCGGACGAGAAGATCGGATTCTCGGAAAATGGCCCCTGGACATACCCCCGGGGGACGGTGCTGGTGAAGCATTTCTCCCTGCCACTCGACGAGGGTGACCCCGATAACCCAGCCACCCTGTTTAAACTGGAGACGCGATTTTTCGTGCATGGGGACGATGGTGAATACTACGGCTTCACCTACAAATGGAGGGATGACCAGACTGATGCCGACTTGATTCCCGACGGGGATGCCAGCAGTTATGACAAAACGCTAACGGTGACCCGGAGTGACGATACCACCTACAATCAGACCTGGCAGTTCCCGTCGCGCAACCAGTGCTTTGATTGTCATCAGCCGTCGAGCGGATATGTGCTGGGGCCTCGCACTCGGCAGCTTAACAAGATTTGGGACTATTCCAAGACGACAAGTGCTCACAGCAGTGCTTCGACTGCCACTCCAGCCAACCAGCTCATGACCCTTGACCAGCTTGGTCTGCTGAATTCAGATATTTCAGTATCGGAGCTCATGGGCTACCTGACCTCTGCGAATATTTCTGATGAAACAGCGACTCTCGAACACCGGGTGATGTCTTATATCGATTCCAACTGTGCGAGCTGTCACCAGCCAAGTGGTGCCGCTGGACGGGCGGACTTTGATGCCTTGCTCACTACCCCGTTGAACGACCCCGGTAAGAGGTTGATCAACTTCACTCCCCAGGCAAGTGATTTTGGACTTACAAATCCAATGATTGTAAAACCGGGCGATCCCCTGAATTCATTACTCTATCACCGGGACGCAAGTGTGACTTCCGGGATTATGATGCCGCCGCTTGCCAAGACGATTGAGCATGATGATTATCTGCATGTTCTTTACAAGTGGATCGAACGTATCGGTTACGCAAACTTCGATGCAAACGCGACGGCAACAGGACTGATCGGAGGTCTTCACGATGACGATGATGGAGACCAATTGTCCAACGGCTTGGAGTTTTTCTTCGGCACGGATGCCAAGCAATGGACGGCGAATCCAGTCGTATCATCACAAGCTGTTGATGGTTCTATCCAGTTTCAGATTCCTATCAATGGAGATGCCGTTTCCGATGGAATCTCGCCGACCGTGCAAGATAGTGTGAATTTGATCGATTGGTATGAGGCTGGAACAGTCAATAGCGTTCTCAGTATTGATAGCGATACTTCCGGTGTTGGTGTATCCGGGGTGCAAGTGTGGAAGACCGCCCCTGAGGTTGAACGCGCATTCCTCCGATTTAACCTGCCGAATTGATAGGAAATCTCATCCCACCCAGTAATTATTAAGATCAATATTGAACAACAACCAAAAACAACAATACACCATGACAACCAAAGCATTTCTCCTTCTCCTATCCGCCGCCATCTTTCTGCCACTGAATTTGCATGCGGATAATGCCACCAAAAAAGACATCACCGTGCTGATCACCGGGGCCAACCGGGGATTGGGTCTGGAAATGGTGAAGCAGTTTGCGGCCGATGGATACAAGGTGATCGGGACGGCCCGCAAACCTGAGAAAGCGACTGACTTGAAAGCGACGGGAGCCACGGTCATCAAACTGGATGTCACCAGCGAGGAAGACATCGCGGCGATGGTGAAAACGCTCAAGGGACAGAAAATCGATATCCTGATTAACAACGCGGGGTACTTCGGGCCCAGGCTGATGACGGAAAAGCCAGTGAATATTACCAAGCTGACACGTCAGGAGATGACGACCTGCATCAATGTGAATACGCTGGGGCCGATATTTGTCACCCAGGCATTGCTGCCCAACCTGAGGCTCTCGCCGATGAAGAAAGTGGTTAACATTTCCACCCGCGCGGCGAGCCCTGGTGGAGCGGCCTACGGTTACCGGGTCAGTAAGTCGGCACTCAACATGGTGACACGTTGTATGTCCATGGATGCTGGCATGCGGGGGATGATTGTCATTGCCTTGGCACCTGGTCACAACAAGACGGACATGGGAACGCATTGGGCAAATCTTGATCCAGCGAAAAGCATGAAGCAAGTGAAGGCGCTTATTGAATCGCTCACACCGAAACACCACGGCAAGCTCTGGTTCTACGACGGCTCGCCGATGAAGTGGTGATTCTTGCTTTATTGATGGTTTTGAGCCTGTAAAAGTAGGACCCCCGACAGGCATCGGGGTCGGCAACCCTTGGAGTAATCAAGCTAAGCCTGCCCAACCACAGACCAACTACATATTCTGGCGATCCCGCAGATGCGGGATCCTACTTTTTCCCAAGCTTACCGCCACCGAATCGCTATTAAAAACCACCGGATAAAATCACCTCCGCCCGCCCATGCTCAAACACGACAATTTTTTTACCCAGCTCACCCAGATTGAGCCGTCGGAAATCAAGGGGGCGTTTGTTTCCTTTTTATTCATCTTCCTGTTGATGGCTTCATACATGATTATGAAGCCAGTCCGGGATGCGCTGCCCAGTGACTGGGGGGATGTCAGTCTGGCCCAACAGTGGACCTACACCTTCATCGTATCGACGATAGCGGTCGCCATCTACAACGTGTTCGCGTCCAGGATTTCGTTGAGGAAAATTGTGCCCGGGGTGTTTGTGTTCTTTGCCATTTCCTTTCTCGGGATTTATTCGGCCTATCGGGCTGGGGTTGAGGTCACCTTTCTCGGGAAAGTCTTTTACGTCTGGAGCAGTGTTTTTAGCCTGTTTCATATATCGGTCTTCTGGAGCTTTATTTCCCAGCATTATAACAAGAGCGAGAGCAAGCGCGTGTTCGGGTTCATCAATACCGGAGCAAGCGCGGGTGCCATTTGCGGGCCTCTCCTGATCATCCTTCTGGCGAAGAGTATGAGCGTGGATAATATTCTGTTAGTAACCAGTGTGGTGCTGATATCTACCCTTCCCTTGATCGCGATTCTTAACCGGCATTTTGATAAAAAGGAGACCGAGGGGCAGAGGGCGGTGACTCTCAGCTCAAACCCATTTACCGGATTCCAGGAGCTCCTCACCCACAAGCGTTTGTTAGGTATCGCCCTGTTTATTTTTCTATTCACCGGAATCAGTGCGTTTCTTTACTCCACCCAAAAGGAACTGCTCATCGAATACTCACGTGTGGAGCGAAAGCAATTGTTAGGAAGTGTCGAGCTTGCCACCAATATCCTGACGATCATCATCGGAATCTTCGCAACCAACCGGATTGCGAGAAAGTTTGGAATGGCGACCACTCTTTCCCTTGTTCCCTTCATTGTGGGTCTGCTTCTTCTTCTGCTGAGTGCGAATCCTGCGATCATGCTCGTGCTTGCGCTTCAAGTGACGCGGAGAGCGGGTAACTATGCCATTACCCGGCCAGCTCGTGAGATCCTGTTTACCGCGGTGGATCGTGAGGCCCGCTTCAAGACCAAGCCATTTATCGATGTCGCTGTTTATCGTGGCGGCGATGTGTTTTGGATATGGTTGATTGCATTCCTCGGGGACGGCTGGCTTGATTTGGGGCTGGCTCCTCTGCTTTGGGTCGCCGCTGCCGTGGCTGTAGCCTGGGGAATAGTCGGGCTGTATTTGGGAAGAAAACATGACGCGGACGAGCAGGACAAAGAAGTCTAGCCTGGGGAGCCTCTAACAATTTCATTCATGAACACCCTATCTCAGACTCTCATGGCAACGATGGCGCTGATGTCGATCAGTAACAGCCCGGCCGGTAACGGTATCGACCAGAAGGATCTGCTTCTCGATCTTGATGCCTCCAAGGGGGTGAATATTGAGGATGGCGACCGGGTCGTTTCATGGGCGAACCAGGCACCTGGGAAATCGGCACGTCTGTTTGTCAAGCAGGACGGCGGGCGGAAGCAACAGGGGAGTGGTTGGCCCACTTTGAAAAAGGATGTCAAAGCCTTGAATGGTCATGCCACACTGGTTTTCCGACAGCAGGAGCTCGTTAACATGGACGAGGATGCCTTTGACAGCCTCACCCAAGGCAAGGGCTGCACCTGGATCAGTGTGATGGCCGTTTACGAGCAGCGCGACGGGGTGAAGGATGTGAATTCCTTTTTTGGGAACCTTCGCAATGGTGGGAAATACGAAGGTCTCTGGGGCTGTCTGGATGACGATAACACGCTATGGCAAGGCGCGCGCAACGGCTTGACCTTCGGGCGATTTGATAACAACAACCCGAAAGTCGTGGGACCCAAGTTGGAAACCGGAAAGTATTACATCACCGCAGGACGCCTGGCAGCGGGAACCGGCACGGTGAAAATGGAGCTGTTTGTCAATTCCGCCAACCCGGTCGGTGCTGGGATGTTTCCTGTCAAGGCGGACGCCAATCCGTCCAAGATGGCGATCGGCCAGGAACGGGATGCGATAGAGCATCCCGGCAAGGAATCCTTCGACGGTGAGATTGCCCGCTTTCTGATTTACCAGCGCCCGCTTACGGATCAAGAGCTCAATAAAACCATCAAGTATCTTGCCCTTTATTACGGGCTGAAGAAGGCTTGGTATACCAAGCGCGGTCATCAATGGTGATTCTCCAAATCGAATCACGACAGTCCCCGGGTACATTTTCACCATTTATGACCGCGCTTAGGATAAATGGCATCAGGTGCCTTATGTTTGCCCTGTCTCTGAGTCTCCCGTAGCTCAAGACCACGCGTCTTGATATAGGGTCTATTTGTAAAAACGCGGACAACCTACTTTAAAAAACGCGGGCATTGTATATTGACTTTCGCGGAGTTGCCTGGGGTGCAGGAATCACTGGCCGGACGTGTCAGAAAGGCGAGACTCAGACCTCTTGCCCTGGGGGAAATTTACCAAAAGGAACCCCAGTTCATCGTCAATGCGTTCCTGCAAAAATTCAATTCCCCTGCGCTTATCAAGGGCAAAGCCTTCGACAAGGATGCTTATTTATCCGCGGCCTTCCGCGGTGGCTACCCAGAAGCATTGCGGCTACAGGCCCCCAAGGAAATCCGACGGTGGCATCTGGACTATCTGGAGGCTCTGCTCGAACGTGATCTGAAGGACATTACCCAGGTGCGGCGCAAGGATAGCATGAGTAAGCTGGTTGAGGCTCTTGCCGCATGGTCTTCGAGGTTGATTGACATCACCTCCATTGGCCAGAATCTGGCTATTTCACGGCCCACAATCGAATCCTACATCAATGCTTTGGAGGCTCTTTATCTGGTCGAGCGAGTCCGGTCTTGGCACAAGACGGACTACGACAGGATAGGAAAGAAGGATAAGCTGTTTATGACTGATACCGGACTGATGGCGTCCATACTGGGATGGCGTTTTGAGGAGTTGCGATTGGATGGTTCGTTAAATGGCAAGCTGATAGAGAGTTTCGTGTTTACTCAGCTCGCAGCCATTCTCGATGCCCAGGACGAGGATTACGGGCTGTATCATTACCGTGACCGTGAAAAAAGGGAAATTGATTTCTTGGTTGAAAACGAAAATGGCGACATGATCGCCCTTGAGGTTAAAGCGGGATCGTCTGTCCATCGATCTGCCTTCAAGCACATGGAATGGTTCAGGGAGCATCTTGCGAAAGACCGTGAGTATACATCCATCGTTCTCTACACAGGTGAAAACTTGGTCTCTTTCGGGCCACGGATGTGGGCTGTGCCCCTGAGTTGCATGTGGTCGTAATCCCCAATGAACATCAATCTGGAGAGCAAGTTCGCCAGGCTCAAGAAACCCTGTAAAAATCTGTAAAATCAAGACGAGGCAGTTGGCGGTTATCGTGGTGATGCTGGTAGGCACTGTTTGAATGGTGCATCCCGGAGGTGGACAACAGTCGAATAACCACTACCTTTTAATCTATGCAGCGTAGAACGTTTTTGAAAATCACATTACCCGTCGCGCTCACTGGTCGTGCGGTTGCTGAGAAATCGGATCAGCCGGTGCTGTCTTTTGGTGTGATAGCCGACCCCCAGTATGCCGATGTGAAACCGGCAGGATCGAGGCACTACCGTGAGTCACTGGGGAAATTAAAAGCCGCTGTAACGGAACTCAATAAGCACGATCTGAAATTCGTGGTCACATTGGGTGATGTGATTGATCGGAAATATACCAGTTTTGACGATATCTTGCCCTTGTATAAGCCGCTCAAGGCGCCGTCGAAATTTGTTCTGGGAAACCATGATTTTGATATGGCGGATGCGGATAAGGGAAAGGTGTTAGGTCGCTTGGGGATGAAGCGGGGTTATTACTCTGAGACCGTGGGCGACTGGCAATTCATCTATCTCGACGGTACGGATGTATCTACTTACCGGTATCCCAAAGACAGCGCAGCAACGGCATCGGCGAAGGAGCTGCTAGGAAAAATGAGACAAGAAAAACGCAAGAACGCAGTTTCATGGAATGGGGCACTCGGAGGAGATCAGCTGCAGTGGTTTGCTGCAGAACTCGACAAGGCGAAGTCGTCTAACAAGCGCGTGATCGTGTTTAACCATTACCCTGTGTTTCCGTTAAACGATAGTCACAACCTTTGGAACAACCGTGAAGTGGTCGGACTGATCGCCAAGCATCCGAATGTGGTCGCCTACATGAATGGGCACAACCATAGAGGGAATTACGCGGTCAACAAGACCTGCCATTACGTGAACCTCAAAGGTATGGTTGAAACCAAAGACAAGAGCGCGTTTGCGGTGGTGCGGTGTTATGCTGGCCGCATAGAGGTCGATGGTTACGAGACCGAGCCGGACAGGACGTGTAAATTTTGAGCTATTGAAAAAAGCTGAATCCACTCGCGTTACACGGACGGGTGTGCGATTGTTCGGGTGTGCGCATTTTATTATTCTTATTGCTGTTGCCGACCATTTCATCGGCAAAGGTTATTGAGCTAGGCTTCCCCGGCTTACAGCACCGGGTGAAGGTGATGCTTCCAGAGGGACATGATCCAAAGAAAAAGTATCCTGCCATCCTCTACTACCACGGTGCTGGAGGTGAGCCCGGCACCAGCCTTATCCAGCAACACATCGGTGGTCAGCCATGGATCGTGGTGGGTATGACCTATTTTCAGCTGGGCCAGTTCGCGATGAGCAGGGAATCGATGGATAAGGAACTAACCCTGCTGCGCTCTGTGAAACGGCACCTTCAGACGAAGTATGGTATGGACTCATCCCGGTGTTACGTCGCAGGCTTTTCCAAAGGAGGATGGATGGCGGATATGTTTATGCAAGCGGATCAGTCACTGGCGGGTGGTGTGATTCTTGCTGCTGGACACCTGCATAAATACCACAAGACACCGGTGAAATACCGGAAGAAAAAACCCTTGTTTATTGGTGTGGGTCGACTCGATGGTAACTACCCATTTGCTCTCAGAGGTATGCTCCATCATCGTAAAATGGGGGGGCTGGTGACGATGGAAGAATGGCCTGATCTGGCACACGCGTTTCCCAAGGACGGCTCCGAGGCACTCAGCCAGTGGCTTGCCTTGAGGGCGGTGACTAAGCCTAAAAATACCAATTCTATTAAACAGCAGATGGAGCGGTTGCTTGCAGATACATCAAAGCTCACAGGCTTTGAAAAATGGAATGAACTCAAGCGTATTCGTGCGTTGCCCTATGCGAAAATGTTAGGGAAGCTGTGGTTAAAACAAGTCGATGAATCGATCGAGAAGATTGAAGCTGTGCCTAGTGTTCAAAAAGAGGCGAAAGCCCTGGTGCAGCACCGGAAGTTGCTCTTCAGGGAAATCACCGAACGATCACTTGAGAAAATGAAAGAAATCAACTTTGGTTATATCAAGTTTCTCGCCGAATTTAATGGCACGAGTCAGGCTAAGCTTGCTGACGCAGATCGGCAACGCATCGTAAGCCAGATCAAGTTCCTCAAGGAAAACCAAGTGGCAGTGCCCGAGGTTGAAAAGAAGCAGCCGACCAAACCCAATTTCCCTAAGAATAAACGCCGCATCCCGGGCAATCCATTGGTGAAGTAGTCCGGTGTTGTGGTAATTTTGGGTGGGTCATTCGTTCGCGACCGAGACGGCATGGTTGATGTCTTGCGAGTTCCGTGCATCGAGACGGGCAGGAATGCTGCCGTCGTCGCTTGGAACGGTGTTGTCCCGCACCACGGCATTGCGGACCCATCTGAGAGCAATCTCCGGTGACGGACAATTCTCAATGATATTGCCTTCGATCAGTAGATTGCGTGGTCCGATGCTCGCCGCACCGCGCTTGTAGCCGTTGAACATGAAGCTGATCGCCGCTGGTCCGCTGGGGTGGTCGAAACAGGAATCCTCGATGGTGTTGTTGCGGACGATGATCTCGGAAGCGTAGAGGCCGTTCGGCCAGGCGGTGCCGTTGACGAAGACAATCGCGCGCGCCGAGATGCCGCGATAGCTATTGTTCTCGATCACTCCGCGCTTCGAGCGGAAGACGGTGCCGTAGCGGCGGATGTTGGTGAACTCACTGCCACGCACCATGAAGTTTCCGCAGGACTTCGAGCGGTTCCAGATCTGGGTGGCCTGCTGGACCGGTCCCTTGAAACGGATGTTGTCCGGAACGGGATCCGCAAAGCTCGTCTCGAAGCCACCCTCAATCGGCTTTACACTTTCCACGGTGGTCTCTAACAGGATCTCTCCGGTCATCGGCTGGAAGAATGAAACTTCATCACCCTCTTCCAGATTGAAGAACTCGGTTCGACAAATGGCGGTTCGGCTGTTCTCGCCCTCCACCACCGACTTCATCCACGCCGGGCGGGCGTAGAGCGCGATGCTGTCGTCGCCAATCGCCTGGATCGACATGCCCTCGATCCACGGCCCGAGCCGGTGGCCGCGGATATGCACGCCGTCGGCATTGCCGGTCATCCACTTGCCCTCGTCGAAGCGCTTCTTGCAGTTGAGGATGCGGAAGTCATCGCCTTCGATCGATACAAACTGCATGCCACCCCAGCCGGCGGTGGTCAGCCCGTGGGCGGTGACCTCACGGGATTCCGAAAAATCCACCAGGTGCAGCGAACCACTGCGGAAGTTGTAGGCGAACCGATCGCCCACTTGCCATCGGTCGAAGTCCGTACCGATGGTGAACGACCAAGTGTCTTCGCCTTCCTTGGTGTAGGCGCTGTCGGGACGGAAGAAATTCCGTACGTCGGATTTCAAGCGGCCTTCGCTGTCGGGTTCGAGCAGGTAGATGATGTCGTGCCCCTGGTTGTCGGAGGCATCGAAACCGGGGAAGCCCGGTTCGATCTTCACGGTCACCTTGCCGGTTGCGGCGTCGAGTGCCGTGACTCGGCCCTGCACCCGTAGTGAGCCTTTGGCGAAAGAAACGTCAAAACCGGTCACCGCGATTCGTTCGCAGCCGCTGGCGCGGATGAGCCCCTGCTTACGGCTGGTGAAGTTCAGCTTCACCCCGGTGCCGTCGATCACGACGTCGGAACATTCCTCAAGGTCGAAAAGATAGCCGCGCATTGAATCGCCGATCTCATACTCGCCAGGGGGCATCACGATGCGCACCGACTGACCTACCGACTCCTTCGCCTTGGCGACGGCCTCGCGGACACCGCGCATCGGATCGCCCGAGACATCGACGGTAACCACCGAGTCGGGCGGGTTGATGGCGAAATCCAGTGGTGAGCTCCACGCGGTCGGTTCTTCTCCGTGTGGAATCGCCCGCACCCGCCAGTAGTAGTGGCCCGGTGCCATTGGCTCATCATGAATGTAACGGTTGAGTGCCACACGGTCTTCGTCGACCAAAGACGCGAACGAGGCATCGGACGCGATCTGAATGTCATATTCGACCGGCTTGCCGATGTTCTTGAATGAATCCGGGTGCTCGCTCCACGAGAATCCGGGGAAGGGGCTGGTCGTCTCGCTTCCGGAGCTGGGTGCAACCAACTCGATCGGCCCGACGGCGTCCTCCGTCTCGGATTCATTTTTCGAACAGTGGCTGAGGGCCGTTGCGCCCATCGCCAGCAATGCCCCTAGCTGCAGTCTTTTTGTGGCGTGCATGATTATTTTCTGATTACTTTTGAGGTATTGTCGTGCTGGATCCATTTGCCGGAATCCGGATCGGACCCCTGCTTGTCGCCGGTGAGTTGAAGCGTCGACCCCTTCCTTGCGATCACGCGCGGCTGTTCGGCCTTCATGCCGGTCCAGCGGTTTCCCGCGAGGTGCATGTTTTCGGACTTGAAGAACTCCAGCGATACACCGTTGAGCTGGTTATCTTGCAGGTCGCAATTCAGCCCCTGCTGGAAGACGATGCCGCCGCGTCTCTTGTCGCTCACCCGATTGTTTTTCAACACGATGTCCCGTGGTCGTGGCCCGTTCTTGCCGGCGTGAAACCAGAAGTGAAAATCCTCGAAGCGATTGTTTTCGAATCGCACGTCGACGCAACGGAAGCGAGTACTGGAGTTCTCGGTACCGATGTTCGAGGTGCTGCAATTCCGGATCACCGACCCGCGATTGAGGCTTTCCTCGTGCAGCACGATGTCTCCTTTCGCCGCACCGGCCGGCATCGACTCAAGCGTCACGTGAAAGGTCTGGTTGCCGGTCTTGCCTTGAACTCCGACCACCCGGGCCATCCCGCGCAGTTTTTCCTGACCCGGAGACCAGACACTTGCCCAGTCGCCCGCCTGCCACAGGAAGAACTCCTTGCTCAGAAATGTCGGGGTGATGGTCATCTTTTTCCCATCGACCGCGACCATCTTCTGCGCGCGGGAGTAAATGGCAAAGCTGTCGTCGTAACTCGAAGCGCCATCCCAGTCGCCGTCTTCGATCAGAATGCCCCAGCGACCGTTCTTGATGTGCAGACCGTCGCGCCACGAAACGAAGAGTTCGGTCTCCGGGTGTGGGGTCTTGAGGTCGACATTGCTCAGTGTGATCGGCCCGGTATTGTGGGTGATCGGCAGCCAAAAATGGGGAACACAATAGTAGTGTAGGTTGCTCAGGGTGACCCGAGCGCTGTCCGTGATGCGCGTGCCGTACCCACGGTGTCCGTATTTCACGTGTGGGACCACGAATTCGGTTGCTCCTTGCTCGACCATCTTGCGAATCCGCGGCAGCAACTTGGCGTTTGGAGTGTCGCTACCCAGGGCTGTCTTGCGCAGGTGGATCCGCAGGTGGCGGTCGTTCTTCAGACGGGTCACCTCTTCCACATAGATGTTCTCCCCGTGACCCGACCGCGCACCGGGAGCATCCGGGATGAACGAGCGACCGAAAAAGGGCGACCGGAATTCGTTCTTCCCGATTTCCGGAACCGGATAGCGTTCCGGCACCTTGACGTCGAGGGTCATCGCCGCCACGTCGATCTTCTTGATCGCGCCCTGGTAGTAGGGCTTGGGCTGGTAGTCGATCTTGAAGCCGTCGATCTGGATGTTCTCGGCTCCGTCTATCAGCGCCAGTGCGTCCGGCGGGTGGAGCACGATCGTGGCGCCATTGCCTTCGACCTTGAGATCCTTCGCGCCCTTGAGTTCGAAAAGCGGTTCCTCGTTAAAATCGCTCTTGCCGATCGCGCGGTAGGTTTTCGATCCGTCGAAGCGCACGATTCCGCAGCCGTTTTCCAATGCCGCGACGGTGGCCCGGCGGATCGCCGCGAAGTCATCGGTCACTCCATCGCCTGTCGCCCCGAAGTCCTTCACATGAAACACCTGCGCTCCGGGAAAGGTCGGTGTGCCGAAGGCGACCTGATAGCCGAGCCGGTAGCTTGCGTCCTTGGGCGTCGCTGTGATGGTGATCTCATCACCTGCGGCAAGGTCCTCGAGCCGAGTTTCAAATCGCTGTGGTGCTGGGCCTGGTCGAGCCACCAAGGACTTCGCCAGCTTGCCCCCAGCTGTGATCGATACCTCGACCTCGTTTCCGGCCTTTACCTCCACCCAGGCCATACCGACCTGATAGTTGCCCGCCTCCACCACCCGGTGGGTCCAGCTCATCGGTTCGCGGGTGACTGCCTGATCAACTGAGGCGACAAAGGTCTTGCCTGGCTTGGTGAGGGCAGGGGAGGGGTCTGGAGCTTTCTTGCAGCTAGTCGCGGTGGCATGCAGACCGAGAAGCAGGGCGCTCAGCGGGATTAGTTTCTTATTCATCAAAGGGAAGGCTTGCGGATTTCTTGTAGCCCATGCGCTTGCGTTTCTGCACATACTGGCGGGTCTTGCGGAACAGGTCCATTTCGCCCGTTACCCGGGGATCGCCACTCTCCATGCCGAGCTTCCGCATCTTGTCGGCGAGTCGTTTCTTCTCCGCCGCAAACTTCGGATCATCCGCGAGATTATTGAGTTCCCACGGGTCAGCTTTGAGGTCGTAAAACTCGACCTTCAACGGCTTCATCAAGGCCTCGTTGTCGAGCGGCTTGCCCTGAGCATCGACGTTGGCGTAGCGAACCACATACGAGAACCGGTCGTCACGGATGCTGCGCGACGAACGGCTCGCCGGGTCGAACTCCCCGTGCCACTCCAAGCCCGTCATGATGAAGTCCCGCTGCGTCTCAATGCGTCCGGATTTCTCCGACTTGAGGATCGGTAGCAGGCTGCGCCCGGTCATGCTGTCAGGAACTTCCAGGCCGGCCATCTCAAGGAAGGTCGGCGCCAGGTCGGCGAAACTCACAAAGTCGGTCACCTTCCGCCCCGGCTTCATTCCCGCCGGCCACATCATCGCCAGCGGCACGTGCACACCGAAGTCGTAGGGTGAGGCTTTGCCCCGGTGCTGACCTTTGGAGAGAATCGCCGTACCATTGTCGGAACTGACCACCACCAGCGTGTTGTCCAGTTCCCCGGCGGCTTTGAGACTCTTGAGCATGCGATCGAGATGGGCGTCGGCACAGCAGATCTCATAGACGAAACGCGCACGCTTCCTCTGGTTGCCTGCGGTGTCCTCAGTGAAGGGCGGCAGTGACACCTGATCCAGCGTCACCCCGAATTCCTTTTCTAACAACAAATGGTTTTCCTTGCCCGAAGGTTCGTGCGGTTCGATCACTCCCGCCCAGAAAAAGAACGGTTTCTTTGTATCCCGCCATGCGAGGAAGCGATCGAAGTTCGCCGCGTAGTCGGTCCCATTCAGCCCCTCTGGTGGATTGACGAGTTTCTCCCTCATGAAGACCTTTCCCAATGAGTTGCTCGGGATGCCCAGCTTCGCATGTGAGCCTGGCCCCCATCCTTTGCCGGTGCGCCCGACCTGGTAGCCGCTTGCCGCCAGCAGTCGCGTGACCACTGGAACCTCCTTCGGAATGAAACCCTGAATAAAGCCACCCTGTTCGTTCTGCCAGAAGTGACGCCCGGTCAGTACACTCGCCCGCGCCGGCCCACAGGACGGCGCCGTCGCAAAGCCGTTCATGAACAGAGCTCCCTGCTCGGCCACGCGATCAAAGGCAGGTGTCGGCAGCTTTGACCAACCATAGGCACTGCGCTCCAGCCAGCTCTCGTCGTCGGTTAGGAAAAAAAGGACGTTGGGCCGCCGCTCTCCGGCTGCAAAGGCCCCAGTCATGGTCAATAGGCCAAGCAACAGCCTCATAAGACTTCTTGATTTCATATGTGGGTTACGTTAACAAAACTTGCTTTATTAGCAAAATATACAATTATTTTTTAATGCTTGGCGGGGAAGGTAAAGCGTCGAAACCCGCCAAGTGAACGCGTCGCGCTCACTTGATGGGTTTCGATGCTTTATGCTTTTCTTCTTGGGGGAGGCCGATGCTCAGCTCTGGTGTCCTAACGGTTTTTCCGTTCACGTTTACGCTATGAACCGAAAAGCTGAACTGATCGGTTCCGGCTGCGACGGGGACTGAGAATTCATAAGGGTAATCGGTGTCGACGACGGTGCCGGCATCATGTTTCGTCTTCCACTTGAGTGTGATCTTTTTCAGAGTCTTGGATTCTGCAGTCGAATAGATGTAGGCCTGCCAGTCACCGGGAATTATTTGAATGGCGGCGGCCCGGACCTCCGTGCCGTCATCACATTTGAACGCCAGGTGGCTGATGGTATCGTTTGAGTTCGGCGTTGGATAGCTTTTATGGGTGGCGACTTCAATATTCAGTCCGCTGATTTCCAAAACGCGCATGCCCCTGGCCTCCAACTCCATTTCGGCCCGGTTATTAGCCAAATCAAGATTGCTGTTATTGGCGGAAATGATTCTCGCTTGCTTGAAATCCACAGGCTTGCCCGTAATCGCCTGGGCATTGAAGGCGACATTTACCTTTTGAGCTTCCTGTGACTCATTCATCATGATCAGAAAAAACTTATCTCCTGACTGTGCGGTCAAATAATTGATTTGCTCATTATCAAGCGTCACCAGATCTTTATCGAACCACAACCACGCGTCCTCATTCCCATAGATCTTCCCGGGGGCATGGCCGTAAACCATGTTATCGAAATAGGCGTAGCCGAACTGTCTCAAGCCGGGGAACTTGACCTCACCATCGGTGGCCAACTGAGCCTCGCCGACGAGGTAATCGATCGTCCAGGAAAGGTGAACGGGCAAATGGTGGAAATACACAAAACCGATATCCGGCCCCTCATAAGGGTAACGAGGATTCTGCATCAGGTCCGTGAAAGTCGTGTAATAATAGCCGGCATAATTGCCCATCCGAGCCAGCGCAGCATTGCGGGCATAGGTTTCGAATTGCTTGTCGCCGGTGTACTGTGCCAAGCGCAGGAAGCCACCTGTCCAATTGGCCTGTAGTATCAAACGACCGCCATTATCCTTGTAGGTATATGTCGAAGGCTGCTCAAAACCTAAACCGGCATTGGACACCAGCCATGCCGGCACCTGCTTTTCTTTCACATCCCCTTTCTTGCGCGGAAAACCCAGGCGAAATTCCTTTTCACCGCGATGAAGCCAGCGATCCATTTTGTCGCCATGTACATGACCACCCTTATGGATCGTGATAGACTCATCCTTGGGCATCGGTTGCGTCCACATGCCGGTCATGACCACACGGGCACCCTTTTCAGCAGCATCCAGGTAGCGCTGTTTTCCTGTAGTCTCATAGAGCGCCAAGAGACCTTCCCAGTCTGGCGTGTAAGCCATTAAAAAGAATTCCCTGAGGGCAATCTCATTCTTGGGTGCTTTATTGATCACGTTTTCGATGTAGGCATCGGCTTCAGCCATTGCCTTCTCAAGCGCAGCCTCGTCTCGCGTATAGAGATATTTGGCAAGCTGATCATCAAAGGGCTGCACATGCGGCACAAATCCCTGCTGCCTTGTCGTCGGCTTCAATCCTCCGCCGGGGAATGCGATATCTTTAAACACAGGCGTCCGGTGGTTCATCATCTCCCATAACCCGGCATAGACAACCGATCCGAAAATATCGACCGGTCCTTTCATGTGTCCCCTATTGTAGCCGCCGGTATCTTCAGGCTCCGGCGAGAAATGTGGGTTATCCCGAGAAAGAATGTATTCCAAGGTGGGGATGGTCCGTTTCTTATAGAGCTCCTCGTTCCCCGTCAGGCGATAGAGTGAAGCAATGGTCAGGGGCGAAGACTGGGTAGAGCCGTTCTTTGATTCGATCTGATAGTTGGCCTTGGCCCGTTCCCACCAGCCTCCAAATTCATCGTCCATATACAGATCGATCATGTTGTAGACCGACTGCGTCATGGATACTTCCCCGTTCTTACGGTAGTCATGCCAACCGAAAACATGATCCGCGATATCGCGGTAAGCTCCATACCAGTCTGCGTTCTGGACAAAGACGCGGAAGGTGAAAGAGGCCGTCTCCCCCGCCTCGAACTTTGCCCGTTCGGTCCCTGGAAGCGGTCCGTAAATCGAAGGCTGAACATGGCCCTGTTCATTTTTAATATGGAGACCGTAGTGTGACTTGATCGGCACAGGGAATTCAAACGGAACCTGCGAAGGATCACCCGACACACCCCATGAAAAAGTATGCCCCGCATCGGTGGTCTGCATCAAAGACAGCGGAGTCGGCGCGGCTGCCTGCAACTGCGTGTAGTTCTCCGCAGGAAAACGCTTGCGCTGAACCAGCATCGGCATGAGCAATTCATCCACCTGCTCAATCGGCTTACGGTTCGGCATGAAATAGCCTAGAGAATACTGCGCCGCTTGCGTGGCTGTGAACTCCAATTCCACCTTGGCCGAGCGATCGCCCGGCGCGAGCTCCCAGATGGCCTGCAACACTCCGACCTTCTGCGGATGAAAACTGAGGACGACCCGATTGGGTCCGTCCTGCTTGGCAGACTTCACAATAGCCTCGTGGTTTTCACCCGCATTCCAAACCACCTTGGTGATGCCGCCCTTCAATTTTAGTGCCTTCACCGCCTTCCACTTGGGGTGCATGACGTGGTAAAGATCCATTTTCAAATCCGGATCCGCCTGCAAGACCTGGTAGGATTCCGCCGAAGCATCCGCAGCCACCCGGTGCCACCCATCCTTTGTCCTCACCTGAAAAACCGGAGTGACGCTGGACTTCCCTTGCCGCTCACAAGCAACAAATGAGATCTTCACTCGCTCATTGCGCAGCTCAGCGAGCAGCTTGTCCGACTGCTTACTTACCGGAGAGACCGACAACTGCTCCCGCGCTGTAGCCGCAGAGCAAAGCACAGACATGCAACCCAGCCAAAACCATGATAATCTTATCAAACGTGTACTCATTCTATCAGTATTTATTGTTGTAACTAAGAAGATCTGTTAGGACGCCATGCCACATGGCTTGGGATTTGGTGAGTATTCGTGTTTTTGAGCGCATGATTACTGGGTTGGTTTGTGCGTTAATTTGAGGGGTTCGGTGGCGTGGCGTCGGTACGAGGTGCGGGTTTCTTGGCATCCGCTGCCCCGGCGAGTTCCGTCTTCAGTTCCCCATTCCGCGTCCGGAGTTGACCCAGCACTTCGGCATACTCCGGCTTGGTTGAGAGGTCGTTTGTTTCCTGGGGGTCGGCTCGCAGATCGAACAGCTCTTCCTGGTCCGGGTTGGTGTCCTTGTAGCGGATGTATTTGAATTGCTCCGTCCGCACGCCCTCGCATTTCGGCAACGGCCGACCCTTGCTGCGGGTGTGCACGTCGTGGTGGTAATACCAGTCTTCGCGTATCTTCGCATCCGGGTTCTTCAGCACCGGCAGCAGGCTCACCCCCTGCATGTGTGGTGCGGGCACTCCCGCAATGTCCATGATGGTGGCAGTTAGATCGATGTTGAGTGCCAGTTGATCGCGCCGGGTGCCACGCGTGGACTTCGGCAGGCGCGGGTCGGAGATCATCATCGGCACGCGGATGCTTTCCTCGTACATGTTCCACTTGCCTGAGATCCCGTGCGCGCCCCACATACTGCCGTTGTCGGAGGAAAAAATGATCACCGTGTTGTCGGCGCGTCCGATCTTCTCCAGTGCTACGCGGATCCTGCCGATGGCAAGGTCACTCCGTGCGGTGTAATCACGCACGGTGGTCATGTATTTCGTGTACGTCTCTTCCGGCTTGCCAACGATCTTGTTGTTCTTGCTCTTTTGGATCGCTTTGGGAAGACGATCGTAAGCGCCCTCGGTCATCGTTTTCACCGGGGGAGGGGGAGTGGTTGGAGCCGGGATTTTAAAGTCCGGATCGCGGTAATTCCACGGGCCACCCGGCCCACCCTGACCGTGCGGCTCAGGCAGGCACAAATAGAGAAGGAACGGCTGATCCTCCGGCGTCTCCTTCATGAACCGGATCGCCTTGTCCTCCATCACGGTGGTCAGGTAGCGCTTCTCGCCGTCCTCCATCTGCCAGTAGCTCGGTCCCTGTTGGAAAGCATACCAGAGGTCGAAATATTTCGCCGGCAGGCAAAGTTCCTTCTTCGCCGCCCGGGTGTGGCCGACACCGTATTTCCCGAGCAGTGCGGTGCGATAGCCCGCCTTGCGCAGGAGCACCGGGAACGATTGCTCGAGCTGCTCCGCACTCAGCGGATCATCGAAGCTCTGAATCCCGTGTCGGGTGTTGAACTGACCCATCATGATGCTGGCTCGGCTCACGCAGCAGATCGAGCACTCGACGAATCCGTTGGTGAATTCGATGCTCTGCTCCGCCAGCCGATCCATGTGCGGTGTGTGGAACCAGGGATCGACGTGACTCATCGCGCGCAGCGGTTGGTCGTCGGTTAGGAAGAACACGATGTTGGGCCGATCTTCGTCCTTGGCGGCCGCCGGGGAAGCGGCGGCGTTGAGCAGTAGGGCCAGACTGATGGATAAGGCGATAGGTCGATTCATGATGATGTAAATAGAATAGTGGTCCCTGCGTGCTGATCGGGGGCGGCGTTCGAGTAATTATTTCATTATTTGAACTGTATCACCAACTCCGCTTCCTGCGAAGGGTTCTTGTTCTCCGCTGGATACCAGGTGACGCGATAGGGGTGGAAGAGACGTTTGCTTTGGCTGAAGAGAAACTTGCCGGCATCGTCTGCTGCCGGGGAAAAGATGATGGGCTTGCCGCCGTAGCGTTTCGTTTCGAGAGAGAACTCCGAGGCTCCATCACCCAGCAGCTCCGGGTCGCCGAGCTTCACCTTATCGTGCAGCTTGAACTTGAATCGCTTACCATCCACTCGTACCGCCCGGATCTCGTCGTCATCCATGATGTCCTCGATCTCGTCCTCGCTTGGTACTTTCTTCCGCTCGAGCACGTTGTGGATTTTCGGCGTGAGGATGAGTATGCCGACCCGATAGGGGTTCTCCGTGGTCTTGTGGATGAGTTCGGTGGAGAAGATGATCTTTCCTCGTTTGAAATGGTGGTGGATCCGCGCCTTGGAACCTCCCTCGTAGGTGGCGACGAATCCGCATTCCTCCACCTCGCTGCTGGCTTTCTGCTTCGTCTTGAATCCATCTTCCTTCATCATACGGCGCGTCCACTTGCCGTTCACCTGTTCCTCCACAATAAAGACAAACTGGAACCGGTCGTTGTCCCCGGCGCGAACGTAGTCTCCGCTCTTGCGGACCTTGGGATACAGAAGACCCCGTCCGTTTTGTGCCATGATGGAGTAATCGAATGCGCGCTGGTCATGAGCAATCCAGAACCCCATCCACGGCTGTTCCTTGAGTTCAGGTAGTTCGTCTGCGGTCAAGGGCAGGGCCGCCGACAGCACGGCCGACAAAAATAGGATTTGTTTCATTCGATGCATCGTCGGTTCGTGTTAGTCCGCCGCGGTTGTGTCGGGCGTGGTTTCCTGAAAACCTTATTCTGTGTAAGGAAAGGGGACCTTAAGCGGGGGTGTGTCGCGCCGATGAAGCTTGTGGTCTAATATTAATCTGTGCCTAGGTCATCGCCCCCCCAGAAGACGTTATCGCGGACGAGTGGGACCTGTTCTGGTTTGAGGAGTTCGACCCGGCCGTCGACGAATAGGAAGATCGCCTTACCATCGTTGCGGTAGTTGATCTGGTTGTTGTCGACGGTGATCCGGCTGGAGTTCGTGGTATCGGACAGCAGGATAGTTCGTGTCGTATGAGTGACCCGCGTGGCAACGGGCCGGGGATGTCCAAAGTGGTAGCGGAGGTGCCCGTTCCAGGCGAAACAGCGGGACGGCCCTCCGTTTGGTGAGACTTTCTCTTGCAGCGGGGTGTGAAAGATCGTTCCCTTCATCACCTGGCCCGCCCCATCCGGGGTAAAGTCCGGGCCTTCCTGGTTGGGGTAGGCCAACTCCCAGAGTACCTTGATCCAAGTGTCGGAACGGTTAGTAAATAGGTCGTTAGGCAGGGTGCCCCCGCTGTCCGCTTGGTATTGCTCTGTCAGGACCCCGATCTGGCGCACATTGGAGACGGCAGTCGCGGTCTTTCCCTTGCGGGCCATGCCTCTAAATACCGGGAATGCCAGTGCTGCCAAGACCGCGATGATGGCGATCGTTATCAGCAGCTCGGTCAGGGTGAAGCCAGCTACTGAGTCGGCACGCGATCTTGTTGCTGAGGATTGCAAGGTTGATTGACTAAGGAATTGCTTCTTGCAGGGCGTCCTGAGGGCCATTGTTGATGAGAAAAGGGAGGTTATTTCCTGCGGCGTAGGATCATGGCGAGACCTCCCAGACCGATTAGGGCGGCGGAGGATGGCTCAGGAACAGCGATACCTGCAACGGCGCTATCCCAGTCGGTCGCGACGCGCAGTTCGTCGATGCGGATGCCTGCACCGCTGCTGGCATTGGTGCTATTGGTCAACAAGCGGATCGATGTCAAATCGACCCCCGTGACCACATTATCCTGAACCTGCCACACCGGCTCGGCAGCGAGGGTGCCAGCACTGCCATCAGCAGGGATGAGCGCGCCGAAAATGGACGCTCCGGTGCGCTTCATCGCCAGCAGATAGGTGGTGTTGGTGGCGAATGCACTCGCAAGAGTGCCCCCCACTCCATATCCAGCGGTATTGCCATCAACAAAGAGAGTGCCGCCATCAATCCCGATGTTAGCCCGCATATTGCCACTCGCACCCGCCCCGTCGAAGAAATTGGCACGCATCTGGGCGACCCCGGCACCGCCGCCATAGTCGCGAACGAGTGCAGTGAAGTAGAAGGTCTCGGTGCCAAGGTCCACGCTCGTCGTGAAATCCCGCTCGTTGCCCTTGCTCGATTCCGACCACACGTGAGTGCTGCCATCCGAGGTCAAGGCCGGAGATTGGCTAAAGTAGAGGCTCTGGCTGTTGCTGCTGGTGGTTAATCCGCTCACTCCGGTCGTTGCCCAAGCTGCTGTCCACCCGGTGCCGTTGTTCGCCGTCTCGGTGG
>OBPI01000034.1_pt1 | contig 21919 bp, 20 predicted proteins | sample 1470521 | NCBI WGS metagenome assembly OBPI01 (sample SAMEA3275481, study PRJEB22092) | marine metagenome | biome: Marine environment; feature: Belgian marine environment, sample taken at 3 meters depth; material: Sterile flask | collected 2014-06-25T05:23:32+00 | depth 3 m
TGACGGATGAATTCATTTTCGTCCCCTTTCTTAGCCAGCAAACCATTCTTACCGCAAATAACATGCTGACTCGCCGCTGCATAATTATAAGCAATGACAACAGCTCCACTCGCCATACCTTCTAGCAAGACATTTCCAAACGTCTCAGATTCACTGGGGAAAATAACGATATCCGCTGAGGCGTAATGCTTCGCAAGGTCTTCACCCGACTGAGCTCCGGCAAATTGTACTGAACCATACTCTTGCTCCAGAACAGCACGCTGAGGGCCGTCGCCCACTGCGATACACACCAAGCCTGGAACCTCATTTTGCATCTGCCCAAAAACTTGCATGGCAAAGGGTAGGTTTTTTTCCGGAGCCACACGACCTACGATCATTGCCACGGGAGTCGTGGCACGAGCACCCCATGACGCCCTGAGTTTGGCACAGCGTTTCTGAGGTGAAAATAACAGGGTATCTACCCCACGCCCAACAACTTTGATATTGGTAAAACCATCCTCCAGCAACATCTGACGCACACCCTCAGTCGGCACGATCGTACAATCGGCAAGAACATGAACTCGGCGCAAATAGTTCATCGCGCCCTGCTCGATTTTCCCCATACGGTAATTATGGATATAATGATGAAAATTCGTGTGAAATCCCGCCGCCACAGGAATACCGAGTTTTTGTGCCGCCTTGATCGCAGAGTAACCAAGCGGGCTCTCAGTCGCTACATAAATCACATCTGGACGTTTCTTAGTCCACTTGCTAGCAAGCTTGGACTTCCCCGGCAGCCCGATACGCACCTCCGTGTAACCAGGCAAGGGTATTGATTTCATTATACTTTCCCCCGAGCCTGATTTTTTACCCGTATGAATGACATAAACTAAATTGCCTGCAGCACGCAGCCCATCAACCAAACGCCCCAAGGTCATTGCAACGCCATTGACATCTGGGCGGTAGGTATCCGTAACGATTGCAATTCTCATTACCTGTCATTATCAAATAACAATAGTTGACTATGATTACGTAATTGTAGCAGTTTTGCCACAAAACAATGGCCTCCGAAAACTCTCAACCACCCAAGGAAATGCCCTATGGCATTATCGGTGAGGACAATATGTCCTCAAAAGAAAAACTCGAGAAATATACCGGTATTGTCGATTGGGCTTATCTGAAACCACATTTCGAATCAGGCGCACTGATATACGTCGACCCCACCCTGTCGATTACCGAGGTGGGAAAGGCCTTCGCCGACGACATGAAGGGAAAAATCGAAGCCTGGTTGAAGTCAGGCGACCTAGTCAACCCCGATGAGCTTCATGCAAAGTGGTGGCAGGAAAACCCGCAGGATTTCACAGCACTTGTGGTGTCGCCTTTTGTATTGATGCAGCCGGTAGAGAGTTAGCTATGCATCCCATGTTTTCATAAGAGAGATGCCCTCAAATCACAACGCCACCTCGAATACGCTGGCCGTCTTTGTCTATGGCACCCTGATGAGTCACTTCGATAACACAATCGCCAATACCTTGTCGATGAACGAACCCAAGTTGGGCGACGGCACGTTCCAAGGGAAAATGTTCCGCGTAAACCGACCCGATGGTTCTCTAGTCTACCCTGCCGTTGTCGAGTCAGATGATCCGTCAGATCTTGTCCACGGGGAGATTTACCTACTGTCATCACCGGCTATTTATCATCCACTGGATGAATACGAAGCATGCAGCCCCGATAGCCCGATACCACACGAATATGAACGGCATGTAGTCGACGTGAATATGGCTAACGGTGCATCCATCAAAGCGAACATTTATCTCTACGCACAACCTACAGATGACCTTCCGCCCATTCCAAGCGGTTCTTTTCTGGAGGATATCCAAAGCGGAATATATGGCAGCGAGTGAAACGGCGGGATTGCCTTCGCCCGCTCAGGCTGAGCTATCTTGCGAGCTTTCTCCTCCGGAAGCTTGTTACTAGAACGTACGTGATGCACCCACTCGCGTGCGCTCGCGAACCCTTGCTCGCTATGGCTGGCACAGGGCGTCTTGGCCCACGTCCTAAATGCCAGAGCCCAGCCCCGATGTATCGGGACTGGGCTCTGGCAGAGGGGGTGGGATTCGAACCCACGGTACCTTTCGGTACGCCGGTTTTCAAGACCGGTGCATTCGACCACTCTGCCACCCCTCCGTGATTGCAAAGCTGTTTTGCGGCCGCGGGCAACCTTTATTAGTTGGCGACTTTTTGCAAGCAGAGATTACATGAAATGATGCAGGCTTGCCTGCGGCGGGCCAATGCCCTAAGAAAAAGCCACTATGAGCAACGTTGTTATCTTATTTTCAGGACAAGGAGCGCAAAAAGTCGGTATGGGCAAGGACCTTGCCGATGCATATCCATCTGCCAAGGCGCTTTTTGATCAAGCAGACGAATCACTGGGCTACAGTCTGAGCGAGATCATGTTTAATGGTCCCGACGAAGAGCTAACCCGCACATCACGCTGCCAGCCCGCACTTTATCTACATGGACTTGCGTGCCTTGCAGTGCTTAAGGAGAAGCTTCCCACGCTGAAACCCGTTGCAGCAGCAGGCTTATCGCTAGGTGAGTTCACCGCACACGCGGCGGCAGGAACGTTTGATTTGTCTACCGGACTGAGCCTAGTCGCCCAGCGTGGCGCGTTTATGGAGGATGCCTGTGATGCTACGCAAGGCTCGATGGCTGCAATGATCGGTGGTGATGAGTCAGCTGTCGCCGAGCTTGCTGCCGACTGCGATATCGATGTGGCAAACTACAATACGGTGGGCCAACTGGTCGTTTCAGGTAGTGGAGAGGGAGTGGATAAAGCAATCGCTGAAGCCAAAGGACGCGGCATTCGCATGGCCAAAAAACTTAATGTCGCTGGTGCTTATCACTCGCGACTCATGCAAAGTGCGCAGGATAAGTTGGCAGAGGTGCTAGCCGCAACCGAGATTGACACAGCCTCCGTTCCTGTAATCTGCAACTTCGCAGCTCGCGAGGTGATCGGAGCAGACGATATCCGCTCCATGCTCGAGCAACAGGTTACCGGTTCCGTGCGCTGGACAGCATCAATGCAAAAATTGATTGCCGATGGTAATACCACTTTCATAGAACTTGGACCAGGCAAGGTCCTGGCCGGTCTGATGGGCCGTATCAGCAAGGAAGTTCAGGTGATTTCCGTTGAAGATGTGGAGAGTCTGGAGGCCGCGGTTGCTGCCATCTGATAAAAAGTAGCATTTTCCATAAAAAAGTGATTGCCAGCGCGCTTGAATCTTCCTAGTTTCCGCCCGCCCAAGCAAGCAAGGGGTGGTAGCTCAGTTGGTTAGAGCGCCGGCCTGTCACGCCGGAGGTCGCGGGTTCGAGTCCCGTCCATCCCGCCACTTGTTTCGCTTGGAAAACCCCGCACCCTAATGCGGGGTTTTTTTGTATCCCTATCAAAGCGGAAAGGGACGAGAACATAGTTCGCGTGCACTCACCTCCGTGTATCACGGAGCTTCTCACATCCATGCTTCCGGAGGAGGAAGTATGTACACCAGCACAGCCTGAGCGGGCGAAGGCAATCCCGTCCATCCCGCCACTTGTTTCGCTTGGAAAACCCCGCACCCTAATGCGGGGTTTTTTTTGTCTTAAGTTATAAGACAATCGCTGATTGCGAAAAAGCAGTTGGAATTTTGGATTCTCAAACTATCATCAAGCCGTAATGCCACTCTGGATCCCACCATTAATCGCCTTTCTTGCAGGCTCAATCCCCTTTGGCCTTCTTATCGCCAAGACTAAAGGTGTAAATATCCGCGAACATGGCTCAGGAAACATAGGCGCGACAAATGTGTTACGCGTCATTGGTAAGCCATATGGAATTGGTTGCCTAATACTTGATTTCCTCAAAGGCTTCCTCCCCAGCCTATTAGCAATTAATGTATTTGTGATCGCCGGAAAAAACCCACAATTCATCATGGATAACCTTAACGGTATGGCGAATACATTCCCCGCAGTCGATGCATGGAAAGCTCAAACACTCGTCATCATCGTCGGCCTCGCCGCTATTATGGGGCACAACTACTCTCCATGGATTGGCTTCAAGGGAGGCAAGGGTATTGCCACATCAGGCGGAGTGCTGGTTGCATTAATGCCCGTTGGTGTAGTCGTCTTGTTGGCTATTTGGCTACTTTTTTTTGTAACCTCACGTTACGTCTCTGTTGCAAGTATCGGAACAGCTATAATGGTGCCGGTGGTCACTCTATACGGGTCCTATCGTCATGGCTATCTATCCGACGGCACGTGGAATAAGCCGCTCTTTGTTTTCAGTATTGTAGTCGCCCTGCTCGCCGTATGGCGACACCGCACCAACATCAAATCTCTGATGAACGGCACCGAACATAAATTTAGTAAAAAGAAAAAATGACCAGCCGCGCTGCCATCCTAGGAACTGGCTCGTGGGGCACTGCCCTCGCCAGCATCCTTGCATCCAAAGTAGACAAAGTCTGTATGATTGGACGCAATCAAAAAACGGTAGATGAGATCAACAACTCTAACACCAACCATCACTACATTCCAGGTGAAACGCTTGCAGCCAACATTTGCGCTACTACGAATTTAGAACAAGCCAGGGATTACCCCATCGTTTTTTTTGTCGTTCCCACGTCCGCTACTGATAATACTGCCTACAAACTGTCAGAAATCGGTTTACCCAAAGAGACTATCCTAGTTTCTTGTGCTAAAGGCATTGCCAGTGAAAGCGGCAAACGCATGAGTGAACTCATTCACGCTCATCTCCCAGATAATCCGCTTGCCGTGTTATCAGGGCCAAACCACGCCGAGGAAGTCGCCCGTGCACTCGCTACCTGTGCCGTTATCGGGTCTAAAGACCGAGCGCTTGCAATGCAGCTTCAAGAAATTATTACAACTCCCTACTTCCGCTGCTACACAAGCGATGACATTGCAGGTATCGAGCTTGGTGCCGCAATGAAAAACGTATTCGGTATCGCCGCGGGTATTGCTGATGGTATTGGCTTGGGCGACAACGCCATTGCGGCTTTGGTCACCCGCGGTTTGGCTGAAATGATTAGACTCGGCACCGCGCTTGGAGGCAAGACTGAGACATTTATCGGCTTGTCAGGAGTGGGTGATTTGATGGCCACCTGTTACTCGCCTCATTCGCGCAACAACCGCGTAGGCAAAGCCCTCGGAAAAGGAGGTGAACTTAAAGATATTGTAGCCAATCTTGGAATGGTAGCTGAGGGTGTACGTAATACCAAATCGATTCATAACGCAGGGCTCTTAACAGATGTGCGCACGCCACTTATCGATGCTGTCTATCAGATTCTCTACGAGCATAAACCCGCATCCTATGCACTTGAAGAATTGCTCACCCGGGACACACGGCCGGAGGCTGATTAGAAATGATGTAAAATGGGAAATACAAGTGCTTTGCTACAAACAATCAAGTCATGTCCACCAATCGAAATACCCTCGCCGAGGGAAAGTATCTTGGCCTGTATTACAGAGACAACTGGGAGTTCACCGAAAGGCCCAATAGCAATGGCGTAGTTGGCATTCTCCCAATCACTGATGACGGCAAAATCGTGCTCATCGAGCAGTATCGCATACCCACACAATCTACAGTAATAGAAATCCCCGCTGGGCTTGTAGGTGATGAGCCCGAACACGCACACGAGTCGCTAGAAGCAACAGCACAACGTGAATTGTTAGAAGAAACAGGATATCGTGCAGCCAAAATAACCCCACTAATATCTAGCCCTACATCGGCAGGAATGACCTCTGAGATCACCCATTTATATGCTGCCACTAAATTAACTCGCGAGCATCAAGGTGGTGGTATTGAAGGCGAGAACATTACCGTGCATCATATCAAAAAAGAGGAATTAAGCAGCTGGTTAGCCAACAAGAAACAAGAAGGCCACTCCATCGACTTCAAAATTCATGCATGCCTATACCTCGCTGAACAATACGGCATAATCAACAGTTAGATTTGGTCAAATGGAGAGATTCGGCGGTATCGAAAGATTATATGGAAAAAAGGCGATGGAAAAATTCCGTCATGCCCATGTATGCGTTGTAGGTATTGGAGGCGTTGGATCTTGGATCGTAGAGGCTCTTGCCCGATCAGGAATCGGGCATATTACGATGATTGATCTCGATGAAATTTGTATCACCAATATTAACCGGCAACTTCACGCGATGGATGGAGAAATAGGTAAACAAAAAACCTCCGCAATGGCAGATCGTATCCGAGCCATAAATCCTGATTGTAAGATAATTGCACTTGAAGCATTTTTTAGTCATCGCAACGCAAATGAAATTCTCGATCAAGGGTTTGACTACGTGATCGATGCCATCGACCGTGTACAATCGAAGTCTTTACTACTCGACGGCTGCCATAAGAGAAACATTCCGGTGATTAGCTGCGGCGGGGCTGGCGGGCTGCGTGACCCTTCAAAAATCCACATCGATGACATCTCACGCTGCTACAATGATAACCTGATGAATCAGGTCCGTAGAAACCTCCGCACAAAGTATGGATTTCCTATGGGGGCCGATCCCAAACGAAAAATCAAGGCACGTAAATTCTACATCGATTGTATTTTCTCAAGCGAGTCTCCCGTTTACCAGCAGTGCGACGGTGAGGTATCCACCGAGAAACCCAAAAACATGGCAGATGAGGGTAGAAGGCTCAATTGTATGTCCGGCTATGGCAGCATTACACACATGACAGCGACCTTCGGATTCTTCGCCGTTTCCAAATGTCTTGATAAGCTTGCCTCAGTTTAAGATTTCGAATTTAGCATTTCGTGCTTAAACAAAAGCATGTCCATGGACACTACCATCAATAAAGCCTCGGCCTTGGTCGAGGCACTACCATATTTTCAGTCATTTCGCGGCCACACCTTCTTAATTAAAATGGGTGGCTCCGCAATGGAAGACCCCGCCTTAGTGCGCAAAGTTATGCGGGATATCGTATTTCTCGAAATTGCAGGGATCAATCCAGTAATCGTTCACGGCGGAGGTAAGGCCATTTCAGCAGCTATGGAAGAAGCAGGACTGGAAGCAAAGTTCATCGGCGGATTTCGTGTGACAACTCCGGAGGCAATCGAAATAGTCGAACAAACACTCTCCAAAACCATCAACCCACACCTTGTAGAAATGATTGTCGAACTGGGAGGTAAGGCAAATGGGATTCCGGGAACTGAGGTCTTTTTAGCACAGCGTATCCAAGCAACGGACGAATCAGGCCAAAAAGTTGACGTCGGCCGAGTCGGAGAGGCTGTTTCCTGCGAGCTAAGTGCCATTCACTCGGTGTTGGCAAGCGAGTTTGTGCCCGTCATATCACCACTCGGTAGCGAAAAAGAAACCGGTAAACCATTAAATGTGAATGCCGATCTAGCAGCTGCCTGCCTAGCTAAAGCACTAGGCGCAACCAAACTGGTTTATCTATCCGATGTGCCCGGAATTCTCGCGGATCCATCTAATGACGATTCTCTAATTCCCTCAATCAACCGCAGTCAGGCTGCCGAACTCATTGAAGATGGAACAATTCACGGAGGAATGCTCCCAAAAATCAACTCAGCTTTAGATGCTCTGGCTAACAATGTGAGTAAAGTGCACTTTATCGATGGACGTGTTCCTCATTCACTACTATTGGAAATTTTTACAAGATCTGGTATTGGCACAGAAATTGTGGGCTAATCTAATCAGATGCCTTGATCTATGCGGATGAAGGAAAAATACCAATCCCATACCTGCCATCCCCAAAATATCCAACAGATGCCACCAAACGCCAGACTGGGGCCAAAGGGAAGTCTCTGACCAAACCCCATACGGCCAAGTATAGCTAACACGATACTAAACAAACAGGCGGCAAAAACGGTGAACAAAACCGACTGCCACCCAAGGCATGCCCCCAGCATCCCCATGAGGTAAACGTCTCCCATACCCATTGCCTCGCGCGGAATGACAACACGGCGCGCCTTACCCCTAAGCGACTTCAAATCTTCGATCATCATTGTTTTGCCCTGAACCTCAATCCGGTCGCCACGGATGGTAAGTGATTTGACGTCTGCCTTTTTTCCATCGACAAGAAAAGCCCCGCCTTCAATCATCAAGTGGTCGCTTTCTCGGTAAAATAAGTCAGACCATGGGTTATCCTCTCCATCGAGCACAAAACATAATTCCTCCTCATCACTTTTCGGCTCTCTGAGTTCCCAATCAACCAAACGGTCAAATTCCACCTTCTTTTTCCCAAATAGGAACTTACCGAGCAGCACGACCGACCACAATCCGCCAAATCCTGCCACAAATCCCTTAGCTGCGGCAATCAGCCCGTCTAACCAACCTTCCGCACGCAGATGATGTTGCACCAGGACAGCAGCAGCTAGCCCAAGTGCCGTGCCCAACCAAGTGACTTGCAACGGAATGACCATGAGTTCGGCATCAACAAAAACAACAACGACCAGCAGTGCCATCAGCAGCATGTAGAACAAAGCCAAACCCGGCGACAACGGAAAAGCTATCCACATGAGTAAAAATAAACAGGCAGTCAGCAACTCGACAGCAAAGTAACGGAACGGAATTTTACACTCACACTCTGCACACTTTCCACGCTGCCATAGCCATGTGAATAATGGGATATTCCGGTAACTTGGAATCTCCTTGCTACAGATCGGACAAAACGAACGTTTAGGTTTATTGACCGAAAGCCCACGAGGAAGCCGGTAGATCGCAACATTAAGAAATGAACCTATACATGCGCCGAGGACAAAAGCTGAGACAACCAATATCGGATGCTGCCAATAGACCGCATGCAATGTATCTAAAAATTCAGACATGCATATGTTCTAAACTCCAAATACCAAAATCTAAATACCAAAGTGCAGCTCAAAAATAATTCTGCAAAATTCTTTTAATTCTGCCTAAAAGCTTTCGTGCCTGAAATTAAAGCCACTGCCAATAAGATTGCCCGTCGTCTAAGCGATGCCGGACACGTGACTTATTTCGCCGGTGGTTGCGTTCGGGATTTGCTCCTTGGAAAGGAACCCAAAGACTACGATATCGCAACATCGGCGACACCTGATGAAGTAATCGCCCTTTTCCCTAAAGCAGATCCTATCGGCGCACACTTCGGGGTAATCCTTGTTCGTGAAAAAGGGCTACCGTTTGAGATCGCCACCTTCCGTCATGACGGCTCATACCACGACGGACGCCACCCGGATTCCGTAACATTCTCGACACCCGAAGAGGATGCCAAACGACGAGATTTTACGGTGAACGGACTCTTTCAAAAGCCTGAGACCGACGAGATCATCGATTTCGTCCACGGTCAGGATGATTTAAACACCCACACACTTCGTGCTATAGGTGATCCTCAAGAACGATTCCAGGAGGATGCACTACGCCTGATGCGTGCCATACGCTTCGCCATAACACTTGGTTTTAAGATTGAGCAAAAAACGTGGAATGCCGTCTGCGATACCGCACTTTTACTAGAGAAAATCAGCATGGAACGTATTCGGGATGAATTTTCCCAAATCCTCCTCTCGCCCAACCGAGCCCGAGGGTTTGATCTACTCACTGAAAGCGGGCTCATGCGTTACATCGTTCCGGAAATTTATGATTTAATCGGATGTGAACAACCTCCTCAATGGCACCCCGAAGGTGATGTTTACACCCACACACGTATCATGCTCGATATGCTGGATGACCAACCTACACTCGAGTTAGCGCTTGGTGTGCTTTTGCATGACATTGGCAAACCTCCCACATTCACCTACGATGAAGCGGATGATCGCATCCGATTCAATGGCCACGACCGCGTAGGCGCGGAGATGGCCGAGAAAATTTTACGTACATTAAAATATTCCAATAAAACGGTAGAATCTGCCTGCGCGATGGTTTCCAATCACATGAACTTTATGAACGTGCAGCACATGCGAACGGCAAAAGTAAAACGGTTCATGTCTCGCCCCACTTTCGAAGACGAAATGGAACTACATCGTGTCGATTGCGCCAGCAGCAACGGCTTCACCGAGAATTATGACTTTCTGCGCGGCAAACAGAAAGAGTTTGCCGCCGAACCGCTCATTCCTGAGCCATTGATCACAGGTAAAGACCTGATCGACCTAGGCATGAAACCTGGCCCAGAATTCAAGGCTATTCTAACTGCTATTCAGACCGAGCAGCTTGAGGGAAAAATCAACTCACGCGAAGAGGCGATGGCATATGTCAAGACCCAAAAATAACTCAACTACGGTCGAGGTGTGATGATCGACTTGGTGAAGTGGTAGCTGTGTTTTTTTATAAGCTCTTCCACTGGCAGTCCTGAACGTTTAGCAAGGGTAATCCCTCTGTCGGTAAGCACGGTAATACTGACTTCAGCACCCAAGATACGCCCATTAGCCAGCTCCGCCATGGCAGGCGTTAATTCTATTGCATTCCCCTTAAGTCTAAATTCTTGAAAACCGCCAGATGCTGCGGCATCTTGCATTAGTGATACACGTTCAATTCTTGTTACAGTTGAACTCCCAGACGTTTCTGTGTATTCCACTAAGATGGTAAAAGTGAATTCGTAAATATTTTCTACTAAGAAATTCTCTGCCGTCAGATCTTTCGTGTCATTAAACACATTGCTTGAAGTAGTTTTTAAATCGTCAACAGCAAGAAGATCAAAGGCTTCATCTGGATTCACCAAGTGACGATAAAGAGAAAATACAGCAAACTCATCTGAATCAGTATTACCTATTTGGTCACGGTAAACCAAACGATAAGTCACAGCTGAGACGTCACCACCTTTATCATCAGCAGTACCAATTTTACCGTTATAGCGATCTGTGGCCCCAGTAAAGAAGATCAGCTGACTGGCATTGGTGATTTCCCTGCCATCAGGTCCCTCCAAGCCACGAGGCTCCACTCCAGCATAAAGCCATTCATAGGTATTGCCATCGCGACGCGAAACCATGCTCTCAAGATCCTTGGAAATCGTCTCAAGTGCCTCTTTTGCCTGGCGTGATGCGCGCACCTCATTGCGGCTATCGCGGTAGGTGTCCATCGATATGGCTGTCAGGTAAACCAGAACACCTAGCAATACGATGGTGATCATCATCGCGACTAGCAATTCGACAAGGGTAAAACCGTCTCGATTCTTTGGATAGAAAGTATGTTTCATGAAAAATATTAGGTTTCTTAGGCTCTATCGGCGAACGCCTAGGTTTCGGGTAAACACTGGCTTACCCGTAGCATCAGGATGGCCATCGCCATTGGAATCTGCTAAATCAAATCCAGTGTTGGCATATGAATATATGCTGCTCTTGAGCGCATAAAACTCAGCCTGAAATGCTATGACTGCCTCAGGATAACCCGTATGATCGTCGGGGGTGAAGTTTTCACGAGGTTCCGTAGGATCGATGATTTTCTCAAAATTAGCTTCGTCTGTTAGTTTGAGTGCCCCATTTTCAAATATCAGCTGCCTCATGCGCACAAAAAACACGCGTCCTTCAACTACTCTTGGAGCAAGCTCCTCTTGAACTGCAGCATCACCCAACCGACGGGCAACTGACTGAAGAACATAGTCCTTCCCTGGTATACCATCATTTTCCGTGTAGGGATTAAGAGTTCCATCATCACGCACACTATCGGGATCTCCGCGATACTGGTAAATGAGAACAAAATCGTCCTGGTTGTTACCTGCAGAGCCCTTAATCCATGAGTATGCTTTGGCAAATGCCGTGGGGTGTGTTGCTGTCTCATCAGCGCGCAACACACTCAACTCATACTCAAGCGTCGATGCCAAGCGATTTGCTTCTTTTGACGACATCGACTTCCGAATACCTTGCACAGCAGGCCCGAACGCCGCGAGGAACGCAGTGATCATGATGGTAATGATCCCCATGGCTATGACAGTCTCAACGAGTGTGAAACCTGATCGTTTTATCTGGGATGAAGGTGTGTGATTTTTCATGATTGGTCAGGAAAATATGATTTGGAAAAGGATTAGTTGTTCTCGATTTGGTCGGGGTGACGGAACAATGATGTTCGTCCGCCGCGCCAGATGACAAATCCTCCCATGTTTCTTTTTGCATCACTGGATGCAACTGGAGTGCTTTGGCCTGGAGGCAATGATGCCACCTGGATGACAAAACGAGGGACAGAATTACCGCTGATTGTGGGGGAAGTAATCAGCCCCTCTGAGTTAAACTCGTAATAGTAACAAGTCGTTGAAGAATTTCCTGGTAATGTCACAGTCTCACTCTGAAGAACTGGTGCGTTGATTTCGCTCAGGTCTTTCATGAAATAGACCGCATCGGGTAAGGTTGTGCCACGCGACGCGAGAAGCCAATTTCCAGAGGGATTACCATCAGCATCAAGCTCTTCGTATTGGATTGCCATATACCTCAGATAGCGCTCTTTATGAAATTCGTCATCTGAATCTAGCTCCGCGTGTATTAGCACTCGAGTATTAGTGCCCTTGCCAATGGCGATCGCGCGAGCTTCAGCAAAAACGGCTTCTGCCACGGGAACACCAGCACTGATACCGCTGCCTTTAGATAAATTTTTCAAACCGAGAGCTCCGACGGTCAGTAATATAGTGATGATCGTTATAACCACAATGAGTTCGACCAGGGTAAACGCCGGAAGACGACGTTTACCCGCCATAGCACGACTTTGGGGGGAGGAGGTCTGAATTTTCATGACTGATTGTCATCCTAGGGGAATTACAACATGATGGAAGCTCATTTTTATATATCCTTAAGCTGTTTACCCTCCTGCCGCAAGCATTCATTGTAATTACAACGAATTTTGAAAGTATGTGAGCCGAAAAAAGTTCACCTATCATGCCATTGTTACTAATCCTAGCCTCTGCGAGGCAGTTAGTTTCGTCAATGACTGAGGTGATGACCAGTGTAAAGCTCGTCTGGAGTGCGTGAATTTTCGCGGGCGTATTGGCGGGTTCGCTTCATGGTATTATCCATGGAACGACAGCTCAGCAATTTTTATTAGATGGCTCTAACGGTCATCTTTGTCAGTATCGATATCAATTACCTCTCGCAACTTACTATTTTCTCTCTTGCCAAAAAATGCTGAAAGATCGAACCCAAAATAACGCGCACAGGCCAATAATACTGCAGCAGCTGTCACTTCATCAAGATTACCGATGAAGGGCAAATTATCAGGGAGTAATTCGATGATACCTGCCGTAGGATTGATGAGGTAGATTACACTGATGATTGCCGTCATCACTACCAAAATATTTTTCATATGGCTATTGTATGCCTAATTGAGCCACACGTAAATATAGAATAACACGCCTCAGAAAATGACGATAATGAGTGGTATGTAAGCTAGTCAAGTGTGCGGAGGAACCACCCTCAGCACACTTCCTAAGCTTTACTTCTCACCTAGATCCTTCGCTTTTTTCGCTGCTTTTTTTGCTGCAGCGTCTGCCTGAGTTGCATCATCTAAGATGGATTTCTTTTTGCTCTTCTTGGCAGGCTTCATCTCAGCGTGCATATCATCCTCGTCTACCAATGGCGCTGTTCCGAGAATAAATGCGAGATCATCCATTGCCAAACTGGTAGCAAATCCCTCGTCACCGAGAACATTGGTAACAAGCTGAGTTTTCTGGTGTTGCAGAATACGGATTTTCTCTTCCACCGTCTCACGTGTCAGCAAGCGGTAAGCGATCACCTTGTTCTTCTGTCCAATACGGTGAGTTCGGTCGATAGCCTGATTCTCCACAGCGGGGTTCCACCATGGATCATAAAGAATAACGTAGGATGCAGATGTTAAGTTCAGTCCAGCACCACCAGCCTTAAGTGAAAGCATGAATACTGATGCATCCTTCGTGGTCTGGAAACTTTCAATCACACCCTTACGGTCTTTGGTCTGACCTGTGAGATAGTGGAATGGCCGACTCTCCACCTCCAGGCGCGCTTTGATGATGTCGAGCATTGAAACAAACTGAGAAAAGACGAGCACCTTGTGACCCTCTTCACGCAACTGATCCAATAAATAGAACAGGGCGTTCATTTTTGCAGACTCATCCTTAAGGAATTTGGGATCGATCAGACCTGGGTGACAACAAATCTGCCGCAAACGCATCAAGCCTTGAAGTATGGCAAATGAATTTTTCTTCACTGCTTCGTCCGATTCAAATCCTAACAATGCTTTTTGAATGCGCTTCAGCTCAGCCTTGTAGAGCTCGTCCTGAACGCCCTCCATTTCCGCAAAGACCTCTTCTTCGGTCCGTGGCGGCAGGTCTTTAGCAACCTGTAATTTGGTCCGACGGAGTAGGAATGGGCGCAAACGCGACGCCAATCTACTCTGCGCACCAGGATCCTTACGCTTATCAAAACGCTTCTTAAAATATGCACGACTTCCCAATACACCGGGCATTGCAAACGCCATGAGTGACCACATGTCCATGAGGCGGTTTTCGATTGGTGTACCGGTGAGCACTAGGCGGTTCTGACAGTTAAGATCACGTGCCGCCTTGGCAGCCTTAGAATCTGGGTTCTTAATCTGTTGTCCCTCATCGAGAATGGCGGTGAGCCATTTAATTTTGGCAAGTTCTTCACCACACAAACGAAGTTGAGCATAGTTCAGAACAAACATATCCACTTCACTTTCGATCGTTGGGATATGCAGATCATCACGTGTGCGTAGAACTTTGACTCTGAGTTCAGGCGCAAATTTTTCTGTTTCCGACTGCCAAACGTCGATCACAGACTTGGGGCAAACCACCAAAGATGGCGCCACATTGTCCATGCCACCACGTTCTTTCGCCTCCTCCTCGCGCAGCCAAAGCAGGTAGGTGATCGATTGAATCGTTTTACCCAAGCCCATATCGTCGGCAAGCAATCCTCCGAATCTGTTGGTCGCAAGATAAGCAAGAAAACGGAAACCGTCCACTTGGTATGGGCGTAATGTGGCATTGAGCCCTTTCGGCACAGGCGCTTTAACTTCAAGCTGAATGTCTCGTGCGCGGTCTTTGATACGTTTCCATGCCTTCGGATCAAACACTTCGGCGGCTTTTGGATCAGCCAATTGCAGTGCGTGCATCCGATGCGTCTCGCCAGTTAGATCAAATGGATCAAGCCCCAGACGAGTAACGGCATCTCGTTGATCGGCATCAAGCTTGATTTCAAGACGCATCCACCCACCATCATCCATTCTGACATATCCACCACGCGCAGCAACAAGCGAGCGAATTTGGGCATTAGAAAGAGTAACGCCCTCAACATCAATCACGATACGCAAGTCAAACCAATCGATGTCTTGATTAACTACTTCAAAGCGAATAGCAGCGGTCACCGGGTCAGCGAGCAAAGTCAGAAGCTTGCCATCCATCTGAGTAACAACGGACTCCGGCAAATTTTTAGCCCACTCAGAAAATTTTTCAGGGAAGAGTTTAGTGATTCGTGATTTAAAGGCATCGAGTTTCTCATCATACGTCAGTCCCATTTCAGCGAGAAGAGATGGCACTGGGTAGAGAGCCTCACGGGCAAACCTCAAGAGCTGTTTGCCTTTGACAGGCTTTTGCTCAACTAGCTCCCATTCGTCTTTGATACGTTTTTCTTCGCGACGCTCCTGTTTTTCAAGCGCTCGCACATCAATAACGAGGTGTTCTGTTTCGGCAGCGGTCAACCCCTGCTCAATCTTCATCTTGAGACGTGGGTAAAGATCTAGATCGGTCACACGCTTGCGCAAGGACTGCGGCAAACTAGCACCGATTTTTCTCAAAAACTCAACACCCTCCAAACTGTCAATCACGTCTTTCGGTATCAAGTATCTGGGCTGAATCTCCGTTTCAGATAACCAACGCGGCGGTCCCGGGAAAATGGTCTCATCGGATTGGTAGAGAACCTCACGACCAGGAAGTAGCCGCACCGAGTGGGTGACGTGCTCGCCAGAAGATGTCACTAGCTGGAGAGCAAAATTGTTAGGTGAGTATGGATCGTCTTCACAAATCCATTTAAGAGCGCTCTCTACAACCTTAAACTCACGCTCATCCAGATTCACCACGTATCCCTTCAGCGCAGGCTGACGGAAGATGCGGTTCATGAACTGGCAAGGATCCTCTTGATCCAAATCAAAGCGTGTCTCACCCTCTTTTTGATAGAAAGAAAGAAATTGCTCCCAGAGCAACTGGCTGGCTGCGTCCATGCGAAGAGCTGCATCCTCGAACAAAGCAACAAAGCGCTCGACATCGTTTTTTTCACGTAACGGCGACCAATCACCATTACTCTCTTTGAACTCGACCCTTGCCTCGTTTATGGTGGAGAGCAGACGAAATTCAACAATGACAGGTTTATCAATGGGCGGGCGCTCGTTGACACTTTCAATGCGGTCATACCATGCAGCGACTTCACGCTCACGCTCCCACTCATGCATTTTCTTTTGAACTCCGCTGAGATCGGTTACTGCATCGAGAAAGCCAGCATAGGGCAACTTCTTTTTGTAAAATGCATAGGCGATGTAATTCCAAAACTCTAAGATATCACCGGGAGGTATTGGCCACAACTCAAGGGGTTCGTAACTGACGATTTCCCATCGCGGATTAAGCCTTACTAAGTCGTGATCATGAATTTCACCTTCAATCACATAACGGCGGTACCGCTTTTCCAGTTTACCAACAAACTCAGCCTCTTTGTCATCTAGTTCACGCCCGAGTTTTTCCTCGATGATGTCAATGATCGGTGTGTCATCAAACTCATTTGGGCTCTCTGGCAAATCTTCACCGCGATGCATGCGCTCAACCATCGTTGCATACATACATGCGCCTGCAACAATATCATCTTCAGCAGTAGAGCTTCCAAACCAACGATTTCCCTGCAATCTCAAGCTGGTGCGATACGTCCCCGTGGAATCCTCCACACGCCCCTGAATGAAGAGATGGTTCCCGAAAATCTGGGTTACTGCTCCCTCTTGCTGCAATGATTCGCCGCGATCACGCGCTTTTTCAGGAAAACTATTGAGAAAGTTAAGTGTAGCTCTGTCTGGATTCATTCCCTTATTAAATGTCTGGTTGGTATTTTGCCTGACAACTCAGGCTTCCCATCGGCATGTGGCTGGCATTTTTTTAAGACCTGACACACACATGACTGGATCGGCTTCAGCAAAAACAATACCTCGCTAAAATGACCCAGCCACTTGGAGAAAGCATTGTATGCTTGTTTTACAATTTTATGCAATAAAAAGCAGAGAAAACCTGCATATTAATACTCGCGGCATCAGGGCCTTGCCTGATCCGTCACCCATCCCAGATACCCAGCATCTCCGTCAGCCACAGGCAGAGCAACTATCTCTGGTTGATCGTAAGGATGAAGCTTTTTCAACTCTCCACTCAATTGCGCAAATGCAATCCTAGCAGTCTTAAAAACTGCAAGCACCTCAGTTTCGTTATGCACTTTGCCCTCCCACCGATAAATCGACTCCACACCTGGCAACAAATTTACGCATGCTGCGTATTGCATTGCCACCAAATGTGTGCCAATCTGTCGCGCCTTCTCCGCATTAGGGAAGGTGCAAAAAACCAATAGCACCTCAGTCATGCAAATGATGCTAAGGAAAAGGAACACACTCTGCAATGAAATCCGGATTTCTAGACAAACTTATAGAACGGCTCGATCAAATAGATCCTGAAGAGGTGCAGCGACTGGTCATGCAACTGGTGCGTGAAAAAGGCTTCCTCGAAAGCGTCTTTGAGGCACTGCAAGAAGGTGTGCTAATTCTCGATCCCGAAGGCCAAATCACCTACGTGAACCACGCAGCATCTAGAATTTTTGGCCTAGACTCAACAAAATGCATTGGCCAGAATTTATCGCGCACAATTCGAGGATTCGACTGGAATAAACTTGCTAACCCCGGACACATCGTCAGTCGCGACCTTGAGATTCTATACCCAGAACAGCGTTCCCTCAATTTTTACCTCTCACCCATACGAGGCGAGGTAGAGGCAGATGATCATCTGCTCGGGTATGTTCTGCTGGTGCGCGATATTACCCGTTCGCGCAAGCAAGCAGAGGAAAATGTCGAAAGTGAAAAACTCAACGCCCTAACATTGCTCGCAGCGGGCGTGGCTCACGAGATCGGAAACCCACTGAACTCGATGGACATCCATCTTCAGTTATTAGAGAGAAAGCTCAATAAGCTCCCAGAAGCAGAACACGCAGACCTAGCCAAGCACCTAACAACAGCGCAGTCAGAAATTCGTCGGCTCGATACAATCCTGAAACAGTTCCTTGAGGCAATCAGGCCCACACAACCTCAACGCGACCAACTAAATATACACGATCTACTCAAAGACACCTTAGAACTATTGGAACCCGAACTGAAGGAGCGCGGAGTTCAAATATCAATGAATCTCTCGGAGCATATGCCAATCCTGCCGATGGATTGCACGCAGATTAAACAAGCACTCTACAATTTAATCAAAAATGCGTTTCAATCGCTACCTGCTGACGGCGGTCTGATCGATATCAATTCACACTGCTCAGATTACGACATAGAGATCACAATACGCGACCACGGCTCAGGGATCTCCCCTGAAGTGATGGGATCTATCTTTGAACCATATCACAGCACCAAAAAATCCGGCACAGGCCTCGGATTAATGATTGTCCGGCGCATCATTCGTGAACACGGCGGAGAGATTGAATTAGAAAGCAAAGAAGGAGAAGGTAGCACTGTCACCATCTCATTACCTCGCCATGATCAAAACGTCAGGCTCTTGGAAAATAGCCCATCCTCCGTGATTGATCTGGAACCAACAAACACCCATTCATGAATCTGGCCACATTACTCATCGTCGATGACGAGAAATCAACTCGCGACGGCCTGCGCATGGCACTAGAAGATCACTTCGATTGTTACGTAGCCTCGGGTATAAAAGAAGCGATGGCCGTTCTGAAATCAGAGCCAATCAGCATCTTACTCACTGACCTGCGGCTCTCAGGCGAGAGCGGTATGGATTTGTTAGACCAAGCACTCACGCTCCCCCAGCCCCCTGTATCGATTATGATGACAGCCTACGGGTCAGTTGACACCGCCGTTGAGGCAATGCGCCGTGGTGCATGGAATTTTGTCACTAAACCACTCAACCTAGATGAAGTAGAGTTGCTTTTAAAGCGCGGGCTTAAAACCCGCGCGCTCGAAAACGACAAAGCGCGACTTGAAAAAGAAAACCAAGACCTCAGGGTTAAGTCTGGCTCATCCAAACATGGACTGGAACGCCTGATCGGCAAATCCGCCGCAATGGAAAAAGTAGGTGAGCTAGTCACACAAGTGGCACCGACAAGAGCAACGATACTCATTGAGGGCGAGAGCGGCACCGGCAAAGAACTGGTTGCTCATGCCATCCACCACTTGAGTGGTCGACCAGCTGATAAACTAATGGTGGTTAACTGTGCCGCTCTCTCTCCCCAACTACTAGAGAGCGAGTTGTTTGGACACGAGAAAGGGGCATTTACAGGTGCTACACAAAGACGTATTGGCAGATTTGAGCAGGCCAACGGCGGCACTCTATTTCTTGATGAAATCGGTGAAATCGATCAAGCGACGCAAGTAAAACTATTGCGCGTACTCAGCGAGCGGACAATTGAGCGTGTGGGCTCCAACCAGTCAGTTGCGGTCGATGTGCGAGTGATCACCGCGACCAACAAAAACCTCAGACAACAAGTCAGCAAAGGCAGATTTCGCGAGGATCTCTTTTTTCGCCTCAATGTAGTGAGCATTCCAGTCCCTCCGCTGAGAGCACGCAAAGAAGATATCATATTACTGACACAAGCTTTCTTGAGGGAGTTTTCAACCGAGAACTCTAAAGAGCTCAAGCCGCTTACCGATGAGGCTTTGCAACTACTTAGGTCCTATTCCTGGCCTGGCAATGTGCGGGAGCTTAGAACCTCTATCGAGCATGGTGTGGTCATGTGTAATGACGCCCGTATCGGCGTCAAACACTTACCTCATTTCTTGTCATTGGATGCGTTAAGATCACCCAGCTTGCCCACAGCTAATGAAAGTTATCAGGAAAAGGATGAAAAGTCTCTTGCCACGGACGAGCAATTCAACTTGCATGTGCTGGAGCAGCAAACAATTGAGCGCGCTCTCACGCACACAGGCAATAACCGAACTGATGCAGCACGCCTTCTTGGCATTAGCCGTCGGACTCTGCAGCGTAAGCTCAAGCAGACTTCCTAGCACCCCCCCAACAAAATCCAGCACATCCATGAGCACCCCCCAAAACTCAGGCTCCGCCTACGACCCAGCAAAAATCATACGCCGCGCTATTTTCTTTGTTTGCTTGCTGGGGCTATCCACCATTTCCCTCTACTTCACATTCCAAGGTCTATCCTCACCGCGCGCGATGGAACAAGCTCAGATTGGACGTGAAATAGCGCGTGGTAATGGATACACGACAAAGGTGATAAGACCGGTTGCCCTCTGGCAAATGAAAGAGGAGTCAGAGGATTACCCGAGTTTAGAAAGCCTCCCCGATACCTATCACGCACCACTGAACCCATGTATTTATGCTGCAGTGCTCAAGGCGGCCGATGTTAGTGATAGTAAAACATGGCGCATGCCACCTCAATCAAATATATACCAACTCGACCGTGTCATCGCCCTCACCTGTGTTATTTTCTTCCTTGTTTCCATTGGCGTGAACTACCTTTTAGTAGCTAGAATTTTTGACACTAATATTGCTGCAACCGTCGCACTGCTGATGCTTTTTTGTGAACTCATGTGGAGTTTCTCCCAATCGGGTTTGCCCCAGATGCTCATGCTGATGTTGTTCTCATGCGCTATGTTCTTCACATGGCGTGCTGTGGAAAACACCGAAGAAAACCGTTCTGCTCTCACACCCATTTTACTCTCAGGCATATTTATGTGTCTGCTCGTATTGACCCACTGGATCACTCTATGGGTGTATGTTGGGTATGTAATCTTTGCTGCTGTTTACTTCAAACCGCGTGGAATCATAGCAGCCCTGTTGGTGGGTATACTGGCTGTTTGTGTAATTCCCGTTGTTTACTTCTTGTATGTCAGCCCCACAGGCAGTGCATTTGGCACCGCTTATTATACGATCCACGATGGTCTGGGATTGTCTCAAGACTCAATCATGCGCTCGCTATCACCCGCGGGCGAAGACCTTGGATTACAAGGCCTATTGCTAAACATTCTTGCAACCTCACTTCGCCAAATTTCTGAGCTACACAACAACTTGGGTGCCATTCTCGTTGCCCCACTGTTTTTTGTCGCTCTTCTGCATCCTTTCAAACGCGCTTCTCTGGCGTCATTCCGTTGGCTGATCCTAATAATGTGGATTTTCGCAAGTCTTGGTATGTCAATCTATGGACTCCGTAATGAAGCCATGGATCCAAACCAAATACACATCCTTTTTGCTCCATTAATGGCCGCTTATGGACTCGCCATGGTCTCCATCTTATGGGCACGACTTGACCTCCCACAGTCGATGTATGCCCTGAGAAATGCACATTTAATAGGTATTGTCGCTATCAGCGCTGGCCCCATGCTGTTGTCAATACCTCAGGACATCAAAAGAGGTCTGCGCGCCGATGGTTATGGTGGGTTTCCTCACTGGCCTCCATACTTGCCCAGTGTTTATAACCGCACATTGGCAGATAATACTGATCCCAACGAGATCGTGATTAGCGACACTCCCTGGGCAGTTGCATGGTATGCTGATCGCATGTCTGCTTGGCTACCTCAAAATTTAGACCAAATCGAAGAAATCGAGAGTATAGCCAGAACTCAACAAACCCCAGTAAGCTCGATCCTCATCACGCCTTATTCTTATGCCAGTGGTAATATACTAAAGTCAGTCGGAAGCAACAACGCACCCTATGGTAAACTCTACCCGCTGGTGATGGGGTCGTGGGGATATCAAGGCAATGCAGCAAAT
>OBPI01000035.1_pt1 | contig 21770 bp, 13 predicted proteins | sample 1470521 | NCBI WGS metagenome assembly OBPI01 (sample SAMEA3275481, study PRJEB22092) | marine metagenome | biome: Marine environment; feature: Belgian marine environment, sample taken at 3 meters depth; material: Sterile flask | collected 2014-06-25T05:23:32+00 | depth 3 m
ACCCTAGGTGACGGCGAGAGACCAGCACTGCACTTATTCTTGACTTTCTTGTATGGACAAAAATAAGATCTCTATTTGGAGGCCATGGGAAGGCTGGGATCTTGCGCACAAAGGGGTCAGCGGTAATGAATTTGTCGACATCCGCTTGACGAATCGATGACTGAACAGCGCTGTGGCTTGATGTGAAGTTAATATTCACCGGGATTTTGCCCGCAAAGAGTACTGCCAGATTTGCGACCATGCCGCCCTTACCAGGGGGGAGCAGAATGCCGACACGTTTTTTCTTAGTCTGTTTTCTAATCTCAGCAGAGAATGCAATAGCGGCACCTAATAGTTTGTCGAATGATGTGGCAGAATCGTCCGTACCATCAAATAACTTAGTGGATGAGCCGTGCTTCTTCAGGCCAGCGAGTAGTGCGACCGGTAGAGAGCCGTTAAGAAATTCACGAGCGGAGAATGCAATTTCCTCGGCTGCTAGTAAACCTTCACGCCACAGGGCGACAGAAATATTTTTCGCAGGAATCAGCTTGGCAAAAGAGAGAACAGAATTGGCAAGTTTATTAGTTTTTTCGGTAGCTAAAGCCGTTTCTTCTGGGCGGGTCACTGACACTGGGAGAGTCGGCAGACCAAGTGCGCAGAGTTGTTTCAATACGGGAGCTGGGATGTGGCAGCATTCACCGTCATGAGCAGAGACATCACCAGGGATAAAAATGATTACTCCGTTGTTTTTCAGGTGTTCTTTAAGAGTTTCACCTATAGCAGCAGGGGCAGTATCATTTGCGGAGAAAGAAACTGCTGTCGTGTCTGGTTTTTCGAGAACATTGCGAGTAGCGGCATCAAGAACAACATTTTCCTCGCAGAGCCAAGTCACTTTCCTACCCAAAAGTAACTGTTCTATGTAGAGAGCCTCGGAGAGATTGAGTCGACCGGGAACAATTAGGGCACCCTGCGCTGGGATATTTTGGTTTCCTAGGATATCAATTTTTTTGCTCATGCGCGACTATCTGTGTAGAGGGTTATGGGTTGTTCAGACTGACAGAACCCATAAAACCATTTCACCCGATATACGGCAAGCGGTAAGCGAGCAATTAATTGAACAACTTAGCCGTGGATAGTTAGTTGTAGCTAGGATTGAACCGCATCAAGCACTCCGTTGATGAAGCGGCTGGACTCGCTGGTGCTGAATTTTTTGGCAATCTCGACAGCTTCGTTGATACTGACTTTGACGGGAATGTCTTCACAATGGGTGATTTCGAATGTTGCAAGCCTCAGAATAGCACGATCTACAGGGGCGACACGATTTGGTGCATAGTTTTGAATGAGCCCTGCGAGCGTCGAGTCGATTGATTCCTTCTGGTGTAATATACCTTCAATCAATTTCTGGGTTTCCTCACGAAAGGAGGTGATTTCAGCTGAACTGGTGTGAATATGAGCAAAATCTCCAACTGTGGATTGAGGATCTATGATTGCCGTAAGGCGCTCGGAGACACGTCCCAAGTGTTCGATAGCGGCAGTTACCGGCTCAAGTGCCTGTCTTTTTTTGGGGAAATCCCTCAAAGTTTCGAGTAAGTCGTTGCGACGGCGTATCAGGCTTGTGTTCCTTGCGATGACAACTTGGGTATTTTCTTTGAGCGTTGTATCGGTCGTTTTCTTTTGGTGGGATGCTTTGAGTAGGTCAACGGCATCGTTCATTCGGCTCTCATCGGCAAGCATCTGGTTGAGTGCGTCTACAAGTTGGTCGCAGTCGCCTGATGCCTTGAGCATAATTAGGAGTGTTTCCGTGTGTTTGTTGAGTTTTACCAATCTACTTGGGCGTCCTTGTGATACGTGCAGGACAGCTTTGGCTGTAGCTTTCTCAAGTACGCGTATGCTTTGCTCCTGGATCATTTGCCAAAAGGTATCCTCCATGCTGAAGGGCTCGGCTCCCGATTCCAAGTCTGCGAAGTACAGGAATTGAATCGCGGCCTCGCGAATGTCACGACGCTTATACATTGCTCGGAAACACGCGCGATGAGGATTTTTTAAACTGCTGAAAAGTATCGGTAACGGCAATTGCAGCACTCGCTGCTTCACGCCCACGATTTAGCTTAGTTCCGATGCATCGCGCGTAGGCTTGCTTTTCGTCGTCTACGATAAGCACTTCATGAATGATCGGTGTTGCATGGTCTACGGCAATTTTTTGTAGTGCTTGGGTTACGCTATTCGCAACAAGATCTCCGTGAGATGTTTGACCGCGTATGATTAAACCAAGAGCGATAACGCAATCGGTTTTTTCGCTACGCATCACTGTTTCCACGATGGAGGGGATCTCAAACGCACCTGGGACTCGGATAAGATCAATGTGAGCATTTGCCGATAGTTCTGATAGTTCTTCTTGAGCGTTTTCCACAAGTGCATCCGTGAACTCAGAGTTATATTGTGACGCCACGATAGTAATCGTTGTCTTCTGACTTAGGTTGCGTGGCTTAGGCGGCAGGGTTTTTGACATATGAGTGGGATAGTTGGCTGCCTCCCTACCTGCAAGGTTGAAAATGGTAAGATTTCTCTGAAGTAATGTCTTTGCCGGAGAGTTGCTACTCATTCTTTTAAAACCTATGGTTGAATTTTAATCGCAGATAAATGTGTGCTTGTTATCACGGAAAGGCCTGCCGATTAAAAATCGCCAAGTCAACATAACAACAAATTAACACAAAAAAGTGAACAAATAGTTGCTATGATCACGCTCTTGGTTTAGATAATAAGTAAGGAAAAACCACCAACATAGTAAACGATCATGGGACTGGATAAAATTACCACTAAATTTCAGGAAGCTATTCAAGCGGCTCAACAGCTTGCTTCGCGATCTGCGCACGCTGAGCTGAAGTCGCTGCACGTGCTTCTCTCTTTACTTCAGCAGGAGGGCGGCATTGTCGTACCTCTGCTTGAGAAAGCAGGTGTCGATGTTACAAGTCTGAATGCGAAAGTGCTCGAGCAGCTCGGCCGCGAGCCATGCGTTCAAGGCGCTGCATCGCAGCCGCAAATGAGTTATGGGTTTCGTGCCAATCTCGATGCCGCCGACAAGGTGCGTGAGGAACTGGGCGACGACTACCTGAGCGTCGAGCATTTCCTCCTCGGTGCGTTTGAGTGCGATTCCCCGGCAGGAAAAATTCTTCAAGAGGTAGGTTTGGACCGAAAAAAGGCAGACACAGCTCTCAAGGAAATTCGAGGCAGCCAGAAAGTCACCGATCAGGATCCCGAGGGCAAGTATCAGGCGCTGGAAAAATACGGCGCCGATCTCACTGCGCGAGCACGTGAGGGCAAAATCGACCCGGTCATCGGTCGCGACGAGGAAATTCGCCGAATCATGCAGGTGCTTTCCCGCCGTACCAAAAATAACCCAGTGCTCATTGGTGAGCCAGGAACGGGTAAGACGGCAATCGTCGAGGGTCTCGCCCGTCGAATTATCAGTGGTGACGTGCCGGACTCGATGAAAAATAAACGCCTCATCTCGATGGATCTCGGCGGCATGATTGCCGGTGCCAAGTACCGTGGTGAGTTTGAGGATCGCCTAAAAGCTTTTCTCAATGAAGTCACTGAGTCCGAGGGTGAAATCATCCTGTTCATCGATGAGCTGCACACCATCGTTGGAGCGGGGGCTAGCGAAGGTGCCGTGGATGCCTCAAATCTCTTAAAACCGCAGCTCGCCCGGGGTGAGCTGCACACCATCGGTGCCACCACGCTCGATGAATACCGCAAGTACATCGAAAAGGACGCCGCGCTTGAGCGCCGATTCCAACCCGTTCGATGCGAGGAGCCGAGTGTCGAGAGCACCGTCGCCATCCTGCGTGGTCTGAAAGAACGGTACGAAGTACACCATGGTGTTAGAATCAAGGACACCGCACTGGTTGCTGCTGCGAATCTATCCGATCGCTATATCACCGATCGTTTTCTGCCCGACAAAGCAGTGGATCTCATGGACGAGGCAGCATCGCGTTTAAAAATCGAACTCGATTCCATGCCGACTGAGATTGATCAGATCGAGCGTCAGGTGATGCAGTTAGAAATGGAACGCCAAGCTCTGGAAAAAGAGACCGATGATGCATCCACAGTACGGTTGGAAAAAGTGCGCGAGGAAATGGCGAACCTGAAAGAGGAGTCCGCTACCCTGATGGCGCGCTGGCGTAATGAGAAAGATGTCATTGATGTCGTGCGCAAAGCACAGCAGAAAATCGAGGATCTGAAAAACGAAGCCGAGCAAGCCAAACGCATTGGTGATCTGAATCGTGCCTCGGAACTGACCTATGGTGCCCTGCCGGACGCCGAGAAAGAACTCGAAGAGGCGCAGGAAAAACTAGGCAAGCTGCAAGGTGAGAACCGCATCTTGATAGAAGAAGTCACGGAGGAAGACATCGCTCGAGTGATTTCAACGTGGACCGGCATTCCTGTGTCCCGTCTCCAAGAGGGCGAACGACAGAAACTCGTTAAAATGGAGGACAGGATTGGCGAGCGTGTCATTGGCCAAAGTGACGCCATCGTAGCAGTTTCTAATGCCGTGCGCCGCGCCCGTGCTGGACTGCAGGACGAGAACCGCCCGATCGGCTCGTTCCTTTTCTTAGGCCCGACCGGTGTTGGTAAGACAGAGCTATCGAAAGCCCTCGCCGAATTCTTATTCGATGACGAAAACTCAATGGTTCGCATCGATATGTCTGAATACATGGAAAAACACAGTGTCGCCCGACTCATTGGCGCGCCTCCCGGATACGTCGGCTACGAGGAAGGTGGCCAGCTTAGTGAACATGTTAGGCGCCATCCTTACTCAGTTGTTTTGTTTGACGAAATTGAAAAAGCCCACCCAGATATCTTTAATGTGCTGCTGCAAGTGTTAGATGACGGTCGGATCACCGACGGGCAGGGGAGAACCGTGGACTTCCGCAATACCTTGCTCATCATGACATCAAACATCGGTTCCCAGTTCATCATAGACGAGGAAAATGTCGAGCAGCGTGAGGCGAAGATTACCGAAGCCCTGCGCGGCCACTTCCGACCCGAGTTTCTCAACCGAGTGGATGAAACGGTGATCTTCGATCGACTCAAGCGTGATGAGCTGACTGAAATTGTTGGTCTCCAGCTCGAGCTTGTGCGCAAGCGCCTCGCCAAGCAAGGCATTGGTCTCGCTCTTGGCGCGGACGCCAAGGAGTTCATCGCCAATCATGGGTATGATCCCGTCTACGGTGCCCGTCCCCTTAAGCGTGCGATTCAGAAACACTTGCTTGATCCACTCAGCCTAGAAGTGCTGGAAGGTAAATTTCAAGAAGGGGATGTGATTCGTGCTGGGGTGGAGAATGGATTGATCTTGTTTGATAAGTAGGAATAAAATTATGCCTGTGCTAATTTTTCCCCATAGTGATATGTATCTAGCCTGTCGCTAGGGTGCTTACTGTGATGCCGATAGCATAAAAATGGCGGCTACAATAATCGTATAGTTAATCGATAGTAAGATGATCTGCTTATTCTCTTCTTGTCGTGCGTGCCGGAGTGCTTAACGTGGTGCTGTGCAGCACCTGACCATTTCCGCTTTGAAGCAGACGACTGGAGACACTCCTGTGAGTGCGAGCTTTGATGTTCAGCTTGAGCGCATGGCGGAGCGTGAGACGAAGACAGGCAAGCCATTTTACGAGATTACCTTGGTCGATGCGACGGGCGATATGAAACTCAAGGTATGGGAGAACCGACCGCAGTTCCGTGCTTTGGATGATATTTCTGATGGCACCTTGTTGCGTATCAGTGGTGACTGGACACAGAACCAGTATGGTGTGGATTCGAACAAGTGGGACATGCGTCTCCTCAATGAGGACGAGGCTAAGGAGTTTTTGGCGGGTGATGCTGAGACCTGTGCACGGCAGGAAGCCGACTGGACTGATATTTGGGAAATGACAACCAGTATCAGTGATCCACGATTACGTGAGATATGTGCGGTTTTCTTCAAACAGTATGAAAAGAAATTCCGCCGTGCTGCAGCTGCGCGGAAAAACCATCATGCGCGCCGAGGTGGGCTCGTTGAACACGTTGCCCAGATGATGCGGTCGGCGCACGCGGTATGTTCGGTTTACCCCAGATTAAACCGCGACCTGCTCACGGCCGGTGTATTGTTTCACGACTGTGGCAAGATGTGGGAAAACAACTATCCTGAGGCAGGATTTACCCAGCCATTTAACATGCATGGCGAAATGCTTGGTCATATTCCAATTGGGATTGAAACAGCTAACAAGCTCTGGCGCGATATGATGGAAAATGATGTGGCAAAAGAATGGATTGAACTCAATCCGGATTCCGAGGATGTGCACCTACATCTGCTTCACTTGATTGCCAGCCACCATGGTGCCTATGAGTGGGGTAGCCCAACGCTGCCGCGCACGCCAGAGGCAATGGCGCTACATTACATCGATAACATGGATGCCAAGTACGAAATGATGCGTATGGGATACGAAAGTTCACCTGAGTTGGCACCTGGGATTCAAGAACGGAAGTTTCCTTTGCCCGCAAGTCTAGTGAAGCCTTTAGATCATTACGATGGCGAAGATATACCTGTGTCGCCTCCTGATGAATTATTCTGATGCTTCTCGGCCGTGGCTAGTATCCCAACCATGGGCCAAGCCATTTTTCAGCTTCCTCGATTGTCCATTTCTTACGTTTAGCGTAGTCTTCTACCTGATCTTTTTGCAAATCACTAAGCGCGAAATATTTGGAATCCGGGTGGGAAAACAAAAGGCCTGATACCGCGGCTCCTGGGTGCATAGCACAACTCTCAGTGAGCCCAACACCTATGGCTTGTGTGGCATTTAATAATCTAAAGAGCGTTATTTTTTCAGTGTGATCTGGTTGAGCTGGATAGCCAGGTGCTGGGCGTATGCCTTGGTATTTTTCTTTGATTAGCTCGTTGTGATTGAACTCATTGACTCGCTCGAAACCCCATGCCACCCGTGCGTGGTGGTGAAGCAGCTCAGCAAAAGCTTCTGCAAGGCGGTCGGCAATAGCTTGCACCATAATAGCGGAGTCAACTTCGTGTTTGTCGCGCAGCTTTGCAGCCCACTCATCCGCTCCATGGATAGCGACAACAAATGCGCCAACGTGATCAGTTGCCGATTTCAGTGATTTTTTCTGGTTTTCTGATGAGGGTTCTACATACCCTTCAGTTGTGGGTTCTACAAAATCAGCTAACGCGATATTTGGTTTACCACTCGTTTTTTCTGTCTGCTGTCTGAGTGTATGAAATGTTGCGTTATGATCAGGCAGATTGATATCGTCTCCATCTGAGCAGGCAGGAAAGAATCCATAGACACCACGTGCGGTAAATATTTTTTCTGTGATGATTTTCTCTAGTAGGACCTGGGCATCTTGATAGAGTTTTTCTGCGACTTCTGCAGCTTTGTGATTGCGTGTCTTCAGGACTTTTTCTTCGCGATCCCAAACTCCTCGTAGCTCCCAAGCGTGGAAGAACGGGGTCCAGTCGATATAATTGACTAGTTCTCGCAGTGATTGATTTGCAATAATACGTGTGCCAATGAATTCAGGCACAGGAGGGGAGTAACTTTCCCAGTCAATATCAATTTTTTTTGAGCGCGCATCTTCAATGCTGATAGTTGGTTTATCCTTTTTATTGAAGTTGTCTCGTAGCCTTTGGTATTTTTCTTTTGTGTCTTGAAGTAATGTTTCACGTTGCTCATCGCTTAGTAAGGCGGTGGTTACTGGCACGGATCGTGAGGCATCTAACACATGAATGATAGATCCTGAGTAATGTGGCGCAATCTTGACTGCTGTGTGTGCAGGGCTGGTAGTAGCACCTCCTACTAATACAGGTGTATTTAGTCCACGCCGTTCCATTTCCTTGGCGACGTTAACCATTTCATCAAGGGACGGAGTTATTAGGCCGGAGAGACCTATGACATCGACTTGTCGTGCCGCTGCAACTTCAAGGATTTTTTCACATGGCACCATCACGCCCATATCGATAACTTCGAAACCATTGCAGGCGAGAACCACGCCAACGATATTTTTTCCGATATCGTGTACATCGCCTTTAACTGTCGCCATGAGTATGCGCCCAGCAGTGAGTGATTTCTCTGCTTTTAATCTAGCACTTGTATCTGTGAGATTGGAATCACCAGCCATCAGCTCCTTCGAAATGGCGGCTATTTTGATCTCTTTTTCCTTTTCCATATATGGTTCAAGGTAAGCAACAGATTTTTTCATCACGCGTGCGGATTTAACTACCTGCGGGAGAAACATTTTGCCGGCGCCAAAGAGATCCCCCACTACGGACATACCATCCATGAGTGGGCCTTCAATCACATGCAGAGGTTTATCATATTTTTGTCTCGCTTCCTCAGTGTCCTCCGTGATGAAGGTGTCGATCCCTTTAAGTAAGGCATATTCAAGACGTTTTTCTAACGGTTCATCACGCCATGCGAGATCCTCTTTCTGGGTTTTCTTTTTGATGCCTTTAAACTGTTCAGCAAAATCGAGCATTCTCTCAGTTGCATCTGAATCACGGTTGAGCAGAACATCTTCGACATGCTTTAGCATGTCGGGTTTGATTTCGTCATAGACTTCTAACATGCCTGCGTTGACGATGCCCATGTCCATGCCTGAATTACCTGCATGGTAGAGAAATGCTGCGTGCATGGCCTCCCGCACTGGATTGTTTCCTCTGAAAGAAAACGAAACATTGGATACACCGCCAGAGATCTTGGCGCCCGGTAGGTTTTTCTTAATCCATTTGGTGGCTTTGAAAAAGTCCACAGCATAGTTGTTATGCTCCTCGATACCTGTGGCAACGGTGAGAATGTTAGGATCAAATATAATATCTTGCGGGTTAAAACCCACCTTATCTACAAGGATGTGGTAGGCACGCTCACAGATACGAATTTTTTCCTCATAGGTAGCGGCTTGTCCATTTTCATCAAATGCCATTACTACCGCGGCTGCGCCGAACTTCATAATCGTTCTTGCTTGTTGTTTGAAGGTCTCTTCCCCCTCTTTGAGGGAGATTGAATTAACAATACCCTTACCCTGCATGCATTTTAGTCCTGCTAGTATGATTTCCCACTTTGAGGAATCTACTGTGATCGGGACTTTAGTAATATCGGGTTCAGACTGAACGAGATTGAGAAAACGAGTCATCATATCCACGCCATCGATCAGGCCGTCATCAAAGCAAATATCAATAACCGGAGCACCATTATCGACTTGCTGTCGTGCCACTGCGAGGGCATCTTCGAGTCGATTCTCTTGGATCATTTTCCTAAATACAGGAGACCCAGCTACATTGGTGCGCTCACCAATCATCAGAAAATTCTTATTCGTGGTGTGATTGTAGGGTTCTGTGCCAGAGAGCCTGAGCATTGGCTCAATAACAGGTCGTTTGCGAGGGGTGACGTCCTTAACGGCTTTGGCTATGGCCGCAATATGCTTTGGCGTGCTGCCGCAGCAGCCACCAGCAAGATTGATGAAACCTGCTTTCGAGAAGTCGAGAAGCTTATCTTGCATATCTTGAGGTGAGAAAGGGAAACCCGTTTTTGACAGTGCGTCGGGCATTCCAGCATTTGGGTAACAGGAAACAAATGTATCTGCTACATTGCTGAGTTCAGCGATGAAGGGGCGCATCTCGTCGGGCCCGAGTGAGCAGTTGAGGCCAACGGCTAGCGGCTTTATGTGAGCCACGGCATTCCAAAAAGCTTCGATTTTTTGCGCAGAAATCATGGTTTCACCGCCACGACCGACAGCGGCAGAGATAATCATGGGAAGATTAAATCCGTCTTCTTCAAATACATCCTGTGCTGCTACCAAGGCAGCTTTTGAATTGAGTGCATCGAAGATAGTCTCCACCATTAGAATATCTGCACCACCCTCGACGAGAGCCCGTATTTGGCGTTTGTAATCTTCATATACTTGATCGAACGTGACAGTTCGAAATCCTGGATCATCTGGATCCACCGCCGCGTTGTTGAGTCCTACTGTCATTGGGCCAATGGCGCCGGCGACATAGCGTTTGATCCCTGTTTTAGTCTCCGCGGCATCACATGCGGAGCGGGCTAGCTGTGCTGATTGCAAGTTGATTTCCCATGCAAGATTTTTTAGGAAGGGGTCATCGATTACTTTTTGGTAAAAATCAGGATCTTTACGTCCAGCCCCTGATTCACGAGGGTCCTCGATGAAGAACTCTGATTGAGCAATCGAGGTGCCGGAAAAAGAATTGGTCTCAATGATATCTGAGCCGGCCTCAAGAAATTTGCAGTGAACATCCGAGATCACTTCTGATTGCGTCAGTGAGAGAATATCGCCATTATTGAGCAAATCCTTGGGTGCGTCTGCAAATTGTTTACCGCGTGCGTCTTTTTCCTGCAATCCGTAGCTACGAATCGTTGTGCCCATAGCACCGTCGAGGATTAAGATTTTTTCCTCTAGGGTTTTAGTCAGTTCGTCAGTTTTATCAGGTCTTGGCATGGTTGGCGGCAGCAAGTTAGCCAAAAAACATCAGCACACAAGAAACAAATCAACACATCTTGATGGGTTGATTTGTTTGAGATGTGTTGCTCTCTGTAGCATTCTCTTATGTGTGAGTGATTCTAGTGGAGAATTTGAAAAGATTAAGCCAACTCGGTGGTTGAGACGAGTCTTGCTGAGTATGTTGGTATTTGTGGTTGTTTTAGGGGTGATCGTTTGGGGGTTTTTGCCGCGTATCGCCGAGAGGGTGATACCAAGTATGATTGCAGATGCAGGGCTGGGTCAGGCTGATTTAAAAGTCGTCAAAATTGGGTGGAACGAGGCATTGATTGAGAACTTGGTTATTTCTGATCAAGGTTGGGAAGTAAAAGCAGATGGGTTATCAGTCAGCTATGACTTAACTGGTCTGCTTGATAGCCGGGTTGAGGATGTCGAGATTGATGGGCTCATTGCTGAGTTATATATTTCAACTCAGCAAACAGAGAAGTCGGGGGGTGATTCATATGCTCTAGTACACACTATGCCTAGTGTATTTAATCATCTAAACAGCGTTCGTGCCAGAGACGCCACTATGGTAATCGTGAATGGAGATCGGATGCACAGAGTTGATAAAATTGATATCAATCTTAGCCAGTCCGCGGCGCATAATTTATCACTTAGCGCAGAAGGGAGAGACTATAGTTTCATGACCCGTATCATTCATCAGGGTGATAAGTCGGACGTATCCATTAGTTCTACGACAGATATACCAGATCGATTTGTTGATTTGATTGAGACCATATTAACTCTAAAAACGCCCTTAATACCTCAGGGTATAGATATTGGCAGGGCAGATTTTAGCGGTGATTTTCAAGTTATCAGAGATAGCCCTTCGCCATTGGTGGTTGTGGCTGAGCTCGATCGTGTGGTTTTTAATGATGACAAAAATTCGATCAGAGCAATCAGCCGTGCTGTAAGCATGCATCTTGATATGAAATTTACAGGTAGTGGTGAGGTCACGTTCTCAGGTGTTACCGATACCTTATCATTACCAGCAAGCTTGCTCGCTGGTTGTGAATTGAATCTCAAAACGGCAGGCGTGCCTCAGTGGAAAACATCCATTGTATGGAACGATGATTCAGTCAAACTCATAGGCTCTGTAAATCAGCTAGATTTGACCGGCGAATACAATGATCGATCTGTTAGCCTTGATGCTGGTAATGCTAAGTTTTCATTAGTCGATGATGGACTCAAGGTTGATGGCTCTTTTTCTAATGGGCATACATTAATTCCTTTTGTCTATGAGCACAGTTTTAAGGAGCAGTTTGATGAGCGGTGGATAATGACAGGTGAGTTGGGTGTAGGGCCAATTAAGCATCATGAGTCTCTTCCGTTGTTAGATTCTATGACAGATACGTTAGATGATGTTTCAGTTAATGGAATTAGTTACACAAAGATGGATTTTTCACTGGGTTCCCATGAGCCATTTCGTGGCGCCTTGACTACCCAAATCAGTGATGCAGAGATAGCTTTTTTAGAGGGTAAGCTGAAAGCGGTAGGGGTTGATGGAATGATGAGACTAGAGATTATGCCTCGGCCTGATGCGGATTCGAATACTGAAGAACCAAGTCATTACACGCTAGATTTTGCAGCAAAAAAAATCACTGTGGCGGGCATGGATTCACTTGGGTATGATCTCGTGCACGAAGCAAAAAAACCCATTTTGATTACCGGAAAGGGGAACATTGGTGTGGATAAAGCTACTCTGAAAGGTGAGGTGAAAAACCTGCAACTTTATGGTGAAAAAGATGGTCTCGAAATTCTGCTTGCTGACACATCGGTGTTTTATCAAGTCAGTGAAGATCAAGTTCATGCTCATGGTAAAACATTCATTAGTGAGAATGAAATTCCGTTTTCCTATTGGCATGATCGTGAGACTCAAGGTGACAAGTGGAATCTTAAGGGATGGTTAAAAATTGATTCTGCCGACCTTAAACACCCTGTAGGTAATGGGGGAATGCTTGTTGAGGCGATGCAGGGCAAAACCATTGCAGGGAAGGTGAGTATGAAAATGGATTTCAACACTGGCAATGATGATGATTTTGATGGTGAACTGATGGCGTCAATTGCTGGTGGTACACTGACGATGGAAGACGATGGTCTAGTGCTTGAAGGTCTGAGCGGAGACATTAGGCTGAGTTCACTAAAAGAGATAAGGACGGACGGGTTTCATCGGGTCACGGCAAAGAAAATCAAAGCGTTTGATGCCGAGATGACCAACCTGCGGCTGGATTATCAGCTCCTCGCCAATGGTGATATTGCGGTGCAGAATGCTGCGCTGAGCGCGCTTGGTGGCATCGTTAAAATGGATTCAGTTATGATGCCAGGAGGTGATGGTAATTACCAGATGCAATTGCGTATGGAGGGGCTAGATCTTGCCCAACTCGCTAATCTATTCCCAGATTTTGACGGATCAATCACGGGCAAAATTGATGGGCTATTGCCATTGCAGAATATCGATGGAGAGTTCCGTTCAGTGCGTGGTGATATGTATTTAACACCCAGTAGCCGAGCAAAACTGCGCTATGATGTAGGTAACAAATTTAGTGCAGGAATGAACCCCAAGACGGAAGAATATAAAAGTATGAAAATGGTCGAGGACTCGCTAAAAAACCTCGAACTCCAGGTGCTAAATATTCGTTTGTTTGATCCTATGGATAAGAATAAGGCGATGGTACTTAAGCTGCGTGGGCAAGCGCCAAGTGTGCCGGGTTCACCGCCGATTCATCTCAATATCAATGGGTTTAAGCCCGATGATGATACGGTGAATTTCTTTGACTTGCTGCTTAGACATCGAGACAAGTTGAACTTTGGGCTGTAATTGTGAATATTTAGCCATAACCTGCGTCTTATTGTTTAGAAGCCTATGAAAGAATCTAATTATTTTTCTCTATGCTCCGCTCTGGCTGCCCTCTTGATGGCTAGTTTATCAAGCTGTGCCAAAGTAACGGTAGAACCCATCGAAGTGAAGCCTATTGAAATCAACGTCAATGTGCGCGTCACCGTAGAACGCGAACTAGACAACTTCTTTGGGGATCTCGATGCTAAGGAAAAGACAATAGCCAAGTAACTTATTTTAATTAAAAATTCTAACCAGTCATGAAACATTACCGTATTTACCTTATTGCATTGATCACTCTATTATCTGGATTCACTGCGCACGTTCAAGCCGCTGATCTTTCAGAGGTTAAAGCGCGCATGTCCGAGCGCCTCGGTAAAGTAGTCGCTATGAAAAAAAATGGATCTTTCGGTGAGAACAACCTAGGATATCTCACTGCTCGTAAGGCAGTGTCTGCAGCTAATGCTAGGATACTTGCTGCTGAGAATACTGACCGCAAAACGGTTTATCGATCAATTGCTGCGATGACAAAATCATCAGTCACCACAGTTGCAAAAGCTCGTGCAAAAAGTATCCGCAAAGTTGCTCCCAAAGGAACTTGGGTGCAGCTCACAAGCGGTGTATGGAAGCAGTTATAAGAGTTGTTGTTTTAGCTAAACAATCAGCATGCAGTCGCCGTAGGAAAAGAAGCGGTATTTAGCTTCGACCGCTTTGGCGTAGGCTTCAAGGATCAACTCTCGATTCGCGAAGGCGGACACAAGCATGATCAGTGTGCTCTGCGGGAGGTGAAAGTTTGTAAGTAAAGAGTCAACTATTTTGAAATCATGGGGTGGATTGATGAAAATATCAGTTTCGCCACGTGTGGAGCTGATGTGTCCGAGATTTGTCATTTGCGATTGGGCAATGCTTTCGAGCACCCGGGTGCATGTGGTGCCTGTTGATACGATGCGTCCACCCAGCTCGCGTGTTGTATTGATACGGTCTGCGGTTTCTGCACTGAGTGAGTAGCGTTCGGAGTGCATGTTATGATCTTTTACATATTCTGCTTTGATTGGGCGAAAGGTGCCAACTCCGACGTGGAGTGTAAGAAATGTGTGGTTGATTTCAGAGAGAATTTCAGGGGTGAAATGAAGTCCTGCGGTGGGTGCGGCAATGGCACCTTCTTCACGCGCAAAGGTGGTTTGATAGCGGTCGCGGTCTGCAGGATCGCTTTCACGGTTCATGTAATGTGGTAGGGCGAGACGGCCGTGGGCTTCCTCATCGACAGGTTGGTCCCAGCGGATGATACGATTACCATTTTCTAACACAGATTCGACGGTTCCCGTCGCTTCGCCGATTTTGATGCTGCGTCCGGGTTTCATTTTTTTCCCAGGTCTGACTAGACACTCCCATTCGAGTTCGCCAAGTTTGTGGGTGCAAACGATTTCAATATTTCCATCATTGGAAAAAAAGCGTGCGGGTGTGACCTTAGTGTCGTTAAGTATGAGCAGATCGTATGGCTTCAGATAACTTGAGAAATCTGTGAACATATGATGCTCGATCTCTCCCGTGTTACGGTCAATGACCATCATGCGGGATGCAGCTCGTTCGACGAGCGGACGGCTGGCAATAAGTTTCTCGGGGAGGTGGTAGTCGAAGTCGGTGGTCTTGAGCACATGGGGTTTTAAAGTTCTAAGTTTAAAATGCCAAACTCCAAATTGCCTGTGTCTCGTCAGGGTTCCGGAATTTGTAAATTGGTATTTGGAGTTTAGGATTAAAAACTTTAGTCTGCGACGTGCCTCTGAAGGAAATGAAACGATTACAGGTAGACGGAAAGTTTTTCCGATCCTCTGGCGATGGCGGCGAGCGTGTGTTCTTGAAAATGGTCACATATGGGCCATTTCCTGATCTTAGACCAGATTCTGTGGCTGATGATGCCATGGAAATGATGCGGATAGCATCGGCAGGATTCAATGCGGTGAGGCTATACGATGCGCCGTCGCCTAGACTTTTAGATGCAGCATGGAATGCTGGCCTGTGGGTTTTTGCCGGACTAAAGTGGCAATCGTGTTGTGATTTTATTTCCAATCCGTCCGTCTATTCTGCGGCACGATTGAATCTTACAGAAGGGTTGAGTGTATGGGGTGACCATCCTGCGCTTGCCGGAGTGTTTGTTGCTAATGAAATACCAGTGGACATGGTACGCTGGATGGGAGTGCAGAATGTGCGTGCCGCAATTGAGGAACTCATTGCTATTGGCAAAAAACAATGCCCTCAACTGCTTTTTGCGTATGCCAGTTTTCCGACAACGGAGTTCCTTGAACCAGATAATGCAGACTTTACAGCCATGAATGTTTTTCTTGAGGAAAGGAATAAATTCTCAGCGTATCTGCCACGCTTGCATAATGTGTCGGGTGATAGGCCTGTGATAGTTAGTGAGTTTGGTTTAGATACACAGCGCAGCAGTGAAAGTGATCAGAGTGATGTGTTTGAGTGGTGTTTGCAGGAATGCTTACTAACTGGCATGGCTGGTGTCACGGCCTATGCGTGGAGCGATTGGTGGTTTCAAAACCGTGTTATGAATGAGTGGTCGTTCGGGGTGACCGATCGTAGTGGTAAAGCGAAGCCCGCTTTGGATGCTCTGAGCAGCGTGTTGCCAGAAATACGTTCCCCGGAGCATGGGTTGGATGTCGTTGACGGGCTGATGTTTTCAGTTGTCGTCTGCACGCACAATGGAGCACGAAGGATGGATGCTTGCCTGCGTGCCGCTTGCGCGATGAGTTACGCTAATTATGAGGTGATTGTTGTGGATGACGGATCAGACGATGATCTGGCGGCTGTGGTGGGAAAATATCATGGTGTCAGGCTGTTGCGCACCGAGCATGTGGGCCTAAGTGCTGCTAGAAATCTGGGTGCTAAAGAAGCGAAGGGAGAGATCATCGCTTATACGGATGACGATTGCGAACCGGATGCCGCTTGGCTGACCTGGTTGGCATACTCTTTTTCAACATACAACTGGGATGCATGTGGTGGACCAAACTTGCCACCCATACCCGAAGACAAGGAAGATGTGCATGAAGCGGTGGTTGCGTGTGCGCCGGGTGCGCCTTCTCATGTTTTGTTGGGTGATATCGAAGCGGAGCATCTGCCGGGTTGTAATCTGGTGGTTAAGAAACAAGTGTTGGAGAGGATCGGTGGCTTTAGTGTGCAATATCGTGTTGCAGGCGACGATGTTGATTTCTGTTGGCGTCTGCGGGATGGAGGTTACAAATTAGGCTTCTGTGGTGCTGCATTCGTATGGCACCGGCGTCGGACATCAATATGGCGATATTTTAAGCAGCAATACGGCTACGGGAAGGCGGAGGCCATGCTTATGCGTGATTATCCAAAGCGCTTTGTCCGCGGTGGTGGCGCACGCTGGAAGGGTCGAGTCTATGCAGGTGGAGCGATGGCCGCCGACAGTGGTGCAGTCATTTATCATGGATTAATGGCTACAGCAGGATATCAGCAACTATGCACTAATATGCAGCCGACTCGTCCTTTACCCGTGGGGTTTGATCATTTAGGCGCTAAATTTTGGTTAGGCGTTGCCGCATTGGTGCAGCCGCGTGTGCGTTCATTTGCGCGTTTGATGTATAGCTTGCGATGGAGAGGGCGGGTGCGCAAAGCCTCTCGCAAAAGGGAGTGTATGCTCATTGATCGCATGGAGCGCCTCAACGACTATGAGGCGCAATGGTGGTATGGTGGTGACAAGTTAGATAGGCTACAGATTCTGGATGCGATCCGTGGCTGCGGCTGGCAAGCGCTGGAAAATGATACCAACTGGGATTTGGTTAACGAGTCCATGCGAATTCTTGTGGCATGTGAATCTCATGTCGAGGGTGTGCTTGTGCGCACCCGAGTTGAGATGGGGGAGCGGAGCAAAGGACAACTGCCTGCCGATTTGGTGAAAGCGCTTGAGGCTTTGGGGCTGGTGCGGATGTGATGGCGCTCATTCATCACCTTAACAATCATTATCATAATCTACTCGACGAATTTAAAGTCGACCATCTGGCGTTCCATATCGACGTTGGCGACGATGCAGTCGTATTGCTGGCCGACTTGGTAGCTGTGACCATTAGGTCCTGTGAAGCGTAGGAGATTGGCTTCGAAGCGCCATTCGCCGGGGCTGAAGTCTTCACTCTTGATGAGCCCCTTAGTCATGATGTCGATGGCTTCCACAAACAGGCCGAAGTGGCGAACGTCGGTGACCACGGTTTTGAAAACAGGCGGGTCTTTTTCCAGTGAGCACATGTGTAGGTACTGGAGCATTTTCAGTCTGCGTGATTCGTTTTCCGCCTCGGCTGAGGTGCGTTCGGTTTCGGAAATGTGCTGGGCGATCTGCGCGGCCTCGCCGGGCGAGGGCAGTCGGTCACGTTTCTCTGGGGGGTTGCCGAGGTGAGGTTGTAGAGCGCGGTGGACGATGAGGTCGGCGTAGCGGCGGATCGGGGAGGTGAAGTGACAGTAGTCGGCTTTTGATAATCCGTAGTGACCGAGCGGGTCTTGGAAATAGGCGGCGCGCTTGAGTGATTTTAATAAGCCGATCTTGATAGCGGGTTCTTCAAGTGACCCTTTGGCATCATCCAGCAATTTTTGGACATGCTTTTTGTTGGTCAAGTTGCCAGGTTTGTATCCGTGCAGTCGAGCGAGTTCAGCATATTCATTCAATCGGTCGGGATCAGGATCCTCGTGGATTCGGTAAATCGTTGTCTGGCCTCGGTTTTTTAGTAACTTGGCGGCTGACTCGTTGGCAACGAGCATGAACTCCTCGATCAGCTGGTGGGACTCGTTATAATCGCTTTTTTCGATTCCTGTGGGCTTTCCTTTGTTGTCTAACACAACGCTGACTTCCGGCATATCGAGATCTAGAGCGCCGTTTTCGAATCGCCGTTTTCTGAGTAACGATGCCAAGCTCCACGCCTCATGTAGCATATCGGTGATGGTGTCGCCCCGGTTTTTATCCGGTGCCATCAAAATGTCTTGGGCATCTTCGTAAGTGAACCGTTTGCTAGAGTGGATCACGGCGCGAGTAAACCGAGCAGAGCGAATTTTGCCGTCCTGATTCACCTTCATCAGGCAGCACTGGGTGAGTCGATCAACCTCCGGCATTAGCGAGCAAAGATGATTGGACAGCTCGCGTGGGATCATCGGAAGGACGCGATCCGCCATGTAGGTCGAGTTGCCACGCCCACTTGCTTCCTTGTCGAGTGCAGAGCCGGGTTTTACATAGTGCGAAACATCGGCGATGTGCACGGCGAGTTGCCATCCATCTTTGGTCTTCTGCACGGAGATGGCATCGTCAAAGTCCTTGGCATCATGCGGGTCGATGGTGATGACGGGGAGCTCTCGCCAGTCGTCGCGTCCGTCAATATCCTTCTCGGTGACGTGATCGCCAAAACGTTTTGCCCCATCTAACACATCATCGGGGAATTCATCACGTAGTCCGTGCTTGTGCACGATGGAAAGCATATCGATGCCTGGAGTGTCTGGCCAACCTAGCACCTCGGTGACTCTACCGACGGGTTTTGAGTTCGGGTTATCCCATCTTGTGAGTTCCACGGCAACGACTTGACCGGACTTCGGGCCGTCTTTTTTATCCTGCGGTAAGGAGTCGCGCTCAATATTGACATCTGGGATTTTAAGGTCGTCCGGTTGCACATGGGCAAATTTTCCGCGGCGGAAATAGGTGCCAACGATGCGTGCCATACCGCGTTCGATGATTTTTTCAACGTATCCAGCTGCCTCATCGTCGGGTTTGGCCATGCCGGCGGCACGGTGGTTTTTTCCACGTCTGTGCTTGGTCCATTCTGGCTGGCCGATGCGATCAATTCGCACGGCCACTTGGTCGCCATTCATGGCGGTTCCTGTTTTCTGGGATGAGACAAATATGCGAGAAAACTTTTTGAGGTCCATGCCGGCGGCCTCGTTGGTAGCGTCGTTCGCATCGGGGTAGAACCATGCGTTACCGTTGCTCTGAAATCGAAGAGTGCCGATGAGGAGTGCTTGGTTACCCTTTTTGGGCCCTTTAGATGATTTAGAGCGAAGTGAAAACCGACCTTTTTTCCCCCTTACGATGATGCCTTTATTCTCCAATCGGAGAAGTTCTTCACGCAAAGCAGCGCGTTCGTTGGGTTTGACCCGGAGATTACGTGCGAACTCAGACTTGTTGAGTGGACGGTATTCGGGTGATTTCAGCAACGTGTCAATACGTTGGCGGAGTCTCTTCATGAGTTCAGCGTGGCAGAAACAAGCATGATGGGAATGATTAACTGAAAGTCTTTGTAGTATTTTGAACTATGATGATGAGGCGTTAGAGCAATATGAAATTTGTGTTTGGAGTGGATTCTGATGTGAAACAAATTTTACTCGGTTGTTTTATGGTCTTAAGGTTTTTCTGTTTCATAGATATGTTGGATCTCGGTTTCTGAAAAAGCTCTTTTGGCAATTAGGAATTTGCTCATGGAGCCTACCAAATGTCGTATTTCAAATTTTGTTCCTTTGGCCCACTCTTCTTGTGGCCAATTACCGATGTCTGCAATTCCAACTTTCAGCGGATTGACTTTTTTGATGTCGTTTGTCCCGACTAGCTTACCATTAACGTAGTGCTTAACTTTTCCTCTCTGCGTATCATAGACAAGGGCAAGATGAGCCCATTCACCAGTTAGCAGCTGCTGATGCAGATTCTTATTACAGTGATAATGAGTTCTGCCTCTAATGAGACCTTTGGCCTGACTTGTTTCGGAAAAATGCAGTTGTTGCAGTTCTTTTGTTTTTGAGGAAATGATACTCCAATGTAGAAAATGATCTTGTTCGGTTTCTGGATTTAATAATGCCAAGTTCTCACCCAGAACATCTTTCATCTTCACCCAAGTAATCATTGTGATATCCTTGAATTTTCCAGGTAGATTAAGTCTGACTCGGTCTGATGAGCTATTGAAACCCAAAGCCTGTGTTCCTGGCCAACGACCTTGTGTTGTGTGACAGCCGACAATTGCACCGTCGGTACCCTTTCTGCCATGGATAGCTTTATTTTTCACTTTTCTTGCCCAGTGATCAGCACCTGAGAACGTGTAATACAAAACCACATCCTCGTCCTCAATAAGTTGCTTGGATATTTGGTTTGATTCAGTGATTTTTCTTTCAACTTTATAATCTAAGCTCTCTGATCGGGTGAACACTTGGGAACGTGATTTGCCTACTACAACAGAATTCCCTCGTATGCTTATTGATTGGCCCTGTTGAAGTAATATCTGTTTATCCTCTTCGGGGTGCCAGACTTCGACCTCCCCGTCAAAAACATGGACTTCACCTGAGCCTTCGTAGTCGACACTCATGCCAAAGGAAGTGCCAAGATCGACTACCTTGAAGCCGCCTGTAAGAATCTCAAAACCAATAGCTGGGGGTGGGACATCAGCACAGAGCTTGCCATGAATAAGTCTCCCTTGTTCAGAATTGATCACCTGGAACTTGGACGGGCCTTCTAATAAAACCGTAGCGCCGTGGAAGAAGTCAATTTGCACTAAGCCCGATTCGATTTCTATGATACATGGCTCGAGAGGTATTTGTGACTTCCGTTTGGATTTTTTTAAGCTCGTGTCATTACCCCAAGCGACATCAACGTGTTTGCTGATAACGGCAACATTTTTGTTTTCGGTAATACCGATAGCCATGGTGGGTTCAGTATCATTTTGACCTGTTTTCGGTAATACAAAGAATACAATAACCACTGCTAAAATAAGAACTGCTATCGCGGCAAGCCGCATTGTTAGCTGAACTTTTTTTGGTTGGGTATTTACGAGTTCTAGGGATTTGAGCTCTTCTCCCAGACACGATTGTAGGTAAAAAGAGCGGGTAATCCTTCTTCTTGCTATGGGGTCGTTCATGATCATATCACGAAAGATAATTGTTTGATCTTTATCCAGTGCCCCGTCACTGGCCAAAAGTGCCAATTTGTCGACTTCTTTGGATGGGTAGGCGTCAGCTTTCATATCTGATATTTTTATTGTAATGAGCGGCCCATTTTTCGTTCTACGCAATCAAGCAGCATGTTGTGTGCCTTTTGTAAGGTGAGATAAATTGAGCGGACGCTTTTGTTTTTTCTTTTAGCAATGCTGGAAACTTTTTCATCACGATTGTAGCGTGCATGTAACACCTTCATTATTTGAGAGGGAATTATTGTGCAGCAATCTCTCAAGTATCCCCGCAAATCATCAAATTCGCAGCTTACTTTGACCGATTCATCGGCTAGCTTAATCAAGACGTCATCGTCGAGCGGTAAAGCCAGCCGAGACTGTTTACGGCGCCAATTTAAAATACAAAACCGGGCTATGCTCATGGCCCATACAGCAAAATCCGAGCCTTCAACATAACGATCAAATTTTTCCCAGAGAAT
>OBPI01000037.1_pt1 | contig 21077 bp, 11 predicted proteins | sample 1470521 | NCBI WGS metagenome assembly OBPI01 (sample SAMEA3275481, study PRJEB22092) | marine metagenome | biome: Marine environment; feature: Belgian marine environment, sample taken at 3 meters depth; material: Sterile flask | collected 2014-06-25T05:23:32+00 | depth 3 m
ATGGAATTCCAGCCTGGGTGATTTTCTTTTGCAGATCGGGCACATTGATGCCCTGAACGCTGGTGCCTTGGCGAATCGCCATGGATGCGGCCATGCCGGAAACCTCACCGAGGTGCATCCAGGTGGGCTCCAGCCGGATAGCGCAGAAGGCGACGGCGCTGGACGATACGCAGACGGGTACCAGCAGATTCTGGCATTCCTGTGCCTTGGGGGTGATGGCACGGTAGGGAATGTCAAAATTTTGACCTTTTTGCCAGATCCTCCCCTCATTGATGAAATGATCTTTGTCCACGGCATATCGCGTCACGTGATGGGAATCGATGAAATGGGAGCCGATGTGAATCACGTCTTTCTTGTCGCGTGTCTGGGTAGTGTCGGCTTGGGTCAAAATGCACGGACCTTTCATGCGGCGGGCGGCACGAACGTAGATGTACCAGGGCCAGTGATCGTTGTCGGTCCACTCGTCCTTACAGAAGCCGTAGCCTGACATCTCTTTCCTGATTTTTTCAGGAACACGTGGGTCGCTTTTGAGAAACCACAGGAGCCCGTGGGTGTAATCGCGGTATTTTTTGTGGATCTTCTCGCGCTGCTCGAAACTCGCCTCCGCCCAAGCCGTCTGTTCGCCGGGCATGCTCATGGAGACGATGGAGAACTGGCAGTTATTGCACTCCCGCTTGCCGCCGGGCATTCCATAGAAACCGAAGATCTGACCGGCTCGTTTCAGATCTCCAGATGCGAGGCTGCGTGCGAGAAGCTCGTACTGTGTGGGGTCGTAGTTTTCCGGTTTGTTGATAGGAACAGAGTTCTCTGGATTGGTGGAAAGGTTCAGACGGATGTTGTAGCAGATGGGGTGGGGGCTTGCGGAAAACTCCTTGGGTAAGGGCCCCGGCATGATACCCGGCAGAAGGTTGCCTTGGTCATCGTAGGGGGAAACATTGATTTTTTCGTCAAGATAACGCACGCCTGCGAGGGATTCACCATAAGTATCACGGGCTTCACGCCCGACGGTGTAGGAAACCCCTGCGGCAGCCATCAGGTCGCCTTCGTAAGTGGCATCGATAAAGACTTTTGCCTGGTAGACTTTGCCTCCGCGGACGGTGAGATCGGTGATGCGTCCGTCTTTTTTGCGTACGCTTTTGAGGAGTTGTTCAAAGCGCACCGGGACTTTTCCCTTCTTGAGCATTTCCAGAAATACTTTCTCGGCGACGTGCGACTGCCAGACACGGGGGCCACGGATAGGGCCTGGGGGTTTGATGGGTGTTCTGCTTCTCCGTGCGGCCTCGTTGACAAATTGCTCGCTCAAGCCGCCCATGGTGCGGCGGTCCATGTGCTCTAATTCATCGCGATTCAGGCCGCTGGTGCTCAAGCCACCGACGTGCTTGGTCTGCTCTAGCAGGATGACAGATGAGCCTTCTCTTGAAGCTGCGATTGCTGCGGTGATGCCACCGGGGGTTCCGCCATACACGACGACATCATAGTGCTGAGCCTCATCCTCCGCTGCTGTTGTCATCGGTATGACTGCGGCCAAGCAGCAGAGAAGTTGTTTTATGAATGGATTCATGAGTAATCGCGGAGTATGGAGTGATCGTCACATCAAATACGAAGGATAGCATGAAAAGGTTTCTAATAATATTACTAGCTTTGAAGGCATGCCTCATCGCGCATACCGCAGCGGAAAAACCGAATATCGTTTTTCTGCTGGCTGATGATATGAACCGCGACACGTGGGGGATCTACGGTAGCAAAGACTGTAAAACGCCGAACATCGACAAGCTGGCGGATGATGGCATGAAATTCCATCGGGCATACTGCTCGGTGGCGATGTGTGCGCCGTTTCGGCAGGAGCTGTATAGTGGTAGGAGCCCGTGGCGGACGGGGACGCTGGCGAACCATTCGAGGTCGAAGGCGGGGACGCGTAGTTTACCACATTATCTGAAGCCGCTGGGATACCGGGTGGCTTTGTCCGGTAAAAGCCACGTCGGTCCGCAGGGGGCATATCCTTTTGAGATCTTAAAAACGAAAACTTCAAAGACGAAGGATAGTAACGGGGCGTTTATAGAGACAGCGAACAAGTTCTTTGACGAATGCCGCGAAAAGAAAACTCCGTTCTGCCTGTTCATCGCATCGAATGATGGGCATGCACCGTTCACCACCGGAGACGCCTCACAGTATGACAAGGACAAGCTGACGATTCCCCCATACTGGTTGGATACTCCGGTGTTGCGTGAGCATCTGGTGAAGTATTACGCGGAGATCACCAACTTTGATCGATTGGTTGGGATGGTCCGTGCCTCGCTGGAGAAAAAAGGGCTTTGGAAGAATACGCTCTTTGTGGTGTGCAGTGAGCAGGGTGTACAGTTTCCTTTTGCGAAGTGGACGTGTTATGACAATGGACTGCACACGGGCATGGTGATGAGCTGGCCGGGGGTGATCAAGGCAGGGTCGCAGGCGGGTACGTTGATTTCGATGGCTGATGTGGCTCCGACTTTTGTCGATGCGGCTGGCGGCAAGCTGAAGGAGGGTGATGTGGACGGAAAGAGTTTCCTGAAGACGTTGAGGGGAGAAAAGCAGGTTCTGCACGAGTATGTTTTTGGTGCCTTTACCAACTGTAACATCAGCGCCAACCGGGACAGGATTTTCCCGATCCGGAGTATTCGGAGTGAAGGGTTTTCGCTGTTGTATAACCCGAACTATCGGCAGCAGACATCAAATATTACCTTGAGCACTGAGGGGAGTCCGGGGATGTCCTGGCATGCCTTGAAGGGGAAGTCGGAGAAAGCGGATGCGTTAATTCGGAAGCTGCACCATCGGCCGGAGTTTGAGTTGTACGATTTGAAGAATGATCCTTATGAGCTGCGTAACGTGAATGGGAAGCCGGAGTATGAGGAGGTGGCTGAGAGGATGAAGAAGGCGCTGCGGGCGAAGCTGAAGGAGCTTGGGGACAGTGATCCGATTGCGACTGAGAAGTCGTTGGTGAAGGGTGGGGGTAAAGATGGTGGTGGGAAGAAAAGGAAGAGGAAGTAGTGATGATTTTGGGCGTGGGTTGCTGGGCGACAAGAGTGTCGCCCCTCCCTAGGGCTTGTGCTGTAAGGTGGGCGGACACTCATGTCAGCAGCGGGGGATTTGATCCGTGCTCATCTGAGTGCATCCGAGCCATCTGTGCGAGGGAATGTTTTTTAACGCAGATTGACACAGATGAGCACAGATCCAGGCAATCCGCTCATGCAGATGAATGGAGTGTCTATGAAAGGGACACTTGGTCCCTACCTAAATGCCTTTAGCTTCTCGTGGAAATCGAGGTAGATGTTGCTGGGGTAGGGGGGAGGGGAATATCCAATGTCCAACAAGGAATATCCAACCGAAGAAAGGGCTCACGAATCACCGGTGCAGGAAAAATACCGGTCGTCATGCAAAACACCGGGGTGATACCAATCTCCTTGGAAATTGGATATTCCTTGTTGGCTGTTGGATATTCGAATGATTGGGCGACGGGGTTGGAAGCCCCGGGCACGATGGCCTCACCTACAGCGAGACAACCTCGTTAGGGTTGATCCCGATAGGGTTTCTTTGCCTTGTAGAGCTCTAATCGTTTTTGCATTTCGCCCCTGTTGGCTGGTGGGGTAAGCTCGATAAGTTTGCTTTGCCATTTGATGGCAGCGTCAAACTGACCTGACTCTGCGTAGGCGGCGGCCAGGGTATCGAGTGCGGCGCCTAGCTGGTAGTTCGACAGTTTGCAGCACCGCTCGGCAAGCTCGACCGCCTGGGTGCCATTTCTTAGTTTTGCGTTCGGGTGTGTGGCGCGAATCCAGGCTAGATTGTTCAACACCGAGGGGAGATTCGGCTTGAGGCTCAATGACCAGGTGAAGTGTTGGATAGCTTGCTCAAATTCCTTACGCACGCGAGAGGCATCACCCAGGGTGGCGTGCATCAATGCGTTGTCGGATGCTATTTTGTTTGGGATCGGGCGTTGGCCAAGTTGGGATGCTGCTAGTGCTCGGAGGCTCAGGCCGAGGTTCTTGTGGGCATCGGCGTAATCCGGGGTGATCTTTAGGGCATGATGATACTGTTCAATGGCTTTAAGCATTTTTCCCTGTCCATGTAGCGCAGCCCCCAAGTTATTATGAGCTTCCGCGTAATCTGACTTATTTTTGATGGCATGGTGAAAATGCTCGATGGCATCAGCGACTTTTCCTTGTCCATGCACAATAACGCCTAGGCTATTGTGTGCTTCCGCGAAATCAGGTTTGAGGCGCAGTGATTGTCGGTAGTGATCGGCGGCTTCTGTGAGCCTCCCTAGCTTTTGCTTGGCAATTCCCAGGTTGTTGTGCGCCGTATAGCTGTCAGGTTTTAATCTGATGACGTCCTCATATTCTCCAACTGCTTGGATGGTCATACCCGACTTTTGGAGATTCATGGCGCGTCGGAAACGATGCACGGCGGCAGACTTTACGGCTGTGTGCTCTACCCGAGGATGCAGGATGGGTTGACCGGAGATGGCAGCCGCCTGGGTGAATCGCTGGATGCGGTTTCCTTTGGAGTGGTCGGCGTCCTGCAGCAGTTGATCGACCGACACAGGGCCTTTGTAAATCACAGCCAGGTGTCCTTGCCGGTCAATGAGGAAACTGGTCGGCAGCGGTAAATCCCGATGCAGCGGCAAGTGGAAATCATGAAGCTCCTGAAAACTTGCGATGACTCGTGCATTGGCTAAACCCACTGGGAATGGGGGTTTAAGTTTGGCAACCAGTCGCTCTGCGTCTGCCTTCGTTGATGGGTCATCACCCATTCCATCGATGGAAAGTGCGAGAACATCGATCCCCTTTGCCTTTAGCTCGTTATAGCGCTGTGAGAACTCGTTGAGCTCGGTCTCGCAGGGTGTACACCAGCCGGCCCAAAGATTGACTAACAGCAGGCGTCCCGATTTTCTTTTCAGGTCATTGTTTCTGCCACCGAAGTCTGTGTAGGTGAAATGCGGCACTGGTAACAATTCAACCAGTGGAATCCTCGCAACCTGCGAAGCCGGTGGGACTTTCTGTGTGGAGGGAATAAGGCATGTCTTGCGGGGTGATTGTGTGATGTCTTGTGCAACTCCTGATCCTTGGATTAACCGGTAGCGATGGTTGGCGTTGATTCCGGTGAATTGTTCAACCTCTCCGCCCGGCCAACGGACGGTTACCATCTTGACGGTGTCGGTTTTACCTAATCCGAAATGGATCCATTTACTCGACTGAGCGAGAAACCCTTCACCGGCACGGAGCGTTTTAATCGACTTGGGATGTGGGTTTTTGGAATCGGCATTGGCAAAAACAACTTCCACCCGGGCACCAATGGCGTCACGGTTGGTGGTTTTGCCGTTGCCTTGGAGCCGCAGCATCAAGAAGTGGTTGCCTGTGGGCAATTCATTACGCATCAGACGGAGTCGAGGGGCGTTGCGGTTGGATATCCACATGTCGAGGTCGCCGTCGTGATCCCAGTCGACCAGAGCCACGGCTCTGGCGTCGTCGGGGAAATCAAGCCCGCTGACGGCCGAGATATTTGCGAAGCGACCCTGTGCCGCAGGTGTGTCCCCCGTGTTGAGGAAAAAGCAGTTTCGCTCACGGCCACTGAATGAGCGTCCTGTGAACATCATCTGCGACAGTAAACTTCCAGCTCGCTCCGGCCCTTCCCCGTCGAGTGCCTGGCCATCCATTTTTTCCCGCGACAGAACCTGCCGCCACCAGAAACTTCACAAGTCACCCGTATCTTCCGTTGTGATGTATCCGTTGGATACGACCAGGTCTTCCCAGCCGTCGTTGTTGACGTCAATAAAGTGTGACCCCCATGCCCAGCGACCCATTTCGATGCCTGCCGGGGCGCTTTGGTCGGAGAATGTTCCGTCGCCTTGGTTTTGAAGTAGCGTGTTGCCGCGTGCCAGCCGCTGGATGCGTTGCTTTTGTTCGGCAGAGGCACCTTCCTGGAATTTTTTCTGGTATGTAACGCGCTGACCTGCCGACGACCACATGTTGCTGACAAACGCATCCATCCATCCATCGCGATTATAATCGCCCCAAGTCATCGACATACCGGTGGCACTGTCTTCGACGCGGGCTGTTGTCGAGATGTCGGTAAACTGTTGTTTGACGCCAGATGGGGGTGTGGTGGCTGGGCTTTTCAGGTCATTGCGATAAAAGTGGTCACGGCCGTAATCGTTGGCGACGTAGAGGTCCTGGTCGCCGTCGTTGTCATAATCATCCCATGATGCTGCGAGGCTCCAACGGTGGTTGTTTTTATTCAGCCCCACTTCGTTAGTTACATCTTTAAACGACCAATTGCCATCATGTGAAATACGGTTGTGTAACAAGCTGTTGATGCCGCCATTGTTGGCATCATGCACCACGAAGCCTGCGCTGGCCCCTGGCAGAGCGTGGCTCGTGCCACTTTCTAACATTTCGTTGTCATGGTAAGCGCATACATAGATGTCGAGACGCCCGTCCAGATCATAGTCCACAGCACTCAATGACATCGTGTCCTCTGATGTTGTCAGGACATCGCGGAGGCGGAAGTGTCCCTTGCCATCATTTTCCGCCACGACCACGCCACCCAGGATAGAGACCACCAGATCCTGGTCTGAGTCGTTATCCAAATCAACGAGGAGGGCACTCCGGGACGATTGCAGCCAGTCGACCCCCCAGGCTGCTGATTCTTCCCGGGCTGAGCCATCCGGGTTCTGAATGAATAGTCGGTTAGGCAGTCCGGCTTCCTGGCAAACGTACAGGTCGTCGAGCCCGTCACCATTGACATCGCCCACAGCCAATCCGGGATTCCCGAGTATTGCAAATGGGCTATTGTCCTGGATGCGTTCCAGCCAATCGTTCATGCCGCGCAGAAATTGATCTTGGTAGCTCTGGTTCTTTCCCAAGATCGATTCCGTGCAGTCGGTAAAAAGGGCACCGTGCGTTAGGTGTGATACCGTTTGCTCAAATTCCTTCACACGGAGCCACTGCATACGTGGTGGTGCATCGCTTGTGCCCGTTGTCCAGCCGATCTCCCAAGTCGCATGTTGTTCTACGGTGCCAGACTTCGTTCGGCCGGAAATGGAAAAATACTGCCGGGTGGTGATTCCTCCGGGTGTGGCGGTGACGTTGAACACCTTGGCTTTGAAGCGGACACCTGTTGCGCCCGTGAGTGGTTCGGCCACAGCGCGTAATGCCTCGGCTAAATCGCCAGCTCCGCGCAAGGGAAGTTGATTTGAATTGCGATCGGTCGCAGCGTTGCGAAGTCGGCCGATTTTCAATAGCTGATCATCCCGGATCGTTTCCAGATTTTTCGGGCGTAGCGGTTCACATGTGAAGTCGTCGATGATCAGTTTGCCAACGGAGTCATCATCGATTTTATCAGGGCGTGCCAACAGCTTGCCGAGGGATTTTAATTGCTTGCTTGCCTCGTTGGCGAAGACCTCCGTGTCCCAGCCGTCCTTGGACGGGTCGTCGATTTCATCCCAGGAGGCGGCCTGGATTGTCGGAACACGTGCCTCGCCCTGGCGTGACTGTGTTGCAGGCGAATCTGGGCTCTCTTCCGTGTTTTGCGAGTTCTTGACGCCGTAAAAAATGGCTACGATCACAATGATTAGCAGGGCAATCAGCAAACCTGGTTTAGGCACGCTGTTTTGAGCAGATTTTGAGTGAGCTTGCTTTTGCATACAGTCAATGCCAGCAGGGCAGCGGGAGGTTAGTGAAATATGGATTGCTAGGAACCGGCCTTATCCGAGGGAAGAACACATGGACAGTTACGAGTAGGTAGCGGTCTGGCAATGATAAAAGTGGCAGGCCTGGAGGCCGCCTTGTTTCATTGAGATTCTTTGGCGACGGGGCTGAAATCTCCGGTCACAAAAAACCCCACCCCCGATGATTGGGAGTAGGGTTTGAAATGCTTGTTGGTTTTCCCAATCCGGCTCACTTCCGGCGACGGAGTATCAAGGCGAGTCCACCGAGTCCTAGCAGGGCGGTGGTGGATGGCTCGGGCACTAACTCGAACTGCATGCCTGAGTAGGATTGACGGTTATTACCCGTTTCATTGATCGTAGCATCCCAGGTTCCTGTGAGCTTGCCGGTACCATCTGCCGTCACGCCTATGAAGTCGTAATCGCCTTCTGCATCCACTGTGCCCGCACCAAACCCATCAACAGTGCTAGATGCGCCGCCCGGGTCAGTTCCCTCAAAAAACGTGATATTGTAGGTTCCGTTTGGCGTGAGCCCCGTCAACTCCCACGGGACGACGTTGTCATCCATGTAATAGTAATCACCCCGCAGGACATTATTATTAAGAAAAGCAGTGTGGTTGATCGCTTGCTGAGCACTGCCAGCGGGGTTGAGTGTGAATGTGGGCCCTTCGGTCGTCGGGAAGGCATTTGGTGCGGAGCCTGTAGAACCGGCCGCGGTGTTCCATGCCCCTACTTGACCCGTAAACATCTGACCGACCGAATTAACGGCGTCGCTGTCGCCGCCTGTCGTGACGGTATCGCCTGAAGCAGTGCCTTTACCAGTACCATAGTCAATACTGATCACAGACGCATTCGCGCTGACTACTAGGCCAGCCAACGCAGCAATCGGTAGGACTGTTTTGATTAATTTGTTCATTTTCATAATTATTTTTTGTGTTGGTTTTCTTTGTTGTTAGTTAGCTTGCCGATTCCATCCAGTCGTAGCTAAACTGGAAATTGATCGTGAACTAGCACGCATTCTTCCCCCCCCTGTGGCGTTTGTCAATATTTAGATTTCTTAATTTAGATCTGAGCATGACCCATATGGGGTTAGGTTGTAGGCGATCCGATGAACTCTAAGAGGGCAGGATAGCAGGTGGGATGCCCTCCTCCTCCGTCGGGCAGGAATAACATCATGCGTTGTCGCCCCTCCATAGGGGCTGGAAGCCCCGGTCAGATTAGCGGAGTGTTTTGAGCTTCTCGTGGAAGTCGAGGTAGATGTTGTTGGAGTAGGGTGTATGCTCTGCGGTGGCGATTTTCTGGGAGGCTTTGGCTTCGTCGGTTTTGCCGAGGTTTTCGAGGATGGTGGCGCGGATGGCGTGCATTTCGCGCAGGGCGTCGCTGGGGCGGTTGGGGTCGTGGCGGAAGCTTTTGGGGTTGTGGGCGGCGATGGCTTTGTCGATGTCTTCGAGGGCGATGTCCCATTGCTTGAGTTTGAGATTAGCCAGAGCGCGGGCATGGAAACGTGGGGCGGTCCAGCCGAAGCGTTCGTCTTTTTTCTTGGCGAATGGGCCGGCGAAGAGTCGGGCGGCATTTTTATAATCTCCTTTTTCAAGGGCTTTGTAGGCGAGGGTGATGTCGAGCAGCTCGATGTGCACGGTCAGGCCGAGGTAGGCGGAGAACTGGTGGCTGAACGAGAACTTGTGTTTCAGGCCTGTGGTTTGCCAGGCGATGGTGCCATCGCGGCGGAGCAGGAAGATGTTGGCTATTTCGTCGGCGGAGATGACGCCGAGTTGTCGGATCGCGCGGTTGCTGATGGTGTCGGGCACGGTGGCAACTTGGAACTTCCAGTCGTGTTTTTTGACCAGCGCTTTGATGCGGTCGGTGTCTTTGGTGAGGAATGCGACGACCATGTTGACCTCGTTGTGGATGTGTTCGCTGGCGCGTTTCCAGGCGTAATCGACGGCGCCTTGCTGGGCACGTTTTTTGCCTTCGGCGGGTTTTCCGATCAGGCTGATTGGGATGTCGCCCTCGGTGGGTGGCTCGATGAACAGGATGAGTGTCTGCTTGCCCTGGGTGTCCTTGGGCAGGGTGAGTGATTTGCCGTCGAGAGTTTTCAGGCTGAGGTTGGGAAATGGGCGGGTGGAGGTGCTCCAGTTATGGTTGATGATGTTGCTGCGTGATTCTTTGCGTTCGCGTCGTTGATCGGTGGCGTGGAGCAGGTTGAACTGGTGGTATCGGTCGCGCAGGAAGGAGGCGGCGGGCCAGAGTGCGGCGTTGTTTTCATCGTGTGTGGCGAGGAATTTTTCGCGGTAGTGGTCGTGGAGGCTTCTCGAGTGGGCTTCCAGAGCGAGGATGGAAGCGGCGGCGAGTGCAGAGGAATCGTCGCTGCCGCATGCTTTAATGAATGCTGTTAGAATCGATTCTGCGTCGGCTTTTTCCTGGCGCAGGGAGGCTTTGGCCAGGCAGAATTGTGGCACGACATTGGCACCTTTGGGTAGGTTGGTGGCTAGGGTGGCATTCGCCTCGGCGACTGCGGCGTCGAGATGCTTGGGCTCGATGGCGGTTTTCCACATGCCTAACAATGCGATGATGCGTAGGTTGCGGATTTGCCAGAGATCGGGGGATGTGGGCGACTGTGCGATCAGTTCGCGGCAGAGTTTTTCCGCCTGGGTGTAGTTGGCAAGTGTTTGCTTGGGTGTGAGTCGGTAGCGCATCGGTGCCGGGGTGAAGCAGTCGTGGATGGCGGTGAGTTTCTTGTTAGCGTTGTGGGCGAGGAAGTCGCCAGCATACATCGATTGCAGCTGTGCCAGGCTGCGGGTGTGGGGCATGAACTGATCGGAGATGAGCACCTCCTTGGTAGCTCCGTGTCCGCGGCCGTACTTGGCTAGGCTGGACATGAGTAGGACGTGGCCGTGGGGGTTGATCAGGTAGCCTTGGGGTTTGGTGATGGCAAAGATCTTTGCGGGTCGGCTATTTTTTCCGTCGGGCAGGTGGACGGCGGTCCAGTTTAGTCCGAGTGCGCGGAGTTGTTTTTCTCCGGCGTCGGGGAGTTGGTCGATGTTGAAGCTAAACACGCTCAGGTGTGTGGCGTAGGGTGCCATTTCCTCGTGGATTTTCCTCAGCTCCTCTTGGTGGCCGGGCATCTTGGTCGACCAGAAAACTACGATGCTGGCGTGCCCTAACTGGTCGATGGGAAAGCTGAGTGTGGTGCCGTCGGCGCGTTTGAAGGTGCCGATGAATGGGACATCGGCGCGGCCGAAGCCTAAGTTTTTGAGTCGGAACTGAACGACGTCATCGTTGCTGGCGTGGCGTTCGGTCATCAGGGTGACGATTTCATTTTCGAGCTCACGGGCTTCGATGTTGCGGGCGATCATGGCAGCGATCATTAGGCATTTGGGTTCGGCCGGAGTGTCGCGATAGCGGGTGATCAGTTCGGTGAGTGCTTGGGTGCGTTCTTCTTTCCCGGCGTTCTTTTGATCGAGCGTCATGTTGGAGAACAGGAGGTCGGCATCGAGTCGGAGCGTGGCTTGGGTGTCGGGTGCCTTGGCGAGTTTGCCGCAAATTTCGAACAGCGATTTCCGGTTGGCTTCCGAGTTATCCATGCTGAGCAGAAGCTTTTGGCTTTGCAGCATGATGGCGAGGATTTGGAATCGGCCCGGTGCGGTGGGTGAGTCCTCGATCAAGCCATTACCTTTGCGGATGATGCTTTTGCAGGAACGTCGTTTTTTGGCGGCGGAACTCTGGCTGTTGATCTCGGCGAGGTCTTGTTTTAGTTCGGTGATTTCCTTTGCTGGGATGTCGGCTGCGTGTGACTGGTCGGTGAACAGGCAGAGACAGACTGCGAGAACTGCCAGACAAGCGATTCGGAAACCGGGTATTCTTTGTTGATGCATCATACGGGATATCTCTATTAACTTTGCTTGGGTTCTGACTCTTTCAACTTGTCGTGGAATATTCCCTAGTGGGATGGGGTAGGGCACTCAAGTTGAGGATTTTTTTGACAGGATTAACAAGATGATGGGATTACCATACACAATGAAACCATGTGGAGGTCGTCTTTAGGTGTTTTTTACAACCTGATTGAAATGATGCCATCAAGGTTAAGGAGTAAACTTGAGAGGGCAGATCCGTAGCAATCCCATTGTTTGGTATTGTGTTCAATCGATGGTTGGTTCATTGAGTATGGGTCATGAAGCATCTCTTAACCTTCGCCATTGTTTTCCATGCTCTCCTGGTCTGGCCAAGCTGTCAGGCTGCAGAGCCTACACATCACGAGGCAGACGTATGTGTTTATGGCGGCACGGCAAGCGGCGTCATGGCGGCCCTGGCAGCGGAACGCGAGGGGGCCAAGGTTATCTTGATCGAGCCCAGCCGCTGGCTCGGCGGTATGACTGGTGGAGGTATCAATCATCTGGACTGGGGCAAGGGCAGCACGGTGGGCGGCTCGACCTTCAAGATCCTGATGGAGGGGCTGGAGGTGAAGGAACAGAAGCATCATGGTGGGCATGCCGTACGGGGTATCGGCAATAAGGAGTATCGCGAGCGCTTCAAGAAAGCGGTGGAGGCCCGCGGTATCACCGTGATCTACGAGCACCGCGTCGGCAAAGTCCAGGTCGGGGATGCCACTATCGAATCGCCGACACGTCAGAAGCCGATTGCCATGAACGAGCCTATCAGGGAGAACAAGGCGGGTAGCTCTATCCGCTCCATCACCCTGGACTACGCCCCTGTCGACAAAACCGGCTGCCCGATTCCCGACCCAAAGAAGCGCAATGCCATCACGGTCTCCGCGAAGGTGTTCATCGATTGTTCCTACGAGGGCGACTTACTCGCGATGAGCGGCGTCAGATACACCTGGGGCCGTGAGTCGCGAGATCACTACGACGAATCGCTTGCCGGGGTGCGCCCCAATCTGTGGGTTCACGACATCGACCCCTACGTCGAGCCTGGGAATCCTGAGAGTGGGTTGATCCCCTTCATTCAGGATCGGAAGATCGGCCCACTGGGCAGCGCGGACGCGTTGTCGATGGGCTACTGCTTCCGATACGAGTTCGACGGGAGCGGCAAGGGTATCCCGATCCCCGAGCCGACGAATTACGATCCAGCCGAATTTGAAGTTTACCGCCGAGCTATACGCGATGGTGTCGATATCTTTTCGAGTCGAAAGGTGCGAACAACACTCGGCAAGGTAACCACGAACAAGAGAGGGCCGTTCGTCTGCGGCGCCCAATCGAATCGCAACCTAATGGGGTCCACCGTCTATGGGTGCAACGATGAATACCCGAACGGCGACTGGGCTACACGGTCACGGATCTGGAAGTTCCATCAGGAGTTCCTGATCAACGCGATCCACTTTGCAACAACCGATCCCGTGGCTCCCAAAAGCATGAAACAACGCGCGATGAAGACGACCTTCAGGAAGGGGGTGTTCGATGAGACCGGAGGCTGGCCCAACCAGTTCTATGTCCGTCAGGCCCGGCGGATGGTATCATCCTACGTCGTCACACAGAAGGATCTCGAGGGTAAGACCGATCCTCCTCATACGGTCGGCCTTGCTGCCTATGGGGTCGACGATTGGCCATATGCGGTAGTCGTGGAGGATGGTAAAGTCGCTGTGCAGGGCGGTGCGTTTTCCATCGTCTACATCGATGGCGGGAAATACAACGGCAGCTACAAGATCCCCTACGAAGCCATCGTGCCGAGCAAGGGAGAGTGCGATAACTTGATCGTGCCCGTTTGTGTTTCGGCGAGTCATATCGCATTCACGTCTCTTCGTATGGAGCCGGTCTGGATGGTCCTCGGGGAATCCGCGGGTGTTGCAGCTGCCATGGCGATTGATGCGAAAATTCCCGTGCAGGACGTTCCCTACAAGGATCTGCGCAAGAAGCTGAACGACTTGGATCAGACCCTTGATCGGATCCGAGGGCCGATCGAGGAGCAGAAGAAGCAAGGCAAGTCGGCAAGCTGGAAGTCTCAGGACGCATGGGATAAGCAGAAGAAGGGATGGGAGTGGCTGTTCCCCCATATCGACACCGATTCTAACGGTCAGATCTCGGCCGAAGAGTATCGCGCCTTCCAGAAGTTCAAGGCGAAGCATGATGATTGGGAGGAGGCCCTCAAGAAGAAGGGAGCCGGGACGCCTAAAAAAAAAGATGAGCGCTCACTGAGCGGGCAACGATCTGGCAACCAACCCAACATCATCCTGATCTTCGCCGATGATCTGGGTATCGAAGCGCTCAATGCCTACGGAGGTCATGGTGTCCAGACGCCCCACCTCGACAAACTGGTCAGTAACGGGATGTTATTTACCCATTGCTTTGCCAACCCGGCCTGCTCCCCATCGCGAGCAGAAGTCATGACGGGCACCTACCCGCGATTCACCGGCATCCAGCATGTGCTGAGCAAGTGGGATGATGACACCTACCTAGACCCGAAGAAGTTCAACAGCTTCGCCAATCAACTGAATGAGGCGGGATACGCCACCGCGATCGCCGGGAAATGGAATGTCTCTTGGCTGGAACGCAATGATACAGTCAAAGACTTCGGCTTCGACGAGCATTGCCTTTGGCAAATGTATGACCGGAAGGGCGTTAAGCGATCGCGCTTCTACCAGCCCTACTTCCGCATCAATGGCTCGATTAAAGAAGAATCGATTGCCAAGCGATTTGGGCCGGATGTCTTCGCCGACTTCATGGTCGACTTCATGAAGCGAAAGAAGGACGAGCCGTTCCTGATCTACTACCCGGCATTATTGGTCCACACGCCCTACATCCGAGTCCCGGGTGGTGCGAAGACGAATGCCTTGCCCGATTCCAAGCAAAAGAGCGGTCCCGAATGCTTTCCTGAGATGGTCGAGTATCTGGACAAGAACGTCGGACGGCTTGTGAATGCAGTGGATGAGCTTGGGCTCAGCAAAAACACGATCATTCTATTCTGCGCCGATAACGGCACGCATGGCCCAGTGACTTCCGTCTGGGGAAAAAACCGTGCCAAGATCAAGGGGGGGAAGATGACCATGACCGACCGGGGTTCGCGCGTGCCCTTGATTGCCAGCTGGCTGGGGACGATCCAACCCGGAACGCAGTGTGATGATCTCGTCGAGCTGGCCGATTTTCTGCCGACATTCCTTGAGATTGCTTCAGCGCCGAAACCGGTGCAACGCGTCCACGGACAAAGCTTTTTACCGCAGCTCCTGGGTAAGGATGGATCTGCCAAAGAATGGGTTCACATCGAGTATAGAAAGGATCGGCAAATCAGAACCAAGGAGTGGATCTATACCGACAAGGGGGAGTTGACCAAAGTGAACGAATTGGGCCGACCGGAAAACCAACCTGAGAAACAAGGTGACCACGCGGATGTCCGAAATGAAATGAAGAGAATCTTTGTATCAATCGATAGGTAGCGAAGAGATCACGCAGGCTATTCCCGTCACGATCCGACAGAGTGCCGTTGGTCGCCAGCAGGGCAGTTCCGAAAAAGGTGAGATTGATACCTTGTGTCTTGAGTTTCGACGTCCATTGCTCACTGCTGAACTGGCTACCTTGATCCGTGTTGAAGATCTTGGGTTTCCTTCCTGTCGAGGCCATAGCTTGCTTCAGTGCAAGAACGCAGAACCCTGTGTCCATGGTGTTGCTCACCTCCCAGCCAAGCACGGCACGGCTATGCCAGTCCATGATGGCCACCAGATAGGCATGACCTTTTTGCATCGGGATGTAGGTGATGTCAGCACACCATACTTCATCGACTTCTTTGATGGCTCGATTACGCAACAGGTAGGGGTAGATGTGATTTTCCTTGTTGGGCTTGCTCGTGTAGGGCTTTGGAACAAGGGCTTCAATCCCCATGATCTTCATCAGCCTGCGGATACGGTTACGGCCAATCCTATAGCCAAGATCACGCAGCTCAAGACGCAGCTTACGCTGACCGTAGAACGGACACTCCGTATAAATGATGTCCAGTGCTTTCATGATTTCAAGGTCCTCTTTGGTGGTCTTGGGCTGGCTCGGCTTGAGACGATTACGGTTCACTCCTAACATTTTGGCTTGCTTGCGGATTGAGAGTTTCGGGTGTGGATTTTCAATCATGGCCTTTCGCTCGGATCGATCCCCAACTGTCTGCACTTTTTTTCAAGAAACTCCTTCTCGATAAAGAGTTGCCCGATCTTGCGCTCAAGGTGGCCGCTTCTTTTTTCCTGATGGCGTAATTGTTTCTCGGCGGCATTCTTGCGCTCGAAAAGTTCGCTCATGCGATCCTCCAGCTCCTTCTTCTAGGTGCTGACCTGGGACGGGGCTATGTCGTTCTCCTGAGCAATCTGCTGGATGCTTTTTTCTTCCTTGATGGCTTCCTTCGCAACACGGGCTTTGAATTCAGCAGTGAGATGTCTTCTTTTTCGTTTCATTGATCTTATTTCGGGTTGGTTGCCCCGATCAGACCAGCGAAATCATCAATAAACCTCTGGCTCCGTTTTGTGGGACCACTACAGTGTGGGTAAGGAAAAGGATGTCAAGACCCCGCACCTCGACCGCATGGGAGCCGAGGGTGTGCGCTTCACCGATGGCTACAACACCGCGCCGCAGTGCTGTCCGTCACGCGCCGGATTGCTGACCGGACGCGACCAGAACCGGTATCGATTCAGTGCGAATGGAATGGGCGGGTTGCCACTCAGTGAGATCACCCTAGCAGACCGACTGGGAAAGGCTGGCTATGTCACCGGTATGGTGGGGAAATGGCATCTCGACCCCGCTGCCCGAAGGCGATGATCCAAAGCGGAACCCGTTTAACAAAGCGGGGAAAGGAAAGTAGAAACTCCAATTGTGGTAAATGGTAGCAAGAGGGGAAATGGAGGTACGCCGTATCGGCAACCTCAAGTCTTGCTATCCTTGAGGCTACCGCAGGTGCTGAAGGTACCAATTGAGGGCAAGCTGCTGGGCTTCCTTACGTTTTTTTTTGTAGATGCCATAGTGCTTGATGCCCTTAATGGTCACGAGCTTCTTGGTTCCTTTCGCTAGAGTGTGGGCTTTGATGGCGTGCTCACGGTTATCAAAGAGTTCTTCTTTTTCGGCAATGATGAAGAGCTTGGCACAGCTTGGGCTGATTTTTTCTACATCCTCGATGGGGGCGTAATGCATGAGTTTTTCCATTATCGGAATGCCTTTCATGTTATTATACTTCTGGCCTGGTTCGGGGTAGCCCATCTTCCCTCTGGTTCGTTTATTTGCTGTTTGGATCATTTGCTTGCGGAGGAGGGGATGTTTCCAGACCCAGCGTTGGTCCATGGAGCCGACTTGGCTCACAAATGCTTTTACTCGAGGATCGCGAGCTGCCACGTAAACGACATGACCACCTGAGAAGGAAGACCCCCAGAGGCCTATTCGCTTGGTGTCACACTGAGGATGACCCTGCAGCCAGTGAAGGGCGTTAAAGATATCAGTAGTTTGATCGATAGGGTCGACGACATCGCGAACCTCTTTTACATCAGCAGTGGTCTTTCCGTCTTTTACTTTTTTGTGGCCATTGAGAACTAATCTGCCCTCACTGTTACCCCAACCCCGGTAATCAATGGCAACCACGAGGAAGCCAGATCGAGCAAAAAGAATAGCATCAGGTCTAAGGCCATCGGCGGTCCCACCCCATCCATGGCTCATGAGTATGGTGGGCAGCTTTTTCGCTCCCGCATTACTAGGGGTGTAGACTTCAGCAGAAATCTTCGTCCCCTCACTGACAATCGTCTCAGCCTTGAAATTGACGCCTTTGGGAACTTCAACTGTAAACTTTTTCTGAGCTGATAGACTCCCAACTAAGCAATAAAGGAGAATGATAAAGTGCTTCATGTTTGTTTCTGTTATTTTTTTGTGCCGCTGCCCATTTTGTCGATTTCATCTGTTCCCGGGAGGCCGAAGGAGTAGAGTGCGCCGTGAACATTTTTAGGGAAATAGTTTTCAGACGGGTGCATGCTGAAGATGGTGTTTCCTGTCCCTACATAGACTCGCCCTCTTGAGACTGATGGTCCACAAAGAACAGCACCGAGATAGATTTTCTTAAGGACTCTTCCACTGGATTTTTCTAATGCGATGAGTTTGTTGCTAGACATCGTGGTGAAAAAAATACAGCCGTTAGCGACAGCTATGCCAGAAGCCACTGGGTCTCCTGTGTTAGTGAATTGAGGTTTTTCCTTAGTGCCTCCAATCCACGGTATCTTTGGGCGTTCATGTCGCCAGTTTTCGGTAGTTGTATTGGTGGAAATGGAAGTAACGCGGCCACCACTAGGAGGACCATATCTTCTTTTCGTATTCGTCCCTTTAAAAACAGAATCGATACCGTTGGTGAAGAAGGATTTTCCATCGGTAGCACAGCCAGACTGGAGGCCGCCCATTGGACTAGGGAGCGCTAATGTCCGTGGATGGCGCTTCGGAGTGTCTGTTGGAGGGCCTGTGTAGATCGGGGTGTTGGCGAGGATTTTACCAGTGTTGAGGTCCATGATGTAAAAACCGCCATTCTTTGAACCGGTTCCAACGACTCTTGTTATCTTCCCATTAATAGTCGTTTCCACAATTTTAGGTGTGTCGCCAATCGATTGGTCTTTATAGCCGGTCTCGGGGTCATAGCTTGGTAGAGTCTGATTCCAGACATCGCCTTGAGTGATTTGTGAAACCCACTTTTCTTTTCCATTCGAGGCATCAACGGCGATCACTGCTGCCGAGTGTGGCGTGTAGTTACGAGGGTCTTCCTTGCTTGGCTTTCGGGGTGAATTATGGACATCAGTGCCAAAGAAAATGCTGTTAGTTTTGGCGTCGTATGACGGGGTAGACCAGACGGAGCTGGTGGATGGGCCATAGTAAAATATTCTCTCACCCCAAGCGGTTTGCATTTTCAACGGGGGGTTGAATTCTTCTGGCATGGGCCCAACGAGATACTTCCAGACAAGTCGACCATCCTTAGGGTCGAACGCCAGGACAAAGCCTCTTCCCTTACAGCAGCGGTAGCCTTTTTCTTCAGCTTTGGCGTGTTCATATGCCCCTCCGGCAAAGATGATGAGCTTGCCAGCCTTGATAGGAGATCCCATCAGTAAATTTGCCTCATGGGCACAGGGAAAGTCTCCAGCTTTCGTATTTACTTTCCATCTCTCTTTTCCCGTTTCTTTATCAAGGCAATAGGCGACCCCGTTAGTGTCACCAAAGTAAACGGAGTCTCCTGTGACCAAAGCGGAGCTGTAGATTCCCAGCCAGGGGACGAGAAGTCTGGAGTCCTTTAACTCAGGTTGTTTTTTGTTTCCAATAGCAGGCGTGTAGGTCCAGTCTAACTCTCCGTTGGGCTTGAGTCGGTAGAAACGTGCGAAGGTTGAAGTGCCGAAGTAGACATAGCCATCCACTACAGAGGGAGTCGCGTTGATAGCGCCAATCTTTAAGTTAGCTCCCTTCTTCGGAAACCTCCATTTTTCTATCAGGGTGGGTGCGTTATCGACCGTAAGATGCTTTTCTGAAACATTGTGTCGGCTGCCACTTTCATGGTAATTATAAGTCTTCCAGTCTGCTGGGTCGGCCTGCAGAGAAAGGGGCAAAAAAATCAGGGGGAGATAGAGTCTCTGATGCATAGAGTTTCTTTTTAAGAAGGTATATGATTGTTGGGAATATAATTTTTGGGTGGGGTGTTGCGAGTGTGTATGGCTGTCGCGTGAGATGGTGGTTGTTTACCGCAGATGGGGCTTCCTCCTACGCAGAAGCTACGGTGGACAGGCGGGTTGCCGTGGAACCCAGCCTTCGCGTGAAGCCATTGGGGAGGTGCAGGAGTGACCTTATCTATACGGGTATTGTTTCGCAAACTTTCACTTTCCTTGGTGTGGGTTCAGGCGGAAGTTTTTCCGGTTGTCGTCGGTGTAGAGGCCGAAGGGCGATTTGTTGTGGGGAGTGGTTGGTTTGGCGGCTTGGATGCGTTGGGATTTGGCTTCGGTGCCTCGGCCTAACTGATCGAGGATGTCGGCTATGTAGAGTTCCATTTCCTGGTGGAGTTCGCAGCGGTGGGCTTTGCCGAAGCCGAATGTCTGGTGCGCCTCGATGGCGGTGTCGATGTCTGCTAGGGCTGATTCCCAGTCTTTCAGTCCAGCGTGTGCGCGGGCGCGGCAGTAGTAGCGGAAGGTGGCCCACCAGTCGCCTTTGATTTTTTCAGGTGCCCAGACATCGGTGAAGAGTTTGACGGCTTGTTTGAAGTCGCCTTGGTCGAGTGCGTGTTTGGCGGTTTCGTGCTGGAGCACGTTGAGTTGGGCTTCGACTCCGTAGCGGATGACTGATGAGATGCGGCTGCCTTGGACGGGGTAATCGAGACCGGAGGTGAACCATGAGATGCTGGCGTCGGGGCGGAGGAGGAAAATGTTAGGGTTTTTGTCGGCGGAGAGGATGCCGTGTTGTGCAACCAGTGGATTATCGAGTCCGTTAGGGACGGTGGTGACTTCGCATGTCCACTCGTGCTTTTTGACGTAGGTGCTGATTTTGTTTTTATCATTCGATAGGAAAGCAGCGATCACTTTGATACCCTTGGCCTCATGCTCGGCTGCCAGGCGGGTCATGAGTTTGATGAGGGTGTCTTGTCCTTTCTCGCTTACTTCATCGGCGGGGAGATCAAGGATGGCGAGGTAGGTGATTTTGTTGTCGGTGGCCTTGGGCAGGCTGATGGTTTTTCCGTCGAGGGTGGTGAGTTCGGTTTTGATGACGCGTGAGGTGTCGGCGGGTTCGTCGAGGGCGGAGATATTACGATAGTTGGTGTGGCGTTCGGCGCGGCTGAAGCCGTAGCGGCTATAGGTGGCGTGGAAGGCACGGTAAGTGTGATGGCGGTCGCGGAGGAATGAGAACACGGGCCAGAGGGCTGGGTTGTCGTTATCTAACTTGAGTAGAGTTTCGCGGTACTTGGCGTGAAAATTGCGGTCGTTGGCGTCCATGGCGAGCAGGGCGGCGGCGGCAATGGCGGGTGCTGGCATTTTGTCTCCGCCAGTGGCTTTGACAAATTCTGCTAGAACGGATGTCGGTGGAGTTTTTCCGAGGCGGAGCTTGTTCTTTGCCAGGCAGAAGTGGGGCACGACCTTGGCTTTGGGTGGCAGGCTCATGGCTAATGTGGCTTCGGCTTCTTTGACGGCAGTTTCGAGATACTTTGGTTCCGCGGCGAGGTTCCATATGCCGAGCAGGGCGATGATGCGTCGGTTGCGGACTTGCCAGAGGTCGGCGGCATCGGGGTGGGTTTTGATGGCGGCCTGGCACAATTCGTTGGCCTTGGTGTAGTTGGCCAGCGCTTGTTTTTGGCTGATGCGGTAGCGGTGCGGCACGGGGGTGAAGCATGCCTGGATGGCATCGAGGGTGGCGGCGGGGATGGATGATGTTTTGGCTTTGTCGCTAACAAGAAAGTCACCGATGAA
>OBPI01000047.1_pt1 | contig 19164 bp, 19 predicted proteins | sample 1470521 | NCBI WGS metagenome assembly OBPI01 (sample SAMEA3275481, study PRJEB22092) | marine metagenome | biome: Marine environment; feature: Belgian marine environment, sample taken at 3 meters depth; material: Sterile flask | collected 2014-06-25T05:23:32+00 | depth 3 m
ATAACAAGATTGTCTCCGAGATGGAGGTTGATACACTGATGATGGTGCGCACTGCTTGGGCTATCGGATGGAATCAGGCGCTGAACGAGGCAACACTGGCCGTGACTCAGGTGAGCACGAAGCTTCCACCAGAGGATGTGTCTGAGGAGTTGTTTGCAAAGACGCTAAATCTCATCTAATGCCAGCCACGTACATGAACGAAGACGCGGCGGAGTGGGGAGCAGAGTTCCAGCAAGTGGTTGACGAGGCATCACGCTTGGTCAAGACATACTACGAGATGGATGAGGATTGGCACGTCATGGACCACCTCAACGAAAGGAACTCACCGACGACCTGCGCCATCAAGCTGACATGCACGTTCGTTGACAGGAAGATTCATAAGTACCAAGACGCACGGAAGAGAGTCTTCCTTGCTGAGTGGTTTGGATTCGATCGAGCGACGAGCACGTACCACGTCAAGTCAGGCAACAAGCTAATCGATGGGGATAAGAACGCTATCTCCGAACCATCCATCGGTTTCTTAGAACTCTGGCCTCTGATGGAGGGAATAGGAATCAAGCTGAATGTCGAGGGGTGGTTGCGACGACGGGACTTACAGGTTCGGTTCATCGACAGGCACATCGAGATGCTTCAGCAACGCAGAAAACAAATAGAAGAAAAACAAATCGAGACTCATGTCTAAATCAAATTACAAATTCAAGACCACGAACATCCGTGGCAAGCAGTACGTTGAAGTCAACGAACGCATCAAGTTTTTTCGTCAGGAAGAGCAGTACAAGAACTGGGGAATCGTCACTGAGTTTCCACTTCTTGATTCAGAGCAAGCCCTGTGCAAGTGCACAATCGTCACCTCGGATGGTGCTGTGGTTGCTCAAGGTCACGCTCACGAAGAGAAGTCTTCGTCTAACATCAACAAGACTAGCTATGTGGAGAACTGCGAAACATCTGCCATCGGACGAGCGTTGGGGATCCTTGGAATCGGAATCGACACGTCAGTTGCGACAGCTAATGAAGTCCAAGACGCCATCGACAAACAGCAAGCCATCGTTGATAACCCTCACGTTCAAAAGCTTAGCAAGGCGCTCGATGCTCCCGTCGAAAACATCATGGACAAGGCAGTCGGATACATCAAGACCCAGACTGATAAGCGCAAAGCTTTCGACGCCATCACCAAGAAGTACGGAGACCAGCTGAGCGACAAGCAGAAGGAAGGTCTCATGAAGTTCGTGCGATGAAGGTGCCTAAGAGAAAGTGGGATAGGAAGTTCGAGGACATCTTCCCCAACGCAAGCAAAGACCTCTTTGCAGGAAGCAAGACGTCAGATACCCTCAAGGTATTAGGGGTTAACCTTCACGAGGATTGGTACAATCGTCAGAAGACTGCGGATCAAGACGTAAACTTCTCAAGGGTATCTGGTTACGGGACAAGCTACGTTCAGGACCATGAGAGTAGTCGGAGGATGCGTCGCAGACTCGCTCGTGTGATGGGTAAATACCGCGGGTTATGAGCATGCGGAGTCTGTTGGAGGAGAGAGTGGGTAAACCCCACCTCTCTTACTCCTCCCTCAAGTATGCACTCGGAGACATGCGTCTTTGGGAATTGTATATGCGAGGTAAGCTGAAGAAGGAGAGCGAAGCCCTATATTTCGGATCCCTTTACGACCTCCTGCTGTTCGAACCACACAAGTTCAATGACTTCTACTACACTCTTGACGACGCTGAGATTGTTGCTGACATCGGTGGACGTAGCCCTCGAAGCACGAAGCGCTACAAGGAGTGGGTGGAAGAGACCTCTCAGGTTGCAGAGAACGCAGACAAGAAGCTTGCCCCGAAAGCGGACGTAAGGAAGGCGAACGAGATGATTGAACGCCTGAAGGAGTCAGGTCTTTACGACAAGAGATTCGCGGGCGGGAAATATCAAGTGGAGTTCAACGTTGACCTTGACGGCATACCACTCAAAGGGTTCCTTGACTGCCTGCAAGACGACTGCATCATCGACTCGAAGTCATCTCGCGGCATCGATAAGTTCCGATACGACGTCAAGTCATGGAGCTATGACATACAGGCCTACGTCTACACGAAGGTCTTCGACATCAAGGACTTTTACTGGGTGGTGCAAGAGAAAGCATACCCGTTCTATTGTGCTGATGTAAAGTGCTCTGACGAAACCCTCTTCTCTGGAGAGATGAAGTTTCACCAAGCCCTTGAAAACATCAAGGCTTATCTCACAATAGAGGGACACGAAAAACAACCTGACTATGCAGAGTTCATCGTATAAGCAAACAATCAACGGCCTAAAGGCAGGGGCCGTCTACGTAGCCTGCCTGTTTATTCTTTCTAACCTTTTAAATTTTCTACTCGCATGAGCGAACAGAAGTATGATTCAGTACTCGTTGGGTACGCGGAAGAGCCACGTTACGGCGATGATGGTAAGATCATGGGATGGAGTCTCCGTCTCAAGGATCATGAGTTGAAGGAGATTGCTGAGACCTACGCTACCTCGCGTAACGAACAGGGTCAAGGCGGCAACGTCTACTTCACCATGTTCATGAGTAAGAACGGCAAGCCATGCTGTCGTGTGTTCGACCCTAACAGCGAAGCTGCCAAGGAGAAGCGCGCGCAGAAGCAAGAGGCTCAGCCACAAACTGCTGATGAAGGACTGCCCTTCTAAGGAAACAGCACCGATCTATCTGGCGACCGTTCGTGTGGCGTTTAAGAAAGCTAAGCGTACATACGAGCGTGTCGTCCAGATAGTGACGGTCTTTACCGCACCACACGAGATCATGCGATACGGAAAGCACACGATGAAAAACCTAGAGGACCACCTCTATGGTAAGACCTACAGGTCCGCAAAGCAGATCATCATTCGTGAGGTGATGGAGTCAAAGTTTATTTCCAATTCAACACTCACCCTAGATGAGCACAAAGAACAATATCAAGAGAAAGTGCAATGAACTCATGGAGTTGCTGCTGTACAAGAACGAGAAGTACGGGAACTCAGCGCTCGAACCACTCCAAATATTCTCCAAGGCAGGGCCAGTGGCTGGCCTCAAGATGCAGATAGACCACAAGCTGAAGAGAATTATGAACGCAGGTCTCGTTGACGCAACGGAGGATACGTTGCAAGACCTAGCTGGATACCTTATCCTCCTGATGATAGCAAAAGAAAATGAAAGTAACCGTATTCGAAAGTCTGTTCAAGGAGACACCGCACCACGTCCCACTCAAACAAGTACTCTCAAGGATTCAAACTGGGAAGTCAAGTACCCTGATTGATGAAGTCAGAGGTGGTGACAAAGAGGCGAAGAAGAAGCTCCCTGTTGTATTATTCAGCGGGGAGTTTTCGTCTCGGAAAGATGACGCGCTCTTTGAGCATTCGGGACTGGTTGTTCTGGACTTCGATCACGTTGATGTTGACAAGACGAAGAAGGCTTTGGCCACGGATGATTTTGTTCTTGCTTGCTGGACCTCGCCAAGCGGGGATGGGATCAAGGCCTTGGTTAAGATCACAAACCCAGAGAGACACAGGGATCACTTCCGATCTCTGATTGCATACTTCGACAAGCAGTATGGCCTGCAAGTAGATGAGACAGGCATCAACGAGTCTCGTGCATGCTTCGAGTCTCACGATCCCGAGATAATCTTGAAGGACGAGAGCAAAAAGTTTGGCTCGTTCGTCACTGAATATGCGGAGGCGCAGGCTCCTACCAACGACGGGTATGAGTACACTGACTACATGAAACTCAACCTTGCGGCTCGCATGATTCGCAATGCTGATGATGGTGAGAAGCACATGGCTCTCATCAAGGCGGCCACTCTGTGTGGTGGGTACATCGCTGCTGGTAAGATGGAAGAGGAGGAGGTCGTTCGCGTCCTGTTCCGTGAGATCTCAAAGCGTGACATCGACAGCGAGTCACAGGCGAAGCACACCATTCGAGATGGGATCGAGAAGGGTAAGACCATGCCCATTCGTGAAGTGATTGACGAAGAGAAGCAGGCTCAACGTGAGATGCTGTTGAGTGACGGCGACATGTCGTTCATCTCATCAGACGATGAGGACTTCCGATGGATCGATGACTTCGCACAGGGTTTGATTGAGCTCGGCCTGGACACAGGCGATGAACTTCTCGACAAGCACTTCCGATACAAGAAGGAGTTCGTCATCATCAACGGACACTCCAACGTCGGCAAGACTACAACAGCCTTGTACCTCATGGTCAATGCGTCCGTGCGTCACGGATGGAGGTGGATTGTGTACTCATCTGAGAACAGGACAGCGGCAGTGAAGATGACACTGATGCAGTTTGCTGTGAACAAGAAGGCAGGCAACATGACGTACTCCGAGCGCAAGCAAGCGTACAAGTGGGTGCAGGAACACTTCATCGTGATCAGCAACAAGCAGGTGTACTCTTACTCTGACATCATCTTGTTCATGGAGAAGATCATGCGTCAGCAACCAGTGGATGCTGTCTTCGTAGACCCTTACAACTCACTGAAGTTAGACATGCGCAACTCAAGTATTGGTACACATGACTACCACTATGAGGCTGCTAGTGAGTTCCTTACGTTTAGCACTAGCAACAACGTTGCGGTGTGGTTGAACATGCACGCAGTGACACAAGCTCAGCGCGTAAAGGATTCAGAGGGTCTACCGATTGCTCCGTATGCAGAGGACACGGAGGGTGGTGGTAAGTTCGTCAACCGAGCCGACTGCTTCCTTACGATCCACCGCAAGGTGCAGCACCCTGACCCAGCAGTGCGATGTGTGAGTGAGTTTCACGTGCGGAAGGTGCGGAACACAGAGACAGGAGGTGAGCCAACAGCTCTTGACGGGCCGTATCGATTCATCATGGACATCTCTAGGACAGGATTCAAGACGATGACTACACACAAAGCTCTGTTCCAACCTGTTCATTTACAACAACCTGAGCAGGGTGTACTAAAGATGAGCATCAACACAGGTTTTCTGGAGTCTAGTAGCTAACTTTGCAATGTGAGAAAGAAAGCAACACGCAAGAGACCTTCTCGCAAAAAACATCTGGGCAGATACAAGAGCTCTATCGAGAAGTATTGTGCAGATCAGCTCAAGCAATTCGGGCTAGATTTTGCCTATGAGGAACAGACCTTTCAACTCGTTGACAAGTTCCAGTTCCCCAACAAGTACTTCAAGATGACTTCCAAGGGGAAGGTGATGAGCGATAGGACAGGCTCGACGATTCTACCGATTACCTATACGCCCGACTTCATGGGTAAGGAACACAACTGGATCATCGAGACTAAGGGTTACCTACCTTCGCATCACGACTTCATCATGAGATGGAAGCTGTTCCTTAGACATCTAGTGGGAACAGACTCTGACGCCATAGTGTTCTTAGCGAAGAACAGTCAACAAGTCGATCAAGCAATTCAAGAAATTCTAAAGTCAATTAAAGATGGAGATATCTAAACTAGCAGACATGTACAGCATGTGTACGCTGATGATCCACGACTCGGTTACTGAGCTCTACGAAGACCTGCATGAAACAGGCGAGCCAGTTGAGTCACCCGAAAAGGTGACCGAGCTTGTGGATACCTGCCTTCGAAAGGTGAGACACGAGCTGTCGTTGATCAAGGACATGTGCCTCGAATACAACGACGGTGGTAGGTAAGGCAAGGCGTTCACGATCATGGAGAGACGGAGGCTGTGCAGCCACGAGGTACGAGCGAGCTTGCCCTGAGGCAAGGAAGTCATCGTTCGAGGAGGACACCAAGATGCATGTCGATTACTGGCATGGTAGCTATGGTGTGGACGTGAAGGGTAACAATCTACTCGACGAGATTTGGGTAGAGTTCAGGAATGTGAGAGGTGATCTTGGTTGGGTGGCAGGGAAGGCAACATGGATTGCCTTCGACATGCCAGAACTCAAGGGGTTTGTCAGGGTGGATAGGGAGGAGTTACTGGACTGGTGTAAGAAGAACGTAGACTTCGAGTCTGTTGTTTCGAAGAAGGATGCATACAGGAAGATCTATCAGCGCAAGGATCGACAGGATAAGATCACGATGCTCGTCATCTCAGACTTGATGCAACTGGAAAGCTACAAGGTAGTGCCATACTCAAAGCAGTATAGGGATCCTAAGCTACTTGAGTTGAGTTCAATACCATAACAACACATGAGCGAAGATGATATCACCATTGACTTCGAGCTTCTTCTCACACTGAGAGAGGCTGAGCCAGTAGAGAGATGTCTGTACCTGATGACCCTCGAGATGGAGATGTTTGAGGGTAGATCTTTCGACGATATTGGCGACACAGAGTGGCTGCAGTTTGCCGTATGGCATGAGATAGCTGACAACCTAACAGCTTGTTAACCAGGCTGTTGTTTAGGGATTGTTAAAGGGGCTTCGGCCCCTTTCTCTTCCCCCTAACATCCGTATCTTACATACCCTTTAATCATCCAACCCATGCAATCAATCTTTGAGAAACGGCTGACGTACAAGCCATTCGACTACTCGGAAATTACTGACCCACTCATCAACGCGATGTGGGCAAGTCACTGGACACACAACGAATTCAACTTCAAGTCTGATGTCCAGGACTATCACACCAGCTTGACCTCTGAGGAACGCGCCGTGATCAAACGCGCCATCCTCTTGATCTCTCAGGTTGAAGTGGCAGTGAAATCCTACTGGTCGAACATCGGCAAGCATCTGCCCAAGCCAGAGATTGCCGACATGGGCGCAGTGTTTGGAGGTGTGGAGGTGATCCACTCCCGTGCTTACTCAGAGATCCTGACGAAGCTTGGGTTGGAAGAAGAGTTCATCACTCTCCTGGAGAATGAGCCCGTACTGAACCGCGTGAACTATCTGAACAAGTACGTTGATCGCGTATTTGAAGACGACAAGAAGCAGTTCCTCTACAGTCTCATCCTCTTCACCCTCTTCACGGAGAACGTGTCACTGTTCAGTCAGTTCTACACCGTGCTTGGATTCAACAGATTCAAGGCAGTGCTAAAGGACACAGCTAACGTGGTGCAGTACACAAGTAAGGAGGAGAACCTGCATGCCGAGGGCGGCATGGCGTTGGTCAATCAGATCAGACGCGAACACCCTGAGTTGTTTGATGAGGAGTTGATTGATCGAATCAAGGAGGAGTCTCATGTTGCACTGGAAGCTGAGTCAAGATTGATTAAGTGGATCTTGCAAGGCTTTGATAATGAGTTCCTTAGCGAGGACATCTTAAACAACTACTTGAAGAGCAGAGTGAATGAGAGCATGGGTCGCATCGGTTTCGACATTGAGTTCGACGTAGACGAGTCTGTTCTTGCGATCACTCAGTGGATGGACGAGGAGGTGTATGCGTCCGCGTTGTCAGACTTCTTTCACAAGAAGCCTATCGACTACGCAAAGAGCACCAAGAGTTTCACAGCAGAAGAACTATTTTAATGAAGAAAGATTTTTACTGGGTCACAGAAGAGACCCGACAGTTCATGGAGAAGGGATACCTAGATCCTGGACAGACAGTTGAAGAGAGGGCATGGGAAATTGCCAAGCATGCGGAGGATATCCTCATGAGGCAAGAGATTAACACAGACAAAGTGGGCGACCACCACACCGCAAGGGTTGTAGCGGAGAACTTTGCGGAGAACTTCTACAACTGCCTCGCAAAGGGGTGGTTCAGCCTCAGCACACCAGTGTGGGTAAACTTCGGTAAGGATAAGGGTCTACCCATCTCATGCTTCGGCACTCAGGTCCAAGACGATACGTTCGATATCTTACGTGGAGCTGCAGAGATCGGAGCCATGAGTAAGGTGGGTGGTGGTACGGCTACGTACTTCGGGAACCTGCGACCTCGTGGTGCAAAGATCTCCAGCGGAGGAGAGACCAATGGTGCTGTGTCTATGATGGAGTTGTTCAACACAACAACCAACGTCATCTCGCAGGGCAAGGTTCGTCGCGGTAGCTGGGCTGCCTACCTGGACGTAGAGCACCCAGACATCGAGGAGTTCCTGCAGATCCGAAGCGAGGGCCACCCTATTCAGGACGTCTCGTTTGCTGTGTGCATCGGTGATGATTGGATGCAGGCTATGATTGATGGGGATCAAAAGAAGCGATCGATCATGGCCAAGATCCACAAGAAGCGCAGCGAGACAGGCTACCCCTACATCTTCTTCACGGACAATGTGAACAAGCAGGCACCTCAGTGGTACAAGGACAAGGGTATGAAGATCAAGCACTCGCAACTGTGTGCTGAGATCATGGAGTACACCGATGACAGCAAATCCTTCGTGTGCTGCTTGTCCTCGCTGAACGCATTGCACTACGATGAATGGAAGTACGACAACGCTGTGCGTGTGATGACCACGTTCCTTGATGCGGTGTATTCCGAGTTCATTGAGAAGGCCAAGGAGATTCCCTTCATGGAGAAGGCTGTTCGCTTTGCTCGTGAGCATAGGTCTATCGGTATCGGTGTGCTTGGGTATCACTCCTACCTGCAAAGCAAGGGCATCCCGTTCGAGAGCATTCAGGCTCGCATGATCAATAAAGAGATGTTCTGCCTCATTGACAATCAAAGCCGTAGTCACAGCAGGTTCTTGGCTACGTTCCTTGGAGAGCCAGAGGTTCTCAAGGGATATGGCGACCGACACAGTACACGCATGGCTGTTGCACCTACGACATCTTCGTCTTTTATTCTTGGTCAGGTGTCACCATCTATCGAGCCGCTGCAGTCTAACTACTTCACCAAGGATTTGGCCAAGGGTAAGTTCACGTACAAGAACCCATACCTCAAAGACCTACTTGCCGAAAAGGGTAAGGATGATGCAGCAACTTGGAAGGACATCATGATGAAGGGTGGATCAGTACAGCATCTGGACTTCCTGTCAAAGGAGGAGAAGGATGTGTTCAAGACCTTTGCTGAGATCTCACAGATGGAGGTGATCCAGCAGGCAGCCGATCGTCAGAAGTTCATCGATCAAGGACAGTCTCTCAACGTCATGATCAGTGACGAGGTGCCACTCAAGGATGTGAACAAGCTTGTCATCGAGGCTTGGAAGCTGGGCATCAAGACACTGTACTATCAACGCGGAGTCAACAAGGCTCAGGCTGTGGGTAGAGATATTCTCAACTGTGCCGTGTGTGAAGGTTGATTATATTTGCAGTGTTACACGGGTTAGTTAGCTGTGGAACTTCGCAATCTGTGAGAGGGGGCTTCGGCCCCCTTTCTTTATCTAAAAATTGTGACGTGACCAGCCATGTCCACAACCTTGGTCGACTCATAGGTCTTAGCCTTAAGAGCCCAGGTGTACACACCGTCTGGCACAAAAGCTTCAAGCCTTTCTCCCAACCACTTGCTGTCTGGATCGTAGCTAATCCACACGAGAGTTCCCCATCTATTGTAGATGCGTAGCTCCCACGTCAACCAACACTCAGCTCTAGTAACCACCTTCCAGTAGTCGTTGAGTCCGTCGTTGTTGGGGGAGAATGTGTTCGCTATGAAGATTAGTGGATCACTACAATCCTCCCCTCCAGGAGGCTCGTAGATACATGGTCCCTCCACTTCACATTCCTCACAATAGTTGAGAGCCAGGGCGTCTTGGCACCCCTGATAGATGCATGTCCCATCATCTTGAGATGCTACAAAGTTGTAGTTGTACGCAAACATGTCGGTGCATCCATACACGATAGGAGGAGGAGGCGGATCACAGGCTCCATTCAAGCTCCACATTATCCATGAGTTGAATATATCTGCATCAGGATACGGGAACCCACCGAGGCCAGTGTTGCTGCCATCAAGCGGATTGCTGTCGTTGATTTGCCAGACAGATATAACCAAGCACTCCTCAAAGTAAGCTCCGCTCTGCATGATCTCTATCCAGCAATAGGCTGTTCCACTTCCGAACGTGGGTATCTCATTGAGGGCGAAGGACACCGTGTCTCCTGTCTGAAGCATGTCGTCATCACCCTCGCCAATATCAAAGCCAGGGAAGTTAAGCGGGAAGATGAGGTACGCCCACCCGTTAGGGTAGATACACCCCCAATCCCCGTTGTCGTCGAGAGCTGGGTTGAATGCTATGCTGAGAAGGAACTCACCGATGGAGTCCCCTTCCTCTGGAGTACAGTACCCTCCGTTGATGACTATCGTCATGTCTGTCGAGATAGGGTTGAACCCCAAGATCTCTATGTCGCATATCCCTTGACCGTAGGACAGAACTGGAATCAAAAACCACAACAGTGCTACTCTCATTGTACAAAAACTTTTTTAGTTAGACTCTTCCACTTCAGGATATACACTCCAGTAGCTAGGTTCTCCAGGGGCCCTTGAACTTGACGACCGCTCATGTCGTAAATACGTGGGTCTCTCCCTACACCACCCGATGAAGCTGCGGTCACGGTCAAGTCCTTAAGCATGCCCACAGAGAGGTCTTGTTCGAGAGGGCAGTCACCAAGGTCAGTGAGCATGTATAGCAGATCCATGACGTTGACGATGCCATCATTGTTTGGATCTGTTTGGCATCCTGACTGACACCCGTATTCAAGCATCATCTCAAGTACGTCTCCGTTGCCTACAGTTCCGTTGCCGTCAAAGTCTAGAGGGCAATCTCCAATGGTGAAGCAGAACGTTGTGTCAAACAGGGAGTACTCAGTCTGGCCTGTAGCAAGGATTACGTCATCACCTACTGAGATTGTAATACCATCACCCCCAATGTCACACACCCCATCGTTACCAAAGTCTAGAGAACACATCCCATCACCGTTGGTGTCGGTAGCTTCGAAGGTGTAGCATCCCTCGTTCACGCACGCTTCATACACGTAAGTGGCGTATCCAAAGGGATAGTTCCCATCACCAATCACAACCTCACCGTCACCATCATACAGCACCCAGTCTACTTCGTTGGCCCAGTTGTCTGTACCAACCACGATGTCTAGAAGTTCACCCGAAACTGTAGAGATAGGCCACCATGCGTAGTCGTTGTCTGGATATTGGTCAACCTCGCTGATAGTCTGAACCTCAAACATCTGAGCCCCATCTACATACACGTCAGGGAAGAACACCTCCGAAGTACCAACAGGCACATCAAACAGAGTCTGTGTGTATTCATCGCCATTGACGTAAAGCTGCACGTCGAGCATCGGGATGGGTAGGGTGCCTTGGTTTACTACGTCAATCCAGATGTCTTGCGTTGGGGTACACCACTCTTGCTGATAGTACGCTGTCAATGCTGTAGCGTCGTAGTCTACAACAGGCACGCATGACAAGTTATCTACTAGGCCTGACCTAGATGTTTGTAGGCACTCGTGCATGCGCTCCGCCTGACCCACAGTGAAGCTTTCTCTGCAAGTCTCTGGCGTGTAGTCCATGAAGTTCTCAATCAAGGCGTCTGGACAATCAGCAGTCTGACACCCTATGTCGTTGGGCGTAGTCGGTGGGGTGTCGCACACTTGGTCTCCCTGCGTCTCACAGTTGGTCTCTTCACAGTCGTTGCTGTTGGAGAAGGTATGGTACAGCGATAGGTGGTGACCAATTTCATGCACGCCCGTCAGCCCCAGCTCCCTTCCAGGTTTAACCACACCCTCATTTCCCGTGACGTTGTACAGGCAAACGACACCGTCTCTGCAGTCACCTGTTGGACCCAGGTACGCGAACCCCTGAATCCCGTTGCCCCCGTCGTTGCCGTTGATCTCTGACACAACGTAGTAATTGATGTACTCATTAGGGTTCCAGCATCCAGAGGCCTCCATCATGTCCTCGTGATCCCAGCCTGAGCTTGAAGCTCCGCTGTTAGACACACCCTCATACAGATATTCCTCATTCCAAGAGGCGTCGTATCTAGTGATGCCGTTGGTTGGGTTGCCCTCTGGATCTCGAACAGCCATGCAGAACTGAATCTTGCTCTCCTCGAACTCCTCGTTGAGTACGTCGACCTGTGACAGGATCTGAGCGTCAGAGATGTTGTTCTCTTCGCCAGCCCCAGTGTGAATCACGTGAAACACAATGGGTAGGGTGACCGTATCGACATCGTCTAGGTCCACTTGCAATCTGTTGATACCCATCGTCTTAACTTCAGGGATCATGAGCACGCACTCTTCTTGAGCATGCAAAAAGCTGGACACAAGGACCAGCAGGATTGTGAATAATCTCATGAGGTAAAGATACACTTATCGGAAAGTAAATACTTATGACAAGGCTCTGTTCATGAAAGAGGGCCGCCCAAATGAGCAGCCCTCCAGACATGATATAAACCAACTAACCCTGTGTACCCCTACACAAGTGAAGAGAGGTTGGGATTCGAACACAACTGCCGTCCTTGGTGTCGTTAAACACCTTGACGTACGCTCCGTCAGCGCTCTCTTTATTGGATGATGGTAGGCATCTGTGGGCAAACATACGTCAGAAGATCCTTACTTCCAAGCCCAGAACGTTAAGGAATGTTAATCGCAGTCCTTCTGACGTAGCTCGTCAACAAGACCGTCTAGCTTATCCACTCTCCTCTCGATGTGAAGAAGCCTGAGGTTCTGCTCTGCGTCGTCAGGAAGACTACCCATCTCACCGCGAGGCCACTTGACACGGAACTCAGAGTTGAGTTCTATCTCCTGGTTGTGACGCATGGTCTCTATCTCAAGCTGAGATAAAGTTGACATGATTGTGAAGTACCCCCAGACAGCTCCACCCACACCTACGATTATCTGAATCAACCACTTGATGTTGATGCCGAAGTTCGTATCGTCATCAAGCTTCACTGCACTTGATTCTTAGCAAGTAGTAGTTTGATCTCTTGAATGTCTGCCATCAACTTCTTGAAGTCAGACTTGAATTCTTTGTTGTCAGCCTCTAGAGTGTAGACCCTCGACGATAACCTGTTGTAGTCTGCCTGGAACTTCAACCACGCACCTATCAGCGACCCCCCGACAACGAGAAATTCAAAGTGAGATAGGTACTGTTCAATCATTTCCTGGATTTTTCGATAGTTCTTCCCGCAAAGTACGCACCGAACGAGGTGAGCATCAGAATCTCCAGCAAAGATACGTAACTGTCCTTTACGTTAAACGCCAGATTATCAAGGGAATCGAATACCATGGTGGCCATGAACATGATCATCAAGGCGATGAGGGTGACGGGTCGAATGTATTTGGCGAGCTTGATGTCACTCCCCATGTCGGCCTTCCATCTCTCAGTGACGTTGTTTTGGAACTGAACCTCAGCATCAACGCGTGCCTTGATCTCTGCTGGGTCTACGTCTGTTGTGTTATCCAGCAAGTTCTTAACGATACCCAACACACCCTTATCTGGCAGCATGTCTCCAGCCACGTCGAGCACGTTAGGTGCCTTCTCCTTCAACCACTTGCCAAGGTTGGTGTCCTTAATTTTGGTTCCTTCTTTCATAGATCATTTGGATTGCGTCAAGGAGTAGGATGCTGTGGTCTTTCAACCCCGTGCGTGTGTACTCCATGACTCCGTTGTAATCGTTTGCGATCTCGTCCATGGCCGCCAGCCTCTCTTGATCTGTCATGCCTTGATACCCCTGAGAGTTGACAAGGGCCTGAACGTCTGCGTATCTCTGCTTTCCTGATGTTTTCATGAGCTCTGAGATAATCTCTGTGCTCAAGAACACCTTCGACCCTGCGAACTCTGGGTCTCTCATGAAGCTGTAGTCTCTGCCTGCCCTTCTCAGGAACACGACATCCTTTCTTGACAGAGTCTTAGGGACTGTCACGCTTCTGTTTCTTGCGTAGTACGGAGTAGACACCACGTTAGAAAGGACGTCCGTCTCAGAGTAGAGCCTGAAGATCTCGTTGGACACTGGGTCACTCTCTGCCCTGCGTGCCTTGGTCACGTCGAACAAGTTGTAAGCGACAGGATCAGCACCTTCAGGTGTTTGTCTGATCGGCTCACCCTTCCAGTTCACACGCACTGGGACAGACTCCAACCCCTCGTCGAAGACGGCTGACATCCCGTAGGTTCTGTCGAGGATAGTGTACTTGATTCTCGCCATGATACGCTCACCAGACGTCATGTCCTTGGTGACTCTGTAGTCAGGCATGTAAGTGCGCTGCGCTCTGTGTGCAGCGGCTGTTGTGTTTGGCAACGCCGTAGCTGTGAGTGCGGAGAACATACCGCCCATCCAGTTCTCGATAGCCTTCTCCAGTCTGTCCTCGTTTGTCTCGCCGAAGATCTTGGCAAGGTTGTTCATGCCCGTGAGGAATCCCTGGTTCAAGACGTAGTTGACGGTGGTGGCTGGCTTGATACCAACCATGGATCCAAGCAGAGATGTGCTCTCCTCGGATGCGTTAGCCTCGCCATCGTAGCCCGTGGCTGTTGCACCCATCATCACCCCAACCAAGCCCATCTTCTGGTATGAGTAGAACTTGTCACCTGGCTGAACGGCTGGGCTCTCTCCACTCATGTACCTCTTGAGTCCGTCGACGTTGATGGAGTTGGGAGGGAACTGGTCGTAAGCGATGTTCTTCTTAGCCTCCTTTGGCTCCCACTCAATCTCTCCACTCATCAACCCTTCCCTCATCATCTCCTCCGCAAACTTCGCAACTGTGATTCCGATGATTGCCTTGGCCAGAGACTGGTGACCCTTAGTGGTTTCACCCTTGGAGAACTTATGAAAGGCGTCGATGATCGCCACACCAGGTACAGTGTACTTTACACTCTCGACCATGATGTTCACTGGGGTCCTGACAAACGGGAGCTGTGTTCTGATCAGCAAGAAGTTTAAGGCGCCTGCAGTCTTAGGACCAAAGGCGTTCTCCATTGCGCGTCTCAAGCTACCGATGCCACCCTCAACCAGCTTGGCAGCTGCTGTCTGCTCCTGGAACGTCAGCTCTCTACCTTCCTTGGCCGCCTGCTCCATGACGGAGAACGGTGGGTGCTTCACGAATCTGTCGAAGTCTCTGCCCTTCAACCCCTTCTGCTTGGCTGCCTTATACACCGCGTAGTTCTCAGAGAACTTGCGGAACGGCGCATCACCAAGGGACAAGAGTCTGAACATGACCTCGGCTGGGATACCGAGCGTACCCTTGACGTACAGTTTGAGTTTCTGAGAGGAGGAGATGTCGCTATCTAGACCGAGCTTGGTCAACGCCCCACCCTTACCTCTTGCCGCAGCAAGGGACATCATTGGGAAGAAGCCGCGCTGGATTCTCCACTCAGTGTCACCCTTGCTCTGTCCAGTACGCACCTCGTACATCGCCTCGCTGAATCCCTCACCAATTCCCTTGAGTCCGTGGTAGAAGGCTCCCAGGCTAAGTGGTCTGGAGTTAGGTACATCTCTACCGAATGCTCTGCCAAGTGTAGCCATCGACGACTCAGTCAGTGATGACAGGATGTTCATCGGCAACACCACCCCGAGGTTGACGAGGTTTGCGAACACGTTGGTGACCTGCGACATGGTGGTCATGAGGTTACCCTGCATGAGTTGAGTCCCGATAGACCCCCACCCGTCCTCAACGAGTACGTTCGTGAGTCTGATCAGATCCCTGTCGGCTGATGCAAGCTCAGCCTGAGTCGCTTCCAATGCCTTCTCCAAGTTGGTGTAGTCTGTGTCAGACAGGTCGACCCCATCCCTCAACTTCTTGCTGAGGTCCTTGATCTGACGCATCTGCTCCAGCACCTTTGTAACCTTGGCCATCACCTGGGCCGAGTCGTTCTCGCTCAGTTCGTTACCGTTGCGCTCCACAGCATCCCTGATCACCTCGAACATGGCGATAGGTGTAGAGCTCTTGAGCTCACCGAAGTGACGAAGAATTCTACCAGCAGACGTACCGATCTCAGCAAGATCAGCTGTAATCTGACTGACCATGGCCATGTCTCCACGTGCTGCCGCTCTGTTGATCAGTTCGATGCCAGCCAACACACCTACCTCATTCTGTGCCTTGGACAGGTTGGCCAGTGACGTCTCTCTCACAAGCCCGAACAAGTCCTCCATGTCCATGGACTCCAAGCCTTCCTGGATTTCGGATAAGACCTGCGGCTCGAAGTAGTTCTGAGGATTCTCGATGATGTCCTTGCGTGCGCTTGGCATATCTGCAGCCACGCGGTTAGCAAAGCGTCTGATGCGACCCTTCTTGTTGCCACCATCTGCTGCCTTGTTGGACCTGTTGGTTCTCTTTGTAGATGTCTGAGTCACAGCGTCGGGCCCAAGCATGTTCTCGTAGATCCGCTTCATTGGATCGTTGAGGTCGAGATCGATGTCGCTTCCAGTGATACCGTTGTAGATATCAACCATGAACTTCTTGAAGTTCGTGAACGCAGCCTTGAGCTGTGATGTTGGTGCCTCCTCTGTCGCCAAGTAGTTCTCAAAGCCACGAGCAAACTTCTCGCTCACGCTTCGGCTCCACTCGTCCTCACCAGCCCAAGACAAGATGTCTTTCTTCTCGCCGTCCGTCAGCACTGTCTCGTAGGCGTGAGCCATCTCGTGCACAGGTGAAGACACGTTGGGTGAGGTGAGTGCGTGGATGATGAACTTGCCATTCTGCATGACGATTGCAGCCCGCTCATCTTGGAAGTACACAGGATCACCATTCTTGTCGAGCAGTGGTTCGGGGGATGCTTTAAGCTGTCCCTCTTCCTTACCCTTCATGACCTTGCCTGAAGGCTCGGCTCTCACCATGAACCGATCGTCAGTCGGTGAGGCGTACTCCACGTCCTTGGCGTAGACCAAGCCACCAACTTGAATGACTTCTGCCGCTGCAACCACTGGCTGCATAGTGGCTCTGTCGTAGAAGTAGGAGTGACGGAACGGGTTCATGCCAACCTGCACCCACGCGGGGTCGTTAGCAACAGCCTCGATCATCTTCTCTCCGTTGCGACCAACCTCCTCAACTGTAGACCCTGGAATCTCTACGTTGTCACCCACCATGCGGGCGAACGTAGCCTTGTTCATGGCGTTGGAGGCCACCTGCAAGGCGAGCCTTGGGTCAGTGGAGAACTCCACGTTGGTGATTCTGGCTGCAGGTCTGTAGCTAACTGGTGCTCCGTCAGGTCCGTCGTGCATGCTAACGACCCATGCGTTGGCATTCAGGTACGCTGGGATATCAAGTCTGAGACCGACTCTCTGGACAGGCTCACCCTGCTTGTTCACAAGCGGAGCCATCGCCTTCTCCATCTGCCTCTTGTTGAGGGCTTCGTTCATGTGGTCCTCAGACACAGCCGCGAAGAACTGACCGATAGGTCCTGTCCTGTCGTACTCCCTGACCACAGCGATGTACTCCTCCGTGGTGATCTTTCCGTTCTTTAGGTCGGCAGCAGCTTCGCTGATAACATCCTTGCGCACAGAGATCTCAGAGTCACGCATGTTGCGGACAGGAGTCTCCTCCCACGTGATAGGCTTGGACTCCTTCTCGAGTCTGTCTTGGAGTTTCTTCTTGTCAGCCGTAAGCTTGCCCGCCTTTTGGCCAGCCTTCTTCTCAGCCTGGAACTCCTCGATGGTCATCTCACGACCCTTGGCTTGCTCCATTTCTTGAAGCAGGAAAAGGTCCGCTTCCTCGAGCTGAGCTCTTCTCAAGCCTGCCTCTCTCTTGCGACGGAACTCTTGGCTCAGGTCGTCCTTCTGGAACAAGGTCTTGTCCTTGCGTTTGAACGTGTTGAACGCCAACCCTGATGACGGGAACAGACGCTTCATGTCTGCCTTCGCAATGGCCCCTCCAGTTGTTGGATCTTGGAAAGCTTCATTCCATTCCGTCACCTCGTCAAGAACGTGGAGCTTGATCTCCGCACCGTCAGCTGCCTTGATCGCGAATGGGTAGGACTCGTGAGTGCTATCCTCTTGGATGGTTACAAGGTCTTGGTTCTTTGCCAACCCCTCTGGTCTGCTGACCTCAACCACAGCGTACACCCTGCCCGACTTACCCTCACGGGTGACGTCACGGAGAAGGGGCTCACCAAGCATGTAGGCAAAACCCTCAGTCAAAGCTGTTGCTGAGAGATTGCGCCCTGGCTTGGCCTTGTAGTTTGGCGACTTGTTCTGAATACCTTCACCGAAGAATGAAATCAGTTGATCCTGAGTCTTTTGAGACTTGACGTCTGCCGTGAATTCAGTCAGTACCTGTAGAACGAATGCCCTCCTGTCATCGAATGACAGTGGTGGACGAAGGGCGTCTCTCAAGAATGAGATCAGCTCCCTGTCTGTGAGCATGGGCGGGATGTCGAATGGAAGAGCCTTGTTTCCTTTAGAGTTCTTGGCCTTCTTAGCTGCACGCTTGATTGATCTCTCGATCTGACCTCGTGTCACACCAAAGCTCGGGTCCTTGGCAAAACCAAACAGCGTCTCGACCACTGCGTTTGCAGACTTGAGAGTCGAAAGGTTCTTGGTCGGTGCTCCAGTGGTTAGTGCCAGCCTAGCCTTGCCGTCCTTAGACTTAGCGGCTGACTCGTTGAGAAGCTCGGCAAGCTTGGCGGCTGTACCCTTACCAGTCCCTGCCCACACAAAGCCTTTGTCGTTGTACTTGATTGGGTAGTACATGCCACCCTGTCCCTCGACGAGAAGCTCTCCGTCCTTGTAGATCTCCCCAGAGAACGCATCGTCTGGTGAGTGAAGCACAAACTCTGCGTCTTCAGGGAACTCGCTGAGAGTCATGTCTCTAGTGATCTTGCCCTCCCTCTCTAGGTTTGCGAACAGGTCGCCGTTCTTGTCATAGGAGAATGTGATGCGTGACTTGGGGTCACTGAAGTTTCCTTGGAACAGTACGTTGCTCTCGTTAACTTCCTTTGGTAAGCCATCAGGCGACTGCACGAACTCGAACTGTGAGTACTGCTCTTCCTTAGTGATACCGTTGCGCTCAGCCATGGTAGCAACCATGCGGTCAGATACCACGGCTGCAGACATTGCCTCGTTCAGATCCAAACCAAACACCTCTTGATAGGTCTTGGTGAGATCTCTGAGGCTGCGAGGAGACATACCCGTCTGCTCGGCCACCTTGCTTCGAGGGGTCTTAGGCTCGCCTTGTGATGGGAGCTCAGAGAACTCCTCTGGCAACAACCCCATCTTCTGTTCAGCATACGCTCTGTCCTTGGCAGATAAGTAATTAGGATTGTTCGGTTGGATCAAACCTCCGTCCTCCCCTCTCATCTGAGGGCCGTAGTTCACCCAGCTGTTCTGAGCTCTGGTCTCAGTGGTCATGGCTCTTCGAGCCTTGGGCGTAAACATACGAGCGTGCACATCCCAAGCGTTCTCCTCACCGA
>OBPI01000060.1_pt1 | contig 16163 bp, 16 predicted proteins | sample 1470521 | NCBI WGS metagenome assembly OBPI01 (sample SAMEA3275481, study PRJEB22092) | marine metagenome | biome: Marine environment; feature: Belgian marine environment, sample taken at 3 meters depth; material: Sterile flask | collected 2014-06-25T05:23:32+00 | depth 3 m
GGATAGCTTTCTGGGAGGGATTCCGATTCTTGGCATGTTTAGCGGATATTTGTTCCACCCAACATACTCCGCAACGCGTCCCGACGGCACCATAGTTATGCGTGTGCGCAAGCAACCAGCATTTTTTGAGGGTAAGTTCACGATCGAAAAACTCACTGATCTGAGCCTGCAAGAAGAAGTCAATCTGATCTATTCTTTCCTAATGCTGTTATTGTTAGAACGTGCACGTGGATGACGCATATTACAGCCCTATGACTAATCAGCAACAATGGTTTTACATCGATAATAAAGGCCAGCAAGTGGGGCCAGTGGAAACTAGTGAGTTGATATCTCTTATTTCTCGAGGAGCTCTCAACGAGAGATCTATGGCATGGACTGAAGGCATGCATGATTGGCAATTGATTAGCCAGATCGAAACTTTGGCACAGCCAGTTGCACAGTCAAAAATAGCGGCTACCGGCCTTCCTCAACCATCTGCTACAATTTCCAACACCAGTAATTCTGCTGCCCCAGCAAGCATGAACCCATACGAACCGCCAAGAGCAGCGGTGCCCACTCACTCTGAATTCAACGATGCCGGCGCACTAATAACCGAGCATAGCGGCATTAAGAGACTAAATTACTTTGTAAGAAATGTAATCATTTTGGTTCTTCTGTTTGTGTTCATAGGATTGGCAATTACCACTTCCCCAGATGGTAATGCATATTCTATCATTTTGGTACTTGTCGGACTTCTGATATTTCTCGTTTTTTACATCCGCTTTGCTCTACTGCGAATTAGAAATATGGGAGCAAGTGGTTGGTGGCTACTTCTTATGCTTGTTCCGCTAGCTAGTAATGTCCTTGCTATTGCATTGCTATCATGTCCAGAAGGCTTCGCTCATCACAAAAAAATGGATACCACTGGTATTATCGTGGCCGTCATCCTGGGTGGCTTGACCTTGCTATCATTCATCGCTAATATAGCATCCGCATTACTCATTTGATAACAATATCACAATTTCACAAAACCCCAGTGGATAAATGATCCGCCGGGGTTTTTCTTTTCATTCATACAAAAAACCTCTACTCCACTGCACACAGACTACTCTAAACTTTTAACACCATGTCCGACCAACGAAAACCTTTCCCATTCGACGAGTTCGAACCCAAGTGGCAGCAATACTGGGACAATCATCAGACCTTTCGCACACCAAATCCTGGTGATGAGGATTTCGACGTATCCAAACCCAAATACTATATCCTCGATATGTTTCCTTACCCATCTGGGGCGGGCCTACACGTCGGCCACCCAGAAGGATACACAGCAACGGACATCATTGGGCGATATAAGAAAATGAACGATCACAACGTGCTTCACCCGATGGGTTGGGATGCGTTTGGCCTGCCAGCCGAGCAGTATGCAATCAAGACCGGTCAGCACCCACGCATCACCACAGAGGCAAATGTGGATAATTTCCGCCGCCAACTCAAGGAGCTCGGCTTCGGCTACGATTGGACACGTGAAGTCAATACCACCGACCCAAATTACGTTAGATGGACCCAGTGGATTTTTCTTCAGCTCTATGATTCCTACTTCAACGAGAAAACACAAAAAGCTGCACCTGTTTCTGAACTAGAAGCTAATGGATGGACTCGCGAGCAAATCGATGACGTCCGTCTCGCCTTCATCCACGAGGCACCGGTGAACTGGTCGCCCTCTATGGGCACAGTTCTCGCCAACGAGGAGGTCGAGGAGTGGAAAAACAAAGGTGAAACCGTCGAACGCCGACCGTTGCGCCAGTGGATGCTTCGCATCACTAAATATGCTGAGCGACTCATCAACGAACTCGATGACCTCGACTGGCCAGAATCAATCAAACTGCTTCAAAAAAACTGGATTGGGAAATCGACCGGAGCGGAGGTCCGCTTTGATATCCAAGGTCACGAAGTCAGCGTGTTCACCACACGCCCCGACACCTTGTTCGGCGCCACCTACATGGTATTGGCTCCAGAACACCCACTGGTTTCAGAAGTCACAACCCCTGATCAAAAGGAATCCGTAGAGGCATACATCACATCCTGCGCCAGCAAGTCTGACCTTGAACGCGGTGATCTCAACAAAAACAAATCTGGTATCCCCACCGGAGCCACAGCAACGAATCCCGTTAACGGCGAACAAATCCCCGTGTGGATTGCTGACTACGTCATGATGGGCTATGGCACCGGCGCTATCATGGCTGTGCCCGCTCACGACAGTCGGGATTTTGAGTTTGCCACTAAGTTTGAGTTACCTGTGATTCAAGTTGTCCAACCTAATACAAATGATGACTGGCAAGGATTTACCGGCAATGGTGTCTCTGTGAATTCCGGATTTCTCGACGGACTTAAGACCCGCGAAGCCAAAAATAAAATCATCGCTTGGCTCGAGGAAAATAACAAAGGAGAGGCCAAGGTAAATTACAAACTACGCGACTGGCTGTTCTCTCGCCAGCGCTACTGGGGTGAGCCATTCCCCATTCTCTGGGAAGATGGAAACCACAAAGCGGTTCCCGAATCCGAGCTTCCCGTGCTCCAACCTGAGATGGACGATTTTAAGCCAACTGGCTCCCCCGAGGGACCTCTTGCAAAAGCCAGCGACTGGATCAACTACTCCACAACAGCAGTACGTGAAACCAACACAATGCCTCAGTGGGCAGGCTCATGCTGGTATTACCTTCGTTATTGTGACCCACATAATTGTGAGCGGTTTGTCAGTGAAGATGCAGAAGCCTATTGGAGGAATGTTGACCTCTACGTCGGCGGCACTGAACACGCAGTCCTTCACCTGCTTTACGCGCGCTTCTGGCATAAGGTGCTCAACGACTTGGGGCATGTCTCCACCGTCGAACCGTTCCAGAAACTTATCAACCAAGGCCTAATCCTCGGTGAGGACGGACAAAAAATGTCTAAGTCACTCGGCAACGTTGTTAACCCTGACGATGTGGTTAAGGAATATGGTGCTGATGCCTTACGTTTATATGAAATGTTCATGGGGCCTCTCGAGCAAGTAAAACCATGGCAAATGAAGGGCGTAGAGGGAGTTGCAAGGTTCCTCGCCAAAGTATGGCGCCTTGCCTTTGAACAAAACCAAGAAGGTGAATGGGTGCTGTCCAGCAAACTCACTGATGACAAACCCACCGACAAAGAGCTATTAAAAGTTCTGCACGAGACGATCAAAAAAGTCGGGGATGACATTGAAAAACTGTCGTTCAATACCGCAATCTCCCAGATGATGATCTGCACTAACGCTTTCGGCAAAGCGGACCAGCTCCCCGCCCTGCTGATGCGTGATCTTCTCAAGTGCTTGAACCCATTTGCACCGCACATCACTGAAGAAATCCACCACAAAATAGGTGAGGTATTTCCATCAGCCAAGTGCAGCAAGTCCCGTATCCTCGCCGACCGCGCGTGGCCGAGCTTCAACGAAGACTACCTCATAGAGGATGAAGTGGAAATCGTCGTTCAGGTCAATGGCAAGCTACGTGGTAAGATAAGCATTTCACCAGACACATCAAAAGATGAGATAGAAGCCCTAGCACAGCAGGATGCCAATGTCATCCAGCACACCGAAGGGAAAACAATCCGCAAAATCATCGTTGTTCCGGGTCGCCTCGTTAACATCGTCGCCAACTAAAAAATGAACGTCAAAAAAGTCAAATACGTGCTCTGGGCAGCCGACTACCAACGCTGCCTTAACTTCTACCATGAGCTTTTCGGTGGAGATGTTTCATTCTCTAACGAAACATGGAGCGAGATTGTAATTGCAGGCGCTACCATAGGAATTCACGGTGGAGGTGAAGGTAAACGCACATGGACCGGGTTGAGTTTTCAGGTCGATGACATACGCGCTGGCATTACACGACTCAAGGAATGTGGGGGTGATCTAACTCGTGAGCCCGTTGATACAGAGGAAGACCCCATTCATCTGGCAATGTGTGTTGATACGGATGGCAACGAGTTTATGATGACCTACAGTCGCGAGTGACCATTTTCAAAGTTGATATCGTAGCTTGATGAGAATGACTTGGCCCCAATGAGATGAAATCCTCATCTTCGATGCGCGTTAAACATGATTCACTCTATCTATCCGCATTTGTAGATGCCATGGTTTGAACCATTACAAAATCTACAAATCGATTGATTTCGCATCAAAAAATTCTGGATCATAGTCATCGTCCATCCACTCAGAAAAACCTTCTAGGCATTCTTTATAGCCGAACGAACCACCACAATCTTCGGGAGGACACGCACGCTCACCTTCCAACAATTTCAGCTCACCCTCAGATTCTGTTTTGTCCTCAATAACAATTTCATGCGTCCATGAATCAAAGAAATCATAACGATACATCAGACGAATTGGCACCCGCCGCCGACCAACAAATTCCGCCAAGGTGATCTCACCCTCATTCGTAAAATCATCCTGAGGTCCAACCTCTTCCTGAGAATTTGCGATAACATTGCTCAGGTGCCTTCCTTTACCATAGCGAAACTGGTGAGCTTGTTCATCGTTCCAGCCCATTGCCCGTTGGAGAATAGAATGAAATTCAGCAAATGTTACTGATCCGGGCACACTCAAACGCCGCCAAATCAGTGGCTCAATTTCGTAGAGGAAGATTTTGATCACATATGCACTCATAGAGCGGTTGTAGTCACAGAGGATGAAAGATTCAATCAAACATGCTCTTCAGATCGGCAAAGAAATCAGCTGCTTCTTCCTCACTGACTTCAGCACCCATGATGTCGTCGTAGTCAGTTTGATCAACATACTTGTCATCAAGCTCCATTAAGAAACTACTCGGCTCGCTCGCCACTTTCTGCCCCCACTTTGTCCGCACTGGGCACCAGCTGAGCGTACAGCGATCCTGCGCGCGGGTGATACCCACGTAGAGCAAGCGACGTTCTTCATCTCGTGTGCCTTCCTCAATACTTCGCTTGTGCGGAAGAGTTCCTTCCTCCAGACCGACAAGATAAACCACAGGATATTCCAGCCCCTTAGAGGCGTGCAACGTTATCAGTGTGACACCGCGCTGCTTCTCGATATCGTTGTCATCATCGCGCTCACGTGCAAGAGCAGACAAATCAAGGTATTTCTGTAAAGTCCGACCTTTTTTTGAAGCCTCTTTAAGATCCTGCACAACCGTATCTATATTATCACGGCGCATATCTGCCTCGGACTCATTCTTAGAATTACGCTTAATCCACTCTGAGTAACCAGTCTCCTCCAACAACTCTAACATGACATCTCCCATATTCTCGTTGCATGTTGTCATGCGCTCACGGTAGATGAGCATCATCTGGGTGAAACTCTGAACCGCATTGCGTGCCTTTGTAGAAAAGCTATCAGAAGGAACGCCCATGGCCTCCCAAACGCTACCTCCACGCTCTCGGGAAATATCTGTAAGCAAAACTGCTGCGGCCTGCCCAATTCCACGTGGTGGTGCATTCATGATCCGCAGTAATGGCACATCGGCATCCGGATTTGCCAACACCTGAAGATAGGCATGAATATCACGAACCTCGCGCTTGTCATAGAAGCTCTGCGCACCAATCATCCGATAGGGAATCTGCTCAGCACGTAAGGCAAGCTCTAAATGACGGCACTGAGAATTGGTGCGAAAAAGGATGGCTGTATGTTCGAGAGGGATTTTTTCAACACGGTGCAGATCGGTTATCTCATGAGCAATGAACTCAGCCTCTTCCTCGTCACCAGGCATTGAAATCACCCTAATATTTTCTCCACCCGACTTCACCGCACGTAGTTTTTTTTCACGTCTACCGATGTTATGAGCGATCAACGAGTTAGCAGTGTGGATGATAGATTCTGAGCTGCGGTAGTTATTCTCCAAACGGATAACCTTCGGGTTAGAGAAAAATTTTTCAAACTGTAGAATGTTTTCTACTTCAGCACCGCGCCAACCGTAGATGCTCTGATCATCATCACCTACGACACAGACGTGGTAGGGTTTTGCAACAAGTTGCTGAAGAAGGCGCATCTGAAGCCCGTTTGTATCCTGGAACTCATCCACAGTGATACGAGTCCATCGTTTACGGCAGATCTCACGCACATCATCGTATTCGCGCAGCAAACGCTCAGCCAATAACAATAGATCATCGAAGTCGACCGCATTCTGAGCACGTAATTCATTCTGATACGCTTTGGCAACATCCGCAACAAATGGGTCATCGATAGAATCAGCATCTCCGCCAGCATTTTTGGCCTTGGATATCATCGATAAAACCATACCAGGCTCAATTTTCTCATCAGCACCACCTTTTCGAACAATGATCTGCTTAATTAAACCAGTTTGGTCATTACCAGTATAAATAGTAAAATTCTGTTTGTATCCGAGGCGATCAATTCCCGTGCGCAAAATCCTTACACAGAGCGAGTGGAAAGTACAAACGGTAATTTCTTTGCCCGCTGCCTTACTGACCATGTCACCCACACGCTCGCGCATCTCGTTTGCCGCTTTGTTTGTGAACGTAACTGCCAGAATATTTTCCGGGGCAATTTTACGCTCTACCATGTGTGCGATCCGACACGTTACAGTGCGTGTTTTTCCAGTGCCGGCACCAGCTAGAATAAGCACTGGTCCATCGAGTGCATTGACTGCATCGGCCTGAGCCGAGTTTAAACTGGAGACTTGGAACGACATAAGGATTGCTGCGCTTGAGCGCGCGCAGGGATAGCCCCTATATCACAATAATTAAACTCCAAATCCAAAAAAAAGAATAGGCTGTCTATAAATATGCCGCAACTACCATGGTCCCCAATATTTATAGCAATTGCCTTGTTAATCTCACCCCCCCCTCATGTAGCCCGATTTAGGACACACAACCGGATTATTTCGCGCAGTATGAGAAATACTTGGTAAGACCGTGTCAGCCAAATCGGCTGGCAACTCAAAAGAAAATTAAAATGCCTTTCGAACTGCTGGTTTATCTTTTTCAGGAATTGGCATATCTCTCTCGGTCTGATCAGACTGATCAGCTGGCAAAACATGCTTAACTGGAGTGTTAGGTATCTCTGGCGCATTCAGATCAATATCCTTGGGCCAGATAAAAAATACGCCCAAAAGGACGGAATATGCCAAGCTACCTGCCCAGATGAGCTTCCAATTGCTAGTTTCACTGAACCAATTGCCAACTCGCTCGCGAATCGGACTACATGCCGGCCGTTTCTGCAGCTCTAGCCGCTGTCGGCGGTGAAACTCATCCAGTAATTCTTCAAAATAAGTATCGTTAGGTTGCTCATGACGCTTAAGCGCAATGAGTTTCTGGACATCGCTAAAATTTTCTTCTTTCATAGTATGTTATGGTTAGTTGATTGGCACGATTTGATTCAAAAAAGGATGAGCTTGGTCAGCAAGACTTTGTGATAATAAGGTATGTCTAGGGCTGGGGACGTTGATCTAGCTTATCATTAAATTAATGGTCTGAGTTGTTTGTGGGGGTGATAAATTCTCCTAAGTATCCTTGAAGCTGTTTGTGTGCGTAATAGAGACGTGATCTCACAGTTCCTTCGGATACGCCGAGAATACGACTAATTTCAGCGTGTGGCATGTTCTGGATGTCGAACATCGTCACAACCGCTCTATGATCTTCAGACAGCTCTTGCATGGCTTCGTTCAATTTTTTTTGAAGTTCATGAATATTAGACTGTCGCCGCGGGTTGGCAGCATGTGCCTGATCAATGAATGCAGGATCACTCTGAATGCCAGAATCGATGTCATTGTAGCTGTATACGGCGCGCCTTTTCCGTTTTTTGAGAAAATTCAGGGTCGTATTGACGGAAATCGAGTAAATCCATGTATAGAAGGTCGATTTGCCCTGAAACCTAAGCAATGAACGATACGCTTTCGCAAAAATATCCTGAAGAAGGTCATGGGTGTCTTCCTTGTTCGACGTCATGTTATATACCATGCCATAGAGCTTGCGACTATATTTCACTACCAGTTCGTCGAAAGCACAGGTGTCTCCGTCCTGTGCGCGCATGACAAGCTCCGCGTCAGGATCAATGGTTTTTTTCTGTCGTTCTGCCATACGTAGCTGGAGTAATTCCGCATCAGAGAGGTATCAGAATGACTTATGAAGCGGTGGGTGTCAAAGCCACATCTTCGCCAATGGGACCGATCAGGCTAGACGCGTGATACGCACCCCCACACTACGCGTATTGGGCAGGATAAATTTCTCAATCTCGATAGCAACTCGGCTCACAGAGAAGTTTTCCACGACAGAGGCTGCTATGTCCTCGGCTAGGGTCTCAATGAGTTTGCGTGGACGCTCGGACGCGAGCTGCTCGATGTGTAGCGCAACAGCGTGGTAGTCGATGGTACGCGTTATATCATCCTGCAGAGGCTGAGGATCTGAAAATGGGTGGAGTCTGACATGAAGCAGCAGCTCCTGCGGCTGTGCACGTTCCTCATCGGGCACACCAACATGGCATGTCAAACGTAACCCTTTAATGATAATTTCGTCGGTATCTTTCATCAGCGCTCCAATGGTTAGCTTTTAAGTAGATTTTTAACCTCAAATAAATCGCGAGCAATAAGATCCGGTGACGATTTCTCGAGCTGCATAGCACTCTGGTAACCAGTGAGCAGGGCAATCGATGCCACTCCGCCATGGCGAGCAGTCTCAATATCGTGTTGCATGTCACCGAGAAATACGGTGTGGCTAGGATCAAGTTGATGTGTATCCATGATATGATGAATTTGATCTCGCTTGTCGAGTACACCTGCATAAGCAGCTTCAAAATAGTGATCTACGTTCAGCTCCTGAGAGTGACGATGAAAGGAAGATGCATCCATCGAGCTGAGAATGAACATGCGTTTATTGTGGGCAGAGAGATGCTGGAGAAAATCCACGGCATGCGGGAGTAGTGGTGTAGTTACACCAGATGCCTCTGAAGCAGCAAAACCAACGCGGAAATGATCCTCAAGCTCATCCAAAGGAACATTAGGTATCACCTCTTTATAAAATCCAGCGTATGGTAATCGAAATTGGCTGCGAAACTCGGATCTGCTCAACTTGCTTAAGCCATACTGCTCCATCACGTGGTTGGTGGCATCAAGCACCATGCTCAGATCATCCACGAGTGTCCCCGACCAGTCAAAAATCCAGTTCTCATAGCGATGGAAATTTTCCCGTATCATGTTTCTAACCAATTTTGAATATTACCTGTTTGACACTATCACTGCCAAGCTCACGGCGAAGATTTACAAGAAGCTTACCACTCATTTGTTGCAGGTGGAATTTCATTGTAGGTTGAAGCACACGGAGCACGAGTACGCCATCACGAATAGAAACGGGCACGGTGTGACGTGCAACAAAATCACCTGCAACACTTACCCAAACTTGCTTTAACCGCTCCTCCTCGACTCCCTCTGAAAGACCGATTACTTTGAGTAAATCTGATAAGAATTCATCTGGCTTATGGATGTTACGCGCTGGATCTGGAGGATCGATACCACCACGCCACTCCGTCAGTATCTTGACCCGCGCACGAGTATTTCCTGTCGATTTGGACTGTTGCCGTTTATTTGCCATCGTCGCCAATGGCCTCTACTGGGCAACCTTCCATAGCCTCGACACATTGCTCGCGCTCTTCGTCATTTTCTGGCTGCTTAAAAACGTAGGAATAACCCTCGTCCTCTTCACGGGTGAAATTGTTTGGTGACGTCTCGCGACACAGGTCACAGTCGATACACTGGCTGTCCACGTAGAACTCGCCCTTAACGTTTTCTGGATTGATGTCTTCTTTGTCGGCCATGTTGTTGAATGTTACTTAAATTGTCGGGGTTTCCATCGCCCAAGAATGGCAACGAAGCAAGTCATAAATCTATACAAACTCGCTCTACTGGTAGTATTTCTGCTGGTCAAACGTCTCTTAAACAGTTAATTCCACTTACTTGAAGCTTCTGTTCAACCTCAGGCATGCCAGTCATTAATCATGGATAAAAAAGACAAGCAGACAACCCGTACGAGCCGAGATATGTCCATCCAACTGGAAGAGGACAACCTCTGGGACCTAGACGACGATTGGGATGTTGGGGCAGATTCTCCCGACAGTGTAACACAAACGACCGCTGAGGCTGACGAACCAAAAGAAAACCTGACAGAAGATTTTCAGAAAGAAGATGGGCCAGCAATGGTAGAGGCTGATAAATCTGAGAACCACCCAGACACGGATCTAGAAGAAACCGAAAAGGAAACCCCAGCCGAGAGAGCGCCGGATGAAAATCCTCAGAAAAAATCAGCGGGAGAAGTTACTGATATTTCCGAGAAAACGGTCAAGGGCACCGCCGTTGCAGATACGACCACAAAAAAACACTCACTTAATACGATAGAAAAAGTAACGCTCGCCGCACTGGCAGCTGTCATGATTGGGCTTCTCGTATGGAGCTGTATTTGGCTGAGTGGCCGAAATAAGATCGCCAACACACGAGAAAAAGTTGAGTTGCCAGTCGTTGGGCAGCAGGCCACCATTACGGCTCTATCAACATTCTGGGTCACTTCAAAAAACAGTCAAGGCGTCAACCTAGAAGCCGTTGTCTTACCAGCCATAACCATTACCCTAGACGAAACTGCCAGCAAGAACGGAGCACTTCGCCTCTTTTTCAAAAATGCGGATGATAAAAGCATTGGCGACCCAATTAGCCTGTCTTTTGAAAATGGAAAATTCTCCAATGATTCCAATACCATCGAGGTATCTGCATCTGACGGGTTTCGACAAGAAGGGCAATTTCACGCCTATCAAGTAGATGAGGCTAAACCATGGAGAGTGCTCATCCTGGAAGCACCCAGCGCGGATAGCTTAGGCACCGAATTCATAGAACTCATTGATGCCCCCGTCGATGCCAGGCGTGAGTAAGCTTACTTTGCTGAAGCTCGACCTACGTGCCCTCTCTAGACTTTTATTTGTCAGCCAAAAGGCTCTGTGCCATCGCCTGAACCTGCTCCCCTCCTCCACCTAACATTCGCACAAGTTCGTTCGTTCGCAGTTCTCCATCGACGGCGACTAGACGCGAGCATGTCCTACCATTCTCAACATTCTTACTGACCACAAAATGATGTTCTGCCAGTGCAGCAACTTGTGGGAAATGAGTGATTGCGACAACCTGATGGCGGTCACCAAGCCGAGCCATTTTCTCTCCCACTGCGCGAGCAATTTCTCCCCCAACATTCGCATCGATTTCATCAAACACCATCAATGGCGTAGCATCCTGTTCCGCAAGAGCACTCTTAACTGAGAGCATGACTCGGGAAATTTCCCCACTGGATGCAATCTGCCGCAGCGGCTTCATTGGCTCGCCTGGGTTAGGCCCAAACTCGAACTCAACATCCTCTAGCCCGCTCGCTTCAGGTTTATCATGTACTGCAAATCGAATCTCAAATGCTGACTGTTTAAAACCAAGTTCTTTCAAATGCCGGGCAATATCTCTAGCCAAACGTGGTGCAAAATCTTTACGCAGGTCACTAAGAGCAGCGCCTGAGGCATCAACCTGCTGCCTCGACACATCAATAGCATGTTGATGCGCCTGAAGCTGTTCAGCTCGGTTTTCCACAGAATCAAGACGCCGGGCAACTTGCTCGCGGTGGGCAATAACATCTTCCAGCGTCGGACCATATTTCCTTTTTAGATTCTCCAGTGTATTGATGCGGTCTTCCAAACGCGCAAGTTCTGCAGGATCCGTATTGATGTCGTCTAAATATTCAGTGAGGCCAATCTCAATTTCCTGAAGTTCAAGGACCGTGCGATCTAATCCATGCAACGTCTCACGCACCGCAGGATCGAGCTTTTCAAGTTCGCGGGATATTCGCTGCAGATTACCTATTCGATCCATCAATGCATCATCGCCCGATAGTATACCAAGGGCTGCACCTGCATGCTCAATCAAGCGCGAACTGTTAGTCGCTCGCTGGTAATCAGATTCCAGAATTGTTAGTTCGTCAGGATTTATTTGAGCTACATCAATCTCGTCAAGTTGATGCCGTAGAAGCTCTAGTTCATGTTCTCCTGCCACACCTGATTTTTGAAATACTTCAAGAGCATCTATCTTTTCTCGCCATGTTCTCCATGCAGCCCGAAAATCACGCGCGGCATCTAATGCACCTGCATAAGCATCCAACATTGCCAACTGCCTGTCTATCGAAAGCAACCCCTGATGATCGTGTGGGCCATGCAAATCAACGAGATGGCTACCCAGGCTTTTTAAAACACCTAAGGTCGCTGGCGAGTTGTTGATAAATTGTTTATTAGACGACTGCCCAATAACACGTTTGACAATGAGTTGCCCGTCTTCACAGGGATCAAGCCCACTGTCTTCCAGCACTCCATTTACAGCTGGAGCGTCAGTCAAATCAAAAACAGCTTCCACGGTACAAGCTGATTCGCCAGTGCGAATCAGAGATTTGTCAGCACGCTCTCCGAGCACCAATTTGAGAGCGCCAACAATAACAGACTTGCCAGCGCCCGTCTCTCCAGTCACCCCGATCAACCCACGACCGAGCTGCCATGCGAGCGAATCCACGAGCGCGAGATTTTTGATTTTTAATAGGCTGAGCATCTTACTACCAATATCCTTGGCTTATAGCACCACATTATGTCAAGATCTCGCCAAGTTGAAACTTGAATTTTCTCTCACTTTCCTCGGCACCAGCACCTCCACTGGAGTCCCAGTGATCGGCTGCAAGTGCCCAGTATGCATATCTGGTGACCCCCTACTTATTCGTACGCGTTCATCCATTTATATACAAACACCTGAATTCTTAGTTCTAGTCGACAGTGGGCCGGACTTACGTGAACAGGCATTGAGAGAGAACATAACACAGGTGGACGCGGTGCTCTACACCCACGCACACCTCGATCACATCACAGGATTTGACGAGTTGCGCGCATTTTGCTGGCGGCGTGACAACCCACTACCGCTCTATGGCTCAGAGGAATGTCTAGAGGAAATCGAGCGAATGTTCAGTTGGGCCTTCCTATCGACAAATACCCATAAGGGCTACATCAAACCCATTTCTATTGTAACCGTTGACTCTTTCCAGCTAGGCAACCTCAGAGTGACTCCTGTGCCGGTGATTCACGGATCAATGCCGACACAAGGGTATCGATTCGATTACCCCAACGTACCTAGTATTGCTTACCTTCCTGATGTAAAGAAAATCCCCGAAGATAGCCGCGCCCTGATACAAGACATTCCAGTTTTCATCGTAGATACACTGCACCAACGGCAACACCCAAGCCACATGAACCTCAATGAGGCCCTTGCTGCAGCAAAGCAGTTGAATGCTGATAAAACCTATCTCACGCACCTGTCGCATGAACTTGACCCCAGGAAGATGAAATCCGAACTACCAGTAAACACTTCCTTTGCCCACGATGGCTTAAAACTCACATTCCCTGTGGACGCATGATATTGAAACGCTAGGGTAATACATCATACTATATGAATATGAAACTTACAGTCACTCTCACACTACTTACCCCAATTTTGTTTGGCGTTCTTATAGCAGCACCCATTAACCCCAAGAATGTGGCTATCATCTACAATACTCGTGTAGCAGCATCGAAAGATCTCGCTGTATATTACGCCACTCTGCGCAGCATCCCCAAAGAAAACCTAATCGGCTTGAATGTTGAGGATAAAGACCAGATCAGCCGTAAGGACTACAACGCTCAAATCCAAGAACCCCTTCGAAAATCATTCACCAACCGTAATTGGTGGACGATGACTCGCAATACACAAGGAGCTCAGCTCCCCTCGGCCAGTAAGATCACCACGCTGGTGTGCATGAGAGGTATTCCGTTCAAAATCCAGCGTGACGCGACGATACAAGAGAACACCTCCAAATTACCTACCCCTTTCTCTAAAGCCAATGAAGCGTCAGTTGACTCAGAGCTGGCGTTACTTGGAATACACAGAACGCCAGCCTCCGGACCACAGACCAATCCCTACTTTAAAAAAGATGTCGCGTTTTCTGAAGCAGGCATAAGCTACATGTTTATGGTGGGCCGTATTGATGGCCCAGACTACAGTATTTGCAAACGCTTGATTGATGATGCCGTGGCAACGGAGAAACGCGGTCTCTGGGGGATGTGCTACCTTGACAAAGCACTCAAAAGTGGGGGTTACACCATGGGCGAAAAGTGGTTGGAGACAATATTCAAAACCAATCTCAAAACGGGGATTCCCACGGTGATCGACCGCAACAAACAGACCTTCACTTCCCACTACCCGATGAACGATGCCTCATTGTATTATGGTTGGTACACGCGTAATAAAAATGGTGCTCTTCTCAATCCATCATTCAAGTTTCGCCGCGGCGCTGTTGCTGTCCACCTCCACTCATACAGCGCCAGCCAGCTACGCAACGCCAACAAAGAATGGACCGGACCTATCCTTGCAAAGGGCGCAGCTGCTACGGTCGGCAATGTTTACGAACCCTATCTCCACTTAACGCATCACTTTGATGTTCTTCACGACCGATTGCTCAAGGGATACACACTGGTGGAGGCTGCATACATGGCAGTGAGCGCGCTATCATGGCAAAATGTCGTCATCGGCGATCCTCTTTATCGTCCCTTCATGCATTTGAATGGTAGCGGTAAAAAACATTATGATGATAATACTTACCGCGCCATTCGCATTGCCAACGAGCGATGGGGTGACGAGCCCGACACCATGGTAAAAAAAATACGCACTGCGGCGGCTACTAAAGCAAATCCCAAGCTCTACGAATACCTCGGTCTCTGGCACCAAGCATACGATAAAAATGATATCGCAATCGCATTCTTCCAAACCGCGGTAAAGAGACACCTAAGGGAGTCCGATCAACTACGTCAATGGCTCTACGTCGCAGATATACACCGACAGGCGGGGGATAAGCCGCTCGCCATCAAAACACTACAGAAAGCACGCAAGGCTCACAGCGGAATTCCGGAGATCAAGTCCGCCACCGCATTGCTGAATATTCTTAACCCACCGCCGCCACCATCAGCGGCTGATGCCAAAAAAAAGAGTGATCACAAAAAGCTGCACAAAAAAAGTAGCCCCAACTAATCCTCTTCTTTAAACGGCAAAATACGACCTGCCTCAGCACTCTCAGAGAGCCAAGCTAGTAGCTTGTCCACATCTGCGCTGTCGCCCCTTAAACTCTCGAGTGCTGCCCAGTCAATATGCGGCCGCGACTTCACCGTCGAAACTCGCGTCACAACCAGCTTCTCCATCAATGCCTCCGTCTCTCGCGGATGCGCGTTGATGATGTTTGCCGGGCGCGGGAGTTCATCAAGGATTTCAGCCGTCAGACCAAAAGTGGTCACACCTATACCAAAGGTAATACTAAGTTTGCGGATCGACTCCGCGAGCGCCTCATCCTCGATGGGAGCGGCATAGATTAGCTCACCACCTTGCGCCCAAACAGAGGCGCTCAAAGCTTGAAAAAAGTCCTCACGGAAGCTGTGGTGGGCAGGCAAAATACGAAGACGCGCTGCATGCAGCCTGAAAGGCGGTAGACCAAGCTGACTCTTTAACTTGAGCATGGAGCGGTTACCTTCGTCGCCATCGCCACTCTCCCAATCAACCAGTAGCATCTCAGGAAATTTCCAGAGGTTACCCACCGGAGCATCAGCACCAAATGGCTCCCGGAAAGCAAATGGGAACCTACCGTTGACATCACACCACTTGTTCACGATAGCTCGGAATTTACGAATACGCATTAATGCATGATCAACCTCATCCTGATCACCCGCCATGTCGTCCAACCTACCCTGATACTGAGAAAAAATTTCTTGGGCAGACGAGAGAGCAGGCACCGGTGCAGTGCGGCGATAATAACCCTGACCTTTTTCAACCTTCGCAATTGGCGAAGTTGGATCACAGGACATGATCGAGAAATGATAACGCAAGGAGGCATCCGAATAGTTGCCCTCCAACCTCATGCGCAAAAGGCGTATTAGCTCCGTTCCCTTGATAGCGTCTTTTGGGTTCGCGGGTAAGTAGTCTGGCAGGACCTCGTTGAGTTGCTTGCGTAAGCTCATTTTTTCATTGGTAAAATACTTCTTAATAAAGTGTGCTCTTATAGAATTTTTGAATAAATCAAAATCTGTGCTCATAGAATCGCCTCAACGGCTTTCG
>OBPI01000062.1_pt1 | contig 15511 bp, 18 predicted proteins | sample 1470521 | NCBI WGS metagenome assembly OBPI01 (sample SAMEA3275481, study PRJEB22092) | marine metagenome | biome: Marine environment; feature: Belgian marine environment, sample taken at 3 meters depth; material: Sterile flask | collected 2014-06-25T05:23:32+00 | depth 3 m
CCGGGGCCGTTGACTCGGTTGGGGATGATCTCGATGCTGAGTGGGTCGCCGGGGTTCACGCCTTTCGGCAGGGTGGTGGCATCCCAGGAGAAACCAACGGTGTTGACGCTGTTGGCCGGGCCGGGCGGGGTGTCGCTGGTGAGTTGGGTGAGCACGGTGTCGCCGGAGCTCAGGCGGATGGTGTAGCCGGGGAAGGTGGACTTTATTTCCGCATCATCAGCCCGCACGCCGATGGCGGCACTGACGGTGTAGCGGCTTTCTGCGGTAATGGTGCCGATCTCGCGGCGGATGGGTTTGTTGATACTGGTCATGCCTGGGTTACGCATGGACTCGACCATGCCATGGCTTGAGTTATCATCCTGTAAGTCATCGTTGTTATACCACGTTCCATCGCCGCGTGGATTGAGGAAGATGACGGGGGCGCGGGACTCCCAGCCAGCGAGCCAGCCGAGGCTTTCGATGCCGTCTTTGAGCTTGATCGGTGGGTTGATCATCAGCACCCGGTCGTCGATGGATAGACGGTGGTCTCCCACGACAATTATGTTTTCATCCCAGTTGGTGACGTTCTGAACAAAAACCCTGCCGCTGCCGAATTTGATGGGTTCGTTGAAAAGCATTTTCAATTGGCCGACAGGTGACAGGGTCGCTGAATCGTCGGGGTATACGGCAATGGCCACTGGTGTTGATTGGTCACGCTCGTGTAATTGCGGACTCGGGTTGGGGTGGTTTTTTATCTGTTTAAGGAGATCATTTTCACCGAAGGGATTAGAAGGGTCGACGGGACGGATGGCTGAACCGTTAAAATCTACTTCCGAGAGCATCACCCAATCGTTACCGACTAAGCGGAGTCGGTAATACCGCGCATCGACCAACGTCGACACATCGAGTTGGGTCTTGGCGGGGTTGATTCCCGACCATGTAGGCACAACGTTGACAGGCTTGGAGTAATGAATGCCGTCATGGCTGACCGAGATGTCGACGGAATGAATTGTGCCGTTGGTATTTCTGGCTGATAGACCGATTGTCTGCACATCGTGAACTTTTCCCAGATTGAAGGTGATGGTTGGAAACGAGCTCTTATCGCGGGGTTCGCCATTCCAGCCGACTAAGCTATCATTCGTATCGGAGTTTCCATCCGTCAGTTCTCCACCGGTGTCATTCCATGGGCTTGTCTCATTGGGTGCGATATCAGACGAGTAGGAGACTACTGCCAGTGGAGCGGTGGTTCGCGTTGTGAAATTCCAGGTCGTATCGTCATCGATCCCACCGAAGTCGTTGCCTTTGAGGTCGCGGATTACGTAGGGGTCCATGCGGATGATGTAGTTCTGGCCGGCGAGGAGACCGGTCGCGAAGTTTTCTTTGATGAGTGTATCGATTTTGGGTGGCAGGTGGCGCAGGAAGCCGAAGGGTGCGTTGTCGATTTCGCGTTTCACCCGGGTGCCGGCGAGCATGACCGAGCGGTTGGCCTTGATGATTTCTCCTTGTTTGCCATCGATGCCGTCCACCCGCACTTGGCCTTCCAGGACGTGGAGTTCGATTTCTTTCCTGCCTTTTTGAAAATCGATCCCAAAGGCGGTGCCGAGGTCGACGATGCGTTGGTGCGGGGTGGTGACGGTGAAGCCTTGTCCTTCTGCGGTGGTGACTTGGAATAAAGCGCGACCGTGGGCGAGCTCGAGAGTGCGGTCGTCGCGCAGCACCATCTCGGCCGGAGCCTCGACCACGGCGCGCACGTCATGTGGGAGTTTCAGCTCGGCGACGCCGTGTCGGAGCACGAGTCGGGATCCTTCTACCATGTTTTTGCCTGCTGGGGCTTTCCCCTCACCACTGTGCGTGAGGGTGAAGTCGCTGCCGGGGGCGGTCTGGAATTTCGCCATTGTCGGCTGATGATCCGGAGTTTGGAAATACCACATCGTCACCATCGTCAGTAGCACGATGGCGGCAGCTCCCATGAGTGAGGCCTTGATGATGAATTTCCTTTGCAGGGCAAGAATGCGGTCGATGGGCACGACCGACTGGCTTCTTACCATCCGTGCGCCATCGATTTCATCCTCCAGAGCGCAGTGGAGCTCCAGGAAATCACGGTAGGTTTCCATCGCCTCGGGGTTATCCATCAGCTCGGTCTCGAGCGCAGCCAACTCATCGGCGGAGATTTCCCCATCGAGTAGTTTCTGGATCTGGTGCTGGACGTCGGTTTCGGTCATTTCTGTTGATCGCTGAGTGTGTTCTTAACGCAGTTTTTCAGCGACTCGCGGATGCGGTGCAGGCTGGTGCGCAGGCTGCCGGCAGTGCATTGGTTATCGGTGGCAAGTTGCTCGATTGTTTGTCCGGTCTCGTAGCGGGCATCGACAATTTTCCGTTGGGTTGGGCTGAGTTTTCCAAGGCATTGATCGAGTGCGTTGAGGATCTGGTTATGGGATCTATCTGTATCGGTCGTCTCGGCGTAATGCTCTAGAAACTTGTCGGAAAATACAAGTTTTCCGTCGCGTTTGTTACGCGAATGCTGGCTCATCACTTGATAGCGCGTGATTCTAAATGCCCATGCGAGAAAATTCGTGCCGTGCTCGAACTCCGTGCGTTTTTGCCAAAGCACGACGTTGGTGTTTTGCAGCACATCCTCGACGTCCGGGCTGCCGGGTAATAATGATCGGATAAAGACACGAAGCCGCCCCTGATGCCTGGTCATCAGCGTGACGTAAGCCTGAAGCTCATTCGGTTTGTCTTTTTCTGCCATCTGCTACCATGTTGTAATTGATCAGGGCGGGTAAATGTTACAGGATATTTGTGTTTTTTTTTGGAGTGCGCTTTTTAATTGTCGGTAGGGCGGATTGGCCTCTCGAAGACCCCGACGTGTCGGTGGAATCCGCCGCTGGGTGAGAAGCTTAAACCTTGGGTTGCCGAGGGACAGGAGTGTCCCTCCTCCTTTTGCCTACGGCCCGCGAAGCGGGTTGAAATATGGAGCGTGGACACCCATATCCACAGCGGAGAATAGGTGCTGGGCTAAATCATAAAAAAGCGCCGACTCTTTCGAGCCGGCGCTTGTAAAATTGCTGGTAGGGAGGATTGGCCTCAATCCGCCGCTGGGTGAGAAGCGCTACTTGTTCTTCTCTTCTTCGCGTTTCTTGACCTCGGCGATGACCTCTTCAGCCACGTTCTTAGGACAAGCTGAGTAGTGGGAGAACTCCATGGAGAACTGGCCACGGCCGGAGGTCATGGTGCGCAGGTCGCCGATGTAGCCGAACATGTCGCTCAACGGGGCGTCTGCTTTTACGCGGATACCGGTAGGTGTGCGGTCCTGCTCCTTGATCATGCCACGGCGACGGTTAAGGTCACCGATGACGTCACCAACGTTGTCCTCAGGTGTGAAGACGTCGAGTTTCATGATTGGCTCAAGAATCTGAGGTCCGGCTTTGGGAATCGACTGACGGTAGGCTGCCTTGGCAGCGATCTCGAACGCGATGGCGGAGGAGTCAACTGCGTGCTGGGCACCATCTACAAGAGTCACTTTGAAGTTCAAGCAGGGGAAACCAGCAAGAACACCAACTTCCTTGGAGAACTTGAAGCCTTTTTCAATGGCGGGCCAGAATTCCTTAGGAACGTTACCACCAACGACCTTGGACTCGAACTCGAAGTCGACGCCTTCTTCCGGGTCAAGTGGCTCGATGATGTAGTCGATCTTACCATACTGACCGGAACCACCAGACTGCTTCTTGTGTGTGTAGGAGTCTTCGACGGTTTTGGTGATAGTCTCGCGGTAGGCAACCTGTGGCTTACCAACGATGACTTCACAACCGTGGGTACGCTTGAGGATGTCGACTTTAATGTCGAGGTGAAGCTCGCCCATACCCTTGAGGATGGTCTCGCCTGAGTCTTGGTCGGTTTCCACAACGAATGTCGGGTCTTCCTTGACCATTTTTCCAATCGCGGTGCCGAGTTTTTCGGCGTTTGCCTTGTCAACAGGTGCGACGGCGATCGAGATCACTGGATCTGGGAATACCATAGGCTCGAGGGTGGCAGGATTGTCCTTATCGCAGAGCGTGTGACCGGTCTGAACATTTTTAAGGCCAACGAGCGCAATGATGTCGCCAGCTTGGGCGCTATCGAGCTCGATGCGGTCGTCAGCACTCATTTCCACAATACGGCCGACACGTTCGGTCTTACCGGTGAAGGTGTTGAGGATCGTTGATCCCTTCGTCAGCTTACCGGAGTAGATACGGGTGAAGGTCAGGGCGCCATACTGGTCGTCCATGATCTTGAATGCGAGCGCACGCAGCGGGCCGTCAGGAGTCACGGTGGCGAAATTACCAGTCTCGTTACCTTCGGGGTCGACTTCTGGCTGTGCAGGAACCTCGGTAGGTGAGGGGAGGTAGTCGACAACAGCATCGAGCAGAACCTGGACACCTTTGTTTTTAAATGCGGAACCGCAGTATGTCGGGAAGAAGTCGAGGGCGATGGTGCCCTTACGGATGCACTTCTTGAGGTCCTCGATGCTAGGCTCGTTGCCCTCGAGGTATTCCATCATCAGCTCGTCGTCCTGCTCAACAGCAGTCTCAATGAGCTCGGCGCGGTAGGTTTCCACGTCGTCCACCATGTCGGCGGGAACGTCCTGGATTTCGTAGTTCTCAGGCTGACCAGAGTCATCCCAGACCCAGGCTTTACGGGTAAGAAGATCGACAACGCCAACCATGTTGTCCTCGATGCCGATGGGGAGAACCATGACAAGAGGCTTAGCGGCGAGCACGTTTTTGATTTGATCCACAACGCGGTAGAAGTCAGCGCCTGTGCGGTCGAGCTTGTTGACGAAAATAACACGGGCAACGGCAGAGTCGTTTGCGTAGCGCCAGTTGGTCTCGGACTGTGGCTCAACACCACCGGATCCGCAGAACACACCTACGCCGCCGTCAAGAACCTTGAGTGAGCGGTATACTTCTACGGTGAAGTCAACGTGACCGGGAGTATCAATAATGTTGAAGCGATACTTGCCGTTGTCGCCAGCCCACTGTCCGTCACTACCTTCCCAGAAGCAACTGGTGGCAGCGGATTGAATCGTTATACCACGCTCCTGCTCTTGCTCCATAAAGTCGGTGGTGGCTTCACCATCGTGAACTTCACCGATTTTGTGGGATTTACCCGTGAGCTTGAGGATACGTTCTGTAGTGGTCGTTTTACCTGCGTCCACGTGGGCGAAGATACCGATGTTTCTATAGCGAGAGAGGTCTGACATTGCTTTGGTTTCTGGTTTAATGCTTGCCGAGTGATCATTACTCGGCGGCGTGTAACTAGCGGAATATGAACATTTGGCAACCTTAGATTATAAAAACTGCTGTTTTTATGCCATTTTTTATTCGACAATCAGCGATCGGGGATTTAATTCCGCTGCGCGCTGGAAATTTGAATCCGGCAGAAAATGGAATGGCAGGATAGCTCAGGGGTAGAGCGGAGGATTCATAAGCCTTAGGTCCGGAGTTCAAATCTCCGTCCTGCTACCATTTCCATCTTTTGAAGTTGTGCCATACGATGATCACATGTTATTACTGGTAGTCAGCATCAATGCTTTTGATCCTGCCGGCTGCGGTAATCCCACCAGTGATAGCGGGAATTTTACCGTTCACTAAAATAGTTGGCATTCTGACACCTTGATTTGACTAATTATTGAGCCTTTTTTTCTGAATATCAAAATTAATTGAAAAAAAAATCAGATACGGCTTGCCAGAGGAGGTTTGATTTGTATATTCGCCGCCCCTCGAGCTGGTTCTAATGATTTAGGACAAGGTTCGGGGGACAGATGAAAGCTGCGGGAAGGCAGTTAAACTATCGGGTTGCTCCGGATAAGAGGCGGTTTTCGAGGTCACTTTATATACCTCGTGCCTCTTGGGCGCACCTCGGTGGTTTTAATTGTTTTCTATCTACCTGATTCTTCAATTATCATGATGGTGATCATACACCCACACCACTCTCCAACAATCCATTCAAGTTATGCCTACTATTAACCAGCTCGTCCGCAAGGGACGCAAATCTCCCGTGACCAAATCCAAGTCACGCGCCTTGAACAACTGCCCGCAGCGTCGTGGCGTTTGTCTTCAGGTAATGACCCGCACACCTAAGAAGCCCAACTCAGCTCTGCGTAAGGTCGCCAAGGTGCGCCTTACCAACGGCCAAGAAGTGATCGCATACATTGGTGGTGAGGGACACAACCTCCAAGAGCACTCCATCGTTCTTGTTCGTGGTGGTCGAGTAAAAGACCTTCCGGGTGTTCGCTATCACATCGTTCGTGGTGCTCTTGACACTCTCGGAGTTGATAAGCGTGCGCAGTCGCGCTCCAAATATGGAACGAAACGTCCGAAGAAGTAAAACTTCTTACACAATCAATATTTCAACTATTCATTCATAATACCATGGCCCGCCGCAAAAAAATCTACAATCGCCCTGAGACACGCGACCCCCGTTATGACAGCCCCGTTGTTGGTAAGCTGATCAGTAAGGTAATGCGTGACGGTAAGCGTTCTATTTCCGAGCGTATCGTCTACTCTGCAATCGATAAAGCGAACGAGGGAACTGACACCATCGATCCTCTCGAAGTTGTCACCCGCGCACTTGAGAATGCCAAACCACGCGTTGAGGTGAAGAGCCGTCGTGTGGGTGGTGCTACATACCAGGTGCCGCTTGAGGTCGATCTCGGTCGTTCCGAGTCACTCGCCATGCGCTGGTTGGTGACGTTTGCACGCAATAAGAAAGGCACACCTATGCACGTCGCTCTCGCTAACGAGATCAAAGACGCCGCCAACAACCAAGGTAATGCCGTCCGTAAACGTGACGACATGCACAAGATGGCTCAAGCTAACCGAGCATTCGCACACTTCCGCTGGTAATTTTAAACCTCCAGCGGTTTTTCTTTTTTACCCAATAGGAAAACCCAACCTCCCTCCGTCATGAGCACGACTCCCAACCATCCAAAACGCCCATACCCTCTGGAGCGGACGCGGAATATTGGGATCGCTGCGCACATCGACGCAGGTAAGACCACGCTCACTGAGCGCATTTTGTTCTACACCGGCATGATTCACCGCATTGGTGAGGTGCATGACGGCGCCACGGTCACCGACCACATGGAGCAAGAACGCGAGCGCGGCATCACCATCACCTCTGCCGCTGTCACCTGTGAATGGGTGCAGCACGAGAACGACGGTGTTTTTAAACTCTTCGAACAAGAGAAGCAACGCATCAACATCATCGATACCCCAGGGCACGTTGATTTTACCGCCGAGGTTGAACGTTCACTGCGTGTGCTTGATGGCGCAATTGTTGTGTTCTGTGCTGTTGCCGGCGTGCAACCACAAACTGAGACGGTTTGGCGTCAGGCTGACAAATATGGCGTCCCACGCATCGTGTTCGTCAACAAAATGGATCGCACCGGCGCAGACTTCGAAAGCGTCTTCAATGATGTGGAGAAAAAGTTTGGCGTCAAAGCTGTGCGCATCCTCATCCCGATCGGTGCCGAGGAAAACCTCCAAGGCCAGATCGATGTGGTAAATCTCAAAGGTATTTTCTATAAGGATGATGATGTAATGGGCTCGACGTTCGACATCCGCGACCTCGATGGCGACCTGCGCGCTGAGGCCGAGTCCGCTCGTGAAGAACTTGTTTCCATCCTTTGCGACTGCGATGAGCAGCTAGGCGAAAAGTTCCTCATGGAGGAGGAGATTACAGCAGCCGACATCAAGGCCGCCCTCCGACGCGCCACCATTTCCAATCAGGTTGTTCCCGTCACCGGCGGTTCCGCATTCAAGAACAAAGGGGTTCAGTTCCTCGTCGATTCTGTTGTGGATTATCTTCCCAGCCCACTCGACATCCCCGCCGCAGTCGGCACAGAGGCTGATAACGAGGAGGTCGAAGTTGCCGCTGAAACAGATGACAGCGCCAACTTCTGCTCCCTCGCATTCAAACTCTGGGCAGACAAATATGTCGGCAAACTTGTATTTTTCCGTGTCTATTCTGGCACCGTCTCTAAAGGTGACATGGTCTACAACCCGCGCACTCGCAAGAAGGAGCGCATTGGTCGTCTGATCAAGATGCATGCTGATAAGCACGAGGATATTGAAACCTGTTACTCGGGCGATATCGCAGCTATCGTTGGCCTCAAAAACGTGCAAACAGGAGATACGATCTGCGAGCAGAAGTTCGACATCATGCTCGAGCCACCACTGTTCCCTGAGCCCGTTATCTCCATGGCTGTAGAGCCCAAGACCGTTGCCGATCAGGAGAAAATGTCCATCGCTCTCGCTCGCCTATCCGATGAAGACCCCACGTTTGTCGTTAAAACCGATGAAGACACCGGCCAGACCATCATCTCAGGTATGGGTGAGCTTCACCTTGAGGTCATCGTCGATCGCATGAAACGCGAGTTCAAAGTTGAGTGTGGTGTGGGTAAGCCCCAAATCGCCTACCGCGAAACTATTACTAAAGCCGCTGATGGCGAAGGTAAGCTTGTCAAGCAGTCCGGTGGCCGTGGCCAGTATGGACATGTGATTCTCGACATCACTCCGGGCGAAAAAGGCAAAGGCCTCACCACAGAAAACAAGCTTGTTGGCGGCGCAATTCCTAAAGAATTTGTCAATGCAGTTTTCGCAGGTGTTCGCAACGCCATGACCAATGGTGTGATTGCCGGATACCCTGTTGTAGATGTTCATGTCAATGTGACCGACGGCTCATACCATGATGTCGACTCAAATGAGAACGCCTTTAAAATGGCAGCTATCCTCGGTATGAGAGATGCTTTCCAGAAGGCAGGTCCAATTCTGCTCGAGCCTGTCATGGACGTTGAGGTCACAACCCCTGAAGAGCATCAAGGTGATATCATGGGCGACCTCAACCGCCGTCGTGGTCAGATCCAAGAGATCGAGAACAAGTCGACGCATGCAGTTCTCAAGGCATACGTGCCACTTGCCGAAATGTTCGGCTATTCAACTGCCATACGTACTCTCTCCAGTGGTCGTGCTGACTACACGATGAAACCATCAAGTTTTGAAGAGGTTCCACAGACCGTTGTGGACGCCATAACCAACGAATACGCTTATGCTAGCTAACTGCACCAGCTAGTAAATTAAACCAACCAACCCGATCTAACAAACATCCGTCATGCAACAGCAGAAAATCAGAATCCGCCTCCGAGCCTACGATCATCGCGCCATCGACAAATCCGCTATCGAGATTGTTGAGACAGCCAAACGTACCGGAGCTAAAGTCGCTGGGCCTGTCCCACTCCCCACCCGCATCGAGAAATTCTCCGTGAACCGCTCCGTGAACCAAAATAAAAAGTCCGCCGAACAGTTTGAGATTCGCACACACAAACGCATGCTAGATATCGTAGATCCTACCGCACGCACCGTGGACGAACTCAAGAAGCTTAACCTTCCCGCCGGTGTAGACATCGCAATCAAGATCTGACCCTGACTCTTTTCCCATTTTTCAATAAATACTCACCAATCATTATTATGGCACTAGGACTACTAGGTAAAAAAGTCGGCATGACCCGCGTTTTTGACGCAGAAGCCGGCACATCCATTCCCGTTACTGTCATCGACGTAGCAGGCAACGAATTTCTCCAAGTCAAGACCACCGAGACCGATGGCTACTCAGCCGTTCAAGTCGGTTATGACGACCAGAAGGAGTTCCGTTTGAGCTTGCCCCAGCGTGGGCACTTCAAGAAGAGCGGGACTTCTCCCAAGAAACTGATCAAGGAATTCCGTTTCGACTCCGATGCTGACATCCCTAACACCGAGGAAGATCACCCAGGTGCCGCTGTCTTCGAAGACGGCCAGTGGATTGACGTCATCGGAACCACAAAAGGTAAGGGTTTCCAAGGTGTCGTGAAGCGTTACAACTTTGCCGGGCAACCTGACTCACACGGCCACATGATGCACCGCCGTCCTGGTGGCGTGGGTGCTGGAACATGGCCCGGTCGTATTTGGAAAAACAAGAAAATGCCCGGTCGCCACGGTGTTTACAACCGCACAGTGCAAAACCTCAAGGTCGTGCAAGTCCGCGCGGAAGACAACGTTATTCTCGTATCGGGTGCCGTTCCCGGCCCAAAAGAAGGTTATGTAACCATCCGTCCAGCTATCAAGAAAACAGCCAAGTAAGTTTTAACATCTTACACACATCAAAGAAACCATGTCTAAAACACTCTCAATCGCAGACGCGCAAGCTGCAAACATCCAAGTGATCGAAGGTCATAAGGGTGACCAGGCTGTGCACGATCTCATCACCGCTTACCGCGCAAATCGCCGTAGCGGCACTGCTTGCACCAAAACTCGTGGTGAAGTCAAGGGCTCCAATAAGAAGCTATGGAAACAGAAAGGCACAGGCCGCGCCCGTGCAGGCACTACCAAAAACCCTGTATGGCGTGGTGGTGGTATCGTATTTGGTCCGCGCCCTCGCGACTATTCGAAGACCGTAAACAAAGGAACCCGCAAACTTGCCCTGCGCAAAGTGCTTGGTGACCTTATCGGTGCCGGAAATGTCATCTCAGTGCCTTCTTTTGAAGTCGCTGATGGTAAAACCAAGTCATTCGTAGCTGATGTCAAAAAGCTCACCGAGGCACGAAATACTCTGATCGTAGCTGAGAGCTTCACCGACAAAACTTACCTCGCTGGCCGCAACGTCGAGAGCGTGCTGCTTATCACTGCATCTGAGATGAACATCGAGCAGCTGTTGCTTGCTGATACGATCATCTTGGTTGAAGACTCCTATGAAACTCTTGCTCGCAGGACAGCCTAAACATCCAACTATCTCGTAAACATGAAAGATATTTATCAAGTCATCGACACCGTTCTCATTAGTGAGAAAGCAACTCTCCTGCAGGAGAAAAACAACGAATATGTGCTCAAGGTTGCCCCCAGTGCAAACAAGCTTGAGATTAAGCGCGCCGTCGAACAACTGTTCGGCAAAAAAGTCGAAGCCGTCCGCACACTTAACGTTTCCGGTAAAACGAAACGTGAACGCCGTGCCGATGAGGGCAAGACCGCGAGCTGGAAAAAAGCCATCGTCCGACTTAAGGAGGGTGAATCACTCGACCTTGTCTAACACGTTCTACACTCATTCATCCTAACCGCTGAAAAACGATAACATCGAACCCAATAGCGAATCATGCCTCTAAAAAAATTCAAACCAGTGACCCCTTCAAACCGCTACAAAGAGTGGCCAAGTTATGAAGAGATCACCAAAACTACTCCAGAGAAAAGCCTTACACGTCCCCTCAAAAAGAGTGGTGGACGCAACAACCAAGGACGTATCACCTGCCGCCATAAGGGTGGTGGGCACAAGCGCAAATACCGCCTTATTGACTTCAAACGTAACAAGGTCGATGTGGTCGCGACAGTGCTTAGTATCGAGTATGATCCTAACCGCACTTGCCGTATCGCTCTGATACAGTACGAAGACGGAGTTAAAAGTTACATCCTTGCCCCTGTTGGACTGGAAGTTGGCGCTACCGTCATTGCTAGCGAAACAGCACCTCCCAAGCCGGGCAATTCCATGACATTAAGCAATGTGCCTCTGGGAACATCCATCCACAACATTGAGATGAGTCCAGGTTCCGGCGGTAAGATTGCACGGTCTGCCGGGCAGCAAGCCATCCTCACTAACCGCGAGGAAGGTGGCCATGCACTTGTTAAAATGCCATCTGGAGAAATTCGCAAGTTTAACCAAAATTGCCGTTGCACAATCGGTCAGGTCGGTAATCGCGATCACATGAACGAAGTTTCTGGTAAAGCAGGCCGCTCACGCTGGAAGGGTATCCGCCCTACTGTTCGCGGTATGTGTATGAACCCTGTCGATCACCCCAACGGTGGTGGTGAGGGTAAGTCCAAGTCCGGTGGTGGTCGTCAGCACCTCAAGTCTCCATGGGGGCACGCCAAAGGTCAGAAAACTCGCAAGAAGTATAAGCCTTCCAACAAATTCATCGTTTCTCGCCGCAAGAAAAAGTAGGCGATCAATCATTCCAAATTCTAAATTCTAAATTCCTAATTAACCATGCCACGCTCACTTAAAAAAGGCGCATTCGTTGACCAAAAGCTGCTCGCCAAAATCGATGCAGCCGAAGCCAGCGGTGACAAGAAGCCGATCAAGACCTGGAGCCGTAAGTCCGTGATCACTCCGGATTTCGTTAACCACACATTTCACGTTCACAACGGAAAGTCCTTCGTGACTGTCTACGTGAATGAGAACATGGTTGGCCACAAACTCGGTGAATTCTCACCCACCCGAATCTTCAAGGCTCACGGCGGTATCGGTAAGAAGTAATTTTTTCTAAGTTCCTAATTTTTCTGCTCATCATGCAATCACCACGCACCATCACAGTAGCCCTAGCCGGAGTTTTTCTCTTTGGTGCGGCCGCCACGTGCATGGCGCAGGCTGATATTGCATTGGCAAAAGATGGAGCGAAAGATCGAGAAATTCGCCAGCTCAAGACACAGCTGGAACAGAGCAAAGCGCGCTATCATGTGTTAAGCCGTGACCTCGCCGCATCCAAACGTCATGAGGATGAGCTAAGCAAGCAAGTTACTGAGCTTAAGCTCAGTTTCATAGCCTTGCGCGACGGGCTACTGAGAGGTGGAGATCAAGCTATTCTTAATGCGGTTAAAAATGCTGAGGTTCTTGATAAACGTAACAAGCGTATCGAAACTGCGGTCCACAGCATGGCAGCCAGCCTGCGCGAGTACCTTCGCACAGCTGTGGCAGCAGATCCAGATGCACGAGTTCATTTGGAAACTTCTATGAGAGAGCTTGACGCGGCGCTCGGATTAAGGCAAAAGCCGCGCCCACAGATGGCCCATGGCAATCTGCAACATGCAAAAATCGTCAGTATCGATCCCGAAAGTGGGGTGCTGGTGGTCAATGCTGGAGCAACTCAGTCAGTTAATCGCGGTATGACTTTCGACATCATGCGCGGCAACCGAAAAGTCGCCGAGGCAATCGTAGCAGACACCAGAACAGATTTCAGTGGCCTTCTCCCAATCTCCCAATCAAACCCCGAGGAACAGATCCGCATAGGCGACGTCGCCACCGTAAAAACATCACAACGCTAATTCAGCATCCAACACTTTACATTCAACCTTTTCAACTAACTAAAACGATGGAAGTTAAATCCACTTACAAATACGCCCGTATCTCGCCCAAGAAGGCTCGCGATGTGGCCCGTGCCATTCAAGGCATGCCTGTATCCGATGCCCTTGACGCACTTGCCTACACACCGCGCAAGGCAGCTAACCTCATTGGTAAGACGCTTAAGAGCGCCGTTGCCAATGCTGAGAACAATCACGAGCTGATTGCGGATGAGCTCACTATCAAGGAAGCTACTGTTGGCGATGGTCCAACATTCAAACGTTTCAAACCTCGTGCACGTGGATCGGCAGGCGCTATCCGCAAGCGCACCAGCCACCTTTATATTGTGCTCACTGACGAAGAGGAAATCCCTGAGCCTCGCGAGCGCTCGTCCAAGCCGAAGAAGCGCAACCAAGTAGCTAAGCCAAGCAAAAAGAAAGCAACGGCAAAGAAAGTGGAGAAAAAAGAAGAGGCTCCAGCAAAAGAGAATGCTCCAGAAGAAGTCGAGGAAGTAAAAGCCGAGGAGACTGTGGTAGATACACCAGATGCCAAAACTGAAGACGTTTCCGAAGACGAAGCTAAATAATTTTAAATCAATACTCACAACTCAACACTCTAAACCATGGGCCAGAAAATTAATCCGATCTCGTTCCGTCTCGCCGTCAATAAAGACTGGCGCTCGAAGTGGTATGCCTCCGGCAGCGACTACACTGATAAATTGCACGAAGATCTCAAGATCCGTAAGTATATCAAGAAGCGTCTGCACATGTCCGGCATTTCTAAGGTAATCATTGAGCGCGCATGGAATAGTGTGCGTGTTACCCTCTCAACAGCAAGACCTGGTCTTGTGATTGGACGCAAGGGCTCAGAGATTGAGAAGATGACTAATGATCTATCCAAGCTCTGCGGCGGTAGCCAAGTGAAGATAGATATCCTCGAGATTCGTAAGCCTGAGCTTGATGCCCAGCTTGTTGCTGAAAACGTTGCCATCCAGCTTGAGCGCCGTATCGCATTCCGCCGTGCCATGAAGCGTTCTATCCAGACTGCCATGGAGTTCGGTGCCGAAGGTATCCGTATCCGTTGTGGCGGTCGCCTTGGTGGTGCTGATATCGCCCGTGCCGAGTCCTATCGGGAGGGCACTGTGCCGCTTCAAACACTTCGCGTGCCTATCGATTATGGCTTCGCTGAAGCAGCTACTGTTTACGGAATCATCGGCATCAAATGCTGGATTAATAAGAAGGAAGAAAAAGAACAACAAGGCGGCGGAGGAGGTCGTCCTCGTGGTGGCCAACGCCGTGAGCGCAGCAATAACCGCTAACATCGATTCAAAACGAGTAGCTTTACCTATTTATAAACTTTAAAAACAGGAGGATAATAACATGCCATTAATGCCCAAAAGAGTTAAGTTCCGCAAGACCCAACGCGGAAACCGTGGCGGTAACGCCCAGCGTGGAAATACCGTGAGTTTCGGTGACTTTGGCCTTCAGTGCCTCGGTCGCGGATGGATGACCAACCGTCAAATCGAAGCCTGCCGTGTTGCCATTAACCGCAACCTCAAACGTAAAGGAAAAGTTTGGATTCGCGTCTTTCCTCACAAATCGATTACTGGTCGGCCACCTGAAACCCGTATGGGTAAGGGTAAGGGCGCAGTCGAGGCATGGGTCGCTGTGATCCGCCCTGGCACAATGCTTTTCGAAGTCGCTGGTGTTTCTGAAAGCGCCGCTAAGGAGGCACTCCGCCTTGCATCCTACAAGCTTGGTGTTCCTACACGATTCATCGTTCGTGGTAATCACGGGTAGTAGAATGAATGACTAAAAATCACTAATTACAAATTCACAGAGCCATGCCTCAAACAAAAATTACAGAAATTCGCGAGCTTACGACTGAGGAGCTCACTAGCCGTTTGCGTGACCTCAAGCAAGAGGCACTAAATCTACGACTGCAGCAAGCCACTGGCCAACTGGAGAACACTGCGCGCCGCCGTATTGTGCGCCGTGAAACAGCACGTGTGCAAACCGTACTCTCTGATCGCCGTAACCAGCAAAGCTAACTCCAATTAAATCCCTAAACATTTCCTATTATGAGCGAATCAAAAACTCAAACTGCCGGCCTGCGTAAAACTCGGGTTGGAATCGTTGTTTCAACTTCCATGGATAAGACCATTGTTGTCGAATACACTAACCGGGTGCCACACCCGCGTTTCAAGAAAATCATCAAGCGTTCGAAGAAATTCTACGCTCACGATGAGAACGGCGATGCCGCTGTAGGTGACAAAGTTAGTATCATTGAAACTAAGCCTATTTCAAAAAAGAAGTGTTGGAAGCTCCAAGAGGTGCTCACTCACTAATTATCTCTTCGTAATTTTAAATTTCTAATTATCTATTGTCATGATCCAGATGGAATCAAAAGTTCA